>Ga0210393_10004068_pt1 | contig 11608 bp, 5 predicted proteins | sample IncBWC27OmetaG_FD_160068 | JGI IMG/M metagenome (GOLD analysis project Ga0210393, IMG submission 160068) | Forest soil microbial communities from Barre Woods Harvard Forest LTER site, Petersham, Massachusetts, United States - Inc-BW-C-27-O ... | reverse complement strand
GGAGTCTCATGGCAAAGAAGATCTCAGTACTGTTGGTGGATGATCACAGCCTGGTTCGGCGCGGCTTCCGGCGCATGCTCGAAGACGAACCCGACATGGATGTGGTGGGCGAGGCCGGCGACGGAGAAAAAGCCATCGAACTGGCACGCGAGCTTCATCCGAAGGTGATCGTGATGGATTGCGCGCTTCCGGGCATGAATGGCTTGGAAGCGACGCGCAGGATACTGGATGATTCGCCGGAGATTGGCGTCCTCATGCTCAGCATGCACAGCGAGAGTACCTGGGTGCGGCAGGCGATTGACGCCGGGGCGAAAGGCTATGTGCTGAAGAATGCGCTGGATCTGGAATTGGGACCTGCCGTTCGCAAGGTTGCCGCGGGAGAAACGGTTTTCGATCCCCAGGTCGATCAGCATTCCCCGCTCAAGGGAGAGCGCAACAGCCTGACTCCGCGCGAACTCGAAGTCTTGCAGATGATTGTCGATGGCAAATCGAACAAGGAAATCGCGATCGTGCTCGACCTGAGCGCGAATACAATTGCCGTTCATCGGGCCAACATCATGAATGCGCTCGGAATTCACAAGACTGCTGAACTGGTTGTCTACGCCATCCGCGCCGGGCTGGTGAACGTTCCGTGAAGCGCAGGTCTTTTCTCGCGGGAATGGCGAGTCTGGCGTCGTGCGCGCATTTGCCGCTGCTGCACGCGCTGTCGAGTCGAGTGCTGCCGGGTCAAATGCTGTCGGCCCAGGGGCTGGGACCGACCGCTTCGGGCAATGCTCCGGGATTTCGCTTGGTCGACATAACGGAACCGGCCGGGATTCACTTTCAGCACAACAGCGGAGCCTACGGCGGCAAACTTCTTCCCGAGACGCTGGGCTCGGGCTGCGCTTTCCTCGATTACGACCGCGATGGCTGGCAGGACATTCTGCTGATCAACGGCATGGACTGGCCGGGCCATGAGTCGCCGAAAAACGATTCCGCGAACCACAAAACGCAACCCTCCACCCTGCGGCTCTATCACAACAACGCGAACGGCACGTTCACGGACGTGACCAAGCGCGCCGGGCTCGACATTCAACTCTACGGCATGGGCGTGGCTGTGGGCGACTACAACAATGACGGCTTCCCGGATATTCTCGTCACTTGCGTGGGCCAGAATCGTTTGTTTCGCAATACTGGCAAAGGGACATTCGTGGACGCCACCCTTGCGAGCGGACTCGGCAAGCGCGAGGGATTCAGCACTTCGGCCCTGTGGTTTGACTACGACCGCGACGGACTGCTTGATCTTTTTGTCTGCAACTACGTGAAGTGGTCGCCGGGGCACGACGTGTTTTGCAGCCTCGACGGCAAGCACAAGTCTTATTGCACGCCGGAGGCGTATCGCGGCGAGACCTGCTGGCTATTCCACAATCGCGGCAACGGAACCTTCGAAGACGTTACGGCAGCCAGCGGCATTTTTGACAGCAGTTCGAAATCGCTGGGGGTCGCCATGCTCGACGACGAGCGCAGCGGATGGCCCGACCTGCTGGTGGCGAACGATACGCAGCCCAATAAACTTTATCGCAACCAGCGCAACGGCACGTTCAAAGATGCGGCCGTGGACGCAGGTCTCGCTTTCAGCAATGAAGGCAAGGCGCGCGCGGGCATGGGCGTGGACGCCGCCGATTTCGAAAACTCAGGGCACCCCGGCGTGGCCATCACCAACTTTGACAATGAAATGATCGGGCTTTACCGATCCAACGGGAAAAATTTCGAAGATGTTGCCGCCGTGAGCGGAGTGGGGATGGCGTCTAAAACCAGCCTGGGCTTCGGCTGCGTTTTCCTCGACGCCAATCTTGATGGCTGGCTCGATCTGGCCGTCGCCAACGGGCACATTGACGAGACCGTCCGCAACATTCGCGGCAACGTCGGTTATGCGCAGCCGCCGCAACTTTTTCTGAACCGCGGGCCAAACCTTGGTCCGAATGGAGGCAAGAGCAGCTTCCGCGACGTGGCTGGGGATTTGGGGGGAGCTTTCGTTCAAGCGAAAGTAGGCCGCGGCCTGGCCTGTGCCGATTTCGATCGTGACGGCGATCTCGACCTGCTGCTCACCACTAATAATGGGCCGGCATATTTGTATCGTAATGACCAGTTAGCGGGGAACAAAAGCATCCGGTTCCGGCTGGTGGGCACGAAGTCGAACCGCGATGGCATCGGGGCGACGGTGCAGATTTTCTCCGGCGGCTTAAGCCAATCGCGCATGGTGAAGAGTGGATCGAGTTACTTGTCGCAGTCCGAACTTCCCGTCATGTTTGGACTGGAGAAGCGCGATCAGATCGATCGCGTCGTCATCCAGTGGCCCAGCGGAAGAAGCGAAGAATACAAGAATCTGGCCGCGGGCCGGGCCTATGAGTGTGTGGAAGGAAAAGGCATCACTCCGCAACCGCGTTTCTGAATGATCTTTTCAGGAAGAGAGTTTCTGAAAGCCCGCCTCCGTACGCCTTCACCAGGGCTGTGCTCGGCCCCAGAAGCGCGAACGAAGCCAAGCTAAATTTGTGCCCCGGAGTTGTTCGGCCAGCTCTGCGGCTGGTCGCGAGCATGAAGCGACGAAGCAGGGAATTGCGCAGCGAGAAGGTGCGCAGCGAGAGGTTAGGCAGTGAGCAGACCCCAGCCGAACGAGATCCCATCGAGAGCCAGGCTCTGCGGCGACAATGCTCCCACGTGCAGGGCCAGCAACCTCTCGAAAATTTCCGGCTTCCGGCGAAAAACCTGCAACGTGCGCCGTTGGAACCGCGGGCGCCCATCCAGCGTCAACATGAGCCGCGCCATCAATAGCGGACGCAACGCCAGGCGGCGATGCTCGGCCTGGTATGGCTCCAAATCACCCGACCGGAAGCATTGTGCCAGGGCGACCGCTTGACTGAAGGACAGGCCCAGGCCTTGTCCCGTGATGGCGTCCACGGTGCCGGAGGCATCGCCGATCAGCGCGACATTGCGCCGGTAAACGTGCTTCACGGTGCGGTTGGCCGTGAGCGCGCCCCGTTCGGCAGAGACGGTTTCGGCGCCGCGAAGCCGTGCCTGCAGCTGGGGAAGCGCGGCTAAAGCTTGTTCCACGCGCATCTTGGCATCGTGCGATGCGACGGCTACGCAAACTTCTTCATCGCTCACCGCCGTGGCATAGCCCTGACTGCGATCTCCCCAGTAGATCTCCATGTGATCGCTCCACGGAGCCCTACGATAGTGCTGGCGAAAGGCGTAGCGCAAACCCGTGCGCACGCGCACATCGAGTCCGGCCCAGTGGCGCACGCGTGAATTCGCTCCGTCGGCTCCCACGATCCATTTGGCGCGGACGGTGCGATTTCCCATCCGCACTTCGTCTCCCGAAATGCCGGTAACCGCCGTCCGCCACAGCAGATCCACGCCCTCGTCCGCCGCCCGCTCGACCATGATGCGGTGCAGCGCGGTTCTGCGAATCGAGAGGCCAATGCCGTGGGAAGGGAACCGCGCATCGGCTGACAGGCCGGAACTGAAAAACCGGACTCCGCGGAAGGGATAACCATCGCCCCGCTTCAACGTGATTCCGAGCCCCCCCAGTGCGAGCAGCCCATCGGGCATGAGTCCCTCGCCACAGGTCTTGTCAATCGGCGCCTCGCTGACATCGGCCACCACCACACGCAATCCGCGTTGTCGCGCTGCGATTCCTGCTGCCAGGCCCGCCGGCCCTCCGCCGATCACGAACACGTCGCTTGACTTCAGCAAACCGAAACCTCACCACCGTAGAAGCAGAAGCTCGGAACAGAATCCCGGTCCCATCGCCGCCAGAAGGCCCAGCGTGCCTGGCTCGGGGCGACGGTTCCGCATCACATCTTCGAGCACCACCAGCACCGACGCGGAAGACAAGTTTCCCACCCGGCGCAGGCATGCCCAGGAGGGATCGAGCTGGCCGTCTCGCAACTCCAGCGCGTCGGCGGTTGCCTCCAACACTTTGGGGCCACCCGTGTGCAGCACCCAGCTATTCAGATCGCCTCGCCGATATCCGTGGTCGGCGAGAAATGCGTCGACGTCGTGACCCAAATTCTCACGGATCAAAGTGGGCACCTCGGGCGAGAGCGTGATGTGGAAGCCTTTTTCGGAAACCTTCCAGCCCATCATCGGTTCCGTGTCAGGATAGAAGACAGACCGGGTCGCGAGAATCTCCGGTCCATTGGCGTCCAGGTCATCTCCGGTCACGATCACCGCCGCCGAGCCATCCGCGAACAGGCCTGACGAAATTAAGTTCGCCACGGAAAGATCGTCGCGTTGCAACGTCAACGAGCAAAGTTCAACCGAGACCAGGGCCGCGGCCTGCGAAGGATATGCCCGCACATAGTCCGCTGCCCGCGAAATTCCCGCGGCGCCCGCGACGCATCCCAGCCCGAAAATCGGCAGCCGCCGGATATTGCGCGGCAACCCCATGCGATTGATGAGGAGCGCGTCGATCGAAGGGCTCGAAATCCCCGTAACCGAAGTAAAGAACAGGGCGCCCAACTGCTCGGGAGCGAGTCCGGCGTGATGCAGGGCACGGCACAATGCCTGCTCTCCCAATTCCTGTGCCACCTTGATCCAGATGTCGTTGGCCTGTCCCCAGGTCGTGAGTTTCTGGTAATCCTCCGCGGGCATTGCCAGGTAGCGCCCGTCGACGGTGACGTTGCGGTGTAAGCGCGCGAGAGTCAGGGGATTCTTAAGCCGCGCGCCCCAATATTCCTGAAGCTTTTCCAGCAGGAACTTCTGCGTGTAGTAATGTTTGGGAAACGCGCTGGCGGCGCTGGCGATCTTCATGGTTTTCTCGATCTGGTTTGTCGCGATTTGGATTGTCGCGCAAACCCTGTCTCGATGTGCGTTTCCCGATCCCTGGGTTCGATCTCGAAAACGTCACACCAAGAACTGCATACAACAGGACGTGCGGCCCATCGGTATTCTGGTCGCTCCCGCCAATCGCGTGCCGACGAAAAATATTGTCCCAACTCCGTGGTCCGGAGTTGTCACCGCGCTGTTAAAAGCCTGAGCAGCCCGAAATCCGATATCGTGTCACTGCAATATAGCAATAGACGAAGGGAATGCGCCCGGCGAATATGTGGCTACCTCCCCGAGCGTACCATTGCCGGTGTCCAGAAGGAACACCTCGAGCGATCCGGCCTGGCCCCCCACCATCAGATATTTGCCGTTCGGATCCGCAGCCAGTGAAGTGGGCTGCTTCACGGTGCTGAAAGGTGAAAGCGCAAGAATGGTGAGCCCACCGTCGGGGCCGATGGAATACGCGGCCAGATTACCGCTGGCTGAACTGCTCGATCCCTGATTGGCTACGTAGAGGTACTTGCCGGAAGGATCGATGAGCAGCGCCACCGGAGCTGACACCCCGGATTCGCCAAGCGGCGAACCGGATATCGGCGTCAGCATTCCTCCGTTAATCGAGAACTCGGAGATCGAATTCCCGCCGGCACCGTTCGCGCAATAGAGAAACGACCCGGTTGAATCCACCACGAGACCCGATGCGCTCGAGTTGCTCCCCGTGGGGAATAAGCCGACCAACTTTGGGGACAGACCCGCGCTAAGGGAGAATACTTCGATTTCTCCGGCTTCAATCGGCCCGCTGGGGATCGCAGTCCCGATGAAAATAAAGTTGCCGGAGGGCGCCAGCGCCATGCCAGTCGGGGAGACGCCCAGGGAGAAAGGAGAACCAGAGATCGCCGTCAGTGTTCCGTCAGAAGCAAACGAGAAAATTGAGAGGCTGGCCTGAATGGCGTTGACTACGTATAAAAAGCCTCCGGTTTTATCCAGCGCCATAAGCACCGGGGACAAACCTCCGGTGGGCGTTCGCGACACTTCCGTGATGATGCCGGTGGACTGGGCAATGGAGAACAGCGAAATGTTATCCTGTGCCGAATTCGCCACGTAGAGATATTTGCCGGAAGGATGCAGCAGAATCGCTTCCGGCGCAAAGCCGGAGGTAAACGGACTGTTCAACAGCGTGGTCAACACCCCCGAGTTGGGGTCCTCCCGGAAGACGACGATCTGGTTGGTTGACGGCAGGGCGGCGAAGACGTAATGACTCGAACTGGTTCCACAGCTGATCCATGTCGCAGCGCTCAAACCCACCACCAACAGCGCCGTTGCTTTCTTTAGCATCCGTAACTCCTAAGGCAAATTTTTTAAAGCGAAAAGAAAGGAAACCGCTGGCATGCCCTGCGCCGGGTTCCGCGCGAATCTGTTGTCCTCAAAACGAATCATCTGCCGAGCGGTTCAAACGATTGGGTTCTGGACAGGCGCGAATTAGGCCTCGGCCACACAAGGCCATGGCCCCACAGCCTTCCTCCGGAGATATCCCCTTCAGACTAAAAAATCTTTGAAGCCCTATTCTACCCATATCTTGCCGGGACACGCCATTCCTTGTGGCTGGTGATTGGGCTGGCCGGCCATGGGGCATCGTCGGGCTCTTGCCGCTGTGAGCAGGCAACGCGCCGCCCAACATGGATTCCTGCTGCATGGCCTTGGGTTGCACGGTTTGATGCTGCGATGCTGCCCGTGCGCGCTCAGGTTGCATTGCGCGGTTCTGTCTGTGCGGTCTCGCGATTCGACTGAAACCTGACGCCGATGGCTAGGGCTAAGGTTCAGTGCGCGAGGGAGGGCCGCGGACTTCCAGAGGGAGTGGCTTCCGGCAGGACGTGGTCTTCACCGCCGCGCAGCCACAGCCGCAAGCGGTCAAGATAAACATAGACCACGGGAGTGGTGAACAGGGTCAGCGCCTGACTCACAATCAATCCGCCGACAATCGTAATTCCGAGCGGCCGGTGCAATTCCGAACCCGTTCCCCGGCTCAGAGCCAGCGGCAGCCCACCCAGCAGAGCCGCCATGGTGGTCATCATGATGGGACGGAAGCGCAGAATGCAGGCTTCGTAGATGGCTTCAGCCGGCTTCTTGCCCTGCGTGCGCTCCACCTCGAGGGCCACGTCGATCATCATAATGGCGTTCTTTTTTACCAGCCCGATCAGCAGGATAATGCCGATCGTCCCAATCACGTTGAGTTCATTGTGGGTCAGAAGCAGCGCCAGCAGCGCGCCCACGCCCGCGGAAGGAATGGTGGAGAGAATGGTGATGGGGTGAACGTAGCTCTCATAGAGCATGCCCAGCACGATGTAGACGGTGATCAGCGCCGTGAGAATCAGGACGGGCTCGCTCGAAAGCGAATCCTTGAACGCGGCGGCCGTACCTTGGAAGCTTGCCTGAATCGTCGCCGGGAAGCCGATGGAACGTTGGACTTTTTCGATGGCTAGTGTCGCCTGGCCAAGAGAGACTCCGGGAGCCAGGTTGAATGAAATCGTAACCGACGGAAACTGGCTCTGGTGATTCACCGCCAAAGGCATGTTGGACGGAGTGAAGTGAGTGAAGGCCGCCAGTGGTATCGGCGCACCACTGCTGGAGCGCAAGTAAATATTCTGCAAAGCCTCGGTCGTCTGTTGGAACTGCGGCGCGACTTCCATCACCACGTGGTATTGATTCAGCGGCTGGTACATGGTCGAGACCTGGCGCTGCCCGAAAGCATCGTAAAGCGCGTTATCGATATCCTGCGCCGCAACCCCCAACCGGCCGGCGGTGTCCCGGTCGATCACCAGTTGCGCCTGCAATCCCTTATCCTGCTGGTCAGTATTTACGTCGCGCAGCTCCTGCAGGCTGCGCATTTTTTGCAACAACTGCGGACCCCAGTTGTTGAGTTCATTCAAGTCCTCGCCTTGTATCGTGTACTGGTACTGCGCCTGCCCGTAGCGCCCGCCAATGGTCAGATCCTGCTGCACTTGCAGGAACAGCGTGGCTCCCGGAACCGCCGCGAGTTTCCCCCGCAAGCGGTTGATCACATCGTCGGCGCTAAAGTAGCAAGGGTCCCAGAAGTGGGGGGTCGTGCATTGGCCGCGCTTCTCGAGTGGCTTCAGCATGACGAAGAACCGGCCCTGATTGGTCGCCGAGCCTCCCCCCGCGAACCCGACCGCCGTGTCTACCGCTGGATCCTTCAGTATGATTTGCACGAACTGTTCCATCTTGCCGCTCATGGCCTGGAAGGAGATGTCTTGTGCCGCCTGCACCGATCCCTGAAGCCGCCCCGTGTCCTGCTGCGGGAAGAAGCCCTTGGGAACGATGATGTAGAGGTACACGCTCAGGCAGGCAACGAGAATCGTCACCAGCAAGGTCACGGGCTGGTTCGCCAGCACCCATTGGAGCGCGCGCCGGTACGTCGCCAGGAGGGTGTCGAAGCACCATTCACTGGCGCGATAAACCACGTTATGCCGCTCGTTCGGCGGGGCTGGCCGCAGGAATTTGGCGCACATGGTGGGCGTCGTGGTCAGCGAGACCAGGAGCGAAACTCCGATCGCTATGCTGAGCGTGACCGCAAACTCGCGAAACAGCCGGCCCACAATCCCACCCATCATCAGCAGCGGGATGAACACCGCCACCAGCGACAAGCTCATGGAAAGCACGGTAAAGCCAATTTCCGACGCTCCTTTGAACGCTGCCTGCACCGCACCCATGCCCTGTTCCACGTAACGCGTGATGTTTTCGAGCACCACGATGGCGTCATCCACGACGAATCCGGTCGAAATGGCCAGTGCCATCAGCGACAGATTGTCCAGGCTGTAGTCCAGCAGATACATCCCGCCGAAAGTGCCCACCAGCGAAAGCGGAACGGCAATGCTCGGAATCACCGTCGCCCGCACCGTCCGCAGGAACACGAAGACCACCAGAATCACCAGCACGATCGAAATCAGCAGCGTGGATTCAATGTCTTTCACCGAGGCACGTACCGTAATCGTGCGGTCCGAGACCACCGCCAGTTTGATCGCCGGAGAAATCGAGGACTGGAGATAAGGCATCAGAGCGCGCACTCGATCCACGGTGGCGATGACGTTGGCACCGGGCTGCCGGAAAATAACCACAAGAACCCCGGGCTTGCCGTTGGCCAGGCCGAGGTTGTGCACGTCCGCCACCGAGTCCTGCACATCCGCCACGTCTCCCAGTCGCACCGGGCCGTTGTTATGATAGGCGACGATCAACGGCCGGTACTCATCCGCGGTAAAAAGCTGATCATTGTCGGTGAACTCTTGAGATGTCGCTCCGTTCGAGACTTGTCCCTTGGCTTGGTTCGCATTGGCCAGATTGAGCGCGTTGCGCACGGTGTCCAGGCCCACTCCGAGCTTGTTGAGCAGCATCGGATTGACTTCGGCCCGCACGGCCGGCGGCGCCGAACCGTAGGTGAACACCTGGCCCACTCCATTCACCTGGGAGAGTTTCTGCGCCAGAATCGAGTCGGACGTGTCATACAAACGCGCCACCGGAATGGTGTCCGAGGTGAGCGCCAGAATCAGGATGGGGGCGTCCGCCGGGTTGATTTTGCGATACGTTGGATTGCTCGGCAGATTGGCAGGAAGCTGGCTGCGCGCGGCATTGATTGCCGCTTGCACATCGCGCGCTGCGGCATCAATGTTCCGGTTCAAATCAAATTGCAGCGCGATGCCGGTCGAGCCCAGTTGGCTCGACGAGGTCATCTGGTTCACGCCCGAGATGCGCCCGAACTGCCGCTCCAACGGAGTGGCCACCGCCGAAGCCATGGTCTGCGGATCGGCGCCGGGTAGCGACGCGCCCACGCTGATCACCGGGAAATCCACCCGCGGCAGTGAAGCCACCGGCAAAGAATTGAAGGCAAGGATCCCCGACAGCAGCAAGGCCGCTGCCAGCAGCGACGTGCCAATCGGACGCCGGATAAATGGAGCCGAAATACTCATGGTTGAATTCGGCAAAATCTAATCCGCCGGCATCTCCTGCGGAATCGTATTGCCGATCTTGTACTTCGCAAATCTTTGCGCCAGCCGGTCAAACCACAGATAGATCACCGGGGTGGTATAGAGCGTGAGCATTTGGCTGAGAATCAAACCGCCCACAATGGTGATGCCGAGCGGTCGCCGCAGTTCCGCGCCCGTCCCTGATCCGAGCGCCAGCGGCAAGCCCCCGAGCAGCGCTGCCATGGTGGTCATCATGATGGGGCGAAAGCGCAGCAAACACGCTTGAAAAATCGCTTCTTCCGGCGGTTTGTGTTCCACGCGCTCGGCTTCCAGGGCAAAGTCAATCATCATGATGGCGTTTTTCTTCACGATGCCGATCAGCAGAATGATGCCGATCAGCGCCACCACCGTCAGGTCGTTGTGCGTGATCTGCAAAGCCAGGATCGCACCCACACCGGCCGAGGGCAGGGTGGAGAGAATGGTGATGGGGTGAATGTAGCTCTCATACAAAACTCCCAGCACGATGTACACCGTGATGATGGCAGCGAGAATCAGGAACGGCTCGCTCGAAAGCGAATTCTGAAACGCCGCGGCCGTTCCCTGGAACGCGGCATGGATGCTCGCCGGCATCTGGATTTCTTTCTCCACTTCCTGGATGGCCCGCGTGGCATCGCCCAGAGAGGCTCCCGGCGCCAGGTTGAACGACAGCGTGACCACCGGGAATTGTCCCTGATGGTTGACGGCGAGCGGCGCATTGGTGGTCTGCATTTTTATAAAAGTGGATAGCGGAACCGGAGGCCCGCTAGTGCTCGCCGCAGCCGCGTTGGCAGTGGGCGCTCCGGAGGCGGGTGTCGCGCTACTGGGGCGAACGTACACGTCGTTCATGGCGTCGGGGCTTTTGGCGAAGTTCGGCAGCACTTCGAGCACCACGTGGTACTGGTTCAACTGCGTGAAGATGATGGAAACCTGGCGCTGCCCGAAGGCGTCATAGAGAGTGTTGTCGATGGCCTGCGGAAGGATTCCCAGCCGCGACGCGGTATCGCGGTCGATCGTGAGGGCCGTCCTGAGGCCGCCGTTGAGCTGGTCCGTGGCTACATCGCGCAGTTCCGGCGCCGCGCGCAGTTTCTCCACCAGCCTCGGTGTCCATTGCGCCAACTCCTGCGCGTCCGCGTCTTCAATGGAGTATTGAAACTGCGTGCGGCTCACGCGATCTTCTACGGTCAAGTCCTGCACGGGCTGCATGTAGAGGGTAATTCCGCCTACCTTGGCCAGTTCGGGCTGCAGACGCCGGATAATCCCCGATGAGTCCATGTCCCGCTCATCGCGTGGCTTCAAGTTGATCTGAATGCGGCCGCTGTTGGGAGTTGTGTTGGTGCCGTCTACGCCGATGAATGAGGACAGGCTCTCTACGTCCTTATCCTTGAGAATCACCTTCGCCAGTGCCTGCTGCCGCTCGGACATGGCATCAAAGGAAACATTGTCCGGCGCTTCGGAAATGCCCAGGATCACGCCCGTGTCCTGCACCGGGAAGAACCCCTTGGGCACAATCACGTAGAGAAACAGCGTGAGAATCAAGGTTCCCACGGTCACGAACAGGGTTGCCGTCTGGTGCTTCAGCACCCACTTCACGGTGCGGCCGTAAAACGCAATGACCCGGTTGTAATAGTCTTCCGTGACCTCGTAGAAACGGCCTTTCTCACCTTCCTTGCGATGTTTGAGCAGCTTGGCGCACATCATCGGGGTCAAGCTCAGGGAAACCGCCGCCGAGACCAGAATGGTTACGGCCAGCGTCACCGCGAACTCCCGGAAGAGCCGTCCGACAATGT
>Ga0210393_10004067_pt1 | contig 11609 bp, 16 predicted proteins | sample IncBWC27OmetaG_FD_160068 | JGI IMG/M metagenome (GOLD analysis project Ga0210393, IMG submission 160068) | Forest soil microbial communities from Barre Woods Harvard Forest LTER site, Petersham, Massachusetts, United States - Inc-BW-C-27-O ... | reverse complement strand
CTGCTCACAAACTGTCTGACGTTGCTGTTCACGCGCAAGCCGAGTTCTCCACCAATCATCGCGATCTTTAACCATGTGAAGGTACTCGTCCAACATGCTCTGCACTGTTCCAAGAGATTCCCTGAAGGCACCATTCAACTCGACAGAGCGAGTGACGGTGGTAGAGGAGGACGACTGGTTGGACAGAAGCTGCATCGTGAGTTCAAGCTGAGCGGCCGTAGAATTTCCGTGTAGTTCGAAGGAGGCTTCATGAGGGGGGAAGTTGGTGTCGTAAATGCGGTCTGTGCTGTCGTTTCCCGAGGATGCATCATTCTGCTCGTTGATTTCCCGTTCCCGTGGGGAGGCGTCCCTTCGAACGGGAATTTCGCCGCCTTCATCGTCTGTGGGTAACAGAGAGCTGCTGACCGACTCGGTATCTCGATCTCTCCTTGGGACAGAGAGCACCGAGTTAATAGTGCCTCGAATAGAATACCGCGAAATGGATGACGTGTCACTTTCGCAGGGCTTGCAGTTTTGTTTCGCGTGTTCAATAGCCCTGGATATAGATTGCGTCCACCGAGAGGCTTCGACAGGGTGGTTAGCCTTCATGTACCATTTTTGGACACTTGTACGTCCCCGGGAAGGGATAGAATGGACTTCAAAACGCAACTTCTCACCGCCCGATGGAGGACGCAAAACTGCGGTTTTCATCGAGATGGAACCACGACTCGCTATTTGTTCGTCCTCCTGGTGACGATAATCTGATGTTTTCAGTGAATGAAAGGATGTCGTTCAAAGGAAACACAACGGCGTACAGGACAGGACTCCATCCTTGAGTACAAACCAGCGCGTGCTATATCCCCGAGCAACGTTCGTATATTTGTTAAGGTGACCTTTCAGCGTCGGAGGACCAGATATAGGGGCGTCATTTAAAAGCGTGGAATCGTTGTTCGCGACTGCAACAGAATGAACACAAGGGAAAGGCAAGATAGACTGAGGATTGTACTCACATTGTCGCAAAAAAACGCGAATGTTGTCGTCTTTGCCGACAACCTCCTGCACAGCGCGACCTTTGCGATCTCGAATGAATACGTCCGCCCCAGCACGTACAGCCAACTCGATGAGTCTTAAATCCTTTCGTTTAGTGGCCTCGTGGAGTAAGGTTGTGCCGGAAGTATCGTCAAGGCAAGAGAGGTCGATTAACCTCGCGCGGGGGGAGGATAGGAGAGCAATGAGCATCTGCGATGGTGGGTCACTGCGTGGAGACAGAATGTAAGTGCGTAGTAGAGATCTATAAGATGCAGTTAGAAGCGATCGAGAATCTGAATACGAAGAGCTATAGCGTGAGCAAAAAGAATGCGGGTTAGGAGAAGACGGGGAAAGACATACCATTTATGACGGATAGAACGTCCTTGCCTCTAGCAACATCTACGCATGTCTTCCCGTTGCTGTCCCGTAGGGTGTCGTCAATACCCTCTTGTTCGAGAAGTAAGTTTACGACATCAGCGCGACCAAGCGAGGCGGCCAGGTGGAGTGCGGTTGTTCCCGAAGCTGGGGGGTGAACAGCATTCGGCGAGATGGACCTGTGGGAGAGCAGAAGCGAGACTGTTTCGACTATGGAAGAAGAATGAGGGGAGGGGAGCCAGCACTGAGCGTAGGGGCGCACCGGATGCACAACGGATAGCCAAGTGAAGAGCGGCAGCGCCAAGGTCAGTCTCGTTCTCGCCCTCACCGGTTGTATTGCGACCTTTGGCAAGTCCAGCCAGAAATGGGTGTATGAGTGCAGGGTCACCTAAAATTGGGTATTTTGATTTACGTTGCCGATGGGAAAAAGAAGGTAGGAAGAATTATTCACCAGTTCGGAGAGCAGAGAGGAGTTTGACTTGAGTGAGCGGCTCTGATGTTTGCCCATTAAGGCGCTACATTGAATGATGATATGTACGATGAGAGGAGTACCTGAGGATAATCTACTTGTACTGGAAGAAGATGTTGAGGTTGAGGTTGAGAGAGACATGATGTTTTTGTTCTTGAGGATGCGAATACGAGTGCGCGTACTCCTGACTGCGCATGCGCAGCGCATACAAATGGAGACGCGGATGGCCTTTTACAGCAAGAACCGTGCTGGAATATGATATGATGTCATTCCCCGTCCCTCCCACCTCGTCTATCCCCCAACTCCAACATTCGCCCAATGCGATCTACAGGTGGCGCGCCCCACACCATCGTCTTTGCCTCTGGGTCCAACAATCCAGGAAATTTTCTGTCCAGCAGCGCAAGCAGTCCCTGGGCCTTGACCTCCTTTCCGCGGATCACACTTGCATTTGGCGGAGCCGTCGCCGCAGGCGAGGTCGCTTCTACGCTCCGTTCCGAACCTTTGCCGTCTACGACCCTAACTCCGGCCCTCGCCATTGCACGTGCCTCTTCGTCTACGTCGTCGAAATTATCCTGCTTGACGGCACTCATCGAGTATAACCACACTCCGACAACAAATGAGCCGATGGTCAGCCCAGTGAGCATATTTTTCACCCGGTAGGGTTCCCGTGCTCGCGTCAATCCTGTGGACATCTGAGGTATAGCCCTAGTGAACGCGTGCGGAGAAATAGCTTGAGATACACTTACGTAGCCACCTGGGCGGTAGCTCCTTGCTGCGTTCCTTCGATCGATATACTGCGAGTCACTCATGGAGAAGGAAAGACAGTTGCTCAGAGGGAACGTCTCTGGGGTTGTAAAGGTTGTGCACAACGCAATTAGCTGTGTGACGGATGACGGACCGCTTTATGAGGGCGTGAGAATGAATTGCACATCGCACATCCGACAAGGGCGGTCGTAGACGCCCCGATTCCAGGTCATTAATGCACGATGCATACATACATAGTCGAGACGCAGCAAGCAAGCGTCATTGTTCAAGCTCAAGAACGCAGAGCTCAAATCTCATAGTATCAGAATATGATTATCCACTCATTCACTGTTCACTGGACAAACTAACGCTACTACAACACCGCTCAATGCCTCCCCTATGGTGGGATAGATACTTTCAGTGAGACCGAGGGATGCCGCATGTATAATTCACACACCTTGACGAGTGAGTATGCACTGTAGGCGATTCCACAAACGCCAAGCGCAAATCCGGTCTTGTAAACACCTGGCACCCGATTAATCATATTTCTGTGTATAAAAGATGCCCATGGGTACCGAGGTAGAAGCCTGAGCGGGGAGGGCGGTAGTAAATTGGCTTGTGGGAGTGCTGCAATGAACAGACCTGGTGAATATAAACACGGGAAGGAACCAACGAATCAAACGAACCTGATACACCCTCTGCCTTTCGGGAACCAGATTTTTTTCTGCAAAACAATAAGTTTTACGCCGGGTTCGTCGTCAAAAGCGAAGACGAACTGTAAATGAGAGCGTCAAGCATTGTTTACGATCTGGGGGTCGGTCTGCGGTGTAGAAAGTGGGACTGGCGCGGTCGGCGACACTTGACACTTGGTGGATGCGGCAACTCCCGACGCTGACTTCGGAATGGTCCCGGCCGTTGAGCCCGAGACCCGACGTGGTTATGTCCACCGAGCGGGTCCGCGTCAAGGTATGCACATCCCTCTCCACATCACGTCTCTCTTATATCGTTCTCTTTTTTAGGGCCTTTCTATCTACAGACCCATCATATATGGAAACACTGCTGTCATTCTGACCCCCGAAGAACGTGAGGCCCACCCCTCGCATGAACACACCCATCGTTGGACCGTCGCCGTCCGTAGCGCTGCATCCGCAGAGGACTCGGACATCGTCGGGGGGGCCGACGACCTCGGTTACTTTATTCGCCGCGTGACTTTCAAGCTCCACGAAACATACCCGAACCCTTCACGGAGTGAGTGGTAGCGTTTACCCCCCTTTTCCAACGCTACGGTCAGCTTCACGTCAGTCGTGCAGACATCGACAAGCCTCCGTTTGAAGTCACGGAAACGGGGTGCGCTCGCAGCCATTTCTTTCCTTTCGTCTTTTCGACTGCTGACCGTGGTCTATCGGATAGATGGGGTGAGTTTGAGATTCAAATAAGAATCACCTTCATCCAGGAGGCCGCGGAGAAGCCTATAATGCTATACCACCACCTCAAATTGCATCCCTGGACGGCATCTGGCGCGGACATGGATGTGCCCCCGCCCGCCGAGGTTGCCGCCCAGCTCGGGCCCGTCCACTCTTGGCAATACGATGAGATCGTCTTCACCGACCCCTTCCAGCAATTTCTCAACATACTCACCGCGCATCCGCCCACGCCCCTCCCCAAAGCTCGTCGCCGACCAGTCCCGTTCCATACCGCAAACCCCGGATCCCTCGAGGCAAGCAAGGGAGGTGTGCCTGAATTCACCGCAGTGATGGAGAAGGATGAAATCCAGCGCTTAGAAGACGCAAAGAAGTTGGTTATCGCGGAGCAAGAAAAGCTCCGCGCCAGTGTCAATGAAAAAGAAAAGGAACTAGAGGGGCTCAAAAGGGATCTGGGCGAGGCATGAGATCTGGTCACTAAAACCCTTTTATAATGTGTATATTCAATTACAGCTCGTCTGCATCGCCCCTACATTTTCGCTGTCCACTGGCATGACGACAGGTGACCCATCAGAGCCGCTTCACTGCCAGGGTGCCCAACCGGGATACATTTTCCCCTGAAAATGTCAGAATGTCAGAAACAATACAGATCAGCTGAAGCAGGCCACGACTTGCAAGATTCGCATTGTCCGTCGCTTCTTGGATGAGCATCTGCACGAGATTGCTTGTCGATACTTCTTTCTCAACTCGATCTTTGCTGGTTCTGTGGATTCCTCTCAGCTTCTTTTCGATAGAACTCAGGGCGGTCTTGGCGAGCATGCGCAAGTCGATTTGAGATCTATTGTGAGAATGTCGCCGATTCACTTGTCGCTCCTGGATAAATGCATGAATGTGAGCTTGTTAAAACAGACTTGATCTGAGCTTACAATTTTGCGCTTCTCGTCCTCCCATTCGACTAGTGGATCGTGAATGAACGGGTCCAGCACCGTCATCAATGTGTCTTTGTTCTCCCGCAACAAGCCCATCGTAATCTCGCAAGCAATGCGGAAGACCCCTGGAGTTAATCGTAAGCAGTATGGCGCGTATGGGCAAAGCGCTCAGGCTAACCTTCTGCCCCAGTTATGCCAAAACCGTCCAGCATGTTCTGCGTGAGTCTGAATGGCACCCGCTCCGGGACTTCTAGCGTCTTTCCCTGCCTCTCTGGTGAGTATCAAAGCCACCCGCGTACGAAGGAGATTACCTTCTCAAACAGGCAGTTGAAGTCGACATGAACAACACTTCCAGTATTAGAGTCCAGCAAGATGTTCTCGCAATGCCTATCCCCGAGCCTACAATGTGAAATTTAGAATTGTGACCGTCGAGTAGTCAGTGGCCTCGTACCCCAAGATAAAGCCAATCATGGACATGACAGCCGCACTCCTGGTATACACAAGGCGACTGGCAAGCCACGTCGACGGCTCTGGGAAGGTTTCTAGAAACCATTCGTGGAACACTGGAGAAAACCTGCAAATCTTGAGGTCAATAACGTCCAGCATGCGGGTTTATCGAGTTTACATCGGCAGGATTTCCGTCGCAAATATCTTGCCAGCTTCGTTATCGCCTGCCCTCCTAATCCTTTCAAATATGGCTTGCATCTCCGCATTCTGTTACTGTGGCGTAAGATTGGCGTTCTATTACTTGGATACTGACATACCCAGCCCCTTTGGCCCCTTGCGTCATATAAGGGGAGGAGAACATAGCGCATGGCTATCGTGTCTGGAACCCACTGAATGAAGCCGCACTCCTCATTGAGGGTGACGATGCCATAAGTGCGTATATCTGTGGGGTGTAGAGTCATAAGCGGTCATGTCGTAGCGTGCCATATGAGACATACGGAGTTTGCGTCGGCGAGAGTCAGAATTCATGTTGAGGATTTTGTTGATGATAGAATTAAAATCCATGAGCCTGGCATCCTTTCTCAGGTCGTCCTTTGGCTTGCCTAAAAACGCGTATCTTTGGCCATCGCTACCATGAATGGTGACTTTTCGAGGTTTTGCAAGAGACCTCATGATATCGATGTCATCTGAGAAATCTGTAATATTAGGTTTTTTTTAGAAACCCTGCGATAATGCAATAGAGGAAGAACGGATTACGATCGAAAGTCGGAAGATTCAGGGGGAACGGCTGATGATGGGAGTTTATAGTCGAAGATGTCGGAGGAAGCGTAGCTGTCAACGACTCTTGGAGGGGCACAATCAACGGGGATGGCATCAGCTTCGCCAGTTGTGGTATGTCCCTTTTCATCGAAAGTGTGGTTCGCGCATCAGGACCAGCATTCCTGGGGGGATCGGGAGCTGGAAAATCACAAAGGGCGAGAAGCCCATTTACCATGGCAAGAGAGGCATTGATGAGGCCTGAAACATGTGTCGATTGAGTGACGCATGAGCTCTGTTCAAATAAGCACACATGGAACACAGAAGTATGTACAAAAACCGACCTTGAGCCTCTCAAGAATAGCCTTTCCTCGTGATGCCCTAATTTCATTGCGCGATTTCACGACAGATGCGAACAACCAGAGGGTCTGCTGAGGAAACTCTTTGATCACACTTGATATGAGATGCGCCAAGACTTCGGAGACTGGTGGGTACTCATGACCAACACGAGAAGCAATTTGGGGAAACGAGGTGTACCACTGGGTGCAGATTAGATAAGCGTTAGTAGACGTTGGTTCAGCTGCTGACCTTGAAAGCTGGCACACCACTAATGGCACGGGAAATTTCAGTGGTGATCTTTGTATAGCATTCATCCGAGCGGACAAGGGGATCTTCTCCCATATCCAACCAGATAGTCAAAAGACGCGGAACTGTTTGATATATAAACTTGTTCCCGTACTTCATCGCCTTCGTGAAGCAACGTACGGTCGACAGCCGCATCCGTAATCCACTACTCATCGTGAGAACAAGTAGACAGGATATCATGATGTACGTACCGAATCTTGGGATCGGTCGGAGGTATGCTGTCGAAACAACGGTCTTGGTACTTCCCATAATAAAACATTCCACTTTCCCATCTGTTGTAACGTTAGAGCGGGTGAAAGTCCCTAGTAATGGGACCAACTTTTGCCACAGTTCCGTTGCTTGGTGGAAGACCTTGTGAACCTCTGACATTTCGTAGCGCTCTGACTCCTCCATCCAGCGGGCCCTAAGGAGCTCGGCCTAGTGCCGCAATGTAAGCCAGGGATGCCGCACCGAAACATCGGACTCACTTTAGCTTTCAACGGCTTCAGCTCACCTCCTTCGGTAAGATCGATCACCTCTGCATCCGCCGAGTGATCGTGGCTGCGGGTGGTCTGCAGGTAGTGCTCCAATTCTTGCAGGGCACGCAGCGGCTCGCCAGTTGCTCTAATCAGCCTCACTTTTTGCATCAGTGAGAACGCAGTGCGTGACTCCTGGGCTTGCAATATAGCGCTGTATGCTGTCTGCCAATGCCCGGCTTTTCGTGCTATCTTTGCGGAGACTAGCCAAGAGCGACCGAGTTCTCCAGAAAGAACACCGAAGCGCCGTCGACTAACAAATGCGTCAGGTCTATTCTAGAAAAGCTTCGGCTAACTGTAAGGACCAACCTGATGCCATACGCCGTTCTGCGCAAACTCAAGATCGGCTCTCTCGTCCTGAATGAAGGTAACGTCGAGTTCAAGCGGACGTCCAAAATTTTGGTCAGTTCATCTTGAGCGTCGCTACGGCGGGATCTACCCGTTTGTATTTGTTTAGAGGAGAATCGATGGATCAATTCCACTTCATGAACCAAATGAAGATTCAGGACCGCTTCGTACGTGTGTCTGTATTCTCTACCACCAGTTGCCACAATAGGATTACCCAGGGCCATACGCGCCCGAGAAAGCGCGTGGGCGATATTATTTGAGTCTCCTTCGCGAATAGCGAGAAGAAGACGGGCCATGATAGCAGGTGGCGTTGATACGTCAGATCCATCCACCAAGCCATGAACGTCGTTCCAGTCTCCAATTATCCAGGCACTCTCGACTTCGAATCCGAGGAGCGATAGCTTCCAGTCGGGGTTGCGAGTAAGTACACCTTTGACATGTGTTCGTAACGTATCTGCTCACATGTCAGCTAAAAGCCGTGGCAAAGGTACCAGGATACTCACCGTAGTGGCCTAAATTGCGCAAGCAACGCAACAGACCGATATGATAATCCAAGTTGTCCGGAGATTGCTGCAGGCGGAGCTCCCAGCAACTCTGGGCTGAGGTCCATCTTCCAGTGCTTTCATGCTGACGTATTTGATGCTCCAGACTAGGGGAGAGAATGAGAGTCGAGATCCCCTCCATGCCATCCGGTTCGTCCAGATTACAATATATCTCGTGGAGTCGCTCGTAGCAAGATTGGATCTCCACGTTATTCGCGTTACGTTCTTGAAGAGAAGCAAGATGGCGCTCGAAGCTCATCAACGACCTAGCATATGCTTTACATTGAAAGGCCGCCTTCGCCATGAGGTCTTGGTTGATGCTTGACAATACTGAATCAATCCTTGTGAGTTGCTCGCTGGCACCAGGACGGCTCCCTCGAGCACGCTTTGCCTCGTTCTTCTTGTCGCCTAGATCCCTTCGTGTAAGGCGCGCCCATTTGCTAAGATGATCCAGTAACATAAAGACGACCTGGAAAGCGAATTCATGAGCGAAGACCTTGTAAGACGGGATGACTATACTTGAGCGCTCAGCAACTTCTTGTCTTCTGAGGAGGGAGACCTCTCGTTCACCTGATCCTGAAGGACTGCGAGTATTTCGGACCGAATACCCCCAATTTTCCCTTCCTCGCCGGACACAAGGGTGTGCAGAACCAAATGCGGTAGCAAATTTTGTGCCACGCCGACATCCTTATTCCGAACGACAGACCGAAATGGCTGGAAAACCTTTTGAGCTTCTCCGTTAGCCTCAGAGATTAGCCAGGTGGTCCATTGTTGAAGCCATTCCCGGTAGGTCCCGTATTGAGGATATATGGGAAGTTCGAAAGTAGGCAGAGGTTTCTCTTTCATCGTGTAGCGGCTCTCGAGCAGGGGGGTAATGATCTCCAGTACATGTTTCGGTAGAGTGTCCCATCGTGTTCGGGCTTTGAGCGAAGCCGAAGTGGTAAACCTACCAGAAGACATAAGAGATACATTGAATTGGCAAAACTTGAGCAATTCTTGGATAGCGTATGCCAAGTTGGTTTGGTATCCCATGTCACTGGTGGATCGGAATGCGCTTACAAGAACATCCCTGATGAGGTGCACAGCGAAGAGAATTGACTCGTCCTCATCAGCGAAGTCTCTGAGGACAATGGGCCTCGAGTCGCCCATGCCGAAGTCAAGTCGATCTGGATCAAGGGCACCAATCGCGCCGATGCATTCGAAAGCCACCAAGCGGACCTCCTCCATCCCATCGACATCCCGGGCCGCCACAGAAGACAAGATCCGGAGAGTGCGACCGATAAGAGCGTCAAAGAAGTCCCCAGAAGCGAGACATTGGAAGAAATTCCTCTGTTCATCAAGAAGCGACCTGACCTCTTTTAAAGCCTGGAGTGTCACTGTCAAGCTATCGCTGGAGACGCGCTCCAACAATCTGTAAAGCCTATCCTCAACAGACCAGCCTCGACGTATGGTGTGTAACCTAGTTTGTACGTCTGAGAGCTCTCCTATGGGCGACACATCAACGACGTCATCAAGACCCTCAGTGTCAACATCGTTTCCAATTTCTAAGACCAGATAGCGCATAATGTTACCAGCGACGCCTCGACCATAAGGAGATAGCGATTGCCAATATGAGACCAATGATGCGCTAGTCGGTCCTGCGTGTGACAAAGCGTCTCTATGGTCCAGAGTCCTGAGGAAGGTGAACCAGCCGTCAAGCGTAACATCTGACAACTCGAGGACGCCAAGTGTCACTTGGAGGGTGGCCATTATCTACCATTACTGGGAATGAGTAATCTTGTCGACATGACTTTCAACGTGTCACATACCTGAGGTGCGACGATACATATTTCCGCCCCAACATGGCTTATTAAGGCACCCAAGCCACGTAAAGTCTGCTGTTTAGATACCATTGTTTCTCTTCCCTGCACCCCTTGTAATTTATCGACAAGGTATGAGATGAGACCTAGGATATGGGATTTTAAGAATTTTCCAACGCCATCTGAGGCGGGCATTTTTTTCCGGCCCTTGGAAGAGGGAAGGATGCCCTCAAGCCTACTTAAAGCCCGCATGGCCTGGTCCCGTATCACCGACCTGCTGATGCGAACGCAGCAAGGGACACGTACCTCTTGAACTTTCTTGGGCTCCTCAGACCCGAGCATGAAGACGAACGTGCCTAACAGTTCAATGATACAACTTCGGGCCAAGGTCTGGGCATTTATACTACCCCCGCTAGGTGTCGGCATGAGTCGCAGGATAAAGTCAAGCGCTCTGTCCGTTTGCACTTGGTCGGGGAGGAGGAAAACTTGAGTAAGGATATCCTTTGAGAAATCTAAAAAGAGAGCTGATGGTGTGAAGCCCAGGTTCTGGGCAATCTTCTCTATTATGACCTTGTCACGGTTTGCAAATAGCGAGGGGAGTGTGTGAAGCAGAGTTCCCGATATGAACTCGGACGGTTCTTGCGAAACAAGGCGACAAGTTTCTAGAAGCAATGCCGGCTGGTGAGGCCAGTGAGCAATAAGATAACGAGCAATTTCTCCGATGTAAGGATCGAGTAGTTTATAAGGTGTCTTTCCGTAGAATCTTGCCAGCGACAACAACTATAGCTCTAGTGATCAGCCGATAGCGCTGTGATGAAGATGTTTGGTTTGCGCCTACTTGCATATATGCGACACCTTTCAGCGCGGGGTTGGGGTCAGCGAGTCGAGATATCAGGCAGCTAATTGCGACGCCAAGGAAGTTGGTCGTTGTAACTCTGGGAAATGATGAGCGCACTGTTAAAATCGTCAGGACAAACTTCTAACCTTCCGACCCGACCAACAGTGATGAGAACAGTTTCTTTTACTGGATCCCGCGCATCCCTCAGCATTTCATAAAACTTGTCAAAGATCCCCTCCGCACGAACCCACGAAACTTGTCCGACACGATTATAAAATGATATGATCTCCACGAGGACTTGGCTGGTATGATCCAGAACATGGTAAGTGGGAGGTAAACGTAATCGAACGCGACCACTGACCCAGCGCAAAGTCTGACTGTTCTGTCCTTGTGAATCAGAGACTGATACAGCTCGATGACGAGATCGTCTACTTCTTTCAGTCCGAGCTCAATTGAGTGGTGTCGCACAGCAAGACACAGAGCCTGGTTCCCCGATTTGTAAACGGCGGGCGTTACCTCGTCCGCTCTCCCTTGTAAGACCAGTTGTATTGCCATACTGTACGTTGAAAGGAGCGATAGATCTTGCCCTGTAGGCCTGGAGCACTCCGGGCTTTCCCCATGCGCAAGTGGACAGGCTAATTCTGAAAGGGCTTTAGCAACTGAAACCCTCCGTTGGGCATCATAACCGTCGAAAGACTTCCTAAATTGGGATGATAATTGTGATCCTAATTGAAGTGTTGGTCACTCACCGCGAACATTTTTCTCGTATAAAT
>Ga0210393_10004065_pt1 | contig 11612 bp, 7 predicted proteins | sample IncBWC27OmetaG_FD_160068 | JGI IMG/M metagenome (GOLD analysis project Ga0210393, IMG submission 160068) | Forest soil microbial communities from Barre Woods Harvard Forest LTER site, Petersham, Massachusetts, United States - Inc-BW-C-27-O ... | reverse complement strand
CGAACAACGGTGGGCTGATTCGCCGGTCCGCGCACTGACGCAAGCTGGCTGCGACCTCGGCGGCCGGCAGCTGCGCACCACGTCGCGCCAACTCGTCGATCGCGCGAGCCATGCTCCTGCGGCGTAGCGCCAGCCGCAGAAACGCGGGGGTGCCGTCGGTGACCGTACTGACGACATGGGCGGCCACTGTCTTGACATCCCAGCCCACGCACAAACTCGGAGTCGCCAGCTGCGCTGCATTCAGGCCGTCCAGCAGGGTCGCCAGCTGGCGGCGCTCGTCGGCGACCGCGGCGAACACGAACTCGCGGCTTACACGCATCGGTCGAAGACGTTGCGTGAGAGCACTTTACGACGGGCCCATGGTCCTTTAGCCGGCGGGATATGCCACGGACTTGATCTCGGTGTACTGGTCGAATCCGGCGACGCCGTTCTGGCGCCCCACACCGCTCTCCTTGTAGCCGCCGAACGGTGTGTCGGCGCCGTACGGAGCACCGCCGTTGACGCCCATGAAGCCGGCCCGGATCCGGCGGGCGACTGCCAGCGAATGCTCCAGCGAGCCCGACATCACGTTGCCGGCCAACCCGTACACGCTGTCGTTGGCGATCCGGATCGCGTCCTCTTCGTCGTCGAAAGGGATCACGGCCAGCACCGGGCCGAAGATCTCCTCTTGGGCGATCGTCATGGAGTTGTCCACATCGGTGAAAAGCGTTGGCCTGACAAAGAATCCCTTGTCAAAGCCGGTGGGCGCATCGGGTCCGCCAACCAGCGCGGTGGCGCCCTCTTCGACGCCCTTCTTGATGTAGCCCATCACACGTTCGCGCTGTTTCTCCGAGATCACCGGGCCGCACAGCGTTCCCGGGTCCTGCGGGTCACCCGGCATCACGTTCTCGTAGATGCTTTTGAGGATTGCCACGCCCTCGTCGTAGCGAGACCGCGGCAGCAGCATCCGGGTCGGGTTGGCGCAGCCCTGCCCGGCGTGCATGCACGGCGCGATGCCGATCGCGCAAGCCAGCCCGAAGTCGGCGTCCTCCAAGACGATGGTGGCCGACTTGCCGCCGAGCTCCAGGAACAGCCGCTTCATGGTCGCGGCGCCCTTTTCCATGATCCGCTTGCCGACCACCGTCGAACCGGTGAACGAAATCAGGTCGACCTTCGGCGACAGCGTGAGCTCCTCACCCACAAAGTGATCCGACGCGGTGACGACATTGACGACACCGGCGGGGATGTCGGTCTTTTCGGCGATCAGCCGACCCAGCCGGGTTGCATTGAACGGGGTGTTCGGCGCCGGCTTGAGCACGACGGTGTTGCCGGTGCCCAGCGCCTGGCCGAGCTTGTTGATGGTGACTTCGAACGGGAAGTTCCATGGCACGATCGCGCCGACAACGCCGACCGGCTCCCGCCAGACCTTGCGGGTGGTGAGCGTGCCGGTCAGGCTGATCACCTTGTCGCCCAAGTCGGTCTCCCAGGCGTACTCGTCGATCAGCCTGGCGGGGTACTTCAGCCCGTCCTCCAGTGGGGCATCTAGCTGAGGCCCGAACGTGATCGCGCGAGGCGAGCCGACCTCGAGTATCAGCTCCTCGCGCAGCTCATCTATCTCAGACTCGATCGCGTCGTGCAGCTGCAGCAGGCAGCGCTTGCGCAGCTCCTTGTTGGTCGACCAGTCGGTCTCATCGAAGGCGCGCCGGGCGGCCTCGATGGCTCGGTGCATGTCCTCCTTCGAAGCGTCGGCAACCTCTCCGAGCGACTCCTCCGTCGCCGGGTTGATGTTCGTGAAGGTGCCAGCCTGGCCGTCGACCAGCTTGCCGTCGATCATCATCTTCGGCTCGAACCGGACCTTTACAGTGTCAGCCATATTTGTTCAGCTCTCTTTAGACGAGGCGCTGGTTAGAGCGCCGGGACGTGGGACACCATCGCCAGACAGGGCCACCCTATGGTGAGCCTTACTGGAAACTAGCCGATTGGCAAGCGCCCACAATTACGGGGTCTCTACTGGGCATCGAAGAGCACCGGTACCGAGGTCGGCGACCGGAAAACCTGCCCGCGGATGTGCGGGTCGTCCCCGTCCGGGTCCAGTCGAAGATTCGGCAGCCGGTCCAGCAGAAGGTTAATGGCGGTGCGCATTTCAAGGCGCGCCAGGTGCATGCCGAGGCAGACGTGCACGCCGTGTCCCCAGCCCAGATTTGCCCGAGCCTCCCGGTGGATATTGAACGTGTTCGGATCCGGGTAGCGATCCTCTTGCCGGTTCGCCGAACCCAGCATCGGCATCACCGTCGCACCAGCCGGGATCGCCACCCCACCGAGCTCGGTGTCGCGGGTCGTCACCCGGGTGATGGTCAGCAGCGGCGGTTCCCACCGGACACCCTCCTCGATGGCCTGTGGCAGCAGGGATCGATCCGCCCGGATGGCATCCAATTGCTGCGGATCCGACAACAAACCCAGGAGCAGGCTCCCCAGCGCCCGGTACGTCGTCTCCACACCGGCGGGCAGCAGCAGCCGAAGAAACGAGAAGATCTCTTCGTCCGCGAGCTTTTCCCCGTCGATCTCGGCCGCACCCAGTGCACTGATCAGGTCGTCCTTCGGCTCGGCGCGGCGGGCCTCCAGGATCGGCGCGAAGTACTCACACAGTGCCGCCGAGGCCGCAAGCCCGCGTTCCGGGTTCATCAGCCAACTCAGCAGCGAAATCGACCACCGCTGGAACTGTGGGTAATCCTTTTCCGGCAAGCCCAACAGACCGGCGATGATCTGGCTCGGATAGTCGAAGGTGAACTCCTTCACCAGATCGGCCTTGCCATTGGGTGCGAACTTGTCGATCAGGCTATTTGCGACCCGGCCCACCAACTCGTCCTGCCAGCGCGCCAATGACTTCTGCGTGAACGCCTTCGATACCAGCGAACGCAGCCGGCCGTGGATCGGCTCGTCCATGCCGAGCATGACGCCCTCGCCCAGCACGGGGCCGAACGCGGCGATGACGGCCGACGACGAAAACGTCTCGTTGTCCCGCAGCATCTGCTGGACGTCCTCGTGGCGGTACACGATGAACATCGGCAGTGACTCCTCGTGCGGAAGCGCACCCGACGTTTCGAGTCGCTGCACCGGTTCCTCGCGGCGCAATCGCGCCAGCTCGGTGTACGGGTCACGCACATCACCGGATATCGCGTCATCGAAGGAGCCAAAATCCTCGAGGTCGTCAAATAGCTGTTCCATACTTGCCTCTCACTCCCCTTCAATCCCCTGATTTCCCTTCCGGCGCTTCGCCGCCAACGACGCCAAGCGCTGCAGCACCGGCTGCGGAAGAACACGTGCCGCAAGCACCATGGCGCGCTGGTTCAGCGTTAGTGGCCATGCTCCGCCCCTCATCGCACCCTGCCTGGGTATGCCCAGCACGATCCGAGACACGTGGTGCATGCCTGAGGAGGGGAGGATCCTGTTGGCGGCCAGGAGCATCGCAGCATCAGGGCCCACACCGTGGCGCCGGAACGGCCCCCGGTCACCAAGCGCCTTGACCAGTCCGTCGGGGAACCGCTCGGGTGGCCTGGCGAAACGGATCGCGAACCGCCCGCGGGTGTTAATGCTGTTGTGCAGCCGGGCGTACGGGCCGTCGAAATTGCGGTCATCCGTGGTGCCCGCGTCGGTGATGATGTCGGTGTCGTACGTGCCGGTCACCAAAATGGTGACGCCGAGACCGAAGGGCGCGATTTCGCCCGCCATCGACTCACCCCATCGCTCCAAGGCTCCCTTGGCCGCCGAGTACGGCGCGGTGCCCGGCTGGCCTCGCACTCCGGCCGCGCTCGCGACCAGCACGATGCGTCCCTCGCCCGCAGCGCGCATCGCCGGCAGCAGCGCCTGAGTGAGCGCGACGGGGCCCATGACGTGGGTGGCGAACATCTGCTGCCACAGCTCCATATCCGTCTCTTCCACCATTCCGGCGGCGGAGATCCCCGCGTTGTGCACAAGCGCGTAGGGTGCGCCCACGGCTTCTTCAATTGCCTTGGCCGCCGCGGAGATTGACGCAGCATCCGTAAGGTCGAGCTGCACACCGATCAGCCGGTCGTCGTCGGCGGCGGCTCCTGTCGCCTCGCGCAGCAGCGCCATCCCTCGGTCCGGCGTGCGCATCGCCGCAATCACCCGCCAGCCGTCACGGTAGAGACGAACCGTCGAGGCGAAGCCAAGACCACGGGAAGCGCCGGTGATGACGACGCTGCGAGGCTCACCCATGCTTGCTCGGGGTTGCGCAGGCACCTTCACCGGGCGGTGGCGGCTGCACATCGGGTCGGCCATTCGGTTGCCCGCTCATCCAGGTCGACCAGATGCCGACCGAGTACGGGCCTTGCGCGCCCGCCTTCTCGTAATAACCTTGCGGATCATATACTTTGGCTTCTGGGTAGGGCCACGGGCAGGCAACGGAGGTCGCCGCTCCACTGGCCTTGATGGCGGCGAACCACGCGCCGTAGGCGAAGTAAGACACGTTGATGATGGCAAACATCACCAGGAACGTGCCGAGCACCGGCCGCGTGGGGAATATCTTGGCCTTCGCGGCCAGCTTCTCCGCCACCGACTTGCCCGTGTCGTCGCGATAGCAGAGTATCGCCGCGGGCACCATCACGAATGTCACCGCGAACGACTCCCAGATCAGCGGGAATTGGAATGTCGTGCCGGTGAATATCGAGCCCCACGGAATCACCTGCGAGTAGATGTACATCCCCATATGGATGAGCTGGTTCTCCAGAAACGCATCGAAGATGAAGCCGATCCCCATGGTCAGCAAGCCCAGGCAGATCAACGGATGCCGCGACACGAAAGCCTCGGGCCCTTTTCTGGCCTGCAGTTTGCGCAGAATCCAGACCGCTGGGAAGTAAGGACCGAAATAGAAAGTGACGTAGCCGAATACGACGAACGGCTCGACGGTCGGCGACAGCGACACCAGCGGCCACGACTCCGGCCAATGGATGAGATCGGGGTTATAGACCGCAAACGGGGCCCAGTTCATGATCGGGTCCTGCCACACGATCAGCGTGGTGCTCAGGAACATCAGCATCACCGGACTACCCGGATTGCGGCGCCAGCCCCTGATGAACACCACCAGCAGCACGAGCAGCATGATGACGGTGGAAATGTGCAGGAAATCGATGTAGTCCAAGCCAAAAAGGAATCTCACGGGCCGCGGCCGGCCATGCACGCTCGGGTTGGCCACGCGCGGGTCGAGGGCGACGCGGCAGTTCACGATAAAGAAGACCGTGAAGGCGAGCAGCGCAAAGCCGGCGACCCAGCCACCCCAGCCGCGTTTGTCGCTGCCCTGCGCGCGTGCCGACTTGTCGCCGTGAGCTAGCGGTGTCGATTGGTCGGTACTCATTTCGTCAGCCTCACTCTCCGAAGCGATCGACTAGATGCGAGTTGGTGCCGTCGGAATCCAGAGTTCGCGCCACCAGATAGCCCGCGCCCATCCATGCGCGCCGAGTCCACTTTCCGAAGGAGACCCGGGTACCGGGGGCGCCGGAGGCGGCGGGCATCATCTTCACCCGCTCCAATGCCTCTTTGACCCCGCGCGGGCTGAGCGGGTGCGCGTCGGTGAATGCCCGCACCAGGGTGGCGGCGACGTCGTGGTTGACCACCGGTACGCAATACTCGGGGCGCCTGCCGTCATACTTCTGCGCATACCGGTCGAGAAAGTCCTGCCCGATCGGGTTGCCCTCGTCGTACTGGTCGACCCCGATCCAGCCCATGAATGCGTTCCACATGATCGGGTTGACCCAGGCGTTCTGGAATGCCGTGGTGGTGAATCTCGGTGGATCCCAGTTGACGGCTTCCAACGCCGGGTTGATGAACACAATGCCGAAGCCGAAGCCGAGATGCACGATCGCCTCGGCCTTGGCTTCATGCAGGGTGCGGACGGCCTCATTGATGTCTTGCGCGGTTTGGGCAATCGCCGCCTCCGCGACGATGCGGATGCCCTTGCGGCGGCACGCACTTCGCAGATTCTTCAGGTAGCTCTCGCCGATCAGGTTCTGCTCGACCAGAACCCCTATTTCAGTAATGCCGCGCTTGGTGGCCAGGTCTGCCAGGAAGATGGGTTCATCGGTCATCGAGCCCTGTGGGAAAGAGAAGGTCCACTCGCCGAGCCAGTCGTCGGTCCCTGTGACGCTGATGGCCGGCACCTTGAACCGCTCCTCGATCGCTTCGCGTGTCGGCACACAGTTATCGGTGATGTGCGGCCCGAACACCACTAGGCAACCTTCGTCGACCAGCTCCCCGAAGGCGTCGATCACCGCCTTGACCGAACCTTTGGGAAGGCCCTCCACTTCGCGATAGATCATCTGTACCGGGCGGTCCATCCGCCCATGCTCGACGGCCTCCTCGAATGTGATGTCGAAGCACCGAGTGAAGTCGGCCAACATTTCCTCGGGAAAGCCGGGCGGCAACGTGAAGTCCATCAGGTAGCCGACCTTGATCGGCTCTGCGCTGCTTTCGTAGGACATCTGACCTCCCGGGTGGCAAACTCACGCGCCCGATCTGAAAACCTAATATTTGTTCAGACCCTAGCGGGGGCGCTATGCAGCGTCAATCATCGGGCCCATCAATCCCCGTCAGACCCACCCAGATAGACCTCGATCATCTCGTTGAGAGCCTTGCCCACTGCCACGTCGTCGGTGAGTGGCCCAGCGATCGCAGCCCGGGCCGCCGCTGCCATCGTCAGGCCCTCCGTGATAAGCCTGCCCGCAGCGATGAGCACACGGGTCGACGCGACCTCACGCAGCCCGCCAGTCTCCAACCGGCGAATCGCCTGCCCGAAACGCACCAGCTCAGCGGCGATCCCATCATCCACGCCCGCCTCGTGTGCAACGATCCTTTCTTCGATATCGGCTGCGGGGAAACCGAATTCGACGGCGACCATCCGCTGACGTGTCGAATCCTTCAGATCCTTGAGCACGCTTTGATAGCCGGGGTTGTAGGACACTACAAGGCCGAATCCGGGCGCCGCGTCCAGCGTGACACCGAGCCGCTCGATGGGTAGCTGCCGCCGGTGGTCGGCGAGCGGATGCAGCACCACGGTGGTGTCCTGTCGGGCTTCCACCACTTCGTCTAGATAGCAGATCGCGCCCTCGCGCACCGCCCGGGTAAGCGGCCCGTCCACCCACACCGTCTCGTCGCCCTGCAGCAGATACCGACCGACCAGGTCCGCGGTGGTGAGGTCATCATGGCAGGCGACGGTGATCAGCGGCCGGCCGAGATCGTAGGCCATCGCCTCGACGAAGCGGGTCTTGCCGCAACCCGTCGGCCCCTTCAAAAGGAGCGCCAAACCCTGCCGGTATGCCGCCTTGAAGATGGCCTCTTCGCTGCCGATCGCCTTGTAGTAGGGCCGTACCGTATCCACCTCGGAGGTCACGCCGTTCCGGTAAACGAGTCCGGACTCGTTGGCCATAGCTTCCCTTCCGCACCTTTGTTTGGAGCCTAACCGGAACAGATGTTTGTTTCAAGTCTCCTGACGAGCAGGTTCGGCACCCGGCACCGAACGCCAACTGCATTCTGGGACATGGCGTCAGGCCAAGTTTCGCCCTATCGCGCACCTGTCACGACACCCTCCGGCGGACCTCTGCCGAGCGCAGTGCGGACCGGAATAGCGGTCCGATCACACCAGCGAGCTGATCTGGGCGTGCGATCGTCGCGTGTGCGGTGCTACCGAAGACGCGGCGCAGCGATTGCACGTCGGTTCCCGCACCAATCGTCAGGCACACGCAGCCGGTGCCGCGGCGGCGGGCCTCGATCAAGGCGCGGCGCGCATCCGCGGCACCGTACGCCCGCTCGTACCCGTGGTCGTATGCGAGTCCGTCGGACAGCACCACCAACAGCCGCCGTGACGTACCTCCGCGCGCCTCCAACACCGCGGCGCCGTGGCGGATAGCCGCACCGAGGCGGGAATACGCGCCGGGTTCGAGGCTGTTCAGCCGCTTCATGACTCGGGAGTCGAGGTGGTCGTCAAACCGTTTGACGGGCACCACGCTCACCGCGCGCCGGCCCTGCGAGTAATAGGCGTAGAGCGCGACTCGGTCACCCAAATCGTGCAGCGCAACGGTGAGGTTGGCGACCGCCGCACGCTGTTGTTCGTGCACCGTGCGCCCCGCCGTTCCGGGCTCCGCCGCCGACCCCGAAACATCGAGGAGGAGCAGCACCGACAGGTCGCGCCGGCGCCGCAGGCTGTCGAGGTACACCGCCTCGTCGGGCACCGACCCGGCCAGCACCTCGACGCGCGCCTCAACCGCTGCGTCGATATCGATGTCGTCACCCTGCGACTGGCGGTGGCGGCGGTACAGGCCCATCCCAAGTCGTGACAGCGGGCGTCGCAGGCTGATTGCGTCGGCGATCGCGTGCGTCGCCGATGCCTTGATCTGCGGCTCGACCTCGCGAACGGTGCACCACGCGGGCCGGTAACTCTTGCGCGTGGCGTCCCATTCCGGATACGTCACGCCGCGCGCGGCGCTTTGGGCTTCGCGGTCGTTGACGTCCTCGCTCGATACTGAAGCCAGCGACGACACCGCGTGCGCGGCGCGGATCGCGGAGTTCGTGCGATGCGTTGGAGTATCCGCGCCGGGTGGTCCGCCGCCGCTACTACGCGACTTCCTCCTTTTTGAAGACAGCATCTTCTTCAACCACTTGCCGATGAAGCCGCCTCCGCCAACGGGGCTGGTGAACAGATCCGGATCGTCGGAATCGTCGATCGCGCCGTCGTCGAACTCCTCGAGTTCCTTGGCGCCGCGACCGCGCGGGACATGTCCGGGCTTGTCCTGCTCGTGTTGTTTGGCCGCCCGGGAGCACACGGCCAGTACCTTCGCCGCACGGATCACGCCAAATTCCGGTGCCGGGTCGTCGATCGCTACCCGTCCGTCGGCAATTCTCAGCGAAGCGGCGGGCGAATCGCTGCGGCTCGCGATGTCGCGGTTGCCCACCGACGCCAAGATGCGTGGCAGCAGGTCGCTGTTGACGACCAGTGCACGGTGACCCTCGACCGCCAGATAGCGCCTGGCCAGCCGGGGGTGGCGGACCAGGGGACGCACGACGTCGGGATCCAGGCTGCCGGCCGCGATCATCGAGGCCTGTACGGCAACCGCCGCGAGTTTCGTGCGTGCTCGCGCGGAAGGATCGACGTAAATCGTGTGGCCGTCAGTCCATGGGGGTTCACCCGGTTGCAGTTCGGCAACCGCCACGGGTACGCCCGCGAGTGCGGAGGCGAGCATGCCCAGCGCCCCCGTCAGGTCGCCACGAGCGTCGCTTGGCACGCCCAACCTCCGGGACCTCGTTGACCAAATATCTGTTCCAACGTAAAGTCCGGCTTGGCCGTAGTCAATCGCGCGAGGTAAACAAGAGAACGTGGATTTCTCGTACCCAGCGGGGGTGGAACAGTTCCGCGCCGAGCTGCGCGACTGGCTGTCGGCGAATCTGACCGACGAGTTGATCGCTGCCCGCCGGCCCTCCGGGCGCGACGACGCAACATTCAAGATGCTGCGTACCTGGAACCGCACCATGGCCGACGCCGGCTGGGCGGCAGTCTCCTGGCCGCGCGAGTACGGTGGCCGCGGAGCGACAGTTCTAGAGCAGCTGGTCTACACCGAGGAAACCACACGTGCTCGGGCGCCCTTGCCGCTCAACGTCATTGGCATGAACAACATCGCTCCCGCCATCATGCAATACGGCACCGAGTCCCAGAAGACAACGCTGCTCCCCCGCATGATGCGCGCCGACGACATCTGGTGCCAGGGAATGTCAGAGCCTGAAGCGGGATCCGATCTCGCCGCGCTGCGCACCCGTGCGGTGCGCGATGGCCCAGAAGGCAATGACTTCGTCGTCAACGGGCAGAAGATCTGGACTTCGCTCGGGCATCGAGCCGACTGGTGCCAGCTGTATGTGCGAACCGATCCCGAGGCGCCGAAACACAAGGGGATCTCTTGCTTGATTGTCGACATGACGCTGCCCGGCATCGAGGTCCGCCCGCTCGTCACACTCAACGGTGACACCGATTTCGCCGAGGTGTTCTTTCACGATGTGCGGGTCCCGGCCGACACGTTGCTCGGACCGCTCAACGCCGGCTGGCAGGTGGCCACCACCACGCTGAGTCACGAGCGCGCCGGGGCCGCGCGGCTGTATGCGGAGATGCAGGTGCGGCTGGAGGAACTGGTGGCCGACTTTGCCGCGACCGATGCCGGCGACGGAAGCGCGCACGGCGTCCTTCAAGACCCGGTGACACTGCGGCGCCTCGGCGAAATCGGAGTTCGCATCAAGTATCTCGAGTTGCTCTGCCAGCGGTCGATATCGGCGACGCTGCACGGGGGCTCGGACCATTCGGCCCTCGGTTCGGCCAGCCTCGCCAAGACCGTGTGGGGTGAGATCGGACAGGACATGGCCGCCCTGGCCTTCGACGTGCTGGGCACGGGCGGGGAGCAGGGCCGGTGGGCCGATTACCGCCTGACGTCGCGTTCGCTGACCATCGCGGGCGGCACGACTCAGATCAACAAGAACATCACCGCCCAACGCGTGCTGGGGTTGCCGCGCCAATGAACCTCGAACTGACCGACGAACAAGTGGCGCTGCGCGACACCGCACGGCGCTTTCTTGCTGAGAAGGCACCGATTTCGGGCCATGTGCGCGCTCTACTCGACGATCCGACCGGCACCACCGGCGCCGTCTGGCGTGGCCTCGCCGACCTCGGGACAACCGGGCTGTTGGTGCCGCAGGAATATGGCGGTGCCGGCATGACGATGGTCGAGGCCGGCATCGTGGCCGAAGAGCTCGGCGCCGCCCTGCACCCGGGACCGTGGTTGTCCAGTGCGGTCGCCGCGCCGCGTGCTCTGGCCAGGCTCGGTGCCGGGGACGCCGGCGCTGAGCTTTTGACCGGGATCGCCGACGGCACCACGATCGCCGCGGTCGGCCCCCTGGAGCGCAATGACGCTGCCGTCACCGCCGCCGAGCGGCATCCCGACGTCGTGCTGCGGGGCGAGATGGCGATATCTGACGCCGCCGCGGCGAATGTCCTGCTGGTGCTTGCCGAGGGCCGTGATGGCACCGGGCTTTTCGCGGTGAAGACCGACGCCTCAGGTATTTCTGTGACCCCCGAGCGTGGTATCGACCAGACCCGCAAGCGGTTTCGAGTCGGGCTCGACGACGTGCCCGCGCGCCGGCTGGCCACGCCGACCCCAGATGCTATTGCCGCGGTGGTCGACGATGTGCTCATCGCCACGGCCGCCGACGCGCTCGGCGCCGCGCGGGCCGTCATGGATCTGGCCGTCGAATATGCCAAGGTGAGAAAGCAATTCGGTCAGGTCATCGGCTCGTTCCAGGCAATCCAGCACCTGTGCGTCGACATGTACGAAACCGTCGAGCTGGCCCGCAGCGGGGTGATCCATGCGCTGTGGGCTGCCGACAACGCCGACGCGCAGCAGCGGCACTTGTCCGCGTTGCGGGCGAAAGCGTTTGCCGGACGGTTGGCCACCGTGGGCGACACCGCGATCCAGGTCTTCGGCGGCATCGGCTACACCTGGGAGCACGACGCTCATCTGTACCTCAAACGCCTGCTGAGCTGGAGCGCATTTCTCGGCGGGCCCGATCGCTATCTCACGGAACTCGGT
>Ga0210393_10004063_pt1 | contig 11614 bp, 10 predicted proteins | sample IncBWC27OmetaG_FD_160068 | JGI IMG/M metagenome (GOLD analysis project Ga0210393, IMG submission 160068) | Forest soil microbial communities from Barre Woods Harvard Forest LTER site, Petersham, Massachusetts, United States - Inc-BW-C-27-O ... | reverse complement strand
ATCATATATCCCGACCGCCAGGTGCCAACTCCCGCCCGGAAACGGGGAACATGAGATTCGGATGCGAGCTTCATTTCTATTGCATTCCGACCTCTTTTCCCATTTCCCGGAAAAAGAGGCGTTCCTATTTTAGGGCGCTTTTTCCCGGCTCGTCCCCAGCTATTCGCTGCGACAGAAAGCGAGTAGCCCGATGTCGAATTACGACGGTCAAGCTCAATACGAACTGCGTTGTCGGGAATGTGGACGAAGTTGGGGCAACCAGGCGCGGTCGATCTGCGACGAGTGTTTCTCTCCTCTCGAAATCACTTACGACTACGATTCCATTCAGTCCTCGCTCGCCCAGGGCGCGATTGACAAAGTAAAGGCCAGCCGGGAACGCATTGCGCAGCGCCCGCCGAACATGTGGCGCTATTCCGAATTGCTGCCGCTGCCTGCGGGCTTCGAGCCGCGACTCCCAGTCGGATTCACGCCGCTGTTTCAGGCTCCGCGTCTGGCTGCGCGGTTGGCCGGTGACCAGGTTGACGGCGACGCTGCCGCGCAGAATCTCTACATCAAGAATGATGCTGTCTGCCTCCCAACGCTGAGTTTCAAGGACCGGGTGGTTGCTGTGGCGCTCGCCCAGGCGCAGGCTTTCGGCTTCGACACGGTCGCATGTTCTTCTACCGGAAACCTGGCGAATGCCGTGGCTGCGCACGCTGCGCGCCTCGGTTTGAAAGCCTGGATCTTCATTCCTTCCGATCTCGAACCCGCGAAGATTCTGGGCACACAGGTTTTCGGCGCTAACGTCGTACGCATCGCCGGGAACTATGATCAGGTGAATCGCCTGTGCTCGCAGATCGCCGAAGAGCGCCGCTGGGGCTTCGTCAACGTGAATCTGCGTCCCTACTATGCGGAGGGATCAAAGACCGTCGGCTTCGAGATCGCCGAGCAACTGGGCTGGCGCTTGCCGGATAACGTGGTCGTTCCCATGGCTGGCGGGTCGTTGATCACCAAGATCAAGAAGGCGTTTGACGAACTGAGCAAGCTCGGCTTGGTCGAGGACAAACCGGTAAAGTTCTTCGGAGCGCAGGCGACCGGATGCTCTCCCATTTCGACAGCGGTGAAGACGGGCAGCGCCGAGATCGAGCCGCAGAAGCCGGCGACCATCGCACGTTCGCTCGCTATCGGCAATCCCGCCGACGGCCACTATGCCATCAGGACGATTAAGCACAGCGGCGGATGGAGCGAGGACGTGGGCGATCCCGAGGTGATTGATTCGATCCGTCTGCTGGCGGAAACCGAAGGCATTTTCACCGAAACCGCCGGCGGTGTGACCGTGGGTTCTGCGGGCAAGCTTTATCGTCAGGACCGAATCCTGCCCGAGGAAACTACTGTGCTGTGCATCACCGGGAATGGCTTGAAAACGACCGATGTGCTGTCTGGCGTGTATGAGATCGAGAGGCCCATCGCCCCCAAGCTGGCCGAGTTCGAGAAGTATCTGCACGACAGGCTGGACACCGTGGGGGTCGCGAGCGAAACGCCGGCCACGGTTGGAGCGTAAGATTTCGCGTTCGTTTTGAAAGGGCGCGTCTTTTATCCGGCACCGGCTTGGAAAGGGCGCGGTTTCAGCCGCGCCGCAAGAGCCCTAATAATAAATGAGCAGCTTTTTAGGCTCTGAGGGTAGCCTCGATGTCCATCACAGTACAAATTCCGACCGCGCTGCGGCGGCACACGGCGGGCGTGAGTTCGATTGCGTGCGCCGCCACCAACCTGGGAGAGCTGTTCGGTATCCTCGATGAAAAGTTTCCCGAACTAAAGCCGCATCTGCGTGACGAGAGCGGACAGCCCCGACGCTTTCTCAACATTTACGTGAATGAAGAAGACATCCGTTTCCTCGGCGGGCCTGGATATATCTTCAGCGACGGGGACGAAGTCTTGCTGGTGCCCTCGATCGCCGGCGGGGCGAGCTAACCCTCAACCACGCCCCTTTCCCGCAGTGTCATTTTACTTGTAGTTCTATTTCGCAAGCGTGTACAATCTAACTAACCAGTTAATTAAGCCATGATCCCAAGTGTTCGCCATAGCCACCTCCCTGCCCGCATGGGCTCCCGCGGCCAGCCGAAGGAAAGCCGCGCAGCCATTCTGCGCGCGGCGGCGCAGGAATTTGCCGAGCACGGCATTGCCGGGGCACGTACCGACGCCATTGCCCGCGCGGCCCGAGTCAACAAGGCCCTGCTCTACTACTACTTTAAGGACAAGGAAACACTCTACGGGGCGGTGCTCGACAATGCGTTTTCCGGGATGAAGACGAACATTTTCCAGGTGCTCGACAGCGACCTGCCGCCGCGCGAAAAGATCATGGCTTACGTAGGGGCGTATTTCGATTTCATCGCCTCGAACCAGATTTATCCAAAGCTCATGCAGCGCGAGATGATGCGGGCGCGAGAGGGTAATTCGGTTCATATCAACCGCCTGGTCAAGACTTACTTTCAACCGATCTACCGGCGGGTGGGCGAGTTGTTGCACAAAGGGATCGCGGAAGGGGAATTCCGCAAGGTGGACCCGGCGCACTTCATCCCTTCCATGGTGGCCATGATAGTTTTCTATTTCAGTAGCGCCCCGGTTATGCAGCGGATCGTGCGCTTCAATCCGCTGACGCCCGAGCGGGTCGCCGAGCGCCGGGCGGCGGTTCTAGATTTTATTTCCGCAGCGCTTTTCCTGGCCAGGTCTCGCATGGCGTCGCCTGGCCAATCAGGAGTACCTAAATGAGTGCGCGTAACCGCTTCTTCATTCTTCTCGGGATCATCTTTGTTATGTCGGCGATCTACTATTTTTTCTCCGCCGACCATTCCAAGGATTTGGTGCTGATCGGAACAGTCGATTCGAATCAGGTGATCGTCAGCGCGCAGGTCGAGGGCCGCATCCAAAAATTACTGGTCGACGAAGGCACTCCGGTAAAGACTGGTGACTTGATTGCCGTACTCGATCCTTCCGAGTTGCAGACCCAGGAAGCCGCGGCTGCCGCCACCATCACTAGCCTGCAGAACAAAGTGGCGGAGATGCAGCACACAGAACGATCCACTTCCGGCTCGACTTCGAGCGATGTGGCCAATGCGCACGCCAAACTTTCGTCGGCCAGAGCGCAGCTCCTACAGGCGAAGGCTACGCTCGATCGCACGGCGAGTGACAGCCGTCGCATGATCGAATTGGCGAAAGCCGGCGTGCAGTCAGAGCAGGATCGCGTACAGGCCGAAACCAATTTGCAGGCAGCGCAGGCGACGGTGCAGGCGCAACAAGAGTTGGTGAAGGCGGCGGAGGCGGACCTGAATTCCGCCATCGCGCGCACCCAACAGGCGAACGCAGCGAAAAGTACGGTGCAATCCACTCAGGCCGATCTCAAGAATGCCATCGCTCAGAAAAATCAGGCTGCCGTGCGGCTCGGTTACACCAATGTCTACGCGCCTGTAACCGGCACAGTTTCGGTGCGCGCGGCGCGGCAAGGAGAAGTAGTCAACATTGGTGCCCCCATTGTGACCATCGTGGATCTCACTGATACTTGGGTGCGTGCCGCTATACCGGAAACCTATGCCGACCATATTGGGTACGGCGATGTGATGCGCGTGCGTCTGCCCGGTGGCACCATCGCCAGCGGCAAAGTGTTTTTTAAAGGGGTGGAAGGAGACTTCGCCACGCAACGCGATGTAAGCCGGCGAAAGCGCGATATCAAAACGATTGTCTTGAAAATTCGCCTGGAAAACCCGAAAGGCGCATTTGTTCCCGGCATGACGGCTGAAGTGCTGGTTTCACCGGCGCAGATGAGAGGCGAGAGCAGCTCGCAGAGCACCGCGGCAGCAGGGCAGCAATGACAACCGAAATTGATGCCAAAGCGAACGGCGGCAGCTCTACGAACTCGGCGGAAAGGCTTTACGCCATCGAAGTGCAGCATATTGTGAAGAAGTACGGTGACTTCACCGCGGTGGACGATGTTTCGTTCAATGTGAAAGAGGGAGAGATCTTCGGCCTGCTCGGGCCCAATGGGGCGGGAAAGTCAACGCTGATTCGCATGATGACCACGCTGATCCCGATTACATCGGGACGGGCACTCATTGCAGGGCACGATGTGGCGAAGGAGCCCGATGCGGCGCGAAGAACGATTGGCGTGATCCCGCAGGCATTGACCAGCGACCTGGATCTTACGGTGGAAGAAAATCTAAACATCTACGCCAAACTCTACGACGTGCCCGCGAAAGAGAGGAAGCGCTCTATCGACGAGTTGCTTGGACTGGTGGACTTAACCAAGTGGCGCGACGCGCAGACCAAGACACTCTCCGGCGGCATGCGTCGGCGATTGGAGATTGCGCGCGGGCTGGTGCACCATCCGAAGATCTTTTTCCTTGACGAGCCCACCACCGGATTGGACCCGGTCTCGCGCGTTGCGGTGTGGGAGATGCTGGGCAATATCAAGAGCCAGCGCCAACTCACGATTTTGATTACCACGCATTACATGGATGAAGCCGACCGGCTGTGCGACCGGATTGCTATTGTGGATCACGGCAAACTTGTTGCTCTGGACGCGCCCATGGCGCTGAAAGCGAGCGTTCCGGGATCGAACGTGATCGAAGCGCAGTTCGAGAATCCTCCTGGCGATTGGGAGCAGCGCCTGCGTACCCTTGACGACGTCACCTCTGTGCAGCATGAAGGAGCGGGCATGTATCGGGTGCTGACCGGCAATGGCTCGCGAACTACGACTGAGCTTGTGGAAATGGCGGTCGAAGCCGGGGTCGCGGTGAAGTCGCTTTCGGTGCAGAACACGACACTGGACGACGTGTTCGTGCACTACACGGGCCGGCAATTGCGCGACGAACTGCAGAAGGCTTACGCCTTCGTGATGCCGCAGAGTCCGGGGTTGCGGCCATGAACCGGATGATGGCGATTGTCGAGCGCGAAATGCGGAAGTTCTTTCGTTCGCCTGCACTCATGCTGGCGTCGATGATTTTTCCTCTGGTACAACTCGTCATTCTCGGCAACGCCTTTGGCGGAAAGATTCGCGATGCCCGCCTGGCTATTGTCGATCAGGACGGAGGGACGCAGGCGCTGAAGATTCGCGAGGCTTTCGACTCCGTGCGCTCGAACATTCGCACCTTCGTGCCGGTCTACTACGACGACCAGAAGAAAGCGGTTGAGGATGTGCGCAACGGCAAGCTCGATGGCGCGGTGATCATCCCGCCACAGTTTTCGCGGCGGGTCTACGAAGAGAACCATCCGCAAATTGCTGTAGTGGTCGATAACAGTGACAATTTTATGAGTTCTGCTTTGGAGTCGGAACTCACCGATTTGGTCACTTCGCTGAATCAGCCTGAGGTTGAACCGCGCATCCTGCAACAGACTGCGCTTGAGATTGTCGAACTTTATCCTTACATCGAATACATGAAGTACCTGCTGCCGGGTTCGCTTGCGCTGGCGATGTTCGTCTCGGTGATGATCGGTGGCGGCATGTTGTATATCGATGACAAGGCGCGCGGCGTGCATGAAGGCTACCTGGTTACACCGATCACCAAGCTCGAACTGGTGCTCGGACTTAACCTGGCGGGGGCAATCAAGGCGGTAATGACGGGCGTAATTATTTGTGTAATCGGCTCGCTGATTTCGGGGGTGAGTACGATTTTCAATCCCGTCACCATGCTGGGATTGCTGGTGATGATCGTGCTGACCTCGCTCGCATTCAACACGATGATGTTTCTGCTGATGGTGCGCATCGAAGATCCGCTGGTGCCGCGGGCCATGTTCGGTATTCTGAATACGCTGCTGTTTTTTCCCAGCGGATCGATCTATCCCATACAGGCGTTCCCGCCGTGGTTGCGGGCTATCGCCAGAGTGGACCCTTTCACCTACGCCGTGGATGGCTTCAAATGTCTGCTGCTGAAAGAAACTACTCTGGCGGCGGTCTGGGGCGACATGCTTTTCTTGTCGATCTTCGCCGCTGTCACGCTCGGGATCGCGATTCCGCTGTTTAAACGCACGCTCTAGAAAAAATTTGCGGCCCTGAGCGCCGAGACCGCCGGGGGAGAGTCAGAGTGAACCCGATTCAATTTCACGCGGTTTTCTCGGTGCTCGCTGCCTCCTCGGCGATGAGTTGTTTCCCGGTAGCGGTGCAGTTTGAATTTGCTCGGCGCTCCGGTTGGCAGAACGATTGCGACCAACCCGCCGCCGTGAACCCACGCAGATATTCGTGTACCGGGTCAAGAATATAAAGAATATAAAGATCGTTTTCCTGCCCACTGCCAGAATTGCGATCCTGCAGCTGAATCAGTCTCCCCAGCCTTTCACCTCTCTCTCCGTGATGTGAATGAGGGTGGGAAACGAGGAGATTCCCGCACCGCTGACGATTAGGGAGTAATCGCCGGGAGTTACGCCGGGATTCAGCCTAAAGTCGACGGTCTCGCGTCTCGCGCCATCACCCACGGCAATCTTGCTCCAGTCCGACGTCCGGGCGTAAAAGACATTGCCGCTTAGGTTCGCCATGCGAATGATCGGATAGTTGGAGTCCATCTGGTCGTCGTCGCCGTAGGCGGCGCCTGCAGATTGCCCATCGAGTTTAAATCCTGTAAGCCTGAACTTTCCGTCACCCAGATAGCGGACCTTCGTGATGAGTGGCCGCAACAGCGGATTGGGCATTCCCGACGAGGTGTAAACCCAGAGCTGGGAACTATCGTCGGAAAAGAGCAACTGTCCCGTCGGAAGAATCAGCATGCGCGTGGGATAGGAGCCTTCGTAGGGGAGGTTGACGTCAGGCAGGGCAGAAGTGACCTGGCGAATCGTACTTTTCCACGGATCAAAATCAAATAGTTCCGCGGGATTGCTGAATGTGCCTCCCCAACTGATGGCATCCCCGCTGGTCGTGGCAGTGGCTGGACTGCTGATCGTTACCTGGCGGGGCGAATCCACACTCACGATATAAGCCCCACCCGGGATTCCCGGCCCCTGCACTCCCCAGTAAACCTGCAGTATGGCCGTGGAGGGAATGCCGGTAATAATGGGGGAGCCGGCAGTGATGTTTCCGGAAGAAGTGAATCCGGAGACGCCGGCATCGGCCGCGAAGATCACATGGCCGTTGGGCAAAATGGCCCCTGGGGCATCGTCAGCGCCAAAAGGAGATGGGATTCCGTTTAGCGTTCCGCTGATGTCCGGTCCCGCCTCCCAGGTATTAGTGGCGGGGTTATAGAGGGCGGTATGCTGGGTGGCCCCAATCTCGAAGATCCGCCCGTCCTGTAGTCGGAGGGAGGGGCCAAGTTCATACCCCAAGGCAGGGCTGCTCAACTGGGGAATCGTTCCCTTGGCCGTGCCATCCGATGGGCTGATTCCGGTCCACATCCCGGCCTTGGGATTGTACTTCTCCGCGTAGCTCCCATTGGTGGCAATGCTCTGGGACAGGTCGTAGTTGATGATCGTTCCCTCGCTGCTCCTCGTCCAGCCTTCTTCATCGCTCGGGTCCTGGTAAACCTTTGTCCCTGACTCACTCCAAGCGTTCAAGGCGGCATCGTAGACGTACGTGTTGGAGTTGACCAAGTCACCGACCAGAATTTTTTTGCTTGAAAGGAGCATCGAGGGATCATCCCCCAAGCAGCCAGTCAGCTGATAGTAGGAGGAGAGAGTAATGGCGTTGGCGCTAACCGTGTGCGTCGCGGCAGCGGAGATGGTGATCTTGGTGGGGGAGTCAACGCTCACGATTGTTGCCCCGTTTGGAATCCCAGAGCCGAAAACTCCCTCGCCAACGCGAAGGCCGCTCGTGTAGGGATAAATCCCCGTAATCTTGGCGCTTCCACTCGTGGTGTTCCCAGAAACGTAATTGATGGAAGGGCAATGAGGCTGGTTCGGGTAGGGGGCAATGCGAGTCCATTTATTGTCCAGTGGGTCGTAGATCTCCCCCGTGTTTGACCAATTGGGCAGCAAACCCGGACCGCTGTACTCACCCCCGGCAACGAATAACCTGCCATTCGGCATGATTTGCGAGGCAAAATACAGTCGGGCAATAGGTTCCGAGGCGAGTGTAGTCCACGTCCCGTTGACGTAGCTGCCCCTGTCATCGGGAGTTAGCTTCATCCAGGTTTGCCCGTCATAGGCCTGTACGAGGACCGAACCGTCCGTCGCTTGTATCATGATTTGGATGCCATTGGGACCCGATGGCGCCTGGTTCGTCAGTGGTTGCCACGGCGACGACGAGTCGGGGGCAAGCGCGGCCGCGGGAGCAGAATTCCTTCGCGGGGGAATGGGTGTGAGGTGAGGGAGCGACTGCGCGCCAGCGATGTCAGGCCAGGTCAGCAACCAGACAAACGAAATTACGAGTAGCGTGAAAGCCCAAATGTTCTTGCGCTTCATGTCCCCTCCTTCATGCACATTCCTTGGATTTTCGTCGAAAAGCGGTTGGTGACACTGTTAACTTGAGGACAACCAGCTTTGGCGAACATCATCTTCGCGGTTGGGTGACGAATCAGCGAAACCCGCACCACAAGTCGTGAAATAAAACGAGCATTCCAGTCCGCGAAAATACGGCGCAATCATATACGTTTTTTCCCTCTCACTGTCAATACCTAGAACTCCTGAGCCGTGCAAAACACCGGAAAGCCGCTAGCCCATCTCTCCGTTTCCTGTCTCTCGGAAGATGCGCTTTGCGAGATCTTCACACCAACATTGAGTCGGTCAAGCATTCGATGTATCGCTTAGAGTTCGGCACCAGCATCGAGGCGGATGGTCACGCCTGATTGCAATAGCTACCACGCCGTCAGTGAGGGACAAGTGCACTCGCCTATTACCGCCAACAATGTGAAGTCGTCATCCTCGGTAGTGGCTGTTTTGAATTTCTCGGCTGAATCCCGCTATGCGATACTGCGGGCATGGCGAAGAAGAAGAACTGCGGACGAGACCGGCCATGGTCGCTGGCGTTACAGATCGGCTGTGGAGCGTAGACGATTTGCTTGCCCTCTGGGAAGCCTACGAGCAACGGCCAGCAGAAAGAGCGGCATGATTTACGTTAAAAGCATACTCGCAGGGATTGCCTGCGTTTGTGTGGCATCTTTCTTGATGCTGGAAGCCATGAGCGCCTACCTGTCGGTCGTGTACCGCGTGGAGGCTGGGCCAAGAGGATGGAATTCGAGTTTCCTTACAAGTCCATTGAATTGGTTCTTAACCGCTGCTATGTTTTTTGGCGGCTTCTTTTGGGAATTCCGTCGCGCTCGCTCAAAGTAGCCCACTACCGTCAGACTCGACCGGTTTGAAGGATAGAGATCAAGTCTTCCTCCACCTCCGCCGGAAAAGACAAAGCCCGAATCTTACGCACGGTTTCCCGCACAGGATAGGTGTAAGTTCTCAGCGAAAATTGGCCGTCTTGCCAGACGGCATAGGAGGCTCGGATATCGCTATTGCGAGGTTGGCCGATGCTCCCGGGATTGAGTACTACCGCGCCCCCAACGACGCGCATGAAAGGAACGTGCGAGTGCCCCACCAACAGAACCTGAGCGGCGGCGATTTCAACCTCGCTCGCCCATTCGTCGGATTCGGAAGAATGATGGCCATAAAGCGGGTCGGACGGGGTCGCGTGTATCAGGAAGAAGGAGGTGCCTTCCCGCTCTACTCTGCTGTGGAGCGGCAAGCTCCGAATGAAAGCCTTCTGCTGGTCCGATAGAACGGACGCGGTGAATTGTTTAGTCGCCTCTGCGGTCACCCGCCAGCGACTCTTCCATGGTGCTGCTTCCATAGACACAACCGCATCATCGTGGTTACCCCGCACCACCACTGTGGCCTTATCCATGATCTCGGTTACAACCTCCCGAGGCTCCGGCCCATAATTCAGTAGGTCGCCCAAGACCCAGAGTTCGTCGTATTCCTCGGGAAGTGCCCGCAGGGCGTCGTAGTTTCCGTGGATGTCGGAGATGATGACAATCTTCATGGGTAGACAGGGTAACCGACCGAACCCGCGACCGTTCCGTTTTTTCGACAACCCTCGTCTGTTGATGACAAGTCGCGATTGCTCGTTGACCCTGCGATGGGGTCTTGCGTGTAATCGCAGCAGTCAAAATGTAAAATCGTCTGATTGCGACAGTCAATAATTTGAACAATCAGCACACCGCGTTGTGCTGCAACGTTCGCTCGATGCGGGCATCTAGACAGGCCAATGTCCGACAGCACATCGACCTTGCGGCTGCGTAATCTGAGCGACGTGTTTAGCGAAAATGACGCCCGGCGACGTCGCGCTGCAATCGACGACATCTTTCACGAAGATGCAGTATTCTATGACCCCAAAGGGCGGTATATTTCGTGGCCGTGACGAGATTGATCGTATTGCTGGTGTGATAAAAGCAACACATCCAGATTTCGAATATCAGCCCCTCTTCCCTCCCGCGGAATTAGGTGATGCCGGACGGGTTCGACGGGTATCTGGCACTCCCGGCAAACCACCAGCTTACGCGGGAACCGATTTTATCATCGCCCGGAACGGTCGCATTGCTTCGGTCTATCTCTTTTTCGACAGCCTACCCTGAGCTGGACTCTGCTGCCCCGATACACCAATCACGAACGTTTGTCGGCGACCCGTGGGCGCATGGGGCCGAATAAGTGAAGATGGACGGGGACACTATAACCCGGACCGGAACGAGGACCCCTGGGTAAAGCGGCAATGGCCGCTTGAACGGTGGTGTAGCCGGTCACCGCGATCCTCGACTTTGAGCGAGCATGCGGCGTTACAGGTAGCGAGGTGCAGCAAGGACGGAGGCAAACCCTACGATGCGACGAGCTCGTAGTCGACTTGAAGGCTCCGTCTGATATATCGGCTTGCAACCGTCCTGGGGGGGAAACCCGCCGTACGGGATTTTTGGGGTGGAACGTCGGCATCATTCGAAGCCCGGTCCGCGCCACCGCCGTTTTCCAGGAACTTTTGACTTACTGGCTGCGTCCGTTATCCTAGAAGGTCATGACGCTACTGGACGCTAAAGAGTACCATCCTGAAAAAGAGCGGAGGAAGAGAACCAGAATTATCTCAGCAATCGTGGTTGTTCTTGTGCTCGCTTTCGTGGGCTGGTGGAATCGGTTCTGGCCGGAAAAGCGGGTTGCGGATAAATTCTTTTCTGCTTTGCAAAAACCGGACTTCGAAACTGCCTATGGAATCTATTACCACGACCCCGGCTGGAAGCAGCACCCACAAAATCACTCACAGTATCCGTTCAACGAATTCAAGCAGGACTGGGGTACGGGCGGACAGTGGGGAATCGTCAAGAATTATCAGATCTATGGCGAGAGCAATTGCCCCGGAGGCGGCAGTGGAGTGGTGATCGACGTGGTGGTGAATGATCGAGCGCAGCACGCGCAATTATATGTAGACAAGACTGATAAGACGATCAGTTCGCCGCCCTGCGATCTGGAGTTTCATTAGACCCGAGTTTGGCGAGAATCCTCTACCGCTCGCGAAACAGAATCCTGCGAAGGTGTTCGGGAGTGGCTGGCTGCGTTCTAACCGCCGATCTGCTCCAGCGCCCTCGCCAGTGACGCGTCATCTGCGACGTTCAGGCATGTCTTCGAGCGGTCAATCTGCCGCATCAATCCGCATAGGACTTTTCCTGGCCCGATCTCGACAAAAGTTTCAACC
>Ga0210393_10004061_pt1 | contig 11616 bp, 9 predicted proteins | sample IncBWC27OmetaG_FD_160068 | JGI IMG/M metagenome (GOLD analysis project Ga0210393, IMG submission 160068) | Forest soil microbial communities from Barre Woods Harvard Forest LTER site, Petersham, Massachusetts, United States - Inc-BW-C-27-O ... | reverse complement strand
CGGTAGCCACTCCGACGGTCTGTACTTAGGCGCACTGACGACGCCGACGGGGCGGCGCCTCACGAAGGGAAGACATCAAACTCCTGCCGACCAGCATCCAAGAACAGGTCAACCGCGTTGATCGCCCAAGGCAGCCTGATGATCGGGATCAGCGCCGGGCTCCTCGCGACCTGGAGCTTGTTCCCCCTGATCTGGCTGCTTTACATCGCCATCACTTTCGGCTTGTTTTCTGGGCTCGCTGGTGTTCCAGTTCGTGCTCTGGGGCGTGGTCGGTACCGTCGCGGCGATCGCAGCCATCGCGTTACTGACCCGCTACACCAAAGGACCTTGAAAGGGATCTTGACCCTGCCTCCAGGCGCCGGGATAGTTCCGAACCTGCTCGCGTTCGGATCTTTTCCGTTACAGCCAAAACGAGCAGTAGGCCAGCGTGACGGCGTGGACATCGCGGCAAGCAGACCGCAATCATGCCGAAGGCATGAAATTAGCTAGGCGCCCACGATTGGATCGCTATGCCAACCTGTCGATGGTGTCTGCAACAACGAAACTTCTTCGCCGTTGTGCCAGGTAATAAGGTCGCGGGCGCTGACTTGAACTATGCTCAATGCCCATAATGACGTCAGCGGTGCGCCCTCAGATGGAGGCGCGGGTGGCGCAAACCGGCGCGATGGCGCAGCGTCGTCTCGACGAGCCGACGCGAGACACTCGCGGCACCAACATGCGCGCGCATTTGGCCACTCCTACACCCAGGAGGGGCGATGCCGATTGAGCTGCTGTCGACAGCGACAGCCCCGGGTAAGCCGACGGGCGACAGCTGGGGGTCCGCGTCGGTAGCGCTGGTCGATCGTTACCAACGTGCGTTCGCCGCGGCAGGCGATTTGCTGCCGACGCATCAGCTCGACGATATTGACGCCAATCGGGATCGATTCCTGGCCGAAATCGGCGATCGTGCGGACCAACTTCACCGCCAACTGCTCGGTGCGATGCGTGACCGCGCCACGAGCGGAGACCCAGGTGAGTTGGCAGCGCTGTGTGAAGTAGCCATCGAGCTCCAGGACATTCGGTCCAGCCATCGTCAGGCCGTCGACGAGGAGCGGTTGCAGATGCTCACCGTCGGGCAGCAGGTGAGCGCGCGGCTGTCCCCCACGGCTGGAGTGCGGCCGTTGCTGGAGCGCGCGGCCAGCGCGATTTGCGATCTGCCCGGACTCGAGCGCGCGATGGTGTTCCAGCGTGAGGGAAGCGTGCTGCGCGCCGCCGCTACCGTATTCGTCGGCAACGACAAGTGGGCCAGGGACTGCCAGGCCCTCTCGGCCAGCACGAGATATGACCTCGCGCCGAAACGTCCCGAGTGGCTAATAGTTCGCAGTCGTACTCCGGCGATCGTCACCGATGCGCTCCACGACCCCGACGCGTTTCAGCCGATCGTGCAGAAGATGCAGGCCGAGAATTATGTCGGTGCGCCCGTGATCGCCTATGGAGAGGTTGTCGCGACGATCCATGCCGATGCGTATTTCAGCGGCCGGCCAGTCGACGAGGTCGACCGCGATGTCATTGCTTCCTTCGCCACGTCGTTGGGTCAGATAGTGGAAAGGGCGATCCTGATCGAGCAGTTGCGATTCCAACAACAGGCCGCGGAACAGCTGGCCCGATCGGCGAGCGGCGTCTTGGGCGGCCTGAGCGGTGAAATTCCGCTGCTGGGATCCGCTGAGCCAGCACCGATTACGCCGTGGCAGAGCAAGAGCGAACTCATCTCCGACTTGACGCGGCGTGAGTACGAAGTCCTGCAGCTGATGACCAAAGGCGCCAGCAACCGCGAGATCGCAGCCGGATTGTTCCTGTCTGAAGAAACCGTGAAGTCCCATGTCAAGCGCATCCTGCACAAGTTCGGTGTGGCCAACCGCGGGCAGGCGGTCGCGACGTATTTGGAAAGTCTCGACCGCCGTCCGGCGCCGGGTGGCAGCCATGGCCGCGGTGGTGCGGGCAGGAGCGGTTAACCCGACATCTCCCAACTAGATCTCAGGCGGACGAGGCCCAAAGATTCAGTCCGGCGGTGTGCGGGTATGCCATCGCGACTGCGGGGTTGACGCGCATCAGCGCCTCCGACAGGAGTGGGATCGCGTTGGTCTCGAGGCACCACAACAAGTTATGGCGACGCCAGGGTCGCAGCGCCGCGCGGATGGCATCGTCGGGGTTCACGCCGCGGATAACCGCCTCGGCCCCAATAACGCCACCGACCAGGCTGGTGATAATGCCGTCGGCGTAGACCACCGGCGCGCCCCCCGAGTAGTGCCGTTTGAGTTCCAGCGTGCCCGGTGCCGAGGCGGGCACGGCGCCCCACGGGGAGGCTGGTACGAAGGCCCGGCCGAGGGTCTCCTCGGGGTCATCAGGTGTCAGGCCCATCGCCTCGCCGACGCCGAAGAGTTGCTCGGTCATGATCCGTAGTTCGGCATCTTTGTTGACTGCGGAGTTGCGATCAACGAGACGAGCGTAGATCCCGTACCAGGTGGAGCGTGGTGACAACGGGTCTCTGAAGGGCGTGAAGTAACCGACGTCGATGGCTCCTGCGCGCCGCACGACGGGAGCGAACGCGGTCTCGGCTTCCAGCGGATAGCTCACGCCGCGCTCGGGCGCGATGAAGGGCACCTGCACTCCCAGCACCATCCGTTTCGGAGGCCTGGCTTGACCGCCGATCAACGACGGCACCGTCGTGGCGTTGACGAGCAGCGGATGCCGGCCGGCGCTGAAGCTTCGCAGGTGGGACGCGGATTCGACCCGCTCGTCCACGAACTCGATCGGCAGCTTGGAAGCCAGTTCACGCATGCCGCCAACGACTCTGCTGTTTCGCAGACCGTAGGCAATGGGTCGGTCGCTCGACAGCCCGTTCTGCCACTGTCCCCGCCGGCCGAATCGCCACGACGACCCACGTGGTATCGCCATGGCCGCGGCCTGCCGGTAAGCGACCGGCGGCTCGTCGGCAGACCCGGACATGACCTTGAGGATCTCATCCAGCTTCGTGTCCAACGCGGTGCTTATAAAGTCGATCGCGCGTCCCCTCAGTGTGACGCCATTGATCAGCCGCCGTGACTCGACAGCGGGGGGCGCAACGACGGTGACCTTGCCTTCGAACAGTGGGCTCTGGGCCAGCCAGCCGGCGAATGCCAAGGCACCGATCCCGTTTCCCGCGATGACCGCCGAATCGTAGGCGCACATACCGCGGCCATCGATATTCTTGTCGAGGAATTGGCGGACCGCGATCCGTCGAGCCAAGTCCGGTCCACGGACGGTGGCATCCTGTGTTTGCATGTTTGCTCCTAATGTCACGTATTACATTCCGCGATGCCGCGTTTGCATGCTTCAGAGTGTGATCGGGTCGTACGCCAGTCAATCGAATCGGGGCTAAATGCCCACCACGAGTGAGAAAACCCCCTCGCCTCGGTGGAGCCGGAGGTCGCGAACCGAGTCGACCGTCGTCGCGAGTGAGTTTTCTCCTCCACAAGGGGGCATTTGGGCTTCCGAAGCTATCGATGTCTCGGCTCTACAGGCATCCTGATGGCTGAGATCCGAAATGCGTTAGAGGAGGAGTCATTTCCACACAGCATCCTTCTCTGCTTGAGCCTTCGGAGCGAGCCCAGCGCTATCGGGCCGAGCTCTTGGAGTTCATGGAGAGACACGTTTATCCATCCGAGCTCGTGTATGAGATCCAGATGCGCGAGTCGGGTGACCCGCACTATCACCCGCCGATCGTCGAGGACCTCAAACGTGAGGCGCGTCGCCGGGGTTTGTGGAATCTGTTCCACCCGCATCCGCAGTGGGGGCCGGGGCTGACCAATCTGGAGTACGCCCCGCTCGCAGAGATCATGGGGCGAAGCCCGCAACTGGCACCTGAGGCGTGCAACTGCAACGCGCCAGATACCGGAAACATGGAGGTGCTCACGCTCTTTGGCAGCGATGAACACAAGGAGAGGTGGTTGCGGCCGCTGCTGGACGGCACGATTCGCTCGGCGTTCGCCATGACTGAACCGGCGGTGGCGAGCTCGGATGCCACCAACATCGCGCTCCGCATCGACCGCGACGGCGACGGTTATGTGCTCAATGGGCGCAAGTGGTTTGCGTCGAATGCCCTGCACCCCAACTGTCGAGTGCTGATCGTGATGGGACGGTCAGATGCAGCAGCTGCACCCCATCGACAACAGTCCATGGTCGTCGTTCCGATGGACGCTCCCGGGGTCCGGATCCTGCGAAATCTTCCGGTGTTCGGCTATCACGATCGCGAGGGCCACGCCGAGATCGAATTCGAGAACGTGCATGTACCAGCCCGCGATCTACTCAAGGGCGAGGGTGAGGGTTTCGCCATCGGCCAGGCGCGGCTGGGGCCCGGCCGGATCCACCACGCCATGCGTGCCATCGGCATGGCCGAGCGTGGACTGGAATTGCTATGTCGGCGTGCCGATTCCCGCGCCACCTTCGGATCACCGCTCAGCGAGCGGGCCAACATCCGCGACTGGATAGCCGAATCACGCATCGAAATCGAAAAGTCGCGGCTGCTGATTTTGAAGACGGCGTGGCTGATGGACGCGGTCGGCAATAAAGAAGCCAAAACCGAGATCGCGGCCATCAAGGTTGACGCTCCGAACGTCGCGCTCGCAGTTCTCGATCGTGCGATTCAAGTCCACGGAGGCATGGGAGTGACGGAAGACGTTCCACTCGCCGAATTTTGGGCGCATTTGCGCGCGATGCGGATCGCCGACGGCCCCGACGAGGTGCACAAGCGAACAATCGCCAGCCAGGAATTACGCAAGCAACGACTACGCCGCGGCGACGCGGCAGAAGGGCCCTGACATGGACGGTATGAGCCTGAAAGGCAAAACGGCATTGGTTTCCGGCGGCTCCCGTGGTATCGGTCATGCAGCGGCACAGTGCCTGGCCGATCACGGCGCCAACGTGGTGCTGACCGCGCGCAAGCAGGACGATGCCGATAAAGCCGCGGAAACAGTGTGCGGTGCAGTTGGTTTCGCCGCACATGCCGGCGACGAAGACGCCGCCCGACGATGTGTTGACTTCACACTTGAACGCTTCGGCAGCCTCAACGTTCTGGTCAACAACGCTGCGACAAACGCAGCATACGGTCCACTCGTCGACCAGCACTACGACGCGTTCCGCAAGACGATCGACCTCAACCTGTGGGCTCCGATCATGTGGTCGTCCCTGGCGGCGAAGGCATGGATGCGCCAGCACGGTGGAGCGATCGTGAACACAGCGTCGCTTGGGGGATTCATTACCGAGCCGAACCTAGGCGTCTACAACGCCAGTAAAGCCGCACTGATCCACGTCACCAAACAAATCGCCGTGGAACTCGCACCAACGGTACGGGTGAACGCGGTCGCACCCGGCGTGGTCCGCACAAAACTCTCCGAGGTACTTTGGCGCGAGCACGAGCAGTCCCTCAATAATTCGTTGCCCCTTGGCCGTATTGGAGAGCCCGAAGACATTGGTCGGGCAATCGCCTTCCTTGCGTCCGATGCCGCAGCCTGGATCACCGGTCAAACCCTGGTGATAGACGGCGGAGGGATCCTATGAGTCGGGCACACCCTGCAAGCCTCGTTCCGGGCGTAGATAGCGCACGGTTGACGTCGTGGCTGACCGCGCTGGTCCCTGATGCGTCGCCACCGCTCGACGCTCAGCGCATCGGTGTCGGTCAGTCCAACCTGACATATGTACTTTCCGACGCCGGCGGCCAACGATGGGTGCTACGGCGCCCACCGATGGGGCATCTGCTGCAGTCGGCTCACGATGTTCTGCGCGAGGCGCGGATACTGTCCGCCCTCGGGCCGACGGATGTCCCCGTGCCACGCATCTACGGTGTCGCCCAGACGGGCGAGGTCGGGGACGGAGCGCTAGTGCTCATGGAGTTCGTGGACGGTGTGGTCATCACCGACGTCGCGACATCGCGCGGGCTTCCCGCACCCGCGCGCTACGCCGCTGGTATCGCGTTGCCCGAGACGCTCGGCCGCATCCATGCGGTGAATCTCGAGGGAGCCAACCTCACTGATCTGGCCAGCCATTCGCCCTACGCGCAGCGTCAACTCAAACGGTGGTCCGGCCAGTGGGAGCGCTCCAAGATTCGTGAGCTGGCGGATCTCGATCTGCTCACCGACCGGCTCCGGGCGGCGGTTCCGCCTGCTCGCGAGCTGACGCTGGTCCACGGTGACATGCATCTACGGAACATTGTGGTGTCCGCCGCTCGCGGGGAGATCCTGGCTACCCTGGACTGGGAACTCGCCACGTTGGGCGACCCGATCGCAGATCTAGGCACCACGCTCGCGTATTGGCCGGATCACGACGAAAGGATCCTGCCCGAGTTTCGCGCTCTGCTGTTGTCTGGCTATCCGCGCCGCGCCGAATTGGTTGAACGGTACTGCGTCACGACGGGCCGAGACATCAGCGAACGTGAACTAGCGTTCTGGCACGCCCTGGCGTTGTGGAAGATTGCCATCATCGCCGAAGGCATTCGGCGCCGGGCGCAACAAGATTCGCGCAACCGGGCCAGTTCCGGCGTTCCCGTCCGCGAGACTGTGACCGATCTCGTCGTACTGGCGCATGACATAGCCAAACGCGCCGGAATTTAGCCCGCCCGAGCCGTATCAGGCAAGAGAAGTGACCATCAACCCCGGCCTCGATGACAGTGCGGACGTCCGTGGCTATGTCGCCCGGACCGCCGAACGGATACATGAGCGATTGGCCGAGGTGTCGTCGCTAATCCGCCTTTCCCTCGAACAAGACATTCCCGAACTACGTGGTGATGCAAGGATTGTCGAATTGCATCGCGCCAGTGTCGAGGGAAACGTCGATACGCTTCTGCGCGCATTGCGATACGACATTGCGGTGGAGCGTGTCGAAGCACCGACCGCAGCGCTCGAGTTCGCTCGACGACTGGCACAACACGGCGTTCCCGTCAATGCGCTGGTCCGCGCGTACCGGCTGGGTCAGCGACGCATGAACGAGTTGGTATTCCGAGAAGTTCGCGCGATCGATCCCGCACCCATCCGGTTTGCCGTGCTCGAGGCGATCACTGCAACGCTGTTCGAGTACATCGATTCAATCTCCCAGCAAGTTGTCACGGTGTACGAAGAGGAAAGGGAACGGTGGCTGGAAAACCAGAACAGCCTGCGTGGCCTGCGGGTCCGAGAGCTGTTGACAACCACCGAGCACATCGACACCGATGAGGCGAGCACCTCCGTTCAGTATCCCCTGCGCTGGCACCATCTAGCCATGGTGATGTGGTACCCGGAACGGAGTGTTGCAGGGGATGAACTTTCGCGGCTGCAGCGCTTTCTGCGAGAAGTCGGTCACGCGGCAAACGCCAGCGTGACACCGCTATTTGTGGCCGCGGATCAAACCAGCGGATGGGCATGGCTGTCGTATAAGTCTGCGACTCCCGGTGCGGTGGCGACGGTTCGTCAGTTCGCCGGGGGGCGGCCGAATTCTCCGAACCTGGCGATCGGCACCGTCCTCCCAGGCGTCGAGGGATTCCGTCGTTCTCACCGCAAGGCGGAGGCGGCGCGGGGAGTGGCCATCGCCGGCGGGCATCGCGCGCCGACGATGATATCTGCGACGGACCCCGGCTTGCCGGCGGCTGCGCTGCTCTGTGGTCACATGGATGCCGCGCGGGAATGGGTGACCGACGTTCTCGGGAACCTGGCCGCCGACAGCGAGAACGACGCCCGCTTGCGCGAGACGCTGCGGGTCTTCCTGCGTTGCGGCTCCAGCTACAAACTTGCCGCCGAAGAGCTCGGCCTGCATTTCAATACCGTGAAGTATCGGGTCGGTCGCGCGGTCTCCCGACGCGGCCGCCCTATCACTGAAGACCGCCTCGACGTTGAAATGGCGTTGTTGGCCACACAGTGGTTGGGCGCGGCCGTCCTCAAATCCAGCACCGTATAACGCGGTCGGAATCGCTCATTCAAGGCGTGTTATCCGAAAACCCTGGAATGCAAGGTATCCACTGCAGTTTCGCGATTACCGGTTGAATCGGAGCCTCGTCGCTTCACGGTGACGCTCGTGGGGGGTTTTCTCCCTCGTTCGGGCTATTTAGCCGCCAAACCGATTGACCGTTGCAGCAGGCTCTATGGATGCTTATGCCATCGGATGTGTTGCGGATCAACGCATTCGGCAACAAAAGGCTCAAGCTATGGAAGGTAAAGAAATGCAAGCTATGGACACCCTCCTTCGGGAACCGTCGATCAGCATCGAGGATTTCAAGATGGCGATGCGGCGGTTGGCCGGCGGGGTCAGCATCATCTCTGGTGTCGGTCCGGATGGCCCGTTGGGGGTCACGGCGACCGCGGTGGTGTCGCTGACGGCAGAACCGGCCAGCGTGCTGTGCTGCTTGAACCGTTCGCTGACGTTAGAGACCGTGGTCAAGGAGACCGGCCGGTTCGGGGTGAACATGCTGCGGGCTGATCACCAGGATTTGGCTGAACGCTTCGCCGGCATGCACGGTGTGCGCGGTTCTGCGAAGTTCGATCAGGGGAACTGGGAAATCCTTCCCAGCGATGTTCCAGCGCTCTCCGACAGTTTGGTGTCCTTCGATTGCCGCGTCGACAGCATCCTTGAGGTAGGCACACATTCGGTTTTCGTCGGCCTGATCGACGACGTCTTTTTCGGTGAGTCGGGTGACCCGTTGGTGTACTGCAACGGCGCCTTCTCCAGCCTGATCCCGCGGTGACCGCGGGATCAGGGCTCGTTGGTTGAAAGTAATTCGTAGATAAGGAAATTGACATGACTGCTGTACTGATCGTGGTCTCGGCCGCAGATCGTTGGACGCTCAACGACGGCACCAGCCATCCCACCGGCTATTGGGCCGAGGAACTCGCCGAGCCGCACCGGATCTTCGCGGCGGCGGGGTGGGACATCACCATCGCCACCCCAGGTGGGGTAGCCCCGACGGTGGACCGGCTCAGCCTGGGATTCGCGGGTGGCCTGCCGGCGAAGACCCGCGCGGTGGCTGACTACCTGCGCAAACACGAGTCAACGCTGGCTCATCCCAAGGTGTTGGCCGATATCGATCCTGGCGATTACGACGTGGTGTTCTATCCCGGGGGCCACGGCCCCATGGAGGATCTGGCGGAGGACACCGATTCCGGCCGGATCCTGACGACGGTGTTGGATTCCGGCCGGCCGCTCGCACTGCTGTGCCATGCGCCTGCGGCCACCCTCGCCGCTCGTCGGGAGGACGGGACATGGCCATTTGAGGGCTATCGGATGACGGCGCTCTCTAACACCGAGGAGCGGCTCAACAGGTTCTCTCGCAAGGCCAAATGGCTGCTGCAGGACCGCCTCGTGGAGTCTGGGGCGATTTACCAAAAAGGCCGCCTGCCGTTGCGGCCCTTCCTGGTGGTGGACCGCAATCTGTACACCGGACAAAATCCGGCCTCCTCGACGATGCTGGCGCACAAACTGGTGACCGACCACGGTTCAGCGGCGTTGCACGTCTCGGTCAGCCGGCTCATCGATGCTGATCCCCTCACTGTGTATGACGCCCTCAGCGATGTCACCACCATCGGACAACGGAGCCCCGAAACCCACGCCGCCAAGTGGATTACCTCCGGCAAGAAGTTTAAGGGCCACAACCATATTGGCCCGCTGTACCGCTGGAGCACGGTGTGCAACGTCACCGAAGACGCGCCCGGACGCAGCTTCGCCTTCGAGGTGGCCTGGCCATCGAACACCTCATGGCGCTACGACCTGACCGCCGTTGAGGACGCGACCGAGGTCACGCTGATGATGACAAAGAAGCAACCCCAAGCTGCGCCGGTCGTGGCGATCCAACGGATGGTTGGGGTTCACGACCGCGCCGAACACCTTCGCACGGGAATGAGCCAAACCCTCACGAGGCTGGCGCAACAAGTCGAGCGTGCCACCCCGCACCACGCGGGCACAACACGACGGTCGCAATAGTGCTGTCCTGCCACGGAATCAGCTGACGAGGCGCCCGCAGAAGTATCGAGCTCGATTGCTCGAAGCTGCGGATGCCTCGTCGGTAGGCGTCGCCGTTGACGAGCCGTGGATTGCGTCGGGGCTCTCAGCTTTTCACCCCCTTTTTGGCGACGAAGACACCACCTTAGGGGGCTTACCGGGCGGACCTGCGCTGATGTCATAAAAGAAAACGCTTTCGCCAAAGGAGACGCTCATGATCGCAGTTCACGGGACAGGACACGCTTTTGCCTCAGACGGACATCTCTTGCGTGTCGATGTGATGGGCGGTCGATGGGTAGCCACCCGATTTTCACCCAATCTCGTCATCAAGCAGGAAGTGTTCGGTACGAATGATACTGTGCATCAGCAGATCTCGCGTTGGTTATCACCCAACAGACAGCGCTGATCGCCGCAGTTGGCGTATCGGGCTGATGACGAAAGGCGAAAGCACCGCGCGGGAAAACCGCGCAAGCAGGGCAGCCTGGCCCTGGCCAGCTCGTCGCGCGCTCAATGCGCGTGACGCGCTAGGAATTCGCCCAGAGCGGCATCGAGGCGGTGCGGCTGTTCCTGCTGCACCCAATGCCCGGCTTCCTCGATGAAGTACGGGCCCGCGAGCGAAGCGCATGCCGAGCTCATGGCTTCGAGCGCGCCGGGGGCCTGATACGTGCCCCAGTCGCTGCGGCCGGCGATGAAGCAGGCGGGCACTTCGATGCGGCGGCCGGTGAATGCCCGTAGTTCGGCGACCGCGCCGGCATCGAACGTGTTGCGATACCAGTTGAGGCCGCCCTGAAAGCCAGTACGGCCGAACTCGCGCACATACACTTCAAGCTCCGTGCCGGTGAGCCAGGTGCAACGTTCGACTTCTTCGGGCGAGGGCGCCATATCGGCCGCGGTAGCCGCCATGCCCTTGTCGAGATCCATCACGTAGTAGCGCGGCAGTGCGGCGAGATCCTCAGCGCGCCAAGACTTCAGGATGTGCGGATGATTGTGTGGCCAGTCGTGGCTTTTGCAGTGAAAGTAGGCCCGCAGAAAAGCGCTGAGGCCCGCGGCGCTGATATGCATGTCGGCATTGGCGTCGCGGGTTGCGTAGTAGCGCTGATAGTGCTTGCGCGGTGGCTGCAGCGCGGCCAAGGCGGCGTCGATCTGTCCCCAGGGATCACGGTCGCGGCGCGGCGGTCCGGCGAATGGTGCACTCATGAGTGCCACGCACCCGAAGATGTCCGGATGGAGCAGGGCGCACCAGGCGGCCACCGGCGAACCGAAGTCATGACCGATAACCGCAGCGACGCGTTCATGCTGCAGCGTTGCGAGCAAGGCGCGGATGTCGCGCACCAGACTGCTCAATCGGAACGGAGCCAGGTCGCCGTCATAGCCAGCATCCCAGCCGGTCGTCGCGCCATAACCGCGTTGATCGGGCGCGATCACGTGGTAGCCGCGTGCCGCGATGAGGGGCATCAGCTTGCGCCAGCTGAAGGCCAGTTCGGGAAACCCATGCAGCAACAGCACAACCGGCCGGCCGGGATGACGGTATCCGGCCTCGAGTATGTGCATAGATAAACCGTTCACGCCGTCCACGCGGCGTGAACGAATGCCGTCGTCCAGAGGCACATCGCCGTAGCAAGTCTCCATGGCTTGCCCGATGGT
>Ga0210393_10004060_pt1 | contig 11618 bp, 7 predicted proteins | sample IncBWC27OmetaG_FD_160068 | JGI IMG/M metagenome (GOLD analysis project Ga0210393, IMG submission 160068) | Forest soil microbial communities from Barre Woods Harvard Forest LTER site, Petersham, Massachusetts, United States - Inc-BW-C-27-O ... | reverse complement strand
AAGAAACTTCTCCCACTTGAAATCGAAATCCGTCAGTTGCTCCTGCAAGGGGAGCCATGTCCGTTCGTGCCAGCCCAGGCAATCCTCCAGTGCGTCGCAATACTGCATCAGCGTCTTCTCGACTTCCGCTCCCATCTGTGCCGACGCCGGCGTCCCCAGCGGCGCCATCTGCCGGTCCCAGCGCCCGCAAAGTTCCTGGCGCAGTTTTTTCAGGCGCGCCAGTTTCATCAGCGCGATGAAATGTTCAGACGTCCTCGCCTGGGCGTTGTTCACCTTTGCCGATTCGATGAATTGGCCCCACGCCTTGTGTGTGAACAAAGTGAACGAACCCAGCTTCCCTCCGGTTTCCAGATGCGCCAGGATTTCCCCGGCAATCCTCTGCTGATCCTCATAAGCCGGAGTCTCGGGAAGCTCGGGCCCATACTTCACGAACGATTCCTGCGCGTTGGCAGACTCGCGGTGAACCAGTCGCACGAACTCAATCAACTGGTCCCACGGTTGCCGGTGGGCTCCTCCATATTTCCCAGCGTAGACCGCTTCCAGCTTCCACTTTTCTTTGCCCGTCAGTGGCTCGACTGCTTGCGTCAAGCTCGCCCCCAACGCTTCCAATTCCTCGGGACTGCCTTCCGGCACCCCGCTCTTCCACAAATCCGAACGCAGCTCCAGTTCCTCCATGCTCAAGCGGTTCCGCTCGTTCAGCGAACCTTCAAACTCTTCCGGCCTCGGCAGATCGTGAAGCTCCGGCAGATGTCCCGCAAGTTCGAGCTCGTCCTCGCGCGAGAGGGAAGTGTTCGTGCGATAAAGATCGGCCAGCTCTCCGGGAGTCAGAGGCAAAGGAGCCACTGCCGCAACGGGTCCCGGAATCCACCCGAGCGACTCTTTATCCTTGGCCACATTCCGTGCAGCATCGGCCGGCGGCCACGTCTTTCCGGCAATCACAATGTCGCGGTATTCATCTGCCCGCGCCTCCGCGAGCTGCTTGCGCATCTCCTCCAGTTTTTTCAAAATGTCCCCGCGCTCGGACTCGAGTTTCTTCGCTTCCATCTCAAGCGAACCCGCGTCCGCGCGCGACAGCCGTTCCGCGATGGACCCCACCGCGCTCTCCAACTGTTTCCGGCTCTCCAGATCGCTCTCCAGCAAACTCACGCACAGCGGCCGCAGCTCCGGCACAATGTGGTGTCTCACCATCCGCAACGCCTTCGTCGCCTGGCTCGTCACCAGCACGCTCTTCCCCTGCGCCAGCAAATGCCCGATCAGATTTCCGATCGTATGCGTCTTTCCCGTGCCCGGCGGGCCTTGCACAAGCACTCCGCCGTGCAACTCCAGTTGCTGCGCAATTCGAACCTGCTCTGGGTTCGCCGGCTTGCTCAGCAGCACTTCGCCGGCGCTTTCCGTCGCTTCCATTGCGGGCGGTTCCGTTTCACTCTCGGCGCGAGTGGGTGATTCCTCGCCGACGATATTCAACAGCGACCACGGCAGATCTTCCCGCGTCCGCAGGTCCGCAAGAATCCCTTGAATGGAAGCGGCGAATCCCAGCGTGCGCGCGCGCAAAAACACCAGTGGGTCCCGCCCAATGGCCGGGTCGCCCTGCGCTTCCGCCGGCGCCTGGTCCTCAATAAACTCACCTCGCGGCGAAAGCTGGATAACAAGTCGTTTCAAAAATCCCGACGTTAACCCATTCACCAGCGGGTGAAAACCTTCCTGATCCAGTTCCTCCCGGCAACGCCCGATGGCCCGCCCGTCCACGTCCGTCATCGATTGAAATAGCGCCGAATATAATTCAACGGGATAATCCGCCTCGGAAATCGTAAACTCCGGCACCGCGGCATTGAAGTTCAATTGCAGCCGCTGCAGCAGAATCGGGTGATAAATATTTCCTTCGTCCCGGCGCCAGCTCAGGATGCCGTCTCCCAAAACCAGCTCCACCCGTTCGGCCTCGCGTTCGATCCGCCCGTACAGCGCGTAGAACGCTTCGAATATTTTCATCGCCGCGCGAGCCGGCCGTTCGCTCTTGGCCCACTCTTCGCGCGCGCTCTTCCACTGTTGCAGCGCCACGCTTCTTGCCTTGTCCTCTTCAAATCGGACAACGCGAGGATTCCCCGAGTCGTCCCGATCATCCTGCGTTTCCTGCAAACGGATTTCTTCGGATGGATTGTCCCATCCACTCTCCAGCCAATCGGCGATCTCTCCCGGCGCCTCCGGCGGGCGCGTCAGAACGGGGCGCTGCACCTTCAGCAGGAATTCCGCTCCGCCATCTAGCTCGCCGGATACAGCTTCCTTTGACCGGGTTTTCGAAGCATTGGATTTCCCGGCTCCGCGCTTGATCGCCGGATGATTCGGCAGCCCATGCAGCCAAAGGCTCCACGGTTGTTCCCGAATCTGCCGTTTGGCGGGATTGCGGTGCTGGTTCAGCGCTTCCAAATATCGGAAGACGCGCGTAAGTTTGTCGCGAGCAATGCGCAGCTTATCGGAGTCCATGTCGGCACGCCTTTTAAGGACACGTATACAAGTTGAAATGGGCTGTGGAACCCACAGAGTAGCAACGTCCCATCCACTTTCTCAATAGAACTTCACTAGTACTCGCCCCACATTCGTTTAAGCCTAGAAAATCAACGGTTTGGGTGCGTCAACAGAACTTTCTCCACCCCTATATTTTTCCTGCGCTCACTCACCCTTTTGGAGTAACCGGGCAGCGTGCTATTGGGAGAGTTGGCTTTCATAAGCCAGGCCGCTGTCCCGGAAGGTGCCCTTATCCCGATTTTAAGAAGCGACCCCGGCGAACTTCAGGAGGATCAGGATGCGCTCAGCAACGGCAGCAGCTGTGTTATTTGCAACAGCAATACTGGCCCCGGCCAAAGAACCGCCCGCCTACGAAAAAGCGCTGTTGTTGCAAATGGATTCTTCGCCGTGCGGTTATACCGAGAAGGACGGCAAGACGGTCGCCGGCGAAATATTCGGAACCGATGGCCAGCACAAAAACACCAGGCAACTTCTCTGTCAGGAGTACGTCCTTCAGACCGATCGCATCACCTACCGGATCCAGCCTAAAGACGACAAGCATCCGGTTCTTTTGCCCGTCGGAGAAACAGCGCAAATCCGCATTCATAAGGCCAAGATGTTGCTTCGCATTCCCGAAGCGGACGGCAAAGAACGCGAATATATCGTTCTCTCGATGACTCCGCGCACGGACGTAGCGGCCAATCGTCCGACGACTGCCGCGGCCAGCGGAACTCGTTAGTCTTGTTTTCGTAGAGATCTCTTCTCAAGGTTTATAGGCAATTGGGCCGACACAATTTGCCTATACTGGATTGCAGGGATTCCACCCTCCGGAATCCCCGCAATCCTCTTCCAGATACCTGCTTCCCCATCTTTATCGCGGCGAATTACCTTTGGTGCGCGGTCAACGACGTTTCCCTTGTCCCTCCCCGCTTCCTGCCTCAACATGAATTGGAGTGGGGGTAGGCCGCTCGCGGCCGGGCGATGACGTCCGTTCTCGATGTCCAAAATTTGCAAGTATCTTATCGTTCGCGCGAAGTCCGCCCTCGCCCTGTTTTGTCCGGCGTCAGTTTTGACCTCGGGCCCGGCGAAGTTTTGGGCGTTCTCGGCGAATCCGGCTCGGGCAAAAGCACGCTCGCGGCGTCGGTTCTGCGCCTTCTTCCTCCGAACGGCCACATCGGGAGCGGCGCAGTATTCTTTGAAGGCAAAAATCTTTTCCAGGCCACCTCCGAGGAACTCCGCCAGATCCGCGGCGCCCGCATCGCTCTCATCTTTCAAGAGCCGTCCCTGGCCCTCCATCCCACAATCCGTGTCGGCGAGCAGGTTCGCCAGGTGCTGGCAGCGCACCAATCCGCGGCGAAATCTGCTTTGAATGAACGGACGCGCGAGATTTTCGCCCAACTGTTTCCGCAAGATTCCAGCCGTATCCTGCGCTCCTATCCCCACCAGCTCAGCGGAGGCCAGCGGCAGCGCGCCCTCATCGCCCAGGCCATCGCCTGCAATCCCGCGATTGTGATCGCCGATGAGCCGACCGCTGCGCTCGACCCTGTCACCCAGATGGAAATTCTCGCCATATTTCGTTCGCTCCGCGAAACCCTCGGTCTCGCGATGATTTTTATTACTCACAACCCGGCCCTGCTCAGCGGTTTTGCCGATCGCATCCTGGTTCTTTATGCCGGACAGGTTGTCGAATGGGGTCCGGCGGAAACCGTTCTTCGCGCGCCGAAACATCCCTACACTAAGGCGCTCTTCGAATCTCTTCCCGCAATCTCCGTGGAAAACGAAAAAAGCCGCAAGAATCAGCTCCCGGTTATCCCCGGCAATTCGTCGCCCTCTTCCTTGCCTCGCAAAGGCTGTTCGTTCGAGCCGCGATGCCCGTGGAGAATGGACCTCTGCACAGAGTTCGAGCCCGCATTGGTGAATTTGGGTGGCACGCACGTCGTTTCCTGTTTCAAGTACAAGGATTGAGCCGACACTCGGCAGCCGAATCATGGAACCCGTTCTAAAAGTCGAAAACCTGGTCAAGCGCTACGCGAAGCGAACCCTCGTTGGCCCGCCGCAAGACTTCCTCGCTCTCGATGGCGTCTCCTTCGCCGTCTCCTCCCGCTCCACCCTCGCGATCGTCGGCGAATCCGGTTCGGGCAAAAGCACGCTAGCGTCCTGTATCGCTTGTCTCGAAGCGCCGACGTCGGGAAACATTTGGTTCGAAGGCAGAAACCTCGCCCACTCCGCCGAGAGCGAACTTCGCAAAACTCGCCCACAAATCCAACTCATCTTCCCGGATCCCGCAAGCTCTCTCAATTCAGGCTGGAGCATTCTTGAGATCGTCGCTGAGCCTTTAGCCTTGCAGGGAAAACTGGGCCGCAAAGAACGGGAACTGCTCGCTTGCTCTTTGCTCGAGCGTGTCGGCCTCTCCGCGGAAATTGCCGCCCGCCCGGCCTCTGGATTAAGCGGCGGCCAGCGCCAGCGGCTCGCCATCGCCCGCGCGCTCACACTCGATCCTAAAATTCTTATCCTCGATGAAGCGCTTTCCTCTCTCGATTGCTCCACACAAGCACAGATCGCCAATCTCCTTCTCGAACTCCAGGACACCCTCGGAATGACTTTCCTTTTCATCACCCACGATCTCACCATGGCCGCTCATCTCGCCGATGAGATCGCGGTGATGTCCGCAGGCCGCATCGTCGAGCATGGCCCCACCGCGGACGTCCTGCGAAATCCCAGCCACGAAGCCACCCGCCAACTCCTCGCAGCGGTGCCGCAGCTTCCTCGCTCCTCATGGCCGGCAATTCAACAATGATGCGTTACCTCCTCCGCCGACTGGCGCACGCCCTCCTCCTGATACTCGGCGTCTCCGTTCTCGCTTTTCTTTTCGCCGCTCTCGCGCCCGGCAACTACTTCGACGAGATGCGCCTCAACCCGCAGATCGCGCCCGAAACCCTGACGGCGTTGCGCGTACAGTATGAACTCGACCGCCCGCTGCCCCTTCGCTACGCCTCCTGGGTAAATTCCGTACTCCACGGACAGATGGGCTTTTCGTTTGCCTACAACAGCCCGGTCGCCCCGCTCTTACTGGTCCGCGCGAAAAACACTCTGCTGCTCACCGTCACGGCAACGCTGCTAGCCTGGGCGATCGCCCTCCCGCTCGGCGTCTGGAGCGCCGAGCGCCTCGGGCTGCTCCCAGACCGCGTGATCTCCTGGGGCACGGCAACGCTCCTCGTCATCCCCGATCTTGCGCTTGCGCTCGGTTTGCTCGTGCTCGCGGTAAGAACGCACCGCTTTCCCACCGGCGGCATGGTGTCCCTCGATTCCCAGTCGCTCTCCGCCGCCGGCAAAATTCGCGATTTGGCCGCACACATGGCGCTTCCCGTCGCGGCGCTCGTCCTCTCGTCCCTTCCACTCCTCGTTCGCCATGTGCGCGCCGCCGTTGCAGAGGTGCTCCAAGCACCTTTTCTCCTGGCTGCCGAAGGTCACGGGATTCCGAGGCTCACACTTCTATTTCGATACGCCCTGCTTGCCGCCGCAAATCCTCTTCTCTCTCTTTTCGGCTTCAGCATCGGCGCGCTGCTAAGCGGCTCTCTTCTGATCGAAGTGGTAATGAGCTGGCCCGGTCTCGGCCCGTTCCTGCTGGAAGCGATTCTCGCGCGCGACATCTACGTCGTAATCGGCGGCGTCTTGTTCTCCACAATTTTCCTCGCGGCGGGAAATTTTCTCGCCGACATGTTTCTTTACTGGCTGGACCCGCGAATCCGCGCGGAGAGCGCCCCCAGATGATCCGCCGTCGCAAACTCGCTATCTGGTTGCTGGTCCTGGGTGCCTTACACGCCATCGTCATCTGCGCCGGATTCTTCGCTCCATATGATCCGGTCGAGCAAGACCGCAAAAATCCCTACATGCCCCCGATGCGGCTGCATCTCTTGGACACTCAGAAACATCTCCACCTCCGCCCCTTTGTCTACGTGTTCCAGTTGCGGCCTGGCTCCTTCGACCAATACGTCGAAGACCCCACGCAGCCGCGCCCGCTCCACTTCTTCGTCGCCGGTGCCCCTTATCGCCTCTCGGGATTTCTTCCCGCGCGCCTCCATCTTTTCGGCGCCGGCAACGATCGAATCTACCTGCTCGGCACCGACGCCTTCGGCCGCGACCAGCTTTCCCGGCTTCTTTTCGGCGGCCAGGTCTCTCTCCTCGCCGGTCTGCTCGGTGCGGGCTTCACTCTCCTCATCGGTTGGTGCATCGGCGCCGTAGCCGGCTACTTTGGCGGTTGGCGAGACGATGTGCTGATGCGCCTCGCTGAACTTTTCCTCGCCTTGCCGTGGCTCTACCTCCTTTTTGCCATCCGGGCCTTTCTCCCTTTGTCAGTGAATCCGCTCCACGCCTTCTTCCTCATCGTCGCGGTCATCGCCGCGGTCGGTTGGGCCCGCCCCGCGCGGCTCGTCCGCGGCATAGTCCTCAGCGCAAAGGAGCGCGATTTCGTCCGCGCCGCCCGAGGCTTCGGAGCTTCCAACTTTTACCTTCTCCGCCGTCACATCCTTCCCGAAACCTTCAGCGTCCTGCTGACCCAGGCTGCAATCCTCATCCCGCACTATGTCCTGGCCGAGATGACCCTCTCTTTCCTCGGCCTCGGCGTTCCCGAGCCCGTCCCCAGTTGGGGTAATCTCCTCTCCAATCTTCAGCAATACAGCGTCCTCGTCTCCTACTGGTGGATGTACCTGCCCGCCCTCGCGATGGTGCCGTTCTTTCTTGGATACCTCGGTTTAGCTAGCGCATTGCAGGAACGCGCCGACCCATACAAGATAGAGAGGAGGAGTCTTGGGAGCCTGGCGTGAGAAACTGCCCCGCTACGGTCGCGCGCTGCCGGATTCTCTTCCGGTTGTTCCTCTCTTTTTCCGCACTCATTTCCAGTCCCGCCTTTGCGCGGGCGCAACAAAATAATTCCCGCGAAGAATTGCTCGTACTCCCTGGGGAAATCGGCCGCCCCGGCGGACGCCTGGTTGTCTCTCTCCGTGGTGAGCCAAAGACTCTGAATCCGCTGATCGCCGCCGATGCCCGCTCCCGCGAAGTCATAGCCGTAATGCAAGCCGACCTCATCCACATTAATCGCGCCACCCAACTAACCGAACCGGCGCTGGCGAAATCCTGGAACATCTCTCCAGATGGACTCACTTACACTCTCGTCCTCAGAAAAGGCCTGAAATTCTCCGATGGCCAGCCGATGGACGCCGATGATGTCCTCTTCTCGTTTCGCGTCTACCTCGACGAAAATACCCACGCCCCGCAACGCGATCTCCTGATCGTCGGAGGCAAGCCGGTCGCCGTCCGAAAAATTGACGCCCAAACCGTCGTCTTTCAACTGGCCAAACCGTATGGCGTCGGGGAGAGGCTCTTCGATGGCCTCGCCATCCTCCCCCGTCATCTTTTCGAAAAACCATTCCAGGAAGGCAAACTCGGCCAAATCGGTTCGCTGAATGCCGCAGCCAATCAATGGGCCGGGCTCGGGCCGTTCCGCCTGAAAGAATACGTTGCTGGCCAGCGCTTGGTCCTCGAACGCAATCCCTACTATTGGAAATCGGACGCCAAAAATAACCGCCTGCCTTATCTCGACGAACTCGTCTTCCTCTTCGTCCCCAACGCCGACGCCCAGGTCTTGAAATTCCAATCCGGCGAAACCGACATGATCAGCCAGTTGGGCGCCGAAAACTTTTCCGTGCTTTCCCGCCAGCAGAATGGCTACACCGTCGCCGACGCCGGCCCGGGCCTCGAATACAATTTCCTCTTCTTCAATCTGAATGACCTCGGCGAAAAGGCATCCGCGGACCTGCAACGCAAACAAAAGTGGTTCCGCGAAGTGAAATTCCGCCAGGCCGTTTCCGCGGCCGCCGACCGCGAAGCCATCGTCCGCCTCGTCTACCAGGGCCGCGGAACTCCGCTCTGGGGCTTGGTCACCCCGGGCAACAAGCGCTGGAACGATGCGAATCTCCCTCATCCATCTCGCTCGCTCGACCGCGCACGGGCTCTCCTCAAAGAAGCCGGCTTCTCCTGGACCACCGCGCCAAACGGCGAATCCACGCTTCAGGATTCCGATGGAAAGCCGGTGGAGTTCAGCATCCTCACAAGTTCCACCAACGCCGACCGCTCCAAAATGGCCGCGCTCCTCCAGGACGATTTGAAGCAGCTCGGGATGCGCGTTCAGGTCGTTCCGATGGAATTTCGTTCGTTACTCGATCGCGTCACGCAATCCAAGGAATACGATGCCTGCATTATGGGCGTCGCCAGTTACGACGCCGACCCGAATTCCGACATCAACGTCTGGCTCTCCAGCGGCGGCACGCATCTCTGGAATCCTTCTCAGCCGCATCCCTCTACTCCATGGGAAGCGGAGATCGACCGCTTGATAGAAGATCAAATGTCGGCTCGCACCTTCGACCAGAGAAAAAAACTCTACGATCGCGCGCAGGAAATTCTCGCCGAGTATCAACCCATGATCTTTCTTGCCAGCCCGGATATCCTGGCCGGCGCCAAAAATTCCGTCGGCAATTTTCATCCCGCCGTTCTCGAGCCTTACGTTCTATGGAATGTCGAGCAGCTCTATCTGAAAAGTGGCCGCGAGAACGCCGCTCTATGAGCCCGGCCCATACCAAGGCTCCCGGCCGGGCGTCAGCCAACCCCGCATCCAGGTGGAACGACACGCGCCTCGTGAAGGAATGTCTCACCGGCAATGAAGCTGCCTGGATCCGCCTCATCGACAAATACAAAGCCCTCATCTATTCGATCCCGGTGAAATACAACTTGCCGCCCCAGGAAGCCGCGGATGTTTTTCAATCCACTTGCGTGGAACTTCTGGTGCGCCTTCCGGAATTGCGCGACCCCCGAGCTCTTCCCAAGTGGCTCATGCAAGTCGCTCACCACGAATGTTACCGCGTGAAGCGTCTCAACCAGCGTGTGGTAAGCCGCGACACAGAGGAAGATACGCTCGAGCCCGAGACCCCGCCGATCGCGGAAACCCTCGTTCAACAGACACAGGAAGAACAAATTCTCCGTGAAGCCATGGCGATACTCACCCCGCAATGCCGCCGCCTGGTGGAGATGCTGTTCTTCGAATCACCCTCCAGGCCCTACGCGCAGGTGGCCCGGGAGCTTGGTCTCGCTGTGGGCTCGATCGGATTCACCCGACAGAAATGTATGGAACGCCTCCGTCGTCAGTTGGAAGAACTGGGTTTTTCCTGATGCCCGTCGCCCGCGCCAGGATTTCGACCGAGGTTCTCGTCGCCGAACTCGGCCAGTTAACCAGCGATGCGGCCCGCCGTAAATTTCTTGCCAAACACAAAAAATTGGTCCGTCAGGCGACGATCGAACAGCTCGCCCAACTCGTCGTCCAGCGCGTCCGCGTAAGCACAAAAGAAGCGCTCTGCCTCGCCGAGGCCGCGATTCTCATCGCCAAGCGCCTGCGCCGCAAACAAGCCCATGCCCTTGCCTTGCGCGCCATGGCCAACGCCCTTTATTCCAACGGCGATTACCGCGCCGCAATCGAGCACCACCAGCGCGCTATCCAGCTCTACGAGTCCCTGCGCGCCTGGAAAGAAATGGCCAGGACGCTCAGCAGTTCCATTCAGCCGATGATCCTCGTCGGCGAATACGACCAGGCCTTCCGAGCCGTCGAGCGCGCCCGCGAAATTTTTGCCCGTCTCGACGATCGCTGGCGCCTCGCTCGCCTCGAAATTAATGCCGGCAATATCTATCACCGCCAGGACCGCTTCGAAGAATCCATCGCCAGCTACGAAGACGCCTACCGGGACTTGATGCCCTACAAGGACGCGGAGGGCATCGCCGTTGTCCTCAGCAACATGGCCGTCTGCCTCATCAGCCTCAATGATTTCCCACGCGCGCTAGCCACCTATCAGCGCGCACGCGCCTTCTGCCACGAAAACAACATGCCGCTTCTTGTGGCCCAGGCCGACTACAACATCGCCTATCTCTACTACCTCCGCGGCGAATACAGTCACGCGATCGAAGCCCTCTATGCCGCTCGCCGCTCCTGCGAAGCCACCGGCGACGCCTACCACTTCGCCCTCTGCCATCTGGATCTCTCCGATATTTATCTCGAGCTAAATCTCAGCGAAGAAGCCCGCGAAATGGCTCACGAAGGCTTCCTGCGCTTCGAAAAGCTGGGCATGGGCTATGAAGCCGCGAAAACTTTGGCGAATGAAGCCATCGCCTACGCCCAGCAGGGCAAAACCGTGCAGGCCCTCGAGCGCTTCACCAAGGCCCGCGAAATGTTCGGCCGCGAAAAAAATCTCGTCTGGCCCTGGCTCATCGACCTCTACCAGGGCCTGTTGCTCTTCCATGAGGGCCGCTACTTCGAAGCGCGGCGCCTGTCCGCCGCCGCCGCCGATTTCTTCGATCGGTCGGCGCTTCCCGGTAAAGCTGTCCTGGCTCATCTTCTGCTCGCCCGAATCGCCTTGCAGGTCGGCGATCCCGCGGAAGCGCAAAAGGAAACGGACGATTCTCTCGCTCGCCTCGCGCAGCTGCAGACGCCGGTCCTCGCCTACCAGGCCCATCTGCTTCAGGGGCAGTTGGCGCAGGCTCGCAATGATCGCCCCGCCGCCCTCCGCGCCTTCCTCGATGCAAAAGATTCGCTCGAAACCATGCGCAGCCGCCTGCATGGCGAAGAATTGAAAATCTCGTTTCTCAGAAACAGGATGCAGGTTTATGAATCGCTGGTCGATCTTTTCCTCTCCGGCGATGGCTCGGACGCCTCGCCCGAAGCCGCGCTCTCCTGGATGGAAGCCGCCAAATCGCGCAGCATGATCGAAATGATCTTTCAGAGCGGCCAGAGCCTCCCGCTCGGTGAAACCGGCCAGAGCGATCTCGTTCGCAGGATCCGCGACCTCCGCGAGGAACTCAACTGGTACTACCACCGAATCGAACTCGAACAGCTTCGCCCCGAAGAAAAGTCCGTTGAGCGCCTCGACACTCTTCAGAAAAAAGCGCAAAGTCACGAGAAAGAGCTGCTGCGAACCTTGCGTGAACTTCCTGCCCGCGACCGGGAAAGCACCACGCTGGAAGCCCCCGCGGACCTCTCCGCCGCAAAATTGCAAGCCGCCCTCCCTCCTGGCACGACTCTC
>Ga0210393_10004059_pt1 | contig 11621 bp, 10 predicted proteins | sample IncBWC27OmetaG_FD_160068 | JGI IMG/M metagenome (GOLD analysis project Ga0210393, IMG submission 160068) | Forest soil microbial communities from Barre Woods Harvard Forest LTER site, Petersham, Massachusetts, United States - Inc-BW-C-27-O ... | reverse complement strand
CTCGCTGAAAATTTTTGTGGCAAGGCTGTGTGCTTTCAGGGCCTCGAGGGAGGAAGTGGTGGCCTGTGCAAGCGGAACATCGAACTTCTGCACCGTGGCCAGCGATTCGCCCAACTCAGTCCGCAGCTTCGATGCCGCTTCGCCCAGTGTGTCCAGTACCTTTTCCTTCGATGGCGCCGTCATCTGATTCTCGCCCAGCGTATCTCCGTTCTGGCAATTCACTGCCTTCAACCCCAGAACATACTCGCTGCCCAGACTGCCAATTGATCCGGTAATGTAGGCCTTGCTGCCGGCGCGCTGGCATAACTCGCGGACAACGTCAGGCGTGAGTTTCGTGCCGGCTGGGCGCGTCATGAGTTGCAGAGTCTTCGCGACGTCGCTGTCGGAGAGCACATTCAGAAAAGGCGATTGCCTCAGGGAGACCGTGAGCGCCGTCTTCAGTGTGTCGTCGAAGATCGCGTCGCCGGTGCTGTTGGCAAAATCAGCGAGGACGATGGTGTCTTTATCGGTGAGGGGCTTGGTGCGGTGCGAACGATAGTAGAGGCCGGCGGCCAGGGCGGCAGTTAGTATGATCGCGGCGAAAACCCAGCCGAGCTTTGCTCGACCTGGACGGGCGAATGCGCCCGTCCCCACACGGCCCGTTCCCACATGACCTGTGTCCCGCCTCAGGCGTTGCAAGTCGGCCCGCATCTCCGCCGCGCTCTGGTAGCGCAGGTTGCTGTCTTTCTCCAGCGCTTTGTCGATGATTGCTTCGACTTGCCATGGAAGCTGCGGATTGAGTTGCGATGCTGGCCGCGACTTCTTGTGCAGGATGGCGCCGAAGATCTCTCCGGAACTTGCGCCTTCGAAGGGCAGCCTGCCCGTCGCCATCTCGTACAGCACGGCGCCGAAGGAAAATAGATCGCTGCGCGCATCTACTTCTTTGGCCCGAATCTGTTCCGGCGACATATAGGCGACCGTTCCCAGCATCGTGCCGGGACTGGTGAGGTGCTGTTCGTCAACCGAGCCTGATGCCGTATTCGCGGCGGCGACCTGGCTGGAAGAACCAGGTGAGGGCGGCGCGACCTTGGCCAAGCCGAAGTCGAGTAGCTTGGCGTGGCCACGTTTGGTGACGAAGATGTTGGCGGGCTTGATGTCGCGGTGGACAATGCCTTGCCCATGGGCAGCGTCCAGCGCATCGGCAATCTCGCCGGCCAGAGACAGGATCAACTCGGCTTCCAGGGGACGCCCGGCGATGCGGTGCTTCAGCGTTAGCCCGTCCATGAATTCCATCGCAATGAACGCCTGCCCGTGCTGGTCGTCAATTTCGTAAATGGTGCAAATGTTGGGATGATTGAGGGCGGAAGCCGCCTTGGCTTCACGCTCAAAGCGGGCAAGGGCTTGCGGATCTTTGGCTACGTCGTCGGGCAGAAACTTGAGGGCGACAAAGCGGCCGAGCTTGAGGTCCTCAGCTTTGTAGACTATACCCATGCCGCCACCGCCAAGCTTCTCTACGATGCGGTAGTGCGAGATGGTTTGTCCGATCATGCCGGGGTGGTGATTTGCCCCTCAGGTGACGGATCATCTTAGGAGTTGAGGCTGTTGTCCGTCAACGAACGGGGCAGCGCGTCGGGCCCTTAACACAGTGTTCATGCAGCGACACTTCTTAAGACGTAATTACTACCGTAGATTTCGTTGATTTACCCGTATGTGCTGCATTTTCTGTCAGTTAGATGCTTTGGCAAGATTCTTGCACCTACCTGACTTCGGTAACTCGCCTGGCTCGTTACTGGCAACTAATCTTATAGGGAGGGGTTTATTTCCGTAGGGATATCTATGCCACGCTGGGGAAAAACACTGCGCTCGTTGAGCACGTTATTGGTGCTGATGGCGGCGTGCGCTGTATTGGCGGGTGCATCGTCGGCCACTCTGCTGTTGGAAGAGCCTTACGGCAAGCTGGGATTCTTCACCGCCACGGGCCACGCCGCGGTGTATTTATCCGGAGTGTGCGCGGAGACACCGCTGGTGTTGCGTCCCTGCGCTCCAGGTGAAATGGGAGCTGTCATCAGCCGCTACGATGGAGTTGGTGGATACGACTGGGTCGCGATCCCGCTTATTCCTTATCTCTACGCGGTCGAGCGATCCGAAGATATTCCGCTGTTTGTGGATTCGAAGATGGTGGGTTTTCTGCGTGACCAATACCGTCGCAAACATCTGGAGGCGGTTGCTCCAGATTTGATTGGTGGAGGAACGCCCGGCGGAAACTGGTATGAGCTCGTGGGCTCGGCGTATGACCGGGCAGCATACGCCTTTGAAATCGAAACCTCCGCCGCCCAGGATGAGACTTTCGTTCGCGTCTATAACCAGGCGGCGAACCGATCTCACTTCCATCTCAGCTACCGCAACTGCGCCGACTTTGCCAAGGACGTAATCAACTTCTATTATCCGAAAGCGTTGCACCGCAGCGTGGTTGCCGACGCGGGCATCACTACGCCGAAGCAAATGGCGAAGACCCTGGTTAAATTCAGCGAGCACCATCCCGACCTCGAATTCTCACATTATGCGATCCCGCAGGTGCCCGGCAGCCCGGCTCGGAGCACGGCGGTGCATGGAGTAGTGGAGTCGTTCTTCAAAGCAAAGAAATATATCGTTCCCAGTGTCGTAGTCAGCCCCGCCTTTGCGGGTTGCGTGGCGGCGGTGTATGTGGGCACAGGCGCTGGGCACTTCGACCCAGCGCGGAAGGCCCTGGTTTACAATGCCAATCGCGACCTGGAACCGCCCGTCGGGCCTGAGGATCGACGATCCTACGAGATCGAATTGAATCATCTGGCGGCTGCGGAACTCTCGCTCACCAGCAGCGCTCACCTCGAGAAAAATCTGGTGCGCATGATGAACAACGCTGCACCCGGCTTTGATTCTGAGGGGCGTCCGGTGCTGCGTCTGCGCATCGGAGAGGAAGCGGTCAACGTGGGCGTTGCCTCTGGAAACATTTTTGCCGCAAATTCATCTGGACACTTCGCGCAGCAAATTCTCGAGGCCCGGCTGCATGAGGAATTGCGCCGGGGAAGTCCGCCCAAGGTTTCAGAAAGTGATGTCGAACGCGACTGGAGCCTGCTCCAAAAAGCTCTGAATACATCCGACACCGATGTAAACGCTCGCTCCGCACACCAAACGGGAACGCAGCTACGCTGGACGCAGTCCGGCAACCGGCCATAACAAAAATCTCAGACAGAGTGAAAGTCCGGCCGCTAACCAGTCGACACTGAGTTACATCTACTGCTCCTGCGGCGGTTGTGGGGGCCGTTGCGGAACCGGTATACCTTGTGGTGGCGGATACAGGCCCGGCTGTACCGCCTGTTGCTGCTGCATCAGCAGTTGCCGCTGCTGCATCTCCTGCAAAAGTTGTTGTGGAGTTTTCACGCCAGGCTGGTCCGGAGGAGGAGTAGCCGGTTGTTCCGCCTCGGCTGCGCTTTGATCCGCATTGTCGTCCACGTTCTCTTCCGCGGTCTCGGCTTCCGGAGCTTCCGCCGCATTGGGTACGGGAGCAGGAGCGGCGCCATTTTGAGCTTGAGCAGGTTGACCCGGGGGCGTATCCGGAGTCTTAGCCACCAACACGACTCGCACCAGGGCACTCGCGTCGGCCGGCGATCCCAGCAAAATATAGTTGAAGCGTGATCCATTCAACAGTTCGGCCATCACTTCCCGCGCGGGACCTGGCCCCAAACGGGTAACCACGCGCTCATTGGCGGTAGCGGGAACTTCGATCTCGGCTGAAGTGTGTTTGCGGACGCTACGCAGAATGTCTCCCAGCGTCGAGTTCGGCGCGACGATTGTCAGTAGCCCATCCTCGTAGGTCACCTGGGGCGCAACCGCCGGGATCGCATCGAGCGGAACCTGCGGTACGGGGCCCTGTGTTCCCGAGGGCAAGGGCGGTGGCAACGTTTTTTTCTTGCTGTGTAGACGATGCTCCGTCTGTGTGTCGGCGCGTCCCGCGATCGGCAATGCCACAACCGCGACCAGCAGCAAACCCGTGACCGTTAATCTGAAGCTCATGACAACTCCTAATCGCGATCTGATCTGGGGAGGTGGTAAGGCTCTAATCAGCAATTCTAGCACCGCTCTTCCGGCTAAAGTTTCGCCACGCCAGAGCCCCGCACTCCCCTACCTTATAGAACGTATTGACTTTATCTTCTTGCGAGCCGAGCTTTGGTAGCGACAGGCGTAAGCGTGTGCAACTTCTTGCGCTTCCGAGGATTCCTATGGAGCGTACAATTCCTCTCGGAGGAGAACGAAAAGTGCTTGCTGCAGCAGGGCTTTGGCAACGTTATTTCGCCAGGAAAAGGGTTTCCATAATTCGGGCGAAAGTTTTGCTGCTCGCTTCTGCCGCTCTGGCAGCGGTGCTGGGCTGCGCCCCAACCCTGGCCGCGGAGAACTGCACAACAGCCGCTGATATGGAACCAGCGACGCGGAGCGCTCTGCTATCCGCTGGTCAGCGCTATTTTGACCTCGCGGCGAAAGGCGATACAACCTCGCTCCGCCAGGCGGCGATCCCCAGCCTCGCCTCGGACTTTTCCGGGATCGAGACAACAGTGAAGGACAATCAGTCCGCATTGGCGGGTTCAAAAGCGACGACCCGTCCTCCGTTTTTACTGGAGGCCGATGGCACAGCGCCGATCGCGCGCGCTGAATTTTACTGCGGCGTCTTTGGCAGAAACGGCCAGACTTCCGACAGCGCGGCCTTCTACCTCAACAATCTGCCGCCGGGAAAATATGCAGTGGTCATCCTTGACGTCTCCTCGCCGAAGGGTCCGCGCACGGTTTCCTGGATCCTGCAGCAGCAGGGTTCCGAGTGGAAGGTGGGCGGCCTCTACATGAAGGCATCGCAAATCGCCAGCCACGACAGCGATTGGTTTGTCGCACGGGCGCGGGAATTCCACACCAAGGGACAGGCGCACAATGCCTGGTTCTACTACCTCGAAGCGCGCTCGCTGATTTCGCCGCTGCCCTTTATGAGCACCGCCGCCACAGACAAGCTTTATGACGAATCACAGAAGACCCAACCCGCAGACCTGCCGGCCGACGGCAAGACCGTAGATCTCTCCGCCGGGACTGCCAGTTACAAACTCACTGACCTTTTTCCCGAACTCGTGGGCAATGATCTGGATTTAATCGTGAAATATCAGGCAGCGAATGTTTCCAATACGAACGCAGCGTATGCAAGTAACGTTATGGTCATGAAGGCGCTGCTGGCGAAGTATCCGGAATTGCGAGATGCCTTCGCCTCAATCGTCGCGCGCGCAGTCGACCCCAGCGGACGCGATTACGGTACCATGCTGGCGATGAAGGATATTAAATAGCAGTTCTCATTTCTCATTCTCAGCAATGCGGTCTTCGTCCAGGAGGCATTCTCTCGGATCTTTGTCGTCGCGCAGGCCCAAAAAGACCGGGGCCCGCAACTTGGGGCCGCTGCCGGTGTTTGCGCCCTCGGTCCATTCTGCGTACTCGATCTCGGCTACAAGCTCGGGTTTTACCCATGTCACTTTTCGCAGCGCTTCGACTTCGCCATAAAACGGCTTCTGTTTGGTCTCCCGCTTCTTCAATAACTTGAAAATTTCCTCGAGCGATTTTTGATTGAAACCGCTGCCCGCCTGTCCCACGTGGATCAGCCGGCCCTGCCTGTCGTAGAGGCCGAGTACGATCGAGCCGAAGTTTGCGCGGGCGCCCTCGGGCTCTGTATATCCCCCGATCACGCACTCCAGGCGGTGGCGGATTTTTATTTTCAACCATTCACTGCTGCGGCGCTCCTGATAAATGCTGTCGCGCTTCTTGGCTAGAATGCCTTCCAACCCCTTCTGGCGGGCGATTTCGAACAGCGCTTTTCCCTGCTGCTCGTAGTGGTCGGAGTAGCGCAGCGAATCTCCTGCGAGCAGAATCGAAGCCAACTTTTTTTTGCGATCCTCCAGCGGAACGCGGCGCCAGTCGTAGCCGTCGAGATAAAGCAGATCGAATGCGTAGTAGAGCACCGGCACGTCCGCATTTGTCGCGGCGCGGCGGCCGCCGGGACGGAACCCGGTGCGCTGCTGCATCAGGCTGAAAGATGCTCGTCCCTCCGCGTCGAGCGCGACAACTTCGCCATCCAGGATTGCGGTTTTTGCTTTGACAGACTGCGGCAGATCTTTGAGCTCGGGATAGCGCGCGGTTAGTTCATTCTGGTTGCGCGAGACCAGACGCACTCTTCCGTTTTCGATGAACGCGACGGCGCGGTAGCCATCCCATTTGATTTCGAAAAGCCACTCCGCTCCGTCGAACGGCTCGTCGATCGAGGTAGCTAGCATCGGGTGAATCGCCGCGGGCATGGGGCGCTTGGCGGGGGCTGGGGAGGTGGCGGGGAGAGCTTTTACCACAGGGGGCACAGAGGTCGCAGGGTAAATCTTGGGTGCTTCAGCTTGCTTTACCCTGTGTTCCTCAGTGCTATCTGTGTTTGCTTCTTTTGTTTTTTTTTACCCGTAGTTTTCTTGGCCGAATTTTTCTGGTCTAATTTCGCGACTGCATCCGCCAGCCATGCCGCCTTCAATTTGCCGCGGCCGACTGCAGGACGGCTTCTCCACTCCGCCGATCCCGCATCTCCCGCAATCTCCGCCAGACTGCGTTTACTCAGAACGGATTCGTCATAGTCATCGATGTCGTAGCCCTCGATCACATAGTCGTCGTGCTTTTTGATCAGCAGCCATTCGTTCCCTTTGCTTCCGGGGCGACGGCCTTTCATCTTCACAATCGCGAAATCCCCATTCAGCTTTTTTCCCTCGAGGCGGAACTTCAAGTCCCCCTTAGCCAGCATCGCAACGGCTTCGGCTTCGGTGCCCGCCACATATTTTCCGTCCACTGGAATCGGAGAGAGTGGCTGCCAAGTGCCTACGTCCCACACCATCACCGTGCCCGCGCCGTAGTTATCTTCTGGAATAATCCCTTCGAAATCGAAATAGGAAACGGGATGATCCTCGACTTGCATGGCCAGCCGCTTGTCCGCCGGATCGAGCGACGGCCCCTTGGGCACAGCCCACGATTTCAGCACCCCCTCCATCTCCAGGCGAAAGTCATAGTGCAGACGGGTGGCGTCATGCTTTTGCACGACGAAGCGATGTCCCGCCTTGGACTCGACTTTTGGCGGCGGCTCGGGTGTCTGTTCGAACTTGCGTTTCCGTTTGTATTCTTCGAGAGGCATGACAACACCATTTAACCACGGAGTCACGGAGTCACGGAGAAAACCAAGTCATAAGCAGAAGAACTCGGGGACGGGTTATGTGGGGACGGACGCATTGGCCCGTCCATGCCGAGCGAAGCTCGGCTGCTGCCCACCACCAGAACTCCCAAGTTTCGCTAGAATGCTCGTTGCATCCCAGGCGAAAGCATGCAACGTGAATTCCCCGAAGTTCCGCTGGTCGGCGTGGGCGCTATCATCATCGAAGACGGCCGCGTCGTCCTCGTGAAACGCCTTCACCCGCCGCTGCAGGCAGAGTGGTCCATTCCCGGAGGCGTACTCGAAGTCGGCGAACTGGTGCGCGACGCCGCCATCCGCGAGGCCCGCGAAGAAACCGGACTGATCGTCGAGCCCGGCGAACTCCTCGGCGTCTACGACCGCGTCCTGCGCGACGCAGAAAAGCGCGTGCAATATCACTACGTTTTGATTGATTTTCTCTGCCGCCGGGTTTCTGGAGATTTGGCCGCAGCCAGCGACGCCGCCGAGGTGCGGTGGTTTGGGTGGGAAGAACTGCCAGGGCTGAAGTTGGCGGAGGATACGGTTGATGTGATTCGGAAAGGCTTCGCCAAGCCAAATGCCAAATCGTAGTAAGTTGGCTAGAGCTCCTTTGAAATCGTGATTTTACAGCGGTGATGCCGTTTTAGATGTGATTCGGAGGCTCACAGGGATGACTTGAGACGACAAACTATGCAAGATACGGGCCCTTAGCCGATGATCTAGAATTTACCTGCAGTGCATTGTCAAGATCAAAGATAAAGTACTAAAACAACGACTATGCGGTGCGCGACAATCACGCTGGTGTTCGTCTTAACGGCGGTCCCTCTCCCTTCCCATGGCGCGCAAGATCCTTCAACAACTTCAAAAAGCCAAAAAGCCATATTGGTGGAGGTTCATTCTAGGCCGCGTTGCTATGGACTGGATTGCCCACCATTCCCCGTTTCACCTGAACTCGATTTCTGTTTTCAGGTAGCCGACAAGTACTACGCTGCGGAGCCTCGCGCATGGGGCGTGCCGTGGTCCACCGAAGGCAAACGATTACTTGCTTTACAAGGACAATCTGTTGAGATCGTGGTAACAGAGAAGGAAATCGGGGTAGTTATCCCTCAGGGCACAGTGCGTCTGAGGCTCGTTCACAATAACAACGCATTTAACTCAGATGCTTGCAACCACGCATGAAATTCTGATTACTGTCGCAATCTGTTGATTTTACCCAGCCATGCTAGGAAGGTGCCTCGCTCCTGCCGCCCTCATCCCCATCATCTTCCCACTCCGCATCGCACGCATGGCAACGCCATCCCGAGCGCTGCACCGGCATTGGCACCCGCAGGAAAGCGCTCATGTAGGCGATAGGACGGTCCAATTCCTGAAAGTTCACGTCCAGCGACTGGCACTTGGGACAACGCGGCTGCTCGTACAGCCCAACACCCTGCACGTAGATGCCTTCAAGGATCGGCTCATCCAGAAGTTTCTGCGCGTTGAGCGCATCCGCGGCGCGCACATTCAGTTTGATGCCGCCAATGAAATTTGAAATGAACCAGTCCAGGCGAACCAGGTTTTCGTCCGCCAGAAAACATTCAATGCCCGCCGACTCCAGACTGCCCTTCGCCAGCAGCGCCTCGGGCAAGTCGCGAAACTGGCGGATGGTCACGAGCTCGCGCATTTCCATCTCTTGCCGCGGCTCGGGTGCAGGATCTTCCGCACACTCCAGATGTCTGCGGTCCATCTCATCTTCGAGCGCATCCCAAGCCAGCTCGGTCAGCGACTCCGCATTCCGCGCCAGTCGCTGCAATTCGCCATCCGTCATTCCGGCGTAGTTGTCTGCCAGGCGCCGGCGCTCGCGTTGGTCGCTCAAGTAAGACTCGTTCAGACGCCCCTCCATCGCGGTACCCGCCAAGCATACTTCGACTGGCATCAATCCACAAACTCGCCGCAATAAGACCAACAACCCTACAGGATATGAGGGTCATCTGATTTCATTGCAGCACGAACTTGAAAAGGGGTGCCCAGTGAAAGCCGTCACCGGTGTATTTAGATCGCGAACAGATGCGCAGCACGCTTTGGGCCAACTCCGCGCGCTGCAATTGCCAGAAGATCGACTGACACTTCTGACGCCAGGAAGCCCGGATCTCCACGCGGCAACCGCGCCCGCCGTTGCCGCGGAGCAACCGGGCATGGGAAAAGCCCTGGGCGCCTTGGCGGGCACCGCGGCTGGTTTCTCCGCCGGTACGCTGCTGGTGGCGGCACTAATACCCGGAGTCGGCCCGATTACTGCGATTGGGCTGTTGGGTGGAGCGGTGGCGGCCGCGGCTGGCGCAACCGTAGGAGCTGTTGCCGGAGACAAGCTGGAAAACGCCATGACGGAGGGCCTGCCGGAAGACGAGTTGTTCGTCTATGAAGACGCCTTACGCCAGGGCCGCAGCGTAGTCATTGCGCTGGCAGAGGACGACGCCGAGGCCTCCCGGATCCGGGGTTTGCTGGACGCGGAAGGCGCTGAGGCGGTCGACGCCGCGCGCGAAAAGTGGTGGATCGGTTTACGCAGCGCGGAAGAGGAACACTATTCAGGTCAGGGCAGGCGGTTCGCTGACGACGAAAGATTCTACCGGCTTGGTTTCGAAGCCGCCCTCCACGCGCGCACGCGGTGCAAAGAATACGATCAAACGCTGGCCGAGATGAGCGTCAAGATCGAAGAACTGGAACGGCAGCATCCTGGCATCGACGTAGCCGAACCATTCAGAAAAGGATACGAGCGCGGTCGTGATTACTACCAGCAACTGTGCAATGAATCCAAGGCTGCGTGAGGGTTGGTACGATTGTTGGCCGGACTCAGGCCCGGAGGCACTATGAGAACGACTGATTCGGCTGCTGCTGGCGTATGAAAACGAAAGAAACAGTTTCGAAGAAAAGAGTTCCGAAGAAAAGTGTTGCGAAGAACAACATGATAACCGCGCTCGCCCGCGGCCTGGGGCACACCGCCGGCGTAATCGTAAAAGCAACGCAGAGATTCGGCGCGAGCGTCAGCGTGATTCCGTCTGACGATTTGACGGAGAAGGTGGCGCGAGCCCGACCGCGGCGCTCCGCTGCCGCGGGAAGGAGAAGGAGAAGGAGAAGGAGAAAGAGTACGGCTAAACCCGTGACCCGACGATCGCGAAAGCGAAGCGCGCGGGTCGCGGCCATCAAAACAAAAAGGAGAACAACTTGATTCGACATCATGGAAAAACAGCACTGGCAGGACTAGTGATCGCGACGTTTTTGTTTTTTGTGTCCGCCCCGCGGGCGCATGCCGATGACCGATCAAAGTGTCAGCATGCCATCGAAAGGGCCGAAGCGAAACTGGATTCGGCGATCCAACACAATGGCGAGCGGAGCCATCAGGCTGAGGAGCGGCGGCACGATCTGAATGCCGAACGAGAACACTGTTGGGGACAGTATCACCAGTGGTGGAACGGCAAGGAACATCGCTGGGAAACCGAGCACAATTGGGACCGGTGAGAATCGGCTCCGCTGAGCGTCCGGCTTCGATTTAGACACAAAGATTTCAATCCGCGTATTCCCGCCAAGTTGTCCCACAAAAAAACAAACGGACCGCAAGCCTGAAAAGCTTGCGGTCCGTCCGGTGGACTGTTTGGGATTGACCAAGAGGTGGTCACTCTACGTGGCCTCTCACGGCAACTCCCGGGTCGGGGCCGAAACCCCAAGGAGGAAAGCCTTCGCGCGACCGACGCGATGCGTCCATCCGTAATCACCGGCTAGTGTGCGGGCTGTAGCTCCGGCGCATCGCTGCTCTGAACTGCGTCCGAAACCCCGCTTAGAGCAACCAGCTCTAAGTCTCAGCCACCTCACCTGGTCTTAGACTCCCACAACATTTACCACTACAATCAGAACTTGTCATTCGACCACCTCCTTCCCGGTGTAATCGCAGATTAGTACGAAATCCTGTGCAACGTCAACCGGCACGAAAGTGAGTGCCGAGGACGCCACCCCCTGGGGGTAACGTCCTGATTTCTAGACGTGTTTCTGGAGATCTACAGCCTCGCCTCTTTGGCTTTGGCGCGAGAAGTGGGAATCACCCTGCCGTTCCGAAATCGGTGTTTTTTTCGAGCAAGCCACCCTGGCTCTCGCCAGCTAGTCGCAAGAACTTGCATACCGCCCGCGCATCGCTCTCGCGTATCTCAGAAATTTTACACATTAGTTCTGTTAGGAACGGACGAAGCGTAGTACGACGCCGGGGCCAGAAGTTCAGACCGAGAATTTAGAACTCCCCCTGCAAAGACAAAAGCGAAGAATTTCGGCAAACCCTTGAAGGAGGAAATCGTGATTCGAAAACCAAGTGTTTTTTTGCTCGCGATCGTCGCGATCGTGTCATGCGCGACTATCGTTTCCCAGG
>Ga0210393_10004056_pt1 | contig 11627 bp, 18 predicted proteins | sample IncBWC27OmetaG_FD_160068 | JGI IMG/M metagenome (GOLD analysis project Ga0210393, IMG submission 160068) | Forest soil microbial communities from Barre Woods Harvard Forest LTER site, Petersham, Massachusetts, United States - Inc-BW-C-27-O ... | reverse complement strand
ACGTTTCGCGATAAATAGCATAAGATTGCAAAGCATCATATAGCGGAGATCGAGGGGTTTTCAGTGCTGAGCCCAGTCAATGGTATTAATATCAATACCCTCTTGCACCATCTCCCAAAGAGGGCTCATGTCCCGCAACCTCTGCACGGTCGCGACAATTTTTCCAATGACAAAATCTATCTCCGCCTCGGTCGTGAAACGACCAATACCGAATCGAAGTGATGAATGTGCCATGTCTTCAGCAGCACCTAAAACAAGGCGTAAGCATCCTCATGCATAAGGTAAAATGCGTTGACTGGCCTAGCGCACGAAGAACATACGAAGGTTCCAATGATGCCGAGGTGCATGCGCTTCCTGAAGACAAGGCAATATCCTGCCAGCACATTACTTCAACAAGTCAATCTCAGCATCACAAATCCGCTCGCCTTCAATGCCATTAATAGGCTTTCGCCCTCTACATATGCGAAGCTGAGGTTAACGCATCCTGGATACCCGTTGGGGTCACCGTTTCGAACGACATGCTCCACTTTCTCATTAATGCCTTTGATGAGACGTTGTGATAGTCGCGTGATCCAGGCGTGGTCTCTCTATGGCGTGACATCAGTAAATACCAGGAATCGCTTAACAAAATGCCCCAGGCGCTCAGCACCCCTGCACAGGAGTCACGGCGCAGCCGGCTAGAAGGTCTACCTAGGTATGTCCTAGTGACCTTGATTTGCCGCCCGCTCTCCAGCAAAGCTGGCGTGCAGTTTTACATCATCGCGCGGCCAAAGACAACACTCACCGCCATCTCCTGCCTAGCGATTCTTGCGGCTTCACCCATTCCCACAGCCAGTGAAGCAGGTAAAGTCCCGCTACGCAAACCCCTTTCCTGTCCGCCACCACTCAGGATAGGTTCCAACCGCACCCGGGGTCGCCTTCTGACATAAGCCGCCCCGATGCCTTTAGGACCGTAAAGTTTATGTCCCGAGATACTCATAAGATCCACGTTCATGGCATTGACATCGAGGGGAATCTTTCCAACAGCCTGCGCGGCATCCGTGTGGAAGTATATGCCACGATGTTTGCGTGCAATAGCACCTATCTCATTTATCGGTTGGATGACTCCTGTCTCGTTGTTGACGGCCATAACGGAAATCAGCGAGGTGTCGGGTCTGATTGTGTTCTCGAGCTCTTCGAGAGAGATGACGCCATTATTCTGCACGGGGAGGTAAGTAACGTCAAAGCCTTCCTCCTGCAGTTTACGGCATGAATCGAGGACGCATTTGTGCTCCTGTGCAGAACAGAAGGATGAGCCAAACTGAGGACAGAAGGTGTGGAAGACAAACAGTTTGGGTGGTGATGATATGTCTCTTCTTGTCTTTGTAAAAGCGTGCCACCCCTTTGATGGCCATGTTATTCGTTTCTGTAGCCCCAGACGTGAAAATGATGTCCTTTGGATCAGCACCAATCAAGTCGGCAATGTGCTAGTAGAACCGATAAGAATGGAAAATGTGGAGGGTGAGCGTGCAAATACGGACCTTCCTCGCGTCCTCCACCCCCTTCTCCGCTTCCCAGCCATACGCATGTGTTCGACTATGTGGATTTCCATACTGGTCCGTCAAGTAGGGAAGCATGACATCTAAAACGCGCGGATCCACCGGCGTTGTGGCCTTGAAATGGTCAGAAGTCTGCGTTTTCTCAGAACGACATAGCCTCCTTTACCTGCATGTCGAGGTAAATAGGCCGAGTCTTTTTGGTGATTCCATCCTCCCGCTGTGGTAGTTCCAGCTTGAAGCCAAGCATGTCTGTAAGAGAATATATCAGTTCCCTATACAGGAGTTGATTCAAGAGGGGTAAGGGAATACCAGCTCTAGGAGCGAAATGACTTTCATCCTGGTAGGCCGAGGGGATATCCACGACACTTGCTCTGTCAGCACCGGAGGGTTGAACATAGGTTCGCTTGGCAGCGGGAAAACGGGGTGTGAGATGGGGCCTGCGAAGAGTAGCACGGCGAGTGATGAGGCTCCGAGATACTCTTGACGTTGGCAACATGGTGAGGAGTTGTGGAGCGGAGGCGGCTGGAGCGGAGGTTTGGATTATTAAATTATATTATTCATCTCGCGGCAGCGGTTAAATAATTATCAGATAATCGGCCCCACCCATTCTCGTTTCACTCTTCGCCGGTGCCAGCAGCAGGATAACATTTATTCTATACGATAACAACTCGGCTGTACAGAACACACCATTTCCGTTAATTTTTCCGCGGCACACTCCCTAAAACTTACACTATTGACTTTCATCTGCCGGGCATGTCCCTTATTTTTCACTCAACTCCGATACTCCGGGCAGCACCTTTCTCAGACGTGAGTGTAAAGCATTTCGGTACGTAAAGAAGCAACTTGCCTTCCCCTCAAGTAGCTCGAGACTGGCACCGCCTCCGGTGCTCACATGGCTGAGGCTATCCTCGGCTCCGTATTGCGCGGCTAGCGTAGCGGTATCTCCTCCTCCTACAATGACGACTGCGCCGCTCTTGGCGGCTTCAATATTGGCATCGAGTAGTGCTTTTGAACCTGCAGCAAAGGCAGGGAACTCGAAGACACCTGGAGGACTGTGATCGCGCATGAAAAGACGCATGAGAACTAATGCAAACGATGACCGACCCATTCCACAGAATGGTCTTTGCAGAAAGAACAGCCGAACGAAATACTTCTCGGCTCTTTGGCCCAGCATCAAGACCCATCCAACCTTTGGGTATGCCTTCCTCATCGGTCGCCAAACCAGTCTGGAAATTTTGTCAATAAAGGTCTGCAACGTGAAAGGGACAAGCACACATTGGCATCCTTGTCAAATTTGTCCGCGGTGATATAATCCACAGGGAAGACAAGCTGTACATTATTTTTCCGAGCCTTTTCTACGAGTGCTTTGACGTTTTTTGAACCAGCTTCGTCAAACAGGGAATTTCCAATCTATGTTGTATTGTTATGAGTCAGTGAGGAACTCCGAGTCTAGCTAGACATGCTGCTTACAGCGACATTTTCGAGTTCCTTTTTGAAGGTGAACGCCATGCCACCACATATGATGAGCGAGTTAACCTACAACGTCATCGTCTCTGTGTTAATTCTCTCGACCAGCAACAAGCTGAATAACCTTGTCGAGCATGTTATCGATGAGTTGGATTTTATCAGAAACCTTGGCACCACCCAGAATAGCGAGGAAAGGTTTGTCTGGGTTCTCCAGAGCCTTCGCAAAAAACTCCAATTCCTTCTTGACAAGGAAACCGGCTGCACGCTGAGGCAATTTGACGCCAACCATACTAGAGTGGGCGCGGTGGGCGGTGCCAAATGCATCGTTCACGTATACATCCCCAAGTCTTGTGAGCTGTTCGCGGAATTCAGCAACCTTGGCAGGATCAGCCTTTGTTTTCTTCCCGTCCTTGTCTTTTACAGAGCCCTCTTCCTCGATATGAAAGCGGAGATTCTCCAAGAGGATAACAGACCCTTTTCCAGCGGAAAGGACTGCTTTCTCAACGTCTGGCCCCACACAGTCGGCCAAAAAGTTGACCGGTTTATTATCCAACAGCCGGCACAGCTCGTGAAAGACGGGCTCAAGGGAATACTTTGGGTTGCACTTTCCATCCGGGCGCCCAAGGTGGGACATGAGGATGACGGTCGATGCGCCTTGATAAATGTGGCTCAAGTCAGAGCTGGCAGTACGTGGCTGTAGCATATACTCACCGTTATTCAGTGCATACTTAATGGTGGGTAGAGCGGCGACGATGCGCTTGGAGAAAATGAGCCCCCGGACAAGCGTACAGCACCGATAAGTGCACACATACGGCAGGATTCGTTATCTTTCCATCCTGCATGGGGACATTGAAGTCAACGCGGATAAGAACGCGTTTGTCTTTGAGATCAACGTCTGTAATAGCGAGTTTGTTGGAGAGCGACATGACCGTCGAGGATGAGGGATGTCAATTTCCGATTATCAGACTCCTATTTATCATCTCGTCATCTGCTTGAGCATAGTTACGCAACCCGCGCTTGCCGGGGTTTCGCGTAACCATCACCTCGTCTTTACTCCGTCATCGGACCGGTGGCCTAGCTACTACCTCGCTACAGCGTAAACAGAGCCTCGGCAGCCCGACGTTCGACGTTAGGCATGGCTACTCCAGACCCTCCTCCAAACTCTCTCGGTCTGGACCTCGCCCATCCTGAACCTGAACCTCCTGTGGACTCTCAGCCCACAGTAGCATCTCCACCCTCGCCTCCTCCCGAGCCAACTACACAATCATCTACCGATACTGCCGGCCTTGCTACCGCCGATGCAGATGAGGCACTGAGTACGACCAAAGTCGACGATGCCACTAGATCAAATGCATCAAAGAAGACCCCGTACGTTAATCCCGAACGCGTTTTGACAGGTGGTTTGCCAAGGGTAAACCTCCTCGCTCTAACTTCACCGCCATACATTTTACCGTTTCTCCGTGTTCAGGACAAGTTGACAGACGAGGAGCTTGCCGAGAGGATAGCTCGAATCAGAGAGCAAAATGAGAAAATCAAACAAAGGAGACTTGTAAGTCGGACATGAGTTCAACTTTCATTTGTACATGTCTCATGCCAAATGTCAGGATGTCGCGGCGGACGAGGACGCATTTAAACGAACTCAGACGGCGGAACGGCTGCGACAGGCGCAAATTCGAAAGGTACAGGAAACGGTTAATCGCACACGCGAGCAAAGTGCCCGGCGAAAGATGGATAAGATCCAGAGTAGGGAATGGGATTCCGATAAAAAGGCAGAGAGGTGGTCGACGACTGGAAAGCCTGAACAGCCTGCGGCACCTTCATCTGTCTCAACTACACGGACTAATACCGGAGATCGGGATGCGAAAGCCGAAGCATCGCCGGTTGTGAAACCGCGCGAGGAGGGGAATCGCGAACGGGGGTCAGGGAGGTATGGAAAAGGTCGTAGAAGAGGGAGGGATGAAGTCCGTGACAAAGCCCCGCCAGCAAGCATCCCTCAGGTTCCGGAGAAAGAGAAGGAGGAAGAGAAAGAGAAAGAGAAAGTGGAGGGGAAAAGTGATTGATTATATAATATACCATAGTTGTACCATGCTTTTTACAGAAACTGACTTTTCAGCCTCATTCTGTATGTCCAGCACACTTCAATTCTGGAAGCCTGGGACCTTAGGGCCAGGTAGCTCTCTCGATAGAACATCTGGCGAGGAAGATGGTTTCCTACCATCCGTTGTTCCAGCCCAAGCGCAATCCATCCAAGCACAGAGAGACCGGCTACCGATCGCGAAGCACAGTTAGCAATCCTTTTCCATTTTCTGAGGTACCAAGCTTGCAACGTGCACTTTCATTTTTAGAGGAGAACCTTATGTATTGTGTAGAGAACCACCAAGTCGTCATCGTTGTTGGACAGACCGGATGTGGCAAGACAACTCGTACGTCATGGTCCAACGTTCTACAAGCTCCTCTGGTGACCGTTAATCGCTTCCAGAGATTCCACAATACCTGCACGAGAGCGGGTGGTCCTCCGGAGGCAGGGTCATAGCTTGCACACAACCCCGTCGCGTCGCAGTGACCTCTGTAGCAGTCCGCACAGCTTACGAGATGGGCTCAGTGGTGGGTGAGGAGGTTGGTTCGTTGCTAGTTGTCAGCCTGTGACCGTTTCTGAATACTTTCTAGGTGGGGTATACTATCCGCTTCGAGGATGTCAGTACCAGGGAGCTTACACGTATATGTTATATGACGGATGGTGTCCTTTTTCGTGAAGCCTTATTAGACCCTTTATTGAGCCGTTTTAGTGTTATCATGGTACGTATACCCTTGTGTGTCCTTTATCTGTGCTAATACCAGTTTTCAAGGTTGATGAGGCCCACGAGCGCAGTGTGTACACCGACTTACTTCTGGCCATTCTCAAAAAGTTCGTTGCGCTTCCCTACATGACTTGCCTCCAAGTACCAACCCAGTTCACAGAGTTTGTCGGAAACGTCCCTCATTGCGGGTAATCGTGTCTTCTGCGACGTTGGACGCCACCGCCTTCCTAGAGTTCTTCTCATCTCTGCCAGAACCGATCGACTCTATTATTGTGAGCCTAGAAGGGAGGGCGTATCCTGTTCAGATAGCTTATCTGGAGGAACCGACCGAAGACTACGTACGAAAGGCTGCGGAGACTGTGATCTCCATACACAGGGAGGTTTGTTCCCCCTCCTACTTGTTTGTGAAATCATTCCATGATTGCAATTCAGCATGGCAAGGGAGACATACTGGTGTTTCTCACTGGTCGAGAAGAAATAGACAGGTGTCTAGAAGAAATGCTGGATGGGATATCTTCGTCGGTGACATTGACCTGGTCCATCCTGGAAGTGAACTCAATGAGGTCTCAGACTTCCGGAAACTAAGTTGCATCTAAAACCTATGGCCCTGCACTCCGGTCTCGCTATGACTGAGCAGATGGAGGTTTTTGAACCTTCTCCACCAGACTCTAGGAAGGTTGTAGTGGCCACTAACATTGCTGAGGTCAGTCCTCGTCCATTTCCGCCGTCCAATCTTAATTTTTCCATCTTAGGCGAGCATAACTATTGAAGGCGTCAAGTTTGTCATCGATTGCGGCTTCGTAAAGGTTGTCTATGTACCTTACCTTTAGACGTGACTGCGTTAACCATTCCGATCAAAGGTCCGCATGTACGACGGTTCTGTTGGGCTGTCGTCGTTAAAGGTCATTCCTATATCTCAAGCGTCTGCGATCCAAAGGTCAGGAAGAGCTGGTCGGACATCTGAAGGGCTATGTTATCGCCTATTCACTTTCTCTGACTACAATCAATTGTCTACTGTCACTTTACCGGAAGTCACTCGCACTGAACTTTCCTCCGCCATTCTTCAACTAAAGGCCTTGGGTATCGATAACTTCATGAAATTGCAATGGCTGACTATCCCGCCATCCGAAACAATCGCGCAAAGCCTTAGCTCCCTAATGGTTCAGTCGGTCATAGATAACGACGGTCGCCTAACACCGCTTGGCACAAAGGTAGCGGAGATCCCGCTAGATGTCAAGGCGGCTTGCATGGTAATCCTATTTGATGACGATTTACAAAGGCCAACGCATCCCGTATTTTAGTTGCTCGACTCTCAAAGGTTCAGATGCGGGGAAGAAATCCTGACAGTCATTGCGATGACCGCTGTTCAGGTATCAGTCGCCTTTTGCGATCAATTCGGACTTGAGAAAATAATTCTTTCAGGATGTTTTTATTATTCCCACAGGTGCTGCAGGGGCCTCTGCTGAACTCGAACGTAGAAAGTTCACTGCCGAAGAAGGGGTATGTATTGCCATTCAAATTCTATGGGTTGATGATTCCGAGTTTTGCAGGATCATCTCACTCTATTGAATGGTAGTTTTTCTCACGTGGGGTGCTCCTATATCCTGACATTTCACATAGCGTACAATGCCTTTGTTAGTTGCGGAAAGTCGTCATCGTGGTGCAAATCGCATGCACTATCCTTCAGAGCACTATCCCGCGCTGTTTCAATTCGATCTCAGTTGAAGAAATACATGCAACGCTTCGACATCCCGATAGAAAGTTGTCAAGGAGATGCTAAACGCCTGAGGCAGTGCCTCGTCAACGGATACAAGCAGAACGGCGCACGGTGGGTTGCTGATGGAACATACAGGTCTATTCGAGGTAACACTGTAAGTCCCCATCGAAAGTTCCTTAAGAATACCTATTCACCATAAGGCAGGTGTTACATGTTCACCCCAATTCTACTCTCTTTACAAGGAAACCGTCTTCGGGTTGGGTTATCTTCCACGATATTGAAGAGACCAAGAAGATACAGTGTGTCTTCACGCTTCTGGCTAGTGCCACTTCATCGATAACGCTGATATCAGGATGTCTATTATAACTGAAGTCGAACCGGAGTGGTAAGATTCATGACACGTCACGTCTGCCTGTGGTGCCTCACATTGCATGACAGGCTATTGGCCCAAGATAACGATCCTCGCGTACATGCTTAAGAAATCCAAGGAATGTCATACGCAAAAACAAAAGCAAAAACCACATTCTCCTTCAGTTAACGTGTCGCTCCTCCTCCGAAGGACGTGAACCGTTGGGTGGGCGTGTTTCGCAATCTTCTGCCACTGGATTTAGGAACACCATCCATCCCAAAAGCATCAAGGATTCATATCCAAGAAGGCAGACACGTTTTGAACGCACGCAGAATGAGGAGACGGCGTGTTGTTGTGACGGTGTTCGGTGCACCTGTTTTCAAACTCGTACCATTTTCTTCGGGGTTTCTATGCTCGGACCCGACACGTTTCCAGGTCGTCACCAATGTGTACGTGATAGTGGATATCTTCGATAGGACAAAGAATATATGATAGCGTACTATGAAAGTTAGAATGGAATGTTTGAGGTGAAAAGATAAGCCGAAGGGTCCTAGTCCTAAATCATGTCGGAGCCAACTTGTGCAGGAACTTGTCAGCCCCAACCCGTCACCACCACTACGTGTAACTTTTTGTTATATCGTAGCCCTCAAATCTCGTAGGCACGTCTCGCCTTCCTTTGAATTGTCAATACTCACAGGATTTGCTCGATTTATCTAGAATGACATCGGTTGCGAGCATCCCTGTTTACATGCTTCCAGGTGCGCCAGCTTTGCAGGCACCTCGGTCTGCGCTGGAAACAGGGGATCCAAACCTAGCGACCGAAGTTCTTCCTGCCCCTCCGACACTGTCTTCTGTCCTTCAGGCTTCGGGCAAGCGAGATCCCAGAAGGCCCGTGCCAAGCATGTCCTACCTACCGCAACATGACCCAGGTACTACCTACGCCGGCGTCTTGACCGGCCCCATTATTGGCAGTCTGGAAAGTGTACCAGAGGTAGATGGCCCAAGGCGAAAACGGGTGCGTCTAGACAAAGGGTACGTGTTGAATTGCTCTCCTGGTGCGCCCCAACAATGTCCTTTCACGTTACCTCCGGAGCTTCCTTTGCAATTGAATGACCGCTGACGCCCTTTGTACTAGGTCCCTTTCGCAACTAGCACAGCGGGGAACATCCCGCGGTATGAATACCCCACCGCACGGAGTGACGAGTGTCGATACCCTTGAGCATTTGACCGCGGGGCAATTAGAAACGGACTCTCAGACTAACAGCTGGGACCCCGAGCTCCTTTCTCGGTCCAGTTCCGTCGCTTTCCCTGAAGATGTGCCTTCAAGTTCAAAGGTTGCCCGTATCAAAGAGAAAGGCAAGGGAAAGACTAAGGAAAAGGACGACGATAAGGCCGTTAGCAGGGTCAAGGAGGAGCCATTGCCTGTTGCGCTCCCGCTTTTCAACAATATCTCTTCCGCAGTGAGTGTTTTTCACCTCATATATTACGGGTTTCTCATTCTATTAGCGAAACGAGGACCATTGCTCGGCATGCCGTTCCTTAGGGTCCTTGGTCTACTGCGACGGGTGCACTCGAGCCTATCACCTTTGGTGTCTCGATCCGCCGATGGAGGCAGCGGACATCCCAGAGGGAGAGAGTAGGTGGTTTTGTCCTAGCTGTGAAGTACACCAGGTAAGGGAATACATTCCAAGCAGTCGAACCGTCATATCATTCTCTTTGGATGACGCCAGAATCCCCCGTCAATGCCGCCATCATCGTTGTTATCCCCGCTCGTTCATCATATCCAGAGCAGTCCGCCGGTGGAATTTCAGCTTCCTGAAGACATCCGTACTTACTTCAAGTTTGGTAAGTTTGAGGAAACCTTTTCCGTGATCATCTAACCCCATAATCTTTTAGTGGGGAGCAATTCTCGAGGGCACTATGTGGATACTTCGCTGATTAAGGCACCTCGCCTCAAGTAAGTATTTCCTTGGAAGTCCGCCAACGGATTTAAGTTGATTTTCTTTCACCAGTCGATATGGTCAGATGGAATATCGTGATCCTTACCGCACGAAGGACAAGAACGGCGCCCCAGTACTTTGTTTCGGATGCGGCACGTCCGCACTCCCCCGACATATGTCCCAGGATACACCAACCCCTGGGACGAGGTCGCGGCGGCAGAGCGTACATGACACTGAATCAGAGTTTTGGAGGAGCATAGTCTCCTGCGACTTCTGCCCACTTCACTGGCACCTTGATTGTCTCAACCCGCCATTGCTTGCGATGCCCCCCTTGGACAGAAAATGGATGTGCCCAAACCACGTGGACCACACACTTGTAAGCATTTGCCATCATGTTTACGACCCTTCTTTCTGAGCCAGGGATAAAGCGGATCAAGCACCGGGTCCCAAGACAAAATCCCACAGTGATAGACGTCGTCCGGCCTGGACAAGCCAATAACGGGAACATAGAAATTCTCGATATCGGGCCTTCATCAACACATGACAAAGTTGCCGTGGACGAAGTATTCATCAATGGAAAGAGATACCGTGTCCCTGAGCGCATTATCAAACTTGACTTTTGGGACAAGGTCCATGGGTTACACTGCCCTACCCAGAGGTCCGTGTAGGCTGTAGGCTCACTCGTTCCTTTGACAGTTTACAAAATGATCTGACAGGTCCAAAAACGGCGCTGATGTACTTCTATCACCGCTCACATCTTTGAGCTCTTTAGACGGTGATGAGAATGAGACGATCAAAAATCCTCTACGGGGCATGGGCGTCGAGGATGTTCGACTCGCTTTGGTAAGCTGTGCTCATGCAGTGCTATCGAGTCCTGCTTTTAACGCCATGACTAGTTGCTTCTGGACATGGCACAAGAATCAAATCAACCTATATCTTCGCTGAAACACGCCCAGGGTCTTTCCAGGGACGGATCGGGCGCTGGTGGATCTTTGGATACTGCGGTGCCCGCACTGACTAACTCGGAATCGGGCCCATCAGGGGGAAAGCCTACGGAAAGAAGTTCAGAACGTAAGCAGCCAGCGCGGGCGTCAAAGCGCGACATCGTATTCGTAAGGACACATCAACTTTCGCTGCGTGGCAATGCTGAGACCGAAGATACCCCCAGTCTGCGGCCCTTTTCGAGAGCAATGGCTCGGGCGACGATGAGCAAGGTGCACCTGTAAAAAGACGATCGGCAGCTAGCGCGGCTGCTGCTCGAGAACGCAAACGGAAGGCCGCCAGGGCGCGTCATTCGCGAAGTCAGCAACGGTCCACCGCTCGTGCAGTGAAGGGAGAGCCAGTATTTACGGCTACGGCTGCACCCGCCGAACCTACAAACTCCGTTCCGCCCGCACCCGTATGCCAGTTGACCCCACCGATGATTGCGGATAAGCCGAACCCAGCCGTTACCCCCTCACAGCAGCAGCATGGCCAAAGTGCGAATGCTACTCCGACTCTGAAAATCAGGTTGCCCCGCTTCAGTCTGGCCCCTGGTTTGTCCACAAAATCGACGTCGGCCTCGCCCGTTCAGGTAAGAACGGGCGACCGACCTCGAAGGTCGTTGCGTCGGCAGACATCTATCACCGGATCATCATCAACATCTGTTTCAAAAGCAGATGGGAGGGAGTCCGCAGCAGAAAGTCCGAGGGAGTGAATTTTATGATACAGCATTTCTTACGATGTCGGTATATTACACGTACTGTAGTGTAGAAGTAGAGGCTGAGAATGATTACATAATCAACTCTGTTTGCATCAGCCGAACCGAACGAACCCGAC
>Ga0210393_10004054_pt1 | contig 11629 bp, 7 predicted proteins | sample IncBWC27OmetaG_FD_160068 | JGI IMG/M metagenome (GOLD analysis project Ga0210393, IMG submission 160068) | Forest soil microbial communities from Barre Woods Harvard Forest LTER site, Petersham, Massachusetts, United States - Inc-BW-C-27-O ... | reverse complement strand
GCCGCCTCCCGCGCCATCGCATCCAGAAGGTTGGAGAAAATCCACTCGTCGATCTGACGCGCCATTTGTCCCGGCAAGTCTACAAAGCGGATGCCACACTGCCCCGAAGAGCTAGTCCAGCTGACGTGACCGTAGGCCTCCACACGCAAGCGAGGAAATCTCAACTCGAAGCGCAAGCGGACCCGTTGTTCGTGGCGCAGGGGAGCGACGGCCTGGACCGCCACGCCCTCGCTGTTGAGATTGCGGATGATGCCACCGTTGGCCGCATCCAGCGTGACGTAGGTCAGCGTACGCAATTCGTGCCGGTAGTGAGTGCGTGCTTGCCGCGCGGGAAAAGGTACTACCTGCATACTCTGCGCCTGAAATCGAACGGGCCCGTTACGCTAGATTCTATTTTTGAACTGATGCGGGCTGGCAGTAGCTGGGTTGGTTCCCCCGCAGTGACTTCGTTTTTTGGGATGCTCATGCCGGGTCAGCCCTTGCGGTCGAATTCAGCTCGGTTTCTTCGACTCGGCTGGCAAATAAAAAACGAAGCGCCATCGGCTGCGATGCACAACACTCAGCGATTCCTCGCGCCCCACAACGTTTCCCCCAAAGCACGCTCTGATGCGATCCCAACCTTCACCACTTCATAAACAATTGCCGTCGCATAGGTCACTGCGATCCAGACACCGACTTCTTCGATCGGCAGTCCGGCCCAGGCCCCGATGAAGAGTCCGATCATCTCTCGGTGCTGAAAGTTCCACCAGTTGTAAGGAACGGCCAGCGTGGCTTCCCAAAGCAGGCTAACCAAAAGGATAAAGAAAACCGTGAGGCTGAGCGCACGCCAGTTGATGAAGCGCCGTGCCACCGGGAAGAAGCTCACAGCCGGCAGCAATGCTCCGGCGACGAGCAACGTGAAGTATCCTGGGAAGCCTGCCCGGTCCGCAGCCATCGCGAATTCTTTCTTGTACACCCAGGCGGAGCCTATCAACACCACGGCGACGAGCAGAGAGGTGGGATGAAACTGCAGAAGCCGTAGCACTTTCCTGGATTCCGCAGGATAATCGGGCACGTTGTAAGCCGCCAGCCAGAACTCTCCCAGCCACACGTAGAGCAGAAGCACTGCGAGAAAGCCGGTCAGATAAAAGATATATTCTTCGATCGGAACTGGCTTGCCCAGGGCAATGGCGGGGATCCCCATGGTCGCGCCGGAATTTGGATAACAGAAGAACCATTGCGCAAAAATAAAATCAAGCAGACAACCGAGCGGAACGAGAATGATCAGAGTCCACCAGAAAGCTCGCTGCGGGATATGCAATCCCTCGCCCGGCAGGAACCATCCCGCAATCGCTGCACTGGGAACGATGAATAGCAGGAGGCTCCACGTGTATCCATGCGGAGTAGGATTCTGGCTCGTGGGTACCAGAGTAACCGGAGAGCGCACGGCATGCAGTGTAATGGCCGCCGGAATAATGATCATCGCCAACATCGCAATGACGATCCCGGCACAGACTGCAGGGCTTGGGAGTCTGTGAGAGCGCGGTGCAGACATTTTGCCTCCAGCGGCGATTCGACTCTTGAACGGTCTCCTCGAACGTCAGGATTCTACACTCGTTTTTCAAGCAAGCCGCATCGATACCCGGTTTTTTCGGAATTTGGAAACACACTCCAGGGCGCTCTTACGAAAGTCCATGGCCGAAAGGGCATGTCCTGCTCATTGCAAGTAACGTGAAATCCCGCTAGCTTACTGTTGAACCCATAAAAACAGGGTCGAAAATAACTCGCGCTGAACTCATACGCACTCGTAACACCTACGCCAAATAGTCAATTGACACGGCTCCGCGATATAGCCAAACTCGCCAAGAGGGGAGATTGGCCACTCGGCAATAGAAATGGCAACTACGCCAACCAAACCGGCATTCGAAGTTGACGCGCCACTTGCGGATGCGCGTGTGCCCTCATGGCCGCTCGCGAGCAGTGGAGCCGCCGCGGGCCAAGCCGATATCTATAAGTCTTTTTCTCGACCAGTGTCCGCGGCTTCCGCCTTTGAGCGGCACCCGTTGCGGCCCTCGGGGGGCGACGCCCTGCAGGCCCTGCTGGCATTTTCCGCGTTGCATCAGCAGGTGCGCCAGCGGCGCGCCCTCGCCTCGCCCCGCAATGGATTCGAGACGATTCCTAAGGCCCCCGAGTTCGAGCCAACCGAGCAATTTGTTCTCGACGAAGTCCTCCAACTCGTCGCCGAGCGTGCCATTGCCATCACCGGAGCCGATGGCCTCGGAATCGCCCTGGCCGAGAACAACGAGATTGTTTTGCGCGCTTCAGCCGGTGTGATCAAGCCGGACATCGGCGCCCGCATCCAGCGCGACTCGGCTTTTTCCGGCGCTTGTTTCCGCGCCGCACAAATTATCCGTTGCGATGACAGCGAGACCGACGAACGCGTCAACCTTTACGCGTGCCGCCAGTTGGGAGCACGGTCGATGGTTGCCGTGCCACTGTGCGGACGGCGGCGCGTAATCGGCGTGCTCGAAGCATTTTCCGCCGAGCCCTTCGGCTTCAATGACAGCGACGTCAGCAGCCTAGAATTGCTTGCGGAGCTCATTCTTGGCGCCCTCAAACCCGAGGACGAAGACCGCTTTGCGGAATCGGCTCGAGTAGCCGAGGCCGTATTAGCCGCTCCCGCGCTTTCGGTTCAAGCACCTCTTCCGATTCAACCTCCTGCGCAGAAAGTTATTGCAACCGCGGCCGAAGCCGCGACGCGGGTCGAGAAGGTTTCCGACGTTACGTCTGCGGTTGTCGAAGCAACGCCCGCTTCCGCCGGGCCGGAGCCGATCCGCAAATCTCCACCGGTTCCTGAGGAAGCAGTCGCAACCGAAATAGCTCCCGAGCCCGTTGAGACTCAGGTCGATGCTCAGGTGCGTGATCAGCGTCATCCAGGAATTCTTCTCGTCCTGGTTCTGCTCGTTGTTTCCGTCCTCGTGGCCGGCGGCGTTTGGTGGAAGCTGAAAACTGCGCAGCTCAGCAACCTGCTGATCAAACCTGAACAGAAAATGGTCACCAAGCCGGCTGGGATGCCGCAGCAGTCTCCATCCGCCACTCCATCTTTGATCGCACCATCAAGTCCTATTTTGGATGGGCAACTGAATTCATCACCAGATTCTGCCGCGTCTGACGCGGATACAACCTCTGAACCGACTGGACCCGTCACGCCAAAAGAACTGTCGAAGCTGCCTCGCATCACCGGGATTCGGCATTGGTCCTCTGCCGATTCCAGCACGGTTGTTCTTGATCTCGAAGATCAGGTGCAGTACGAGGCGCATCGACTGGCGAATCCAGATCGCATTTATTTCGATTTGCACGAAACCTCTCTCGCGGCGGACATCGAAGGGAAAACGATCGAGGTTGGTGACGCGCTGCTGGCGCGGGTTCGGGTCGCGCAGCCGGTCTCGGGCTTGACGCGAGTTGTGTTGGAGACGAAGAACAACTCGACTTATTCCGTAAGTCTGGAGCCGAATCCATACCGCCTGGTCGTACAGGTGCGGAAGGTGGGCGCAGGAGGCAAGTCGCAGTTGAATCTTTTCCCTGGATCCGGTGAGGGTGAGCGGGAGAAGCTGGCAATCGTCGTTCCTCCGCCCACGCGCGACGACTTGCAATTTCGCGCGCACGTACCGAAGATGCGCATCGTGGTGGATGCCGGCCATGGTGGCTGGGATTTGGGAACCGTGGGCCGGCGCGGCTTGCTGGAAAAAGACCTGGTGCTCGAGATTGCGCAGCGCCTGGGCAAGCTGCTCGAAAGCCGCCTGGGTGCCGAGGTCATTCTGACTCGCAACGACGACAATTACATTCCTCTCGACGAGCGCGCGGGCGTGGCGAACCAGTCGCAAGCTGACTTGTTTGTTTCCGTGCATGCCAACTATAGCGATTTGCCTTCGGCACGCGGCGTTGAAACCTATTACACAAATTTCTTTTCCGCGCCAAACGCGAAAGAACTGGAGACGCGATCCGGAGTTGGCAATGGCAAGAGCTCTGCCGCGGCGACGCTCTCGCCCGCCGACCTGCACGACCGGATCGAGCAATCACGGCGACTGGCTGCCAGCGTGCAGCGCTCGCTCTATGGCACTCTGTCGGCGCAAAATCCTGGCTTGCGCGATCGGGGCGTGAAAGAAGCCTCCTACGTGGTTCTTACCGAGACGGCGATGCCGGGGATTCTGGCGGAAGTTTCCTTCGTCAGCAGTCCCGCTGACGAGCAGAAACTGCGCAGTGATGGATACCGCGAGCAGATCGCCGAGGCCCTCTACAAAGGTATCGCGCGCTATGCGTCGACATCGCACGGCGTGAAGATGGCGAGCGCGGCGAAGTAGCACGGAGTTGCGCGCACCGGGTACCGAGAGAAAAGGGCGTGATTCTCAGTCATGCCGATCCAACGGCAAGATAAACCTGGCTTTAACCGCGAGCCGCCCTCCCAGCGTGATAGACACTGTCCAACAAAATCGGTCGAGCAGGAGTGCCGCTCCACGCACGACGCGAACTCTAAATCCCCCACCGGTCGCAACGTACGCGACTAGGATAGAGCACCCTGGCGTTCTTCTTCGATCGAATTCAGTTCCCCGCCGGCACGCCGCCGTATTTTTGGAGCCAATTTAGTTCTTCGCGGACTTTGATTTTGCCGTGCCAGGGATTCCTGCCTAAGCCGTGGCCTTCGCCGGGAAAGATCAGAAGCTTGTTCGGGATGCCTAAGGAGTACAGGGCATGCTCCAGCAAGTAATCTTCCAGAACGGCGACGCGGATGTCATCGGCTCCGGCGACCATGTGGGTAGGAGTGCGGACTTTATCGATCTGGAAGATGGCAGCTTCGTCGTGATAGCGCTGGGGGGCTTCCCAGGGACGTCCGCCGAGGAAGTAGGCGTCGTCGAAGGTGGTATCGTCGTTACCCCAGTTGCCGACGTGCTCGACGGCGCCGGCGCCGGTGACGGCGGCTTTGAAGCGGGTGGTTTGAGTGATGAGCCAGTTGGTCATGTAGCCGCCATAACTGTAGCCGCCGATGGCGAGGTGATCGGGATCGGCGATGCCGTCTTTGACGAGGGCGTCGACGCCTTCGAGGATATCTTTGCCGGGGCGGGAGACGATGACGGGAACGATTTGCTGAAGGAATTTGTCGCCATATCCGGTGGAACCGCGGTAGTTGGGCTCGAACACGAGCCATCCGTTGGTGGCGGCTAGCGCGGCCCACTGATACCAGTCGGCTTCGAAGTGGTTGCCGTCGGCGTCAGCGGGGCCGCCGTGGATGAAGGTGAACACAGGCAGGTTTTTCTGTTCGAATTTTCCGGGGGGATAGATCAGCATGCCTTCGACGGTGGTGCCATCGTCAGCCTTCCAGCGGTAGGGCTTGCCCTGAGGAAGGTCGCGCTCGGCGAAGAGATGGTTGAGCGCGGTTATAGGCCGGGCTTGATCGAGTTTGTCCGGGCCGTCGGCGAGGTAAACTTCCGCGGGCTTCTGCAAGGACGAATAGACGAAGGCGAGGCGGGCAGAGCGCGGCGTAGTAGAGATCTGCTGGTAAGAACCCGACCAGCCGTTGAGTTTGTGCAGAGACTGGCTGGGCTGGGTGATGGAGTACATGGCGACTTCGGTGCCGAGACGCGCGGAGGCAAGGACGTTGTCGGCAGCGATGGAGAAATGTTCGACGGGGCCGATGAAATCTTTGCTCCATTGCTCGACGGCGGCGGAATCGCTATCGACCCAATATAAATGCGGTTGCAGATCGCGATAGGAGCTGGTGACGTCTCCGACTTCGACGCTGAAGAAGAGGTGGCGACTGTCGTTGGCCCAACGGAGATGGACCTCTTGGGCTTGATTGTGGGTGAGTTGGCGCAGCTTTGGATTGGAGAGATCCAGGACGAAGATTTCGTAGTCTTCGAATTTTTCCTGGCGCTGGTTGATGGCGCTGGAGAGGAACGCAAGTTTGGCGCCGTCGGGAGAGTTAGTGAGATCGTCGACGCGAAGTGGAGAGGCGGCGATGGGGCGGGCGCCGGGAGTAAGGTCGGATTCTTTGTCTGCGTCACTCTCGATTTTCGCGGGAGCGGCGGCGTGGCTGGCGAGGGCGGCGGCTACATCGAGAGCGAAGATGGTGTCGCCACGTTCGGCGGTGCGGTACTGCACGACATCTTTCCATTTCTTCCTGTAGTCGTCTTTCTGGGCCTTGGTCCAGGGGTTGCGAGTGGCGAAATAAATCGTGCGGGAGTCTGCCGACCAGGAAAATGTGTGCACCTCTTCCTGGCCTTGAGTTAAGGGGATGGCCTCGCCTCCAGTGGGAGAGATCAGGTAGATCTGGCTGAGTTCGCCTTTGTCGTCTTTGTCACCGTTGTTGCTGTCATCGGCGGAATCGAAATCTTTTTCTGAAGCGGATTTGCGTTCGGAGCGGAAGGCGATCCAGCGGCCATCGGGGGACCACTTGGGATCGGCATCGTGTCCGGAGTGCGTGAGTTGGATGAGGGAGCCGCCTTTGCTGTCGTCGCGAAAGAGCCAGAGGTCGCTGCGAAAGATTTGCTGATCCCAGTCGGCGCGCTCGGTGGCGATTACGACTGATAGACCGTCCGGGGAGAGTGCAATGGTGGAGTAACTTACAGCGTTGAAGAATTCATCGAGCGTAAGTTTGGGTTTGGCGTCGGCAAAAGCTGGCGATATGGAAACGATAACAAAGATCAACCACACGAGAGATTTAGGAATTTTCATAGGCCCTTGGCGGGAAATTGTTTATACAACGACGCGGCGCCAATAAGCAACAATCCGATCGAGGAAGATTCAGCGCACAGGCTCGGCATTCTTGAGTGATTCGTCAAAGGCTTCGGGGGGATGGGGAACACGCTCGATGAGGCGCCAACCATCGTCGTAGCTGCGAAAACTTGCGCTGGATCGGTAACGGGTATCTGCAGGATAGAGAGCTGCGCCAACCTCATTCAGGGGAATCCACTTCCAGGTAAATTCGACGGCGGCGGAGTTGCCCAACTTGGCGATGCCAGTGATCGCGACCAGTTCGCGCCGGGCAGCGGGAATGTTGAACGATTGTTTTTCGGCGTCACCGGGAGCGATGAGACTTTGAAAAGTATCCACGCCGGAAGGGGTGAGCGTGATGTCCCAGCAGGGGGGAGGGCCAAGGGCGGTATCGCACTGAGCTTTGCTGCCGGAGATCCAGCCCCGATGTTGCAGTTCGAGATATTCCGGGGAGAGATAGTCTTTGTTGGAGACAACACCGATGCGCAGCTGAAACCGTTGCGGTGCGCCGAAGGTATCGGAGGCGGCGATCAAGTCACCGGCGAGGCGGCGGGTGAGGAAGTCGCGGGGGGAGCAGGAGGGGAGCAGGAACAGACATACGACACAGAGGGCGAGGGTTGACGGTTTCCGCATGAAATGGGGCGAGGTCAGATCAATGATTTTGGATTGTAACCTTTTTCGGCTCTCCAGCCGTATCAGGACTGCACTCAGAACTCTCTATTCCCTTGAATCGCAAATAAAGACGCGCTTGTACGTGGCGAGAAAGGACGGGAGGTGATCTGGCCTTCGAAGTGAGTTGCCCAGCGGCCGGGGATTTTCGTGGCGCAGTTTGGGCAATCGCCTTCGGGAGTTAGGCGATAGTTTTTGATTAGGTAGCCGTAGCGCTCGATCAAAGTTTCGTCGCACTGCGGACAGCGCGTGTCTTCCCAGTGGCCCACTTGACCAGGCAGATTGCCGGCGTAGATGTAGCGAAGCCCGGAGTGGCGGCCGACTTCGACGGCCCTTAGGAGGTCTTCGGCGGTGGTGTCTCGCGCGACATCGTTTTGCATTTTGTAATCGCCATGAAAGGCGGTGACGTGCCAGGGGATGTCGGGCGAAATTCCAGCGAGGAATTCGGTGAGGCGGCGGAGTTCGTCGGGGGAGTCGTTAAAGCCGGGGATGAGAAGGGTAACGATCTCGAGCCAGAGGCCCATGTCATAAATACGGCGAATGCTTTCGAGGATGGGAGCGATGCGGCCGCCGAGTTCGTGATAGTGGCGGTCGTCAAAACTTTTGAGATCGACTTTGTACAAATCGATCCAGGGGCGCAGGTATTCGAGAACCTGGGGGGTGCCGTTGCCGTTGGAAACGAATCCGGTAATGAGGCCGGCGGCCCTGGCTTGTTTGAAGACGGCAACGGCCCATTCGCTGGTTATGAGTGGCTCGTTGTAGGTGCTCACAAGAATTTTTGCGCCTTGGGCGAGGGCACCGCGCACCAGATTTTCAGGTGAGGCTTGGTGGGGAGGCGAGACAGCATTGGAGTCTCGCAGAGCTTGCGAGGTAACCCAGTTCTGGCAATAGGCGCAGTGCAGATCGCAGCCGAGCATTCCGAAGCTGTAGGCGAGTGCGCCGGGGTAGGCGTGAAAGAACGGCTTCTTCTCGACGGGATCGCACTGGGTACCGGCGGTGTATCCCCAAGGGACAAAGAGTGTGCCACCTCGGTTGTAGCGGACTTTGCAGACTCCAGGCTGGCCTTCCGGGATGGGACAGCAATGTCCGCAGGCGAAGCAGCGAAGGCGATTGTTCTCGAGTTTTTCGTAGAGATGGAAATCCGCTTCACGGACTCGTTCATCGAGGACACTACGCAGTGTGGGCACGGGGAATCTCTGCTTTCATTCTACCCCTGGAGTTTGATCGAAGTGTTGCCGCGGCGGAATGTATTGAATATTGAGTACTGAGCTTCGCTCGATGGACGACCGGGGGCGGCTCTCCCACATGCCCATCTTCATTTCAATTTTCAGCGGCCGGCGACGGATTTTGGGGTGGACTCGTGCCGGCGGAGCCACTGCTCGGCTTGTTGTTCAATAACCGTCCTTTGGGTGAGGGTGAGGCGTGTGGCAATGAACGGGGCGAGAGCCTTGCTGGCTTCATCGCCGTTGGCGCGGGCGAGGACGGTCCAGAAGTAGGCTTGGCTGTCGTCTTTGACAACGCCGCGGCCGCCCCAATAGAGCGATCCGAGCTTGGATTGAGCAGCGACGCTGCCGTCCTCGGCGGCCTTGGTGAACCAGCGGGCGGCGTCGATCTCGTCGCGTTTGACTCCCTGAGTTTCGTCGCCCCCGGCAGAGAGAAGGCCAAGAGCGTTTTCGGCTGCGGGGTCGCCATGGCCTGCGAGCTCGCGGAGCTGCGTGAGATTGGCGGAATCGGCTGTGATAGTGGAGGTAGCTGAGTTGGGAGCGTCGGCCGGCGGCCGGGATGAAGCGAGAACGGTATGTTCGTTGTTGCGGCCGCGAGCCTGGAGCTTTTGCTGAATCCACGGTTCGGCGAGGAAACCCAGGACAAGGAAGATGGTGGCAGCGGCGGCGAATAACAAGTACAGGTGAGCGCGAGGCAGGCGAATGCCCCCAACATTATCCTGATCGCCGGAGAGATTTTTTTCCGCGATCTCGGGCAGGTGAGCAAACAGAACACTGCCAGGTGCTGGGGAAAAAGATTTCGGCGAGGGCGCGGGTGGTGCGGAATATTTGTGGACTCGGGCGGAGCGATTCACCGCACCCGAAATAGTTTCCCCGAGACGCTGCAGCACGGCGCTGTCGTTATCACTAAAAGCATTCGCCTTTACGGAAAACACTTCTAGCAATCCAACCACTGTGTCGTCTACGCGCACCGGCGCGGCAATCAGGGAGCGAATGCCGAGCGCCCGGCAGGTTTGACGGTCCACACGTTCGTCGGTTTCGGTATCGTCGCAACGCAGCAATTTTCCGGTGCGGACGCATTCGCCGGAGAATCCCGAATCTACTTGCAGGGTTATACCAACGGGCGGAGCGCTGTTGCCGGAGCTGGCGCGGCAGACCATGGCGAGGACGTCATTCTTAGGATCTTTTTTTTCTACCGGCGTTTCTTCCAGTGCGATGGCGGCGCCGGAAGCGCGTAGCAAGGAGCGGGACCGGGAGGCGACCAAGGAGAGAACGGCTTCGAGGTCGGAGCCCAGAGACTCAACTTCCTTCTGCACGGCAGAGGCAGCGGTGAGGATATCTGTATAGTCCTGGCGAAGAAAGGAGTTGCGGGAATTTTCGGATTGCGCAGCGGGAGGCTCAGCATTGGCAGCCGACGCGAGAGCATTCAGGAACAGCCACTCGGAAAGGCGGCGCATGGAAGAATCCGGCAGAAGCGGAAGAGCGAGGCCAACGCGCCCGGTGGCGTCAAACCAGACTACACGCGCGGTGCAGAAAATTTGGCCAAGGGCTTCGGCGAGATCCAAACAGAGCTCGACGCTTTGATTGACTTCCAGCGGCGATGAGCAGTGAAGGGCGATTCCGCTTTCGCTGATGTCGAGGACCTCGTAAAGATCGAGCATCTGGCCCTGGGATGCGCAGCTGAAACTGGCATAGGCGGGCACGTGCACTCTTTGGCGCACACGAGTTCTACGGTTCGGGGAATCAGGTCGTGACACTTGAACGCTTGCAGCCATGGCGAAGAGTCCGGAGTCTGGTGTGATACATATTACCCCTAGATTAAGAAAAAGTAAGCAGGAAGAAAATGGATGAGGCAGGCTCCGGGCAACCTGCAGAGGATAAGCTGAGGATAAAGGGTGGGTAGCCGTATTGGTTCCGCTGAGCCTCAAGGCGCAAATTTTGCGGAATGTGCGCTATGCCTGAAGGCACAACCAGATACGAGTCTTGATTTTCCAGGCTGCGCGTTTCTCTCCAGCGACTTACTTCACGGTCAGGCGCGACTGATGCAGGCTGGAGATGCGGGAGATGGCTGCAACCATCATGCTGGAGAGCAGTTGCATGGTGGCGACATCGCGCTCGTCGAAGGCACTCGGGGAGGACGAGAGCACTTCGAAGACGCCGAGAGTGCGGCGATAGTAACGCAGGGGAGAGACGAGGATGGACCGGACACCGAGGCGGCGACAACTGGCAAGGTCGACGCGGGGGTTGCGTTCGGCGTCGTGGCAGAGCATGACTTCTCCGGTGCGGACGGCTTCGGCCGAGATGCCGACATCAGTTTGCAGGCGGACGCCGAGATCGGGAGCGGTGCGGCCGGCGCGGGCGCGGCATACGATTTCGTCCCCGGCGCGCAGGGCGATGGCGGCTCCGGTGGCTCCGGTGAGGTGCTGAGCGCGTTCGGTGATGGCGCTGATGGCGGGTTCCAGATCAAGTTCCGAAGCGTGGATGTCGACTTCTTCTCCAGCGTGCACGGCACGAAAACCGGAAACGGGGTGAGCGGCATTGGCGACGCGAAGCTGGCTGCGGAGGGCCGCTGAGGGGATGCTCGCATGATAGTCGGCCAGGTTCGCGACGTCGTTGTTTGCGAAGTGAGGATCGGGCACGGTACGGAGCAAGTCGCGGACGAGGCTATCGAGTTCGGAATCGGTGATGAGGTGAGCGGTCTGCTGATGACGCAGCGTTCCTCCTAAAACCCGAGAGAGGCTTAGGAGCGATGTGTTGCCGCAGGCCAGGCAATATGGGCGGCTATTGGTGCTGATCAGTTCGCACTGAATGCAAAATGTGGCGGACTGCAGAGGAACGAAATGGGTGTCCTTAAACGTGGAACCGTAAACAGTTTTACTGAACATGCTTGCGAAGTCCTCAAGAATCCCTCAGGAAAAATCTGGTGTACCAAGATAAACAGGCGAGGCGGGAGGAAGAAGTGGCGGGAGAGGTTCGGGGTTGTGGAAAAC
>Ga0210393_10004049_pt1 | contig 11636 bp, 10 predicted proteins | sample IncBWC27OmetaG_FD_160068 | JGI IMG/M metagenome (GOLD analysis project Ga0210393, IMG submission 160068) | Forest soil microbial communities from Barre Woods Harvard Forest LTER site, Petersham, Massachusetts, United States - Inc-BW-C-27-O ... | reverse complement strand
GCTTGCTCGCTCTCCGCCTTCGTGGGCTGAGGAGAGTTGCGGAACATGTCGTCCACGGCGCTGGCAACTTTACTCACGTCCGCGGGGGTCGCGGCGAGAATCGTAAATGTGCCGGCCTGCCCCTTGAACCCGGGCACCGCTTCTTCGACATACTTGGTATTGAAATAGACCGCCTTGTTGTCTGGGTTGGAGTGGAAAATGCCGCGGACGTACAATTCCAGATCGACGGGATAGATTGTTCCCTGAAGAACGAAACGGTCGCCCAGTTTCCAGCCATATTTCTTGGCCAGCGTGTCGTCCACGATCACTCCCTGGCGATCGCGCTGCCAGGCCGTGAATTGTTCTGGCGGCAGCTGTACATCCCGGTAGACTTTGAAGAATTCGTCCGGATCGGTGCCGAACTGGGCGAAGAAATTCTCCGGCTTCTGGTCCTTATAAATCCCGCCGAACCAGGAGACGGGCACAACCGCCAGGACTCCTGGCAGGGCGCGAATCTTCTCCCGATAGAAGCTGGGTAAACTGAAAGTCAGAGAAACGCGATGCCTCACCACGAGCCTTTGTGAGGACTCAGCGCTGCCCTGGCTCAAATAGAAGCCGCGCCAGATCGTCATCATCAGAGTGAGCAGAAGCAATGAGAACGCCAGGCTCAGTACGGTCAGAGCGCTGCGGCGTTTGTTGCGGAAGGCGTTCTTGGTGACAAACCGGGTCAGGGTCATGGGCAAACTCCGGGGAGAGCCAGAAGCCAGATGCAAGAAGCACGTCCCAGTCCTGTAAGAATAGACGAAGCAGCTCGACATCGACAACCGGAATGAGGTCGATTTTCTCTGCACATAACAACTTAGAACGGCGGCGGCAACGGAAAAGTTACGCTCTCTGGTGACATTAGCTTGCCGCGGTGCGCCCGAAATGCGTAACATGGCCAGCGTTCCCGGACCCTGAGTCTGACGAGGTTGCGACTCTGATCAGCAACTCTAACGAACATTCCCAAGCGCAGCCTTTGGACGTGCTTGCCAAGATGCTGGCGGCCGTGGCCACAGATGCGCACTTCTGGGTTCCCACCCTCGTGCTGACCGCCGGCCTTATGCTCCTGAGGTGGATCCGTTGACTGCTCCGGATGCCGCAACCATGGCCCCAGGGCCCGTGGCCGAGGAACGCGTGCGCCTGCTGCAGCGGTTGGGCGTGCTCTGCGGCGTAGCGGCAGGCGCGTGGCTGGGGGCGGCTGAGGTCCCGGCTAAACTGGTCTCTTCTGGACTTTCCCCCGTTCTGGTTTCTCTGGTGATGGTGATGGGCGTGTTTCTCGGCAGGTGGACTCTGCCGGCCATGGCGCGCGGCACTTCTCAGACGCGATCCGACTTTCTGCAGGCGCCGCACCTGGTGATTTGGGCGATTCTCGCTGGGTGCCTGTGGGCCGTGGCCAACACACTCACCATTTTTGCAATCCGGGATCTCGGCCTGAGCATTGCTTTTCCCTTATGGAATACCAACGCGATCATCGGCATTGCTTGGGGCGTACTCTTTTTTGGCGAACTGAAAAACGCCGGCTGGGTGCGCTGGACGGCAGTCAGTGGAGGGGCGGTTCTGATGTTTGGCGGCGGACTCATCTTGGCGCGAGTCTCTGCCAGCCACGTCTCATCGCAGGCAGCGACTCAGGGCATTGCCGCCGCCTTAGGAGCGGGTGTTCTGTGGGGCACAATGTACATCCCATATCGCAAGGCGTATCTGTCGGGCATGAACCCGCTCTCGTTCGTATCGTTTTTCACGATCGGCGAACTCGGCATGATGGCGGTGTTGTCCGCCCACTACATCGGCGGTGTGATGACACTCTGGCAACAGCTAAAGGAGGCTCGTCACCTGCTGTTCTGGCTGCTCGCCGCAGGTTTCGTGTGGGTGATTGGCGACATTTTTCAACAGTATGCCGTGAAATATATCGGCGTGAGCCGGGGGATACCGCTCTCGAATTCGAACCAGCTATGGGGATTGCTGTGGGGTGCGCTCGCGTTTGGCGAACTTAGGGGATGGGGCCACTCGGCGGTGGCCAGCGCGATTTATGGATCAGTCTTGATGGCGGGTGGATTGGCTGCGATCTCGTGCTCCATCGCAGGCCCGTCCGAATATGAGCAGTGGCGGCAGGCCGCAACGCGGGAGCGCAAGCGCTACGGGCTGGACGCCCAGTTCGTCAGTTCCGGACTGGAAGGAAAATCGGCTGCGCCCGCACAGGCCAGAAGTTCGTTCGACTGGATATTGGTTGCAGCGGCGACGGCAGCTTTTGTCTGGACCGGATTTGCAGCCCGATGGCCTTCCAAAGACTTGAATTGGGAGACTGCCATTGCTCTGTCCGGAATCGGGCTGGCGTTGTTTGCCACTACGGTGATTTTCTTATGGAGAGCAACCCGATTCAACTAGCATATTCAGCTAGCATCATTAAAGACGGGCGCGTTGCTTTCAATTTTTTGCGCGGTATCGCGGCTGATATTTCGTGTCGAACCGGGCAGGCCCGGTTCTCTGCGCAGGTGGTCTGAAGTTTTTTCCCGGGTTTGCGCGGGCGCCTCGGAAGGAGTAGAATCGCGCGCAATCCAGCCCCAGCATGGGAATACAGCGTCCAGCCGGTTCGTGCGGAGTCTAGCGATACTGTTCTGAAAAAGAGGTATGATTGGTTCGCGAAAATCCCGCGGTGAAATGTCCGGTGCAGTGTTCTTAACAGGAAGCATGACTGCGAGTCGTGCGTTGCTTGCGATCTTTGGAGTCTGAAAATGAACGGAAATGCGGCGCGTTTCTTCTGGCTTGGTGGTAGCTTCGTCGGGCTGGTGGCTCTGGGATGTGTGCTGACGGGAGAGGCGGCCAAGCCCGCTCGGCGCGGAATCGCCCTTCCCACCGACTGGAGTCACAGCCACCTTATCTTCTCGCAGCCGCGCTCCGCCGAACAGGCGATGCGCTTACAAGAGGATCCACGCTTCGAGCAACAGTGGTATCGCCGCTACCAGCCGCTGCTAGAGGCCCACGGGCCGGAAGCCGGCATTACGGGCCTGTCCGCCGAGAGTGGGAAGAGCACCCGTCGAACCGGGCAAATGCATCGCGACTGGTCCAAAGACCTGGGCTCTGGCGGCAGCGTCGGTGCTGGGAATTATCCCGCCAAGTTTTCCTTCGATAGTTCTGTGGCCAGCTGCGCGGGCGCGGCGCAGCCGGACTTCGTCGTCTATAGCACAGGTCCGGCAGGTTCCGGGACGCAGGCTAGCATTGTTGCCTATGACAATCTATATGCGGGGTGCACTGGGACTGTGCCCTCGGTCTACTGGGCGTATAACACGGGAGGCCAGATCCTGACTTCGCCGGTGTTTTCGCGCGATGGTACGCAATTGGCGTTCACGCAGACCGTCGGTGGCATTGGAAGTCTCGTCCTGTTGAAGTGGGCGGCTTCGGCCAGCGAAACAGTGGCCAGTCCCGGTATTCCGCTGAGCGTGATTCCGGCTTTGTACTCCGCGTGCCCTGCGCCCTGTATGACGTCGTTCATTCTTCAGGACACCCACGGCGTTCCCGCAGACGACATAACCTCGTCGGTTTTTTATGACTACGGTAGCGATACCGCTTGGGTGGGCGACAGCGACAACAGGCTCCATCGCTTCAGCCCGGTCTTCGCCGCCGCCTCGACCCCCGCGGAAGTAGGATCGCCCTGGCCCGTGCAGCTACAGCCGACCTTGGCGACGCCGCTGACCAGCCCAGTTCATGATCGCGTTTCGGGTAATGTGTTCGTGGCAGACGCCGGCGGTTTCTTGTATAGCGTAAGCGCCTCTACCGGTGCCGTGACCCAATCCGGGCAGCTGGATTTTGGTAACGGCTTCGCCTCGGGGCCAATCGTAGATTCAAGCAACGGCCTAGTCTATGTTTTCGCTTCGAGCGATGGCAGCGGAGCCTGTCCCGCCGGTCCTACACCCGTGGTCGACTGCACAGCCGTTTACCAGCTGAGTACTAGTTTTGCCGCCAACGACGTGGGGACAGAAGCGATTGTTGGAAATAGCACGATCACAGGCACGCCCCCCAGTCGCATGTTCGAGGGTGATTTTGACAACGCCTACTACAATTCCACAAACGGCACCGGTAACCTCTACGTTTGTGGCAACACGGGCGGGAATCCCACCCTTTACGTCGTCCCGATCTCGGCTGGTGCCCTCGGCGCTACCGGCGTCACCGTAGCCACGCTGGCCTCGTCGACGGTGGCCTGCTCTCCGGTGACGGACGTATTTAGTCCAGGCGCAACCGCCGGCAGTGCGGCGACGGAGCGACTCTTTGTCAGCGTGCAAAGCACCTCCAGCGCCGCGATCTGTAGCACCAGCGGGGGATGCGTGCAGAATTTCATCGACACACCGTGGCAGGCCTCTACGACGTTCGCGGTCGGTCAGGAGATATTGGTTAAGAGCGCCAGCCCATTCACCCGATTTATCGATGTGGTCACCACGGCAGGAACTTCGGGGACGACCCAGCCGAGCTGGCCCAGCCCCGCCGGTGTAACTAGGGTAGACGGCGGTGTGAATTGGATAAATCAAGGCAACCCGTCCATTCCTGTGGCCAACTGGGTACCGACCCATCCCTACATTTCGCGCGACCGAATTCTTGACAGCAACGGCAACGTTGAGATAGCGACTAATACCTCCACGGGAACGTCCGGCTCCGGCCCGCCCATATGGGCTGCAACCGCCGGGCTCACCACCACGGACAACACCGTCACTTGGATCAACGCGGGTGCGTTGTTCACCGACGCCTTCGCGTCAACCGGAGGCGCAAGTGGCATTATTATCGACAACACAGTACTCCCAGGCACCTTGGCGGGAGCTTCTCAAGTGTACTTTTCCACTCTGAGCAACCAGGCCTGCGACGACGGCACTGGTGGCTGTGCGGTACAAGCGTCGCAATCGGCGTTAAAATAAGTGGGGATAGTCTAATGCCTATGGATCATTCATCTTCCGAACAGCCGCCCACAGCGGCCGACCAAAAAAAGCCGTACGAGAAGCCAACCTTCCGCCACGAGCAGGTTTTCGTCACCACAGCCTTGTCTTGCGGCAAGATCGACCCTACCCAAGCCGCATGCCACATGAACCCCAAGGTGTCGTGACCCAATGCGAGGACAACCTTCGGCCGAACTGCACGCCCTGAAATGTGAACTGGCGGGAGAGGTCTTACGCTCGTCGGGACGGTTGCGCCTCCGGGTAACGGGTTGGAGCATGCTGCCCGCAATCTTTCCCGGCGACACCCTCGTAATCGAGCGAGCCAACGGCGAAAGCCTCGGCAAAGGGGATATCGTACTGTTCCACCGCGATCGCCGGCTATTCGTGCATCGGGTTTCGGGCACTTCCGGAAGCGATCAAGATTTGCAGATCGTCACCCAGGGCGACGGAATGCCAAAACCCGACCCTCCGGTTTCCAGTTCTCAATTGCTGGGCAAAGTCTCCTTCGTAGTGCGGGACGGACGCTGCCTGGAGCCCGCAAAGAGGCCCAAGTTTCCCATGCGCGCTGTCGCGGCTATGGTGCGGCGTTCTTCTTCGGCCGCTCGCGTGGTGGTGGGAGTTCACAAGATGAGTCAGGGTCCACAGGAGCCTCTTTGCCAGGGTTGATCAGCCCCGTCGATTGCCTGCACCTCACCGTCGAAATTGGAGGCATCCCCATCCGCGTCAACACCTCCGACGCAGATTTTCTTGGCATGCTGCAAAACCGCTATGCAGGGTTTGTGGGCTCCTCAGAGCATGCCGAACTCGAGTTCGATGTTGATCTGGTCCGGCCCGGCTTTGTTGACCCAGAGGCCGACCTGCGAGTCACCCAGCGCTCAGGAAAGTGGAGCCTGGAACGAGGAGACTTTCGCGCCGAGTGGGAGCCGGCCCGGCGCACGGGCACGATTCGCCAGTCCGCGAACCCCTATTCGATCGATGCGGTTCTCCGTATTGTCCATACTCTGGTGCTGGCTCAGGAAGGCGGCTTTCTCATGCATGCCGCCAGCGCCATCCGCAACGGGAAGGCGTTCCTGTTTGCAGGGGTTTCTGGGGCAGGGAAGACAACGATTTCCAGGCTCGCGCCTTCTGATGCCACACTCCTTACCGACGAAATTTCTTACGTGCGGAAAGACGTGCGGAAAGATATGCTGCAGCAGGCACGGGATAACGCTCGGAAACAAGGTCACAGCTACGTGGCGTATGGGACTCCATTTACCGGGGAACTCGCCAAGCTGGGGGAAAACGTTTCTGCCCCGATTTCAGCACTCTACCTTCTGGCCCAAGGCCCGGAGAATCGCATTGATCCCGTCGCGACCGGCGAAGCTGTCCGGGAGTTACTGGCCAACGTACTTTTCTTTGCCGAGGACCAGGAATTGGTGCAGCGGGCCTTTCATGCCGCTTGCGAGTTCGTGAGCCGTGTGCCGGTTTCCCGGCTCACCTTCGTTCCTGATACCCGAGTGTGGGAGATGATAGGATGACCAGACTTTATGTAGCGCGCAATACGCGGGTAGCGGCGCGGAACCTCGACGGCGAAATGATGATCATGTCCGGCAAGGATTCGACTCTTTTTACGCTCAACAAGACCGCCACCATTATCTGGCAGTCTGCGGACGGAGCCACGCCTCTCGACGAAATTGTCGAACGCCGGATCTGTCCGAAGTACGAAGTCGAGCCCGCCGCCGCGTTGCAGGATGCCGAGACCCTGGCTCGCCAACTCGCTGCGCACGACATCTTGGACGTTTCCGAAAGTCCGATCCTGTCTGTACCCTCGCACCCCGCGAATCCGCCCGCCGGAGAGTCGCGATGAGCGTGTTGATGCAGGAATTGAGCGCCAAGGCGCTCGCCCTCAGCGTTCCGATGAGCGTCCAGCTGGATCTCACCTACCGCTGCAACGAGCGCTGTGTGCACTGCTATCTCGATCATGACGATCATGGCGAGATGACCACTGCCGAAATCAAGCACCTGCTCGATGAAATGGCCGAGGCCGGTGTTTTCATCCTGACCCTCAGCGGCGGCGAGATTTTTCTGCGCAAGGATTTTTTTGAGATTCTCGAGCACGCGCGCCGGCTCACTTTTTGCATCAAGCTCAAGACCAACGCGGTCATGATCCGTGAGCGCGAGGCGGCCCGCATCCGTGATTTGGGCGTGGAGTCGATCCAGATCAGTATTTACTCGCACCGGCCCGAGGTGCACGATGCCATTACTCTGGTTCCCGGCTCGCTGAAGCGCTCGCTCGACGCGGTTCGTTTCCTCAAGTCGCAAGGCTTGAAGGTGATCATTGCGAATGTCCTGATGGTGCAGAACATGCAGGACTACGAAGGCGTGCGCGCGCTGGCCGACGAACTGGGTGTCGCGTCCACGCTCGATCCAACCGTCACTCCCATGATGGATGGCGACCGGTCCACGCTGAAGCTTGGCGTGGACAACTCGGCGCTGCAAGGGGTTTTTCGCAACGAATCCCTGGTGGGCGACGTGGAGGAATTCTGCGCGGTGCCGCCGCGGCCGGGCGAAGATGAACTGCAGTCCCTGCCGTGCAGCGCCGGGCACACGGCCTGCTACGTCTCGCCTTACGGCGATTTTTATCCCTGCGTTCAGTTTCCGCTCACCTGCGGCAACGTGAGGCAACAGCCCTTCCTCGACATCTGGCGAAACTCCGAACAGCTGAAGGAAGTGCGCTCGATCCGCATGAAGGATCTGACCGGCTGTTCCCAGTGCACGCATGTTACGAACTGCACGCGCTGTCCGGGCCTGGCTTACATGGAAGGCAACATGCGCGGCCCTTCCACGCAAGATTGCGAAAAGTCCTTCGCCAGAACTGGAATCCCCTCGGTGAATCTGCAGTCGAAGAAGCCTTCCGCCAAGAACCTGATACAAATTCGGATGCAGCCTGCAGGTGCGGCAGTCTCCGCTTGAGGCGGCTCTGGGCACTCTCAAGCCCCGCCGAATCGACCCCATACCAGTTCAGGTAGACTGCATCCCGAGGATCTGACATTGGGTCTGCCCGAGGCCATGCCGGCAGCAAGCAATTCACTCGAGTCCGAATGGTCGCTGCTGCTGGCTGCATGTTGCCTGAGTTCCGGCCGCGCAGATTCGAGCCAGAATATTCTTCGTCAGTCTCTGCGAAGACCACTGAACTGGGAATCTCTGTTGCAGCTGGCCGAGCAGCACGGGGTTGTGCCCACCCTCTATCAGGCCCTGTCCTCACTGGGCAGCGATGTGCCACCCGCGAGCCTGGCTCTACTAAAACAGCGCCACGAAACCAATCTGCACCGAACTTTGTTTCTAGCTCGAGAACTCATCCGCATCCTCGATCATTTCGACTCGCTCGCCATCGACGTCCTGCCCTACAAAGGCGTGGCCCTGGCCGAAACAGTGTATGGCGACATAGCCCTGCGTCAGGCTGGCGACATTGATCTGCTGGTTCGCTCGCGAGACTTGTCGCGCATCAGAGCCGCACTGAAGGGTTTGGGCTATTCGCCTCACCTGCTGCTCAATGAGACCGAAGAGCGCGCTTATCTCGCCTCCGGCTACGAGTGCGCTTTCGACAGTCCCCTGGGACGCAATCTGCTGGAAGTGCAGTGGGCTCTGCAGCCGCGCTTCTATGCGGTGGATTTCGAAATGGAAGCCATGTTTCGCCGCGCCATCATCGTAAGCGTCGCGGGACGAAATATGAAAACACCCTCGCCCGAGGACCTGTTCCTCATCCTGTCGCTGCACGCGGCCAAGCACGTCTGGGGGAGATTGGTCTGGTTCTCTGACATCGCGCAGCTTCTGAAATTGCCCGCTCTCAATTGGGATTGGATCGGGAAGACCGCGCAGTCACTCGGTATCGTGCGCATCCTGCAGGTCACGCTGGTCTTGACGAATCGACTGTTAGAAACTGCGGTTCCAGACGCCGCTGAAAAAACTTTGTCTGCCGATCCCGCTGCCCTTGCACTCGCGGACGAGATTGCTCCCCAGATCGGCCGCGCGACGCCGCACAATGTAGAGTCGTTGTCCTACTTCCGGCTGATGATGCGTCTGCGCGAGCGAAGAGCAGATCGCATTCGATTCCTGCAAAGGCTGGCTTTCACACCCGGGCCAGGCGAATGGAAATCGGTTCAACTGCCCGCACCGCTTTTTCCCTTGTACCGGCTCGTGCGTCTATGGCGCCTGGCAGCGAGGCTTGCTAAGACTTAACCTGCCTCCGCCTGCGCTCTCCAATTCATCAGATACAAGCCGCACATCACACCTCCGGCGATCAAAGGAACCACCATCCCAGCTCGAACGCTGCCGAATCGATTCGAGAAATAGCCCACCAGCCACGGCAAGAATGCGCCTCCAAGATTCGCCATGGTAAACATGATCGAACCCATCTGCGAAGCGGCATCCCCGAATTCTCGAGACAACAGCGAGATCGTAATCGGATAAACCGCCGCCAAGCCGAGGCCCGTGACGCTGGCGCCCGCCAACACACCGAGAGAAGCGTGAGACAAAAGTAAACATACCATTCCCCCGCAGGCAGTAAGGAGGCCGGCACGCGCCAGAGTGACCTCCTCGACTCTCTTCAGAAGCAGTGAAGCCAGCCACCTTCCCACCATCAGTGTTGAATAAAAAAAAGACGAACTCATCAAGGCCAGGCCCAGTGACAACGTGCCCAGACTCTTGGCGTAGGAGGCAATCCAACCGCCGCAGGAATTCTCCACCCCCACGTAGAGGAAGAAAAGCGACGCGAGCAACAAGACAGAGTTGCTTCTCGAGGAGCGGCTATTCCACGACTTACCGGAATCAACGGACGCTATACTCTGCGCGTCGTTTCCGCCACTAGCGCGCGGTTCCACGATGCGCGAAGGCATGGCCGCGATGCCGAGCGTCACAAAAAATAAAAGTCCGGCAAAGCCCGCAAGCAGAAGCGGCACATGGTGCGCACGCACGGCCGCGGCCACCAGGAACGGACACGCCACCGCCCCCACGCTCCAGGAAAAATTGAGCAGGTTCAGAGCCGCACCCCGCTGGAACGGGTGCACCTCGGCCACCAGCAAATTCGCCGCCGGGACTGCAATTCCGAAACCCAAGCCATAGAGCCCAATGCAAGCCGACCCCGGAATTCGCGAAGTGTAAGGCAGCCCGGCCACTCCCACCGCCATCGCCAGCAGGCCGGCCTTGATCGCGAAGCGAAATCCCCAGCGCGACACGCAAAATCCGGAGAGCGTCACGCCCACCGTCGACGCCAGGAATTGCACGGTGAAAAGCGCACCTGCCTGGGTGTAATCGAGCGACCACCTCGCCGAAAGTGTTGGCAGCAGGGGTCCAAGCAACACGGTTACGATTCCGATGGGAACGAATGCGGCGTGGGCCGCCACGGTTAGGGGTCGTGAAAAATCCTCGGCTTCGGGTATCTGGGAGGCACTCATGAAAAGCGCTCGGCGCTGCGTGCAGAGACCTGAAATAATCGCGCCCGTTCTCCTTAGACTCTTGGCGCCTTCGCTGTAGATTCCCGCACCACCAGTTCGGGCTCAATCGCGATCTCCGGAGGGTAGTCGTCCCTGCCTGCGATTCGTTCGAGCAACGTCTGCGCCGCCACTTGCCCCATGCGGGCGAGAGGTTGCCGCACCGTGGTGAGAGTCGGCGTGTTGAAGGCCGCGCCGGGAATATCGTCGAAGCCCATCACCGAAACATCCTGGGGCACTCGCAGACCTTGCTCCTGCAACGCGCGAATCGCCCCGATCGCCGAGATGTCATTGTAAGCAAACAGGGCCGTAAACGGCTTCTTGCGCGCCAATAACTGTTTCGCGAAAGGATAGCCAAGCTGCGGCGTCGGATCGTTGATGTCAATCTGCACCGTCAACTCCGGATCGATCCTCATGCCGATTTTCTGCGCGACTTCGCAGATCGCTTTCCAGCGGTCTTCGGAGTCCGAACTCAACGGATTACCCTTCATAAAAGCGATTCGCTGGTGCCCAAGGCTCGCCAGATGATTGAGCGCCAGGGTAGCCGCTTGCACATGATCCAGCACTACGTTCGTGACTCCTTTGACGGTCTGGTGCCCTGCTACTGCCACCGTCGGCAGAGAAGGCGCCTCAAGAACAGTCGTATCCACCGTGATGAACCCTTCGACTCCCCTCTGCAAAAGAAGCTCGGAATACCGGCTCAACAAATTCTGATCATGCCGGTGGGCCACCGTAAGAAAAAAGTAGTCCCACTTCCTCAGATGTGACTCAATCCCGCTGATCACCATGGATCCATAGGAGTCGCCAATCTCCTCAGCGATCACTCCGATGGTGTAGGTGCGCTTGTTGCGCAGGGTTCGGGCAAAGAAATTGGGCCGGTAGTTCAGCTCTTTCGCCGCGGCATGAATGCGATCCTTGGTCTCTCGGGGAATCGAACGCGCAGAGGGCGAATCGTTGAGCACAGCGGAAACCGTGCCGGGAGTCAGGCCCACATGCTTAGCCACGGCCTTGAGTGTCACGACCGTCGATGTGGGGCCGGTTCCTTTGGTTTGGGCCATGAGTTGGTTTCAGACTTCGCCAGCAGGCGTCATGGAAACTGCAGCCACTTATCTACGTAAACTCCCGAAGACTCGCCATGGTTGCCGCTACCTCAGCCTTTTGGCGATCTCTCACGCTTTCGCGTACCGCTCGCTGTTAGGTTTCGATCCGCTCAGCGCGAAAAACAGAATGT
>Ga0210393_10004048_pt1 | contig 11638 bp, 14 predicted proteins | sample IncBWC27OmetaG_FD_160068 | JGI IMG/M metagenome (GOLD analysis project Ga0210393, IMG submission 160068) | Forest soil microbial communities from Barre Woods Harvard Forest LTER site, Petersham, Massachusetts, United States - Inc-BW-C-27-O ... | reverse complement strand
ACGCGCCGGCTCGACCGCCGCGTTCGCGGCCGCAAGGCGAATGCTCGAAACGCCACGACCCGTTCAACAAGCAGCCTCGCAGTAGTCCCCTCCCACGGGAGCAACTAGAAACGACACGCCGCGTCATATACATGTTTGACGCGCGCCGAGTGTTCATATCGCAAGTCACGCAGATCATCGGGAGGGAAATCTGTGAAAGCACGAAAGACGACGGTGGGTTTAGTGGCTGTAATGTTTTTGGCATTCGCGGCGGCGAATGCCCATGCTGGGAAGGTGGCGACGTGCAAGTCGAACAGCAAGGGCGATGTCATGCACACCGGCAGCGATGGAAGCGATTGCGAAGCGGATGCGACTACGGGCGGCAAGTCGAAGGCAACCGCGAAGGGTAGCGGTTCGGCGGAAGCTAATTCTGATACGCACGGCAAGGCAACCGCGATCGCGACCGGAGAGGGCACGGCAGACGCGACTGCCGACGAGCACGCCAAGGCGACAGCCAAAGCGAGCGGGCAGGGAACCGCAGACGCGGAGGCGTTCGGGGGTGAAGGGAAGTGCACAGCCTCAGCAACTGCCTCCTCAAGCGGGACGGCGTCAGCACAGTGTGAAGCTGGCGGCTTCGCGCACGCGACGGCAACCGGCGAAGGGACTGCAGAAGCCTTCGACGATGCGCCACCCTTCTGTTCCCCGGGTCCGCCCCCCGGCACAGCGACCGTGAAAAGCTCCGGCGGCAACTGCTGACAGCTAGAGAATTCCCGCGTCCGGCATGCGGTGCGAGGGTTTGATTGCCGGTTGCAACGTCACGGCTTCGGTCATAGCCTCTTCGCGGTTGCAGCACTTACTTCGGCGAGGTTGATATGAATCTCAAAAATGCGGTCGCACTTGTGACTGGCGGCGGCTCTGGACTCGGCGAAGCGACGATCCGCGAATTCGCGGCGGCCGGCGCCAAGGTCGCGATTCTCGATCTACCGTCATCGCCCGGCGCCAAAGTCGCCGAGTCGCTCGGCGCGAATGCGCTCTTCGTCGAGGCCGACGTCGCTTCAGCAGATCAAGTTACTGACGCGATTGCGAAAACCGTCGCGAAGTTCTCCTCGATCCAAATCGCCGTGAACTGCGCCGGCATTGGCCGCGCGATGCGCACGGTCACCAAGGACGGCCCGCACTCGCTCGACCTGTTCAGCAAGGTGATCGCGGTGAATCTCATCGGCACCTTCAACGTCACGCGACTGGCTGCGGCGCAGATGGCGAAAAATCAGCCGGGCACCGACGGCGAGCGCGGCGTGATCATCAATACCGCGTCGGTCGCGGCGTTCGATGGACAGATCGGGCAGGTCGCATATTCGGCGTCGAAGGGCGGCGTCGTTTCGATGACGTTGCCAATCGCGCGCGACCTCGCATCGCTCGGCATCCGCATCTGCACGATCGCTCCGGGAACCTTCGAGACTCCAATGCTGGCCGGTCTGCCCGAGGCAAACCGCAAAGCGCTAGCCGCACAGATTCCGTTCCCGCAGCGCCTCGGCAAGCCGTCAGAATACGCAGCGCTCGCGCGCCACATCGTCGAGAATGAAATGCTGAATGGCGAAACAATCCGCCTCGACGGCGCGCTCAGAATGCCGCCGCGCTAGACCTCGATTATGCGGCCACACCCTTGGCGGGTTCCGCTCCGCGCACTTTGACCTTGACGTCCACACGCGAGCCGAGCCGATTGATCATCGCCATGAGGCGTTCGATGCTGATGCGCCGAAAGTCCGCATTGCGGACACGCGAAAAGTCTCCCGCATCGATTCCCGTGAGGCGTTGCGCGCTGCGGACGCTCAAGCCTCTTCGATCGAGCTTTTTAATGATCGCCGCCGCCAGGATCGCCTTTAACTGACGAGCGTCCGCGTCCGGCACATCGAAGTCCCTATAGATATTCCCGCTCCCGCGGATAATTTCAGGCTCGCCCTTTTTCATCGCAATATCTCCTTCAGCCGCTTGATTCGGTCGCTAATCAGATCGATTTCGCGCTTCGGCGTCTTGATGCCCTGCGTCGATTTCTTTTGAAACGCATGCACCACCCACAAATCATCGCCTAGCTGCACTGCGTAAACGACCCGAAAAGCATTTCCCCGGTGTGACAAGGCGATTTCAAAAACACCCGACCCAAGTCCCTTCATAGGCTTGACTATTCCCGCCTTGCCGCCCTCGGCCGCGACGGTTAGCGCGTCGAGAATCGTTTGACGCGCGTCCTCTGGAAATTTGTCAAAGGCTCTGCGCGCAGGCATGAGCCAGGATACAGGCCGCGTCGGTCTCATCCTTCCTTCCCGTGCCCATCATGTTGGCATAAATGCCAACACCTGGCAAATCGTAGCTCTTATCTGAGAGTTCCGTTCCGAAAATTAAATCGTCGAGGCGGTGCGGGCTACTCGCGTTGCCAGGATGAAGGCGAACGCGGCGAATGCGATTGCAATCATTACCGACGATCCCATCGGCATCGTCGCGCCGCTTGAGGCTGGTTCCGCAAGATAGAGTCCCTGCCTTAGCGCGTCTACTGCGTAGGTCAGCGGGTTCAGGCGCGTCGTCCATTGGAACCAGCCGGGCGCGCCTGCCACCGGGAACACCGAACCCGACAGCATCCAGAGCGGCAACAGGAGCATGTTCATGAAGGCGTGGAAGCCCTGCGTCGATTCGGTTCGCCACGCCATCGCCAGCCCGATGCTGGTCATCGCGAATGCGATCAACCCCATCATCGCGAGTGACACGATGATCGCCTCGAGGCTCAGATGGATTCCCGCCATTGGCGCCATCGCGAGAAAGATAGCTCCCTGCATCAAGGACAGCGTCGTGCAGCCGAGCGCCTGGCCGAGCACGATCGTCGCGCGCGAGATCGGTGCGACCAGCACGCCCTGCAGAAACCCCTGGCGCCGATCGTCCACCGTCGAGGCGGTCGCGAAAATCGCCGTGAAGAGCAGCATCAGCACGATCACGCCGGGATAAAAATATTGTACGTAGCCGATGCCGGGCGGCATCCCGCTCGGCTTGAACGACGCTTGCAAACCAGCGCCCAGCAGCAACCAGAAAACCAGCGGCGTCGCGATCGCGCTGACCACGCGGATCGGTTGGCGGATGAACCGCACCACTTCGCGATACCAGAGCGTTTGGGCCTGAAGAAAAATCTCTCGCATTTTTTTGGTTCTATTCCGTCGGCGCAATGTCCGCGAAGAACTGATGCCCGGTCAGATGCACGAACACGTCCTCGAGTGTCGGCTTGCCGAATGAAACGGATTCGATTTCCTCGCCGAACGCGTCGATCAGATCGCGAACCAGTTCGTGCGCGCGCAATTTCTCGATCCGAATCGCACCGTCCACCAGCTGGCTCTTGAGTTTGAAGCGCGCGAGAATTTTTCGCTGCAGAATTTCCGGCTCTTCCGTTCGAATCACGATCACGTCGCCGCCGACTTCTGACTTGAGCTCACCCGGCGGCGCGATTGCGACAAGTTTTCCCTGATGCAGAATGCCGATGCGATCGCATCGCTCAGCCTCTTCCATGTAATGCGTCGTCAGCACGATGGTCACGCCCTCGTGCTCGCGCAGATGCTCGAGGTAATTCCAGAACTCGCGGCGCGCAGCAGGGTCCAGCCCCGTGCTGGGCTCGTCGAGCAGCATCAGCGCTGGCTCGTGCAGGAGAGCCTTGGCGAGCTCGACCCGGCGTTGCAGGCCACCCGATAACGTCTCGACCCGGTCGCGCTCGCGCGCCGACAGTCCCAGCCGCTCGAGCATCGCCGCGCTACGCTCGCGCAGCCGCTTGCCGGAGATACCATACAGATGACCATGAGCCGCGAGGTTTTCGCCGACGGTCAGCTTGCCATCGAGACTCGGATGCTGAAACACAACGCCGAGCCGCCGCCGCACCGCACCAGTTTCGCCCTCCAGGTCGTGGCCGAAGAGTCGTGCGCTTCCCGATTGAATCGGCGCCAGCGTCGACAGCAACTTGAAGAGCGTGGTTTTGCCGCCGCCGTTGGGTCCGAGAAACCCGAAGATCTCGCCGCGCGCGATCGAGAACGTTACATCGCTGAGAGCTTCGCGATCGCCGTAGCGAAAGCCGAGCGCGCGCGCGTCGATCGCGTCGGTTCCGGCGCGAATCGCGTCCACCGCGGCTGGTGATGAAGTTGAAATTGTAGAAGCGCTCATTTCAAAAGACCGCGACGATGATTTTACGGTTCGCCGAGGCCGCCGGCGGGTTGTGTGCCTTGTTCGGGTAATCCGATTTCCGCGCGATGCCATCCGTCCTCGAACGCCGTCGTGCGCTCCTCGCCGTTGCCGTGGCCGGAAGCGTGCCCGACGAAGTCGTCGCCCGTGAGTTGGTAGTAGCGCGTCACTTCGACGGAATCGAGGCGCCGAATGCCAATCCGCTCGAGCGAGTAGCCGGCGAACTGATCGGCTGCGAGTTCCTTGTTCTTGATCGGAACGTTCTCGTTGGTTGGGTCGAAATCGCTATGCGCGAGATGGCCGATTTCATGCGCGAAGATCGCGTAGAGCATCGGCCGGACCGCGTCGGGATCGTCGATTTTCATCCATTGTTGAAACAGGCTGTCGAGGAACTTCTGGTTGTAGAAGATGCATCCGCCGTTTCGGGCATGCGGCGAGCCGGCACTAAGCGACTCGTAAACCTTGAAATTCGTGCCCCACATGTCGTTGAGCTGGGTGACGATGGTCTTGTAAGAGCCGCTCGCCGGACGTGCGGTTTCACCGCACGCCTGGACCTCGCCGCTGCCCGCCGCGACGGCGGGCGGCGCAGCACCAGCGCCGGCGTCAGCTGGCGCCTGCGACGTGGTATGCCGCTCGATGACCTGCCAGTCGTCCTGTGCACGCGCATCGCGCGCGCTCAGGACGACGAGCAGCGCGAGCATCGCGCACGCCGCGAGCATCGTCGCCACTGCGCGGCAGATGCGCCCGCGCGCTTCGCGCGCTTCGCGCGCGCGCGCATCTGCTGCTGGCGATTCTGCTGACTCCATCAATTTGTCACGGCGCCCCGCGACGATGAGGATACCGTGTTCGCATACTTAGCCATCACGCCGCTCTTATAATGAGGCTCGGGCGCTTTCCAATTCTTGAGCCGCGTCTTGATTTCCTCACCGCTGAGCGCGACGTCGAGTCGGCGCTTCGCGATGTCGAATGTTATCACGTCGCCATCGCGGATTGCCGCAATCGGCCCGCCGACCGCTGCTTCCGGCGCGACGTGCCCGGCCATCAGGCCGTGCGTCGCGCCCGAGAATCGTCCGTCCGTCAGCAGCCCGACCGATTCTCCAAGGCCCTGTCCTGACAGGGCCGCCGTGACTCCAAGCATCTCTGGCATTCCGGGTGCGCCGCGCGGTCCTTCGTAGCGGATGACGACCACGTCGCCCGATTTTATCTTCTGCGCCGACACCGCCTTGAACGCATCGTCTTCGCAATCGAACACGCGCGCCGGTCCGCGATGCGTCATGCGTTCGTGCCCCGCGACCTTGACAACGCATCCTTCGGGCGCGAGGTTGCCCTTCAGAATCACCAGCCCGCCGGTTTCTTTGAGCGGCTTGGTCACCGCGCGGACGACTTCCTGACCTGCGGTCTCGCGCGCCGCGTCGGCCTCGACGCCAATAGTTCGGCCAGTCACTGTCATTTCGTTTTCGTGGAGCAGGCCCGCTTCTTTCAGGCGTTTTGCGATTAGCGGAATCCCGCCTGCGGCATACATTTCAGTAGCCAGGAAGCGGCCGCCGGGCTTGAGGTCCGCGAGCAGCGGCGTGCGCGAGCTGATGCGATCGAAGTCGTCGATATCGAGCGCGATACCCGCCTCATGCGCGATCGCGAGCAGATGCAGGACGGCGTTCGTCGATCCGCCCGTCATCGCGACCGACGCGATCGCGTTCTCGAGCGCCTTCTTCGTGATTATCTGGCTCGGCTTGAGCTTGCGCTTGAGCAAATCGACCGCGAGCCGCCCGGCCTGGAACGCGCTCTCGGGCTTCTTCGGATCGGTTGCAGGAATACTGTTCGAGCCCATTGGCGAGATTCCCAACAGCTCAGTCGCCGTCGCCATCGTGTTCGCGGTGAATTGTCCGCCGCATGCGCCCACGCCCGGGCACGCGACATCTTCAAGTTTCTTGAGATCCTCGAGCTTCATCTTGCCCGCCGAATGCGCTCCCACGGCTTCGAACACGTCCTGAATCGAAACCTGCTGATCGCCGAAGCGTCCCGGCTGTATCGAGCCGCCGTAAATCATCAGCGAGGGCAGGTCGAGCCGCTGCAGCGCCATCACCGTCGCCGGAATCGTCTTGTCGCATCCGGACATCGCGACGACGCCGTCGAACAGATGCCCGCGAACGGTGAGCTCGATCGAGTCGGCGATAACTTCCCGGCTAATCAGGGAAGCGCGCATGCCATGCGTCCCCATCGAGATCCCATCGCAAACGGCAATCGTGTTGAACTCAATCGGCGTCGCCCCCGCCGCGCGAATCCCGCGCTTAACATGCTCGGCCAGATCCCGCAGGTGGGCCGTGCAGGGCATGATCTCAATCCAAGTATGCGCGACCGCAATCAGCGGCTTGCTGAGGTCTTCATCGGTAAAACCAACGGCCTTGAGCATCGCGCGCGCCGGCGCCCGCGAGGGGCCATCAACGAGGACGCTGCTGTTTGATCTGAGAGAGTTTTTGTCATCAGCCATATTGAAAATTTCCCACCGGGGCCGAGCGCTCAGCCAAATATCGAAGTCCGACTAATGATTTGTACAACAGCGCGAGGCCCCGCGAAATGGCGCAGATCCGACGGAACATACGGGGCAGATCTTCCGCACTGACAGATCCAGCGCATCCGACCACGTGTAGCTACGTACATATTTATGAGCCTGCGGAGGGGCACTCAGACAATGTGTCAGACGCGTCAGTGCGTGTCGGTCCGAATCACAGCTTTAATTGCTCTTGCGTTTGTAGTTTCCGGGTGCGCGGCGCTGGCGGCGCCCGGTGTCGAGGGCGCAGCGTCGCTCGCCGGTACGGCCGGCTCTGCAGCTACCGGCTACATCAGCACGCAATCCAGTCGCGAACTGAATGCCGCAAATGTCGAATTAATCCGCGCACAGGCGCAGATGCAGAAGACGCAGGCGGAGGAACTAAGCATTAAGCGCGAAGAGCTCGAGGACGAGCGCGCCGCGACGGTCGGCGTCCTGCGTGAGATGGCGGCTACCCGCGAGGACCTTACGCTGGCCGATCTGGCAGTTTGGGTGCAGGCGGGAGGCGATCCCGACTATGCAATGCACTACGCGCTCCAGGGCCCGGCCAAGACGACTGCAAAACAAGATTAGTGATGTCCCGCCCGCGCCACGTCAGGACGCCATGTTAAGGGCTCGACTCCCGCGCGCCAGATGCATGCATCTCACCCTTGGTCGGCGACCTGCATCGGGGTAACTTTCTAACTCGTCCAGGGTCGCCCCCTTAGCTCAGATGGATAGAGCACAGGATTCCTAATCCTGGGGCCGTGGGTTCGAATCCCGCAGGGGGCACCAACCTCGACCTGTCGAGAATCCCCGCCAAACCGAAACCGTCTTCGATTCGCTCGCACACCAAAAGCGCCGCCAGATATTGCTGGTACTGCGCTTCCGTGTGGGAAAAATGACAGCCGGCGGGTTTGGCGAGACCCGGCAAGGATTGATTCGCGCGTCGAGTCATCATTAAGTAGGCAAATGAGCAGCACACACAAACTTGCGGTATTCGGCGCGGGATGCTTTTGGGGTGTCGAGTCGGCTTTTCGCGCGGTCGAAGGCGTCGTTGACGTGGCGGTCGGATATGCGGGTGGCACCGTGCCGAAACCCAACTATCGGACGGTCTGCGGCGGCAAGACGGGACACGCCGAAGTCGTGCAGGTCGAGTACGATCCGGCGCGCGTATCGTTCGAGCAACTGCTGGACGTTTTCTGGCAGATTCACGACCCGACGACGCTGAACCGGCAGGGTCCCGATGTCGGCACTCAATACCGATCGATCATTTTTTATTCCGATGAGCATGAACGGAAGGCGGCCGAGGAATCGAAACGGCGGCTGGACGAATCCGGCAAGCTCGGCCGCCCGGTCGTGACGCAGATTGCTCCCGCCGCGGAGTTCTACCGCGCCGAGGAATATCACCAGCGCTATTACGAGCGGATGGGTATCGCGCCGGCCTGCGGAATCCACGGACGCGTCGACTAAGACTCGCGGCTATGCGGTCGCGCTCGGGCGCGACGAGACCGCCTGATGCCATCGCGCCAGATTCTTCTGCTCCGGCTGAATCGAAATATTGTTGAACTTGGCGAAGTCGGTGACGACCATCGCGCTGATATCCGCGATTGAGTACTTGTCGCCGGCGATAAACTCTTTGCCCTCGAGCTCGCGGTCGAGCCACTGATATCGCTGCTCGACGACCTTGCGTGATTGCTCGCCCATTTCGGGAATTTGTTTGATTCGCGCCCGCGTCAGTTCGTGCGAATGCCCCCACACCATCCCGACCGGCACGAACAGCGCCAGCTCGACCCGTCGATTCCACATCTCGACGCTCGCCTGCTCAAATGCGCCCTTGCCGAACAGCGCGGGCTCGGGGTGGAGCAACTCGAAGTAGCGGCAGATCGCGACGCTCTCGGCGAGGTACCTGCCGTCGTCGAGCTCGAGCACCGGAATTCCGCCGAGCGAATTTTTTTTCAGGAACTCCGGCTGGCGATTGACGCCCTTGAAGATGTCGACTTCCTCGAGCGGCACGGTGATCCCTTTTTCCGCCAGGAAGATACGCACACGGCGCGGATTGGGCGCGAGTTTGTAGTCGTAAATTTTCATTCGATTCTCCGAGATCGTTTTGGATTTTCCGCCACGCGGCGGTATCGCGATATTAATCCGAACCGCTCGCAAACGTCACGCTGAGTTACAGCCTCGCGAGCAAATGCACGCTCAGCTCATGGGAAGGGTTCTAAAATACACTCGCGCGTTGTGCTAATTAGCGAGGGCCCGATGACAAAGGACAATGCAACATCGAAGGAGCAGACCGCGCCGGAGCCTGTCCTAAATTCGCCCTCATCGATGTCGCTGTTCCGCTATTCCCCCGGGCTGATACTGGTTGCCATCGCGATTGCTGATTCGATTCGCCTGCCGGATCCGGATTTGTGGGGCCATGTTCGTTTCGGCCAGGCCGTATTGAACCTCCATCACCTGGTGCTGCACGATCCTTATTCGTACTCGGCGGCGGGGCAGTATTGGAACAACCACGAATGGCTGAGCGAAGTGCTGATGGCAGCAATCTTCAACCATGCTGGTGTTTTCGGCCTTATTCTCCTGAAACTTACCTGTTCCGCAGTCGTGATCCTCGCGCTCGCTGCGGCGCTGGCTGAGACCGGAGCGTCGACGCTGGCTCAATTTGCAGTGCTGATTGGTTCGGCGGTGGTAATCAAGCCGCAACTGCAGTTTCGCCCGCAATCATTCACGTTCGCACTGCTGGCGGTGCTCATCTGCCTGCTTACTCGCGATGCTTATCGACGGACGGGCAGGTTGTGGCTGGCGATTCCGATACTTGCGTTATGGGCGAATCTACATGGCGGGTTCATCATGGGTATCGCCGCGCTTGGCACTTACAGCGCGGTGTCCGGATTGCAGGATATCGTCGTCGGTCGCGGCTATCGGCGGGCGATGAGTCTGGCGGCGATAACGTGCGCGTCGATCGCCGCGACGCTGCTGACGCCCTACGGATTCGCGACCTGGGAGACAGTCGGCCACGCGTTGAACAACCCGTATACACGTCTCGTGATCGACGAGTGGCAGCCACTCACATCTGCCGCGATCGCCCACTGGCGACAGGGCAGGTTTCTAATCTCGAACTATGACATCGGGATCGCGATGATGGCCGTAACCGCTATTTCATGGGCGCTGACGATCGAAGCGGAGGATTTGCCGCTGTTTGCGGTAGCCGCGGTGATGGCGATAGCGGCGTTCATTTCGACGCGCAATCTGCCGATTGCGATGATCGCGTTGGCGGCGCCACTCGCGCGTCACTTTCCGCGGGCGTGGCGGTCGATTGTGCCAGTGAAGGAGAGCGCGCGAGCGCCGCAGCGCTCAGGATTGGTTAACCAGGCGATCCTGATTGCACTATCGATCATTATTTTCGTTCAGAACGGATTCTTCTCGCGCTCGCTGATATCTGTCGACCTGTACCCGGCGAGCGCGTGCGAGTTCATGCGGCAACATCAGCAGCGCGGGAACATCCTAAGCACGTTCGAATGGGGCGAGTACTTGATCTGGAACATGGCGCCGGGGTCCAAGGTGTTCATAGACGGGCGTTACGATACGGTCTTTCCGTACCAAATCATTTACAAGTTCGCCTTGTTCAATTTCAATTTGCCCGGCGGTGACGCGGCCCTGTCGGAGTATCCCAACGACTTCGTCCTGATCAAACCGGATTCCAGATCGCGAAAGCTGATGGACCTACGTGCGGACTGGAAACTGATCTACACCGACGCTTCATCACGGCTCTACTCGCGGCAAAACTCAGCAGCGGCGAAAGTACCGGGAGTGCCTGTGACAGGCGTCGCGCAACCAGGCCGGTTCCCGTGATCGATCGCGGAGCGGAAAGGTCCGCCGGGCCGGTCTACTGCGTGTAGTCCGTCGGCCACTGCTCTTGCAGGTCGCGATCGATCGCGCGGCGCGGCTTCTGGAAAAAGTAGTCGGAGTGCCAGGGCGGCCGAAATCTAAGGAGGAGACGGCTCAGCACTCCAGGGTGCGAAGGTCTTGCCTGGTTAATCTCATGTTCCGACGAGCGGAGCCCATTCGACACATTTGGCAGCATCTTCGCGCCCTCCCCAGGTGCGTTAAATACTTACATCCCGCCCATCCGAACCGCCTCTCCTTGCTCGAAGAGAGAGCAATCAATGTGCCACGAGCGGTTGATTAATAGTGTACTGTTTAGGCCATACGTTCACTCCGCGCCGTCAACTAAATACTACAAATTGTAGAGTAAGTGCAACATTTTTGTCGCTCACGCTACTTATTCCGTTCCTCGCCTGTCATAAGTGCGCTGGCGCAACGGCATTACTCACGACGGGTAAGGACTCCAAGACTCCAGGAAGTATGGCTAACCGTGCGTCAGGATCGCTCGTATCGAGCCGCCCTTGCGCTTCGACTAGAAACGACAGACTGCGCGCGACGAAATTTTGCCTGTGACATCGCCAAAAGTCTGGCGATCACCGGCGCGCGCGGCACTTGGCTAGATTGAATCGGTGCTGGCTGGCTCCTCGATCACCTTGTTCTCGAGCTTGCCGATTTTCTCGATCTCGATTCGCACCACGTCGCCTGCCTTGAGCCATTTGGGCGGATTCATCGCGGCCGCGACTCCGCCCGGCGTGCCGGTCGATACGATCGTGCCCGGCAGCAGGGTGAAGACCGTCGAGAGCGTCTCGATTTGCGCGAAGCAGTCGAAAATCAGGTTCCTGGTGTTCGAATGCTGGCGCTGTTCGCCGTTCACAAACGTCTTCAGGTCCAGTTTGTGTGGATCGCCAATCTCGTCCGGCGTTACGATCCACGGCCCAATCGGCCCGTGCGTGTCGAACGATTTGCCGAGCGTCATCGTCGGCGAGCGGCGCTGCCAGTCGCGCACGCTCACGTCGTTTACGATCACGTAGCCGGCGATTA
>Ga0210393_10004044_pt1 | contig 11646 bp, 9 predicted proteins | sample IncBWC27OmetaG_FD_160068 | JGI IMG/M metagenome (GOLD analysis project Ga0210393, IMG submission 160068) | Forest soil microbial communities from Barre Woods Harvard Forest LTER site, Petersham, Massachusetts, United States - Inc-BW-C-27-O ... | reverse complement strand
ACGATCGCGGTGTTGCCGTTGTACATGTACTCCAGCGCGTCGGCCTCGGCCTCGTTGATCCAGCCGGTGCCGGTGGTGGTGGCGACCGAGACGACGGCGCGTTGCAGTCCGCCGGTGCGTTCCAGTTCAGCCGCCGCCAATTCCGCGGTCGCCCTGATGCCGTCCGCGGAGTTCAGTCCGGCGTAGGCCCGGATGGGCTCGGTGGCCGGAGCGCCGTTGAAAGCAGTGAGTTTGGCGACGCTCGGACCGGCCTGGACGAAGATGCGGCCCTGATGGCCCAGCGTCTCCCACTTCACCAGCGACTCCGGGCCACCCGATCGCAGCCGGGATTTCGGCGCCTCGGTTTCGGCCTTCCCCTCCTCGTTCACCGAGTTGAAGGTGTTGTTCAAGGTGCGCATCGTGAACTTGATGACGACGCCGTTGAGCAGCGTGATCGTTAGCGTCACGAGCAGGATTACGACGATGGTCGCCGAGAGGCGGAACGGCGCGATCCGATCGAGCTGCCCCACCAGAAAGATGATCAGCCGTCGGATCAGCTGGCCTATCTCGACCAGCGTGAACAGCACCACCAGCGACAGCACAGCGGCCAGCGGGTAGTCGTACCACTTCAGGTGCTTGACTCCCATCAGGTCGCGCACTTGGTCTTGCCAGACGTGGAACCGGACGGCCATGAGCACCATGCCAACCACGCCGATCGGGACCAGCGCCTTCCAGGCCCAAAGCGGTGCCGGTGGGCTGGAATCCTTCGAGCGCATGTAACGGACCAGCCAGACGCTGAAGACGCCCAGGCCATAGCCAATCGCACCGGAGACGCCGCTGACCAGTCCCTGGAACAACGCAGTGCGGGGCAGCAACGACGGCGTCATCGAAAACCAGATGAAAATAAGGCCGACCGCGGTGCCGGTGAAGGTGTAACGGCGCACCCACCACGGTCTGCTGGTCGATGGGGGCTCGGCGGCGGGGGCGACTTCGAGCTCGTCGTCGCGGCCGGCTTCGGGACCGGCGGACTCTTCGGTCGGGGCAGCTGATTCGTCGCCCGGGGTAGTCGTCGCAGAACCCGGTTCGCTCATCGAAGCGTCCTATCGGTGGGTGAAATTGGGGGCGCGTTTCTCGATGAACGCGGCCATTCCTTCGGACTGGTCGTGCGTCGCGAAGGTCGAATGGAAAAGCCGGCGTTCATAGAGAAGCCCTTCGGACAGAGTGGATTCGAATGCGCGGTTGACGGCTTCTTTCGCCATTCGGGTAGCTGAGCGCGACATCTGCGAGATCGTGGTGGCGACGGCCTTTGCCTCGGTGAGCAAGTCGTCGGCGGGCACCACTCGCGAAACCAGGCCGCTGCGTTCAGCTTCGGCGGCGTCGATGGTGCGCCCGGTCAGGATGAGGTCCATGGCCTTGGCTTTGCCGATGGCACGGGTGAGACGCTGCGAGCCGCCCATACCCGGTAGCACGCCGAGTTTGATCTCCGGCTGACCGAATTTCGCGGTGTCGGCCGCGATCAGCAGGTCGCACATCATGGCGAGCTCGCACCCTCCGCCAAGTGCGTGGCCGGCCACCGCGGCGATCGTCGGGGTGCGAACGGCGGCCAATTTGCCCCAGGCGGCGAAAAAGTCGGCGTCGAATGCGTCGGCGAACGTCAAGTCGGCCATTTCTTTGATGTCGGCGCCCGCGGCGAAAGCCTTGGCCGAACCGGTGATGATGATAGCCCCGATACCGGGATCGTAGTCCAATTCTGTTGCTGCACTGGTGACTTCGCTCATCACCTGGCTGTTGAGTGCGTTGAGGGCCTTGGGCCGGTTCAGCGTGATGATCCCAACTCGCTGGTCGCGCTCGACCAGGATGGTTTCGTACTCGGTCTTTTCTCCTGCGGATGTCACAAACCTGCCTTTCTAGAAACTCAAGTCGTCGTCGACCGGCGCGAAATACGCGTCGATGTCAGCCGCGCTGACCGCGGCCAGCGTCGCCGGCGACCACTTCGGATTGCGATCCTTGTCGATGATCTGCGCGCGGATGCCCTCCACCAGGTCGTGCGAGCGCGCCGACGCGCTCGACACCCGATAGTCCTGGATCAGAACATCTTCCAGCGTTTCCAGCTTGGCGGCCCGACGTACCGCCTCCAACGCCACCGACACCGCGATGGGGGAGCGACTGGCAATCAGGTTGGCGGCGTCGTTGGCCGGTCCGGCGTCGTGGCCACGCAGGGCAGCAACAATGTCTTCGACAGTGTCACCTGCAAAGCACTCGTCGATCCAGTCACGTTGTGCGGCAAGGTCACTCGGTGGAGCTTCGATGGCGTGGCCGGCCAGCGCGCTCTCGATGCCGTCGGAAACGATGGCTGCGGCGAACGCTTCGAGTTCGCTGTGTGGCACGTAGTGGTCGGCGAATCCCATTGCGATGGCGTCGGCTCCAGAAAACGGCGCTCCCGTGAGGGCGGCGTGCAGGCCCAGCGCGCCTGGCGCCCGGGACAGCAGAAACGCCCCGCCGACGTCGGGGATGAACCCGATGCCGACTTCGGGCATCGCGATCTTGGAGGTTTCGGTCACCACCCGGGTGTTTGCGTGTGCGCTGACGCCGACGCCGCCGCCCATCACGATGCCGTCCATCAACGACACGTACGGTTTGGCGAACCGGCCGACCTGGCCGTCGAGCAGATACTCGTCGCGCCAGAACCGCCGCGCCTCCGCCCCGTCCGCACGGGCGCTGTTGTAGACCGCCACCACATCGCCGCCGGCGCACAATCCGCGGTCCCCGGCGCCGGATAGCACCACGCTGCGCACCGCGTCGTCAGCCTCCCAGCGGGTGAGTATGGCGCTGAGCGCGTCCACCATCGGCTGATTCAGCGAGTTGATCGCCTTGGGGCGGTTGAGCGTGATCAGGCCGACGCCGCCGTCGACACTGGTCAGGACCTCGTCGGATTCCTCAGTCACGCCCACAGCCACGCCTTAGCCTCCCATCGCGGAGAATCCGCCCCCAGAATGCTGCCTCGAAGGCAGTCGGAGCCTCGACCAGCAATCTAGATCGTTACTACCGGCGCAGTACCCGCGGGTAAGGTTTATGTTTAACCGGACGACAACGTCCGAGCCCGGAACCACCAAGAAAACCCCAGCTCCGCTGGGAACCCGGGCGCGTCACCGATCGTTGAGCATGTGTTCGTACAGCTCCAAGTCACAGTCATAAGAGAGGATCCGACAGTGCGGGAGACAAGTAACCCGGTATTTCGTTCGCTGCCTAAGCAGAGGGGCGGATACGCGCAATTCGGCACTGGCGCGGCCCAGGTGCAGCAGGGGTATTACCACGCTGACCCCTACGTGGCTCCCTACCAGGAGGCCAAGGTAACCCGTCCGGTGACCATCGATGACGTCGTCACCAAGACAGGTATCACGCTGGGCGTGCTGACGGTCGCGGCGATCGTCTCCTACTTCCTGGTGGCGTCAAATGTCGCACTGGCGATGCCGCTCACCCTGATCGGCGCGCTCGGCGGCTTGGGGCTGGTGCTGGTCGCGACCTTTGGGCGTAAGCAGGACAGCAGGGCGATCGTGCTCAGCTACGCCGTCCTCGAGGGCCTGTTCCTCGGCGCGGTCTCGTTCGTCTTCGCCAACTTCCAGGTGTCGTCCGCCAACGCCGGTGCCCTGATCGGGGAGGCCGTCCTAGGTACCTTCGGTGTGTTCTTCGGCATGCTGGTCGTCTACAAGACCGGGGCCATCCGAGTCACGCCCAAGTTCACCAGGATGCTGGTCGCCGCGATGTTCGGCGTGCTGGCCCTGATGCTCGGCAATTTCGTGCTGGCGATGTTCCACGTCGGCGGCGGTACGGGACTGGGCCTGCGCAGCGGCGGAACGGTCGCGATCATTTTCTCGCTGGTGTGCATCGGTATCGCGGCGTTCAGCTTCCTCATCGACTTCGACGCGGCCGACCAGATGATCCGCGCTGGAGCGCCCGAGAAGGCGGCGTGGGGCATCGCCCTGGGCCTGACCGTGACCCTGGTCTGGCTGTACCTCGAGATCTTGCGTCTGCTCAGTTACCTTCAGAACGATTAGCGCTTTGACACAAAAACCGGCACGCCGGCTGGCGTGCCGGTCTTTTGTGCGCCCGGCGGCGCCGCTGTTAGTGATGGCGAGCAGCGGCCCTAGCTGAGCCGCTCCATCACCATCGCCATGCCCTGGCCGCCGCCGACACACATGGTTTCCAGACCGAACGTCTTGTCGTGACTCTGGAGGTTGTTCAGCAGCGTGGTGGCGATGCGAGCGCCGGTCATGCCGAACGGGTGACCCAGCGCGATTGCTCCGCCTGACACATTCAGCTTGTCCTCGTCGATGCCCAGCTCGCGGGCCGAGCCCAGCACCTGCACCGCGAAAGCCTCGTTAATCTCGACCAGGTCGATGTCACTGATCGACATGCCCGCCCTTTCCAGTGCCTTCTTGGAAGCCTCGATCGGGCCGAGGCCCATGATCTCCGGCGAAAGGCCGCTGACGCCGGTGGACACAATCCGGGCCAGCGGCGTCAGGCCCAGTTCCTTGGCTTTGGTGTCGCTGGTGATCACCAACGCGGCGGCGCCGTCGTTGAGCGGACACGCATTGCCCGCGGTTACGGTGCCGTTGGGCCGAAACACCGGTTTGAGCTCGCTGACTTTCTCGTAGGTGGTACCCGGACGTGGGCCGTCGTCGGTGCTGACCGTGGTGCCGTCGGGCAGGGTGACCGGGGTGATCTCGCGTTCGAAGAACCCGCTCTTGATCGCCTCCTCGGCGCGGTTCTGGCTGCGCACACCCCAGTGGTCCTGGTCCTCGCGGCTGATGCCGGTCATGATGGCGACGTTCTCGGCGGTCTGGCCCATCGCGATGTAGACGTCGGGCAGGTTCCCGTCGGCGCGGGGGTCGTGCCACTCGTCGGCGCCGGCTGCCGCGGCGGTCGAACGCTCCTGGGCCTCGTCGAACACCGGGTTCTTGGTGTCTGGCCAGGAGTCGGAGTTGCCTTTACCGAACCGGGACACGGTCTCCACGCCCGCGGAGATGAACGCATCACCCTCACCCGCCTTGATCGCGTGGAAAGCCATCCGCGTCGTCTGTAGCGACGACGAGCAATACCGGTTCACCGTGGTGCCCGGTAGAAAGTCGTAGCCGAGTTCGACGGCAACGACGCGCGACAAGTTGAAGCCGGACTCACCGCCGGGCAGGCCGCAACCCAAGATGAGGTCGTCGATCTGGTGCGGGTTGAGCGCGGGCACCTGGTCGAGCGCGGCCCGCACCATCTGGGCGGCCAGGTCGTCGGGTCGCATGGAGACCAGCGACCCCTTCATGGCGCGGCCGATCGGCGAACGGGCAGCGGAGACTATGACGGCTTCAGGCATGACGATTCTCTCCAATGGGACGCGGGCTCGCCTCAATGAACGGGTGGTATGTCCACCCCGACGGGCTAGCACAAATCTAGTCGGTACCGACCGGCTGCTACGACGACGGGGCAGGCGAACCGGGCATCGGGCGCTGCCATAGCCGCGGCATGACACTGCGCCGAGAGTGTGCGGTACCGAGCACCGGCGTGGGGGGTGGGGCCGGTGACTCCGGTGCCGGGTCGTCGACCTTTTGGCCCAGCTCATCGCAGAGCGCGACCAACAATGCCCTGGCCGCCAGCGCGTATGTGGTCGACGAGGGATGAAAGCCGTCGGCAGAGAACATGAGTTGGGGCGTGGCCCGGAATTGGGGGGCCAGCAGGAGCGCCAACGGAACCGGCACACCGCCGGCGGCCCGGACGGAAGCGGCTTGGGCACGGGCAAGCTGCGAAGTCCGCGCGTGTGCCAGTGAGCGAAGCGGTTGTGGGATCGCGCTGATCACGCCCAGATCCGGGCAGGTGCCAACGACGACCACCGCGCCGCGGGTGCGTAATCTACGCACCGCCGTGCCCAGCCGCTGCGCAGACTGGCTGATCCCGTTGAGTGCGGTGACATCGTTGGCGCCGATCATCATCACGGCCGCGTCCGGCGGCGGTCCGGCCACGAACATCGCATCGACTTGGCCGCAAACGCCTTTCGAGGTGGCGCCGACAATCGCTTTGGTGCTCAACCGGATGCGCTTGCCGGTCTGCTCGGCGAGCCCCCGCGCAATCAGCACGCCCGGCACTTCTTCGGCGCTCAGACAGCCATACCCGGTGGCCGTCGAGTCCCCGAAGATCATCAGGTGCAGATCCACAGGCATGCCGCGGTGCCACCGTTCCACCGGGCCGCCGCCAGGGCTGTACACGCCATCGGCGCGGGGCGGGATGTCCCACGCCTTCGGGATGACGGTGCGCGCGTGCGTCGCCTGGCCGGCGAGCAGGTTGCGAGCGCCCAGATAGGCCGTACCCGTCGAGGCGAGTGCACCCGCCGTGGCCAGGGCGATCGTCGAACGACGCGGCACCCGGATGGTCATGGAATCAGTTTAGATCGGCTTCGGTGTTTGCGCGGGCGGCCGACAAACAATGTGATCACGTTGTGAATCACATGTGGTATCAAATCAGACTCTTCAAACGTTCTTCTCAGAAAGGCCTGTCAAGCTAAAACTAGCGAGTTGGCTGAACGACTCGGCGAACAGATGAACCGGACGCTTAGCTGCCTCGTCACATGCTGTATCGGACTACAAAGGCGTAGGAAGTGTTGAGCATGACCGCACCTAGCAAGGTATCCGGCTCGCCCCGGAGAGCCGTTTGCGCACACGATGTCCTCAGGGCACGTAGGGTTGAATCACGCAAATTCGCGATCAGCGACGGCGCGCCAGTCGAGGTCCTCGAATCGGGGCCCAGCGTTGCTGCGCGAGTTGCCACACTGGCGTCGCGGCTGACGATCCGGCCGATTCTGGCTGCCGGGAGCTACGCACCTAATCTGCCATGGCCATGGGGCCTCATCGACTTTGCCTCCCGAGTCCTGCTTCCGGTGTCGGCCACTGTCCGACAGACCGTGAACTTGCCAAATGCTTCGGCACAGTTGGTGCGCGCCCCCGGAGTGCTGCCCGCGGACGGGAGCCGACGGATGGTTCTCTACTTCCATGGCGGCGCTTTCCTGACCTGTGGAGCAAACTCGCACGGACGACTCGCTGAAGCGCTTTCAAAGTTTGCTGATTCACCCGTCCTGGTGGTCAATTACCGGCTCCTGCCCAAGCATTCGGTGGGGATGGCGCTGGACGACTGTCGCGATGCCTACCAATGGCTACGGCGGCGCGGGTACGAACCCGACCAGATTGTGCTGGCCGGCGACTCCGCCGGTGGGTATCTCGCACTCGCCCTCGCGCAACGGCTGCAGGAGGAAGGCGAGGAACCGGCGGCGCTGGTCGCGATCTCGCCGCTGCTGCAGCTAGCAAAGGAATGCAAACAGGCCCATCCCAACATCAAGACCGACGCGATGTTTCCCGCGAAGGCGTTTGATGCGCTCGTCGAGTTGGTTGCTGGCGCAGCCGAGAAGAACAAAGTCAACGGCAGGCCCGAAGAGATCTACGAGCCCCTGGAGCACATCAAACCCGGCCTGCCACGGACACTGATCCATGTGTCCGGATCCGAGGTGCTGCTGCACGATGCGCAGTTGGCGGCAAGCAGACTTGCGGCGGTTGGTGTGCCGGCGGAAGTACGGGTCTGGCCCGGCCAGATGCACGACTTCCAGCTGGCCACCCCGATGGTGCCCGAGGCAATCCGTTCGCTGCGCCAGATCGGGGAGTACATCCGCGAAGCCACCGGCTAGCACTTGAAGGTGCCGGGGCTCGGCGGCTGTCGGCGTGGGTGTGCGTCGCCCGAAATCGCCTGAGACGATGAACGCATGCGAATCGCGCAGCACATCAGTGACCTCATCGGCGGTACGCCGCTGGTTCGCCTGAACTCCGTCGTCCCCGCCGGCGCCGGCACGGTCGTGGCAAAGGTCGAATATCTCAACCCGGGTGGCAGCTCCAAGGACCGGATCGCGGTGAAGATGATCGACGCCGCGGAGGCCAGCGGGCTGCTCAAGCCGGGCGGCACGATCGTCGAACCCACCTCGGGCAATACCGGTGTCGGTCTGGCTCTGGTCGCCCAACACCGCGGCTACAAGTGTGTTTTCGTCTGCCCGGACAAGGTCAGCGAGGACAAGCGCAATGTGCTGCTCGCCTACGGCGCCGAGGTAGTCGTGTGTCCGACGGCGGTGCCGCCCGACCACCCGGACAGCTACTACAGCGTTTCCGACCGGTTGGTCAACGAGATCGACGGCGCGTGGAAGCCCGACCAGTACGCCAACCCGGAAGGTCCGGCCAGCCACTACGAGACCACCGGACCGGAGATCTGGACCGACACCGACGGCAAGGTCACCCACTTCGTTGCCGGCATCGGCACCGGCGGGACCATCACCGGCGCCGGCCGCTACCTCAAGGAAGTGTCCGGTGGTGCGGTGCGCGTCATCGGCGCCGATCCCGAGGGCTCGGTGTACTCCGGCGGCACCGGCCGGCCCTACCTGGTTGAGGGCGTCGGCGAGGATTTCTGGCCGGCGGCCTATGACCCGACGGTGCCCGATCAGATCATCGCGGTGTCTGACTCCGATTCGTTCAACATGACCAGGCGGCTGGCCCGGGAAGAAGCGATGCTGGTCGGTGGCTCGTGCGGGATGGCGGTGGTGGCCGCGGTGAAGGTGGCTGAGGAAGCCGGGCCCGATGCGCTGGTCGTCGTTTTGCTGCCCGACGGCGGGCGTGGCTACATGTCGAAAATCTTCAACGACGCGTGGATGTCGTCATACGGGTTCCTGCGCAGCCGCCTCGACGGCTCGACCGACCAGCCCACGGTCGGAGATGTGCTGCGCGGAAAATCCGGCGCGCTGCCCGATTTGGTGCACACCCACCCGTCCGAGACGGTGCGCGACGCCATCGGCATTCTGCGTGAGTACGGGGTGTCCCAGATGCCGGTCGTCGGCGCCGAGCCGCCGGTGATGGCCGGCGAGGTCGCCGGCAGTGTCTCCGAACGCGAACTACTCTCGGCCGTCTTCGAGGGGCGCGCCAAATTGGCCGACGCCGTCTCCGAACACATGAGCCCGCCGCTGCGGATGATTGGCGCCGGAGAGTCGGTCACTGCGGCCGGCAAGGCTTTGCGCGAATGGGATGCGTTGATGGTGGTGGAACAAGGCAAACCGGTGGGAGTGATCACCCGGTACGACTTGCTGGGATTCCTCTCGGAGCCCCGGCGACGTTAGCGCAGCGATCAAGTCGCGAATCAGGTTTGCTACCAACGAATTCGGTGACATCCATCGTTCCCCGGCGCCATTGTCCGTCATGGCGCCGATCGGCGTGTGACGCAGCTCTCGGCCGGCCAGTCGGCGAAGCCAATAACTCAGGTACTGTAATGCGGCCTGGTTCAGCTCATCCGCAGTGGAAGGTTGCCCATGACCGATCAACCGCCGCCTGGCGAGTCCCACCTGCCGTCGCCGCCTCCGCCCGGGTCAGCTGGCGGGCATGAGCCACCATCCGGTGGGCATGATCCCGCACCGCCTCCTCCTGGGCAGGGCGCTGCCTTCCCCGCAGGCACGCCTTCGGCGCCGGGCTCTTCCTACCCTCCGCCTCCTCCGCCGCCCGGCGGCGGTTCGTACCCTCCGCCTCCTCCGTCTTCCGGTGGCTACGCGCCGCCACCACCGGGGCCCGCCGTTCGTGTGCTGCCGACAGAGGCCTACACGTCGTGGTTCAGCAGGGTGCTGGCTTTCGTCATCGACATCATCCCGTACGCCGTTGTGCACGGGATCGGTTACGGGATCATGCTCGCCACCCAGCAGTCATCTTGTGTCACCGATATCGCGCAGTACGACGTCAACCAGTACTGCGTTACCCAGAACTCGACTATCGGCTGGCTGGCGCACGCGCTGGCAGTGCTGATCGGCCTGGCCTACCTGTTGTGGAATTACGGCTACCGCCAGGGCACTACCGGGTCGAGCCTGGGTAAATCGGTGATGAAGGTCAAGGTCGTCAGTGAAGTCACCGGGCAGCCCCTCGGTTTCGGGCTGTCCATCGTGCGCCAACTTGCGCACTTCGTCGACGCGATCATCTGCTACATCGGTTTCCTGTTCCCGCTGTGGGACGCCAAGCGGCAAACTCTGGCAGACAAGATCATGAACACGGTCGTCCTGCCGATCGAACAATGACGGCATCGTGCGGTGGCGAACGGGCCGCCGCGGTCGTCATTAGGCTGATTGTCGATGAGCGAAGACGTTAAGGGACACCACGAAATCACCGGCCTAGCCACCAAAGCCATTCACGCTGGCTACCGCCCGGATCCCGCGACCGGGGCGGTGAACACCCCGATCTATGCCAGCAGCACGTTCGCCCAAGACGGCGTCGGGGGCCTGCGTGGCGGATTCGACTACGCACGCACCGGCAACCCGACCAGGTCGGCACTGGAAAGCTCGCTGGCGGCCGTCGAAGATGGCACTTTCGGGCGGGCGTTCAGTTCCGGGATGGCCGCCACGGACTGCGCCTTGCGCGCGATGCTGCGGCCCGGCGATCACGTGGTCATCCCGAATGACGCCTACGGCGGCACATTCCGGCTGATCGACAAGGTCTTTACACACTGGAATGTCGGGTACACGCCGGTGGCGCTGTCTGATTTGAACGCCGTGCGCGATGCGATCACGCCCCAGACCCGGCTGGTTTGGGTGGAAACACCGACCAATCCTTTGCTTTTCATCGCCGATATCGGGGCCATCGCCGAACTCGGCAAACAGCACTCGGCAAAGGTATTGGTGGACAACACATTTGCCTCGCCCGCGCTGCAGCAGCCGCTGACGCTGGGTGCCGATGTGGTGCTGCACTCGACAACAAAGTACATCGGCGGTCACTCCGACGTGGTGGGCGGCGCGTTGGTCACCAACGACAAAGAGCTGGACGACGCCTTCGGTTTCCTGCAAAACGGGGCCGGCGCGGTGCCAGGCCCGTTCGACGCCTACCTGACGATGCGCGGTTTGAAGACCCTGGTGCTGCGGATGCAGCGGCACAGCGAAAACGCTTTGGCTGTAGCGGAATTCCTCGCCGGGCATCCCTCGGTGAGCACGGTGCTGTATCCGGGTCTGCCCACTCACCCCGGGCATGACATCGCCGCGCGGCAGATGCGTGGCTTCGGCGGCATGGTCTCCGTACGCATGCGAGCCGGCAGGGTGGCCGCCGAAGATCTGTGCGCCGGCACCAAGGTGTTCATCCTGGCCGAATCGCTGGGTGGGGTGGAGTCGCTGATCGAGCACCCCAGCGCCATGACGCACGCGTCAACGGCCGGCTCGCAGTTGGAGGTACCCGACGACCTGGTGCGGCTTTCGGTAGGTATCGAAGATGTCGCCGACCTACTGGCCGATCTGGAGCAGGCCCTGGCTAGGAGTGGTACGGCTCCGCACTGATCAGCGTGACCTCAACGGTGTTGCCGCTGGGCACCGTGTAGCTGCGGGTCTCACCCACCTTGGCGTCGATCAGGGCGCCACCCAGCGGTGAGTTCGGCGAATACACCTCGAGCTTGCCCTCGTTGACACCCTCTTGACGGGTGGCGATCAGGAACGTCTCACTGTCGGACTTGTCGCCGTTGTAGTAGACCTTGACCACCGAGCCGGGCAGCGCGACGCCGGACTGCTTGGGTGCTTCACCGACCTTGGCGTTGTTGAGCAGCTCCTGCAGCTGGCGAATGCGTGCCTCTTGCTGGCCCTGCTCT
>Ga0210393_10004043_pt1 | contig 11646 bp, 10 predicted proteins | sample IncBWC27OmetaG_FD_160068 | JGI IMG/M metagenome (GOLD analysis project Ga0210393, IMG submission 160068) | Forest soil microbial communities from Barre Woods Harvard Forest LTER site, Petersham, Massachusetts, United States - Inc-BW-C-27-O ... | reverse complement strand
CATGCGCTCCATGTCAGAAACCCAATTCGTATCCCACGTCTGCCCTCCGTCGGCGGAAAGTGATTGCTCGAAATGAACGGAATTGGCTGCGACGATCGTCCAGACGTAACGGACAAAGGTGCTCCTTCCGTCCGACGTGTCCTCGGCGTAGAACTCGCCTCGTCCGTTTTTGAAGCTCCCGATCTGAGGTGTGTCGAGAATTCCGTCTTTGCTGTTCACCCAGTAGAGGCTCCATTGGTGCGTTTTGGGGTTGTAGGTACGTAAAGTCAATCCTTCGATGTGACCCGTTGGGCTGTCTGCTTCGAATTCGTTGAGGTTCGCGCGCCCATCCCAGATCTTGCGGTACATGCCGATCCCGTCGAACTCGGTCCATGTGCTGGACGCGGCGACCTTACGTTTCAGGTGGATTTTCCAACTTCCGAATATGAAATCGAAGTCGTGCTGGCCGTCGTGTTCTTCGCTTGCAGTCTGCGGACTAACGGCGTCTGGAGCGCTTGCGTGCGTCGGAGTCGATATCGGCGGGAAGAGGAGTGCGAGAAATAAACTAACGCATGCGAAATAGGTTCGAAGCTGCACGAACAAACTCCTTTGCTTTTTCCGTCCACACGTCTTGCTTGAGGCAAAACAGCGGAAACACCGGTATAGGAACAATGGCCAGAGTGCGGTGAGTCGATATAGCCACTCAATCTGTAGACGCGGCATGTTTCTGAAAGTTTCTTTGCCGATTTCGGTTTTGCTGGAAACAGGGGAGAGCGTGGACGGCCTGACGATCTACGGCGAGAGTTGGTGAGATCTGCGCGGTACAGGTTGCGGAACGGTGTCCTATAACGACGCGATGCGATAGTACTTTTTGTAATGTCAAAAAATATTGAAAGGCCTTGACAGCGTAACAACGTACGCGTACAGATAACTTCAGTGAAGGCCAATACAGTAACAGTCGAGCCCCACCTGTAGCTCCTCGGCTTGGTCGGAAGTAGACCAGTTATGGGTTAAGTTCCCTGGCAGTTGACCTTCCTCGCTGGTTCAGCAGTCAGTTCGCAAATCGCACAAATTCCGCAGATCTCCGCTCGGAGGTTCGCGCCGGCGTGTGCGCATATCGCTTCTCATCGACACACAAGGAGGAAAAATGGCTACGCGACAAGCATTCGTATCTCTCGAAGGCAGCGAACACCCTCAGGCACCAGATCACAAGCAGCTTGCCAAGACGGCGTCGGGCGAAACGATGCAGGTGACGTTGATCCTGCACAGAAGAAACGTCAATCAGCTGAAAGATGTGGACAGTTATGCCGCGGTCTCTGAAGGCGGTTCTCGAAAGCACCTGAGCCACGCCGAATTCGCCACACAGCACGGTGCGGATCCCGCCGCGGTCAAAAAAGTCACCGACTACTTCCAATCCGAAGGGCTGAAGGTTGTTGAAACTGACGACGCTCGACGTACCGTCGTCGTCGAGGGAACCGTCGATGCCGTCAACAAAGCTTTCGGCGTCGAAATGCACGACTATCAGTCGCCACGCGGAAAGTATCGCAGCCACGTCGGCCCGGCCAAACTTCCACAAGACATCGCCCCTCTCATCGCGGCAATGACCGGCCTCGACGATCACAAAATTGAAGCTCGGCATTTTGCGAGTAAAGCAGACCCGGCAGGCACCAAGCCACTGACGCCGCAGCAGGTCGCCAAGCTCTACAATTTTCCGGCCGGGAACGGCGCGGGCCAGGTCATCGGCATCTACGAGATGGAAACGCAGGGCGGGCCTCCGGGCTATTCCCTCGCGGATATCACGGACTCCATGAAAGGTTTCGGCGGCGGCCTCAAGCTTCCGAAAATCATCGACGTCGCTGTTGACGGCACCGGTAACTCCGGCCAATCCGACGGCGAAACCGGACTGGACATCACTATTTCTGGCGCCATTGCTCAAGGAGCTACGCTCGCCGTTTATTTCACCGGCGGCACCGCGCAGAACATAATTCATGAACTCCAGCAGATGATTCATCCGGGAGCCGGCCAGCCGGTTCCGACCGTCATCTCAATCAGTTACGGTTTCGGACCCGACGACAAAAACGCGCATAGCTTCTCGGCTTTGGAATTCAAAGCGATCGGACAGCTATTCCAGGATGCAGCCACGCTCGGCATCACCGTGTTGGTTTCGTCTGGCGACCAGGGCGCATTTATTGCCAGCACGACGAACGCTCAGGCGAGCTATCCCGCGACCGAGCCGTGGGTCATCGCTTGTGGCGGCACGACGGTCGGAAACATCAACGGCACAAACTTCGACGAGTGGGTCTGGAACGATGTCGGAGCCGGAGGTCCCGGAGCGACGGGAGGCGGAGTGAGCAATGGACGCTTTCCAGTTCCGAGCTACCAGCACAGCTTGAATCCGCAGCCGACGAATATCGTCTCCCATAAAACGGGCCGCGGCATTCCAGACATCGCCGGCAACGCCAGCGAAAACAGCGGCTATCCGCAATTCATCCAAGGGCAGTCCCAGCCCGTCGGAGGAACCAGCGCGGTCGCGCCGCTCTACGCGGGCTTGATTGCGGTGATCAATGCCAACATCGGCCAGTCCGTCGGGTTCATTAATCCGACTCTCTACAGTGCGCAAGCGCAATCCGGAAAAGTATTCCGCGACACTCTTGGCACTCCCGGCCCCGCGAACAATTCTTTCAACGGTGTCGCGGGCTATCCGGCCGGGAAAGGCTGGGATGCATGCACCGGCTTCGGCAGCGTCGACGGTACAGCACTGCAATCAGTGCTGAGCGCGAGCGCGACTAGCTCCACGGCGAAGACCAGCGCAGCCGGCGCATCGACAAAAACGTCGTCGTCAACGCATGCTCACTCGCCGGCCGGAGTATCTGCATCCAGCCACGAAAAACACAAGTAAGTCCTCGCGACACGAAACGGGAGGCGCCCGATTTGGGCGCCTCTGCATTTCGCTCTGTTTTTTGTTCGCCCCTGCACTCCGGGGCTTATTTCTTGGGGTCGAGAACGAATTGGTAGCCTAAGCCGCGAACGGTGAGCAGGTGACGCGGCTTGGTTGGATCGCGTTCGATATAGCGGCGGAGGCGAACAATGAAATTGTCGATGGCGCGCGTGTCGGTGTCTTCGCGCAAATTCCAGACATCTTGCAGAATCGCTTTGCGCGAAACGGGCTTGCCGGTGTTGCGGATGAGATAGCGCAGAAGCTCCGCTTCCATCAGCGTGAGCTGGACCGTTTGCTTGCCGGCTTTGAGCTGCAATGCTTGAAAATCGAAAGTCTTGCCGTCGAAGGTGAATTTGTCCGCGCCTGCCGGGACGGTGGCTGAAGCAGTGTTCCCGTTTTGTGTCGGACGAGTCGGTGACGCAGGCTCTGACGATTGATGCCAGTTTTTGCGGCGCAAGAGGCTTTCAAGGCGGGCTAGCAGGATCGCGAGATTGAATGGCTTCGGAAGATAGTCATCTGCGCCCGATTCGAAACCTTTCAGAACGTCTTCGGGGCGGCCGCGCGCCGTGAGCATCAGGAGCGGGATATAGTTTTTCGCCTCGCGTAATTCGCGCGCGACGGTGAAGCCGTCTTTGCCGGGCAGCATTACATCGAGAACGAGCGCTTCGAACTCGGAACCCTCTTTCAGCAGAAGATCGAGTGCTTCCTCGCCTTTGCCACTAATGTGGACGGAGTGGCCCTCGGCTTCGAGGTTGAAGCGCAAACCTTCGGCGAGATGGGTCTCGTCTTCGACGATGAGGATGCGCGTCATGCGCGATAGACCCGCGGAAGCGTCAGCGTGAAAGTGCTGCCCTGGCCTTCGCCGCCGCTTTCGGCAAAGGCGTCGCCGCCATAGCGCCGCGCGACCGCGCGCACGATGAAGAGGCCGAGCCCGGTGCCTTTGACCTGGCCAGTGGCGGGATTCTGCACGCGATAGAAGCGATTGAAAATGCGTTTGAGTTCAGGCTGCGGGATCCCGATCCCCTGATCGCGCACGCTGAGCGAAATCGTGTCGATATCCGGAGTTCGCACGTCGACGACGATGTCTTTCTTTCCGCCGGAATATTTCACCGCGTTATCGAACAGATTGAAAACCGCGGTACGAAGCTCTTCGGGACTGCCCATGACGATCAGATCGTCTTTCGGCGGGGCGCCGAAGTGGAGAAATTCCGGCTCGAGGTGGTGCCGAATGCGTGCGAGTTCGAGCGTTTCGGTGACGACTGTCCCGAAGTTGATTTCCTGCCAGTTGCGCTTGTGCGTCAGATGGCGCGCTTCGCCGGCCTTGAGTACTTGCTCGACGGTGCCGAGCAGGCGCTCGGAATCTTCCAGCATGATGCGATAAAACTCGCGGCGTTGCGCTTCTTCGATCGGGCGCGTCTGGAGGGTTTCGAGATAGAGCCGGATGCTTGCGATCGGTGTCTTCAGTTCATGCGTTACGGCATTTAAAAAGCTGTCCTGGCGCTCGTTGCGCTTGATTTCGCGCACGATGAAAATCGTGTAGACGACGAGGCCCGCGATGATCGCCGCGAAGAAGACGATTCCCAGGATGAGCGGAACGATGCTGCGCGAGTGGTAGATGATCCAGCTGACGTTGAGGAAGATCGCGACCGCCGTCAGCACGGCGCCCAGCGTGATGAAGAACGCGATCGTCCTTGTGCGGCTGGTAACTCGCATCGGTATGGCTAGTCTACTGGAATGGCGGCTGCTGAGGACAGGTAGCGGATTGACCTGGGGCCTGGAAGGAACGGCGGCCAAAATCTGCGCAAAAAAATCACACCCTCCCGAATACTAGGAGGGTGCGCACCGAACGAAATTTGAACGCTGAGTCAGTCGCCGGAAACAAGCGCTTCTTCTTCGACGCCGGGAGTCAACAGCGCTGCATCTGCAGCGGTCGTGTCGGCCGGCGTCAATGCCGCGGCGGCGCGTTGCGCGTCATGAGCTTCGGGCGTCAGCTTGTTGAGCTTGACGTCCCACGCGAGGCCGAGAGCCCGCAGCGTGGCAATGCCCCACCAATTCATGTCGATTTCATACCACGCAAGTCCGTGCTTCGCTGCCACTGGAACCGCGTGATGATTGTTGTGCCAGCCTTCGCCGAAGGTGAGAACCGCGACCCAAAAGCTGTTCGTAGAAGTGTCGGTTGTGAGGAAGCGGCGCGAGCCCCACATGTGCGTCGCGGAATTAACCAACCAGGTGGAGTGTAGTCCGAGCACAGTTCGAAGGAACACGGCCCACAACATAACACTCCAACCGCCCAGCGCGAGCGTCAAGACGGCGAGCGTCGTAATGGGCACCCAGTGGTATTTGCTGATCCACATGTAGAAATTCTGTTTGCGAAGGTCCGGAACGTAGGGCAGAAGCTCGGCCGTGTTCTGATGCATCGCCTGACCGGTGATGATCCAGCCCATGTGCGCCCACAATCCGCCATCTTGCGGCGAATGAGGATCACCTTCTTTGTCGGTGTTCTGGTGATGCATGCGGTGCGTTGCGACCCACGCGATCGGGCCGCCTTCCAGGGCGAGTGTGCCGCAGATCGTCAAAAAGTATTCGATCCAACGGTGCGTCTTGTATCCGCGGTGCGTCAGCAAGCGGTGATAGCCCATGCCGATGCCGAGGCTGCCGGCGACCCAATACAGCACGACGGCTATGGCGAGCGCCTTCCAAGAAAAGAAAAAGAGCGCGGCGATCGCGCCAACGTGAAACAGCAGCATGAAACTGGTGGTTGTCCAGTTCAGCCCTGCTTTAAAAGTACGGTCGTCGTGTAGAACGCTCATTCGCGGGTCCTCGGCGCGGGTTACGCGCAATCACAGTTACGACCGTAGCATGCGGGTCGAAACCGCTCTGTAATACTTATGTAATCGGTGGTACAGGTCGTTCGAAGTCGTAACAGGGAAGGGAATTCGAAAATTAGAGGGGACAAATTTTTCGGATTTTCTGCAAATTCCCGGGCGAAATCAGTCTTTTCCGTCGGCCCGGAGTTTCGCGAAAAAAGGCACCGCACGAACCACGCGTTCCGAGCCGACTTCAACCCAATGCGGAACGCCACGCGGCTTTTCCGCGAGCAGATTCGAAATGTGAATCAGCGACGGATGACAGTCGGCGACGAGCTTCACAAACGCCGTCAAGGGCACCGCCAATAGCACGCCCATGATCCCCCAGAGCCAGCCCCAAAACAGCATCCCCATCGTCGCTGCGACAGGACCGATATTGACGCGCGAGCCGATCAATCGTGGCACCAGAAAATTGGCCGACACGATATGCAGCGCGACCGCCGCAACCGCCATCAGCACGAACGGCGCGGGCGAATCGAACTGAAAAATAGACGCAAAGAGCGGTAGTCCGGCCGCCAGGATTGCTCCTAGAAATGGCACCAGGTTCAGAAATCCGCTCGCGATGCCAAGCGGAACTGCGCCCGGCACTTTGAGCGCATACAAGACCGCTACCATCACTCCAGCCATTAACGCGCCGACGATCAAATTACCGACGACAAATCCGCGCACCATCCTCGCCAGCATCGCCGTGAAGTTCGGCACGTCCACCGTTTCGCCAAATGTATGTGCCGTCCAGTCATACAGGTGCGACTTGCGAACCAACATGAAGAACGTCAGGAATGGAACGATGCCGCCCACGATTAGGGCGCCCCAAACAGACCCAACTCCACGGATCAGATAGGATGGCCACGCTGTTGACGGTTGATCGGCTACCCGCACGACGGGCGGGGACTTCTTGCTGTTAATTGGAGCCGGCGAGGACGCTGTAATGCTGCCGGCGCTTTTTTGAACTTGTTGGATGCGTTGATTGATCGGTTCGAAGGCCTCGTGGATGCGGTCCGCATAGTCCGGCAAATCTTCGATGATTTGGTTGGCCCTATCGTAGGAAGCGTGAACCGCCGCCACGATCCCGACGAGGCCCACGATGATCAGCAATCCCGTCGAGATAACGCGAGGAATCCGAAAGCGTTCAAGGTACGTGGGAATCGGGTCGACAATCAGTGCGAGAAAACTAGCAAGCAGAAATGTGATGCAGAGAGAGCTGGCGAAATATGCAAAGGCAACAACAATCGCGATGACGACGACCCAAAGCAGGCCGACGATGCGAACCATCGGGCGCGGTTGAGGTTCGGTCTGCGGGGAGCCGGGTTGTGCGGACATCACCTATCCTTTGAACGGACTTTAAGCACGTCCGCAAACCGCAGCGCGAAACGGCGAGCGAGCAAGAGTCTCATGCGAGACTCGTGTTCGCTCGCCTCGCGCATCCAAAATCCGCTATATGCGTCCTAGAAGCAGGAGTATCACGAGCACCAGAACGATAAGCCCGAGTCCGCCGCTGGGGTAGTAGCCCCAACCCGAGCTGTAAGGCCAAGTCGGAAGAGCACCAAGAGCAACCAAGAGCAAAATCACAACGAGTATTGTAATCATGTGTGTATTCGCCCCTTATCCCGTGGCGTTCAGAGGTCGGGTCTGGGGGCTTTCAACCTCCGCCCGCGCATTAGATATCCGCAGCCCCACAGCAACAATCCATGCATTCGTGTAGCGGGAAGGGTACCGGGCCGTATTTTATAAGGATGTTTTAACAACGTCCGAGAGTGTCTTCTGTCCAGAAGAGCAGTGAAAACAAGGCGAAATACATTCGGTCCCGTCATCGGCAAAATACAGGGAAAAAGGTATGTAACTGGCCTAGAGTGTGCTAAATGATAACGCAGATAAGCACCTAAAGGTCGCTGAACGGATCCCACGGGAGGATACGGAGCTTTCTCCGGCAAATTTAATGGCGCTTCGCATTGTAGTCGCTGACGATCATGACATTATTCGCCGCGGTTTGAAGCAGCTGCTCACCGCGCACTCCGGTTGGGAAGTTGTCGCCGAGGCCAAGACCGGGCGCGAAGCCGTCACCACCGCCGAGCAGCTTCGGCCCGACATCGTTGTGATGGACATCAGCATGCCCGACCTCAACGGACTCGAGGCCGCGCGGCGCATCAAGAAAACCCTTCCCCGAACCGAAATTTTGATTCTCACGCTGCACTTTTCCGATCAGCTTGTCCGAGAGATCGTCGAAGCCGGCGTTCGCGCTTACATTATGAAGTCCGACGCCGACAAAGATTTGGTTTCCGCCGTCGAAGCATTGTCGAATCATCGTTCCTTCTTCACCGCGCGCGCCGCTGACATGTTGCTGGACGGTTTCAGCCGCCCTCACGCCGCGCCCGATCCACAGGCATTGCTGCGCAGCCGGCTTACCTCGCGCGAGAGAGAAATTGTCCAGTTGCTCGCAGAAGGTAAGAGCAGCAAGGAAGTTGCCGTCGCCCTGGGTATCAGCGTGAAAACTGCTGAAACACATCGGGCGAATATCATGCGCAAGCTCGAGCTTCACTCGGTGAGTGAGTTGGTACGGTACGCAGTTCGGAATCAGATCATCGAAGCGTGATCTGCGTTCCGTGCGAACGGAAGTTCGGGACTCCTCGGATCTGCCAATTTCCAAACCCTCCCTTGGCAGGCCCTCTGCGACATCAAGTCCCCTTTTGGCCGGATATTTGAAAGGAACATATGCCGCGGGTAATGATTGTTGACGACCATGCTGCAATTCGCCGCGGCGTTCAGGGAATCCTGCACTCCTTTCCAGAATGGGAACTTTGTGGCGAAGCGGACAATGGCCAGGAAGCCGTCCGCCTTGCCGAGTCCCTGAAACCCGAAGTCATCATCATGGACGTCTCGATGCCCATCCTGAACGGCCTCGAAGCCACCCGCATCATCAGCGATGTCCTACCTGACACCAAGATTGTTCTGCTTACCCTGCACTCTTCCACCGAGCTCGTTCGCAGCGCCTTTCGCGCAGGCGCGCGCGGCTACGTTCTAAAGTCCGACGCCGAGCAGGAGCTGATCCGCGCGCTGAATGTGATCAAGGAAGACGGCACATACGTCAGCCCGACGATCGACGCGGACGTTGCCAAGCGCGTCGTCGAAGAAATGCGTGAACGGAACTAGGCTTGCACCGGACGAACTCCGGTATTTCATGGATTCTCCCGGCTCGTTTCTTCGAATAAGCTAATCAATACTTCGGTAAGACGCATCGAAAACCGAATTGAGAACGTCTGGAGCGATCCCATGCATACCCAACGACGCCGCGACTACGATTCCGACTACGACGAATTCAACGATGAATCCTCACCGTCCGGCCGCGGTACCGAAATCGAGGTCCGCAAGAAAGGCGCTATGTCGGATAAAGGTAAAGCTGTAGGAAGTTTGCTCATCGGCTTCGGTCTGGGCGTCGGCCTCGCAATTCTCTTCGCGCCACAGTCCGGCGAAGAAACCCGCGAGTGGATCAGCGCGAACGCTGAGGATCAGTTTTACCGGATGCGCCGCCGTGGGCGCCGCCTGGTTTTCGAAACGCAGGATCTGCTCGATCGCGGCGAGCAACAGGTCGGCAAAGTTCTGCGCACCGGGCGCAACGTGCTCGACTCCGTCGCCTCGAAGCTCGAATAGCTCTCCGTTTGGCTCAGATCGCCGGTCACGTGGATCGAGTCGCCCGTTCAGGGGCTATCTCCAATAAAAAAGCGGCCCGGATGCATTGGGCCGCTTTTCACCGTCCGTTCAGCGTTGAAATCTAATTCTGTAGCGCAGCCACCGCATCCGGCTGCGTGAGATTAAGCAGTTGCTGCCGCAGCCGTACGCGCGCGCGGAACACACGAGACTTCACCGTGGAAACCGTGATGCCCAGCGCCTGCGCCAGCTCGCGATTCGTCCATCCTTCCGCCTTCTGGAGGATAAACGTATCTTGCAGCGATGGATTCAGCCCATGAAACGCTTTGCGCGTAAGCTCCTTGCTCATATACAGCCGCTCGGGATCCTGGCGTCCATCTTCGATCTCGGGAAACGAGCGAGCCTCATCGTCCGACGCGTTCGGATCGTGATAATCCGAGATGCGCTCGGAGTTCCGCTTCCTCAGCTTCATCAGTGCTTCGTTGATCGTGATGCGCACCAGCCACGTTGAAAACTGTGAGTTTCCCTCGAAGCGATCGATGTGGTGGAAAGCTTTCACGAGCACGTTCTGCAGATTGTCTTCGGCATCTTCGCGATTGCGAAGCATGTTCAGCGACAATCCATAAACCTGGCCTGAGTGCCGGCGTACCAACTCCGTGAACGCTTCTTCATTTCCTGCCTGGGCTCTGGCGACCAAAACACGTTCCGGAACGCTCGCTTGCGTGTCCATTTTTGCAAAGCTCCTTTGCCACGGACATTCTAGGCTTGATGAAACGGTTATAGGCCGCGTCCCCGGAACCAACAATACAGTGCTCCATGTAGTTCAAAATCTGGGAGCGTGTAGCGTTGCGCGCTGATTTCCGTAGTGGAAAAGTGCTCGATGCAATCGACAACAAACTAAAGGTATTACCGAGCGTTAAACAAATTTGAGGGCAAGAAATGGCGTCGGGAGTTTGGTTCGCGGTGTATTAAAAAGCTTTAACACCGGATCGCGGTCATCGCCAAAACGGCGCGCCTGTTCCGATCTGAACCGGAAATCCTCGGTAGTCCTTAAGTGAAACAAGTCGCATCCGTCGCAGTGCTTCTGCCGCCAAATCTCGTTGATTCGTTTCATCTTCCGAGCCGATTCAGAAGCGCAAAGTGGTCACTCATTTGCCCCAGAGTCTGCGGAGTCTTTGTGTCTCTGGCGCCCAACGCAAAACCGGTGATTGCCCACAACGGTGTTATGTTGTCGCGCCATACCCGTGTCACGCGAAGATCCGCCGCGCTCCTTCTCGTAGTCGCGCTTGCTATCACCTCGCCCCTCATCGTCGTCGCGCAAGAGTACGTTCCCGCACAAAGCCGCAGCAAAGCAGCCTTCCTTGCTACATTTCCCAATTTCGTCGACTGGCCCGACGGTGCTTTCTCCGCGCCCAATTCACCGCTCGTCGCCTGCGTCTTGGGAGACTTCCGTTTCGGCACGACCCTCGCCGAGGTATCCCGAGACTCAACGCCGCACGGCCGCCGCATCTCGGTTCGCTGGATCAAACACGACGAACAGATCCACGGCTGCCACATTCTTTTTGTCAGCAGTTCCGAACTCTCTCGCTATTCGAAAGTCGTCGCCTTGGTGCAAGGCACCAACACTTTCACCGTCGGCGAAACCGCAAATTTTCTTTCCGCGGGCGGCATGCTCTCCATCTCGTTCGAAAACGAAGCCGTCCAATTCGAAGTCAATCTCGGTTCGGCGCGCGCAGCGCATTTTCACGTGAGCTCGCGGTTGCTCGCCCTGGCGCATCGCGTCGTCGACCCGGTGGAATCAACGAAAAACTGATCGCGCAAGGCGCGTTCACAGGCAGGAAAAGGAATATGACAAATACAAATCAGCGCTCCGGCGACTCCTTCATCGACTTTGCGGAACTCCTGGAGCGCGTTGACAACGATCGCGAACTCCTCCTCGACCTCATGTCGATCTTCAAGGAAGACTTTCCCCGCCACGTTCGCGAACTCTCGGATGTCGTTGCCGCGCGCGACATCAAGAAAATGACCGTCGTCAGCCACACCCTCAAAGGCATGCTTGCCAATCTCGCTGTCACTCGCGCGACGTCTGCCGCCGCAAAACTCGAACAGCTTGGCCGCGAAGGCGGCGCCGAATCTGAAATCGCCGAAGCGCACCGCGCCTTCCAGCGCGAAGTCCAAGGGCTTCTTCCCGAAATGGAGGCTTATATGGCCGAGGTGCAA
>Ga0210393_10004041_pt1 | contig 11649 bp, 13 predicted proteins | sample IncBWC27OmetaG_FD_160068 | JGI IMG/M metagenome (GOLD analysis project Ga0210393, IMG submission 160068) | Forest soil microbial communities from Barre Woods Harvard Forest LTER site, Petersham, Massachusetts, United States - Inc-BW-C-27-O ... | reverse complement strand
CTCGATGGTTCGCAATTGTGCCACGGCGCGGGCCAGCTCCACCTGCGCTTCGGCGATATCGACCTTGTCGGTGCGCTCGCGCATGGCGTCTTCGGCGCGCTGTTTCGCCGCGATGGCAGCCGCTTCGTCCAGATCGTGCGCCCGCGCCGCCGTGTCCGCGAGCACCGTCACGAGATGGGGCTGAATCTCGAGCGCGCCGCCGCCCACGTAGAACGATTGTTCTTCCTGGCCTTCGGACTGCACGCGGACTTCGCCGGCCTTCAGCGTGGTGAGCAGCGGCGCATGGCGGGGCGTGATGCCGAGTTCGCCCTGCGAGCCCGGCACGAACACCATGGTCGCCTCGCCCGAGAAGATGTTGCCTTCGGCGCTGACAATGTCGACGTGAATGGTGTGGGCCATGTTCTGCTCAAGCCAAGGTCTTGGCTTTTTCCACGGCTTCTTCGATCGCGCCGATCATGTAGAACGCCTGCTCGGGCAGGTGATCGTATTCGCCGGCGATGATGGCCTTGAAGCCCCTGATGGTGTCCTTGAGGGGCACGATCTTGCCGTCTTGCCCGGTGAAGACCTTGGCCACGTTGAAGGGCTGCGACAGGAACCGTTGAATTTTGCGCGCGCGGTAGACGCTCAATTTGTCTTCTTCGGAGAGCTCGTCCATGCCGAGGATCGCGATGATGTCCTGCAACTCCTTATAGCGCTGCAGCACAGCCTGCACGCCGCGCGCCGTATCGTAGTGATCCTGACCCACCACCAAGGGATCCAGCTGGCGGCTGGTGGAATCCAGCGGATCGACCGCGGGATAAATGCCGATGGAGGCGATCTGCCGCGACAGCACCACCGTCGCGTCCAAGTGCGCGAAGGTCGTTGCGGGCGAGGGGTCCGTCAGGTCGTCCGCCGGGACGTACACGGCTTGAATGGAGGTGATCGAACCCGTCTTGGTCGAGGTGATGCGTTCCTGCAGCACGCCCATTTCCTCCGCCAGCGTCGGCTGATATCCCACCGCCGACGGCATGCGGCCGAGCAATGCCGACACTTCGGTTCCGGCGAGCGTATAGCGGTAGATGTTGTCGACGAAGAACAACACGTCGCGGCCTTTGCCTGATGCCTGTTTCTCGTCGCGGAAATATTCCGCCATCGTGAGGCCGGTGAGCGCCACGCGCAGGCGGTTGCCCGGCGGCTCGTTCATCTGGCCGTACACCATGGCCACTTTGGAGTTGGCCAGATTGTCCTTGTCGATGACGCCCGACTCGATCATCTCGTGGTAGAAATCGTTGCCCTCGCGGGTGCGCTCGCCGACGCCGGCAAATACCGAAAGCCCGCTGTACTGCTTGGCGATGTTGTTGATCAGCTCGAGCATGTTCACCGTCTTGCCCACGCCGGCGCCGCCGAACAGGCCGACCTTGCCGCCCTTGGCGAACGGCACCAGCAAATCGATCACCTTGATCCCGGTAACGAGAAGATCTTGACCGCCCGCCTGTTCGTCGTAGGCCGGGGCGGGGCGGTGAATGGGCAGGTACTCCGTCGCCTGCACCGCACCTTTCTCGTCCTGCGGCTTGCCGAGCACGTCCATGATCCGGCCGAGCGTGCCGGCGCCCACCGGCACCGTGATGCCCTTGCCGGTGCCCTTGACGGAGAGCCCGCGGCGCAGGCCTTCGGACGGCCCCATCGCAATCGTGCGCACGATGCCGTCGCCCAATTGCTGCTGCACTTCCAGGGTCAAGTCCACGTCATCGAGCTTGAGCGCGTCGTAGACCTTGGGAATCTGATCGCGTGGAAATTCCACATCGATGACCGCGCCGATGATTTGCACGATTTTGCCGCTAGACATTGAATAACCCTCTTCTTAAACCGCTGCCGCGCCGCCGACGATTTCCGAAAGCTCTTTCGTGATCGCGGCCTGACGGGCCTTGTTGTAAATGAGTTGCAGCTCGTCGATGAGCTTGCCGGCGTTGTCGGATGCGCTCTTCATGGCCACCATGCGCGCCGCCATTTCGCACGCCACATTTTCGACCGCGCCCTGGAACACCTGCGATTCGATGTAGCGCATCAGAATACCGTCGAGAAAATCGCTGGCATCGGGCTCGTAGATATAGTCCCAGCGTTCCTGAAGCTCGTCCTTGTCGATGGTCTGCAGCGGCAGCAGCTGCGAGACCACGGCCCTTTGAGTCATCGTATTGACGAACACGTTGTGCACCAGCAGAAGCTGGTCGATCTTCGCCTCGCTGTAGAAGTCGAGCATGACCTTGCTGGTGCCAATCAACTCGATCACCCGCGGCTTGTCGCCCAAGTGCGTGACCGACGCGGAAATCTCGACGCCGGCGAGGCGCCGAAAGAAACCGAGCGCCTTCGATCCGATGACGCACAAGTAGACCTTGGCGTTCTTGCCCTGCGCTTCGCGAATGGCGCTCAAGGCCGCCTTGAACAGGTTCAGGTTCAAGGAGCCGCACAAGCCGCGGTCCGTGCTGATGACGATGATGCCGACGGAATTGACCGGCCGCTCCAGCGTGAAGGGATGCTTGTAATCCAGGTTCACCTGCCGCAGATGACCGATGATCTTGCGGATCTTCTCCGCATAGGGGCGCGCGGCGCGCATCCGGTCCTGCGCCTTGCGCATCTTGCTCGCGGCCACCATTTCCATGGCCTTGGTGATCTTCTGAGTATTCTTGATACTCGCGATCTTGCCGCGGATCTCTTTTGCGCCTGCCATTGCCTTCCCTTACACCTTGCCTACAGGGTCGCGAAGAATTGGTCGCAGCACTTCTTGAGGGAGGCTTCGACGTCCTTCGTCAGATCCGGCTTGGCATTGATGCCCTTCAGCAGATCTGCAAAGCTCGAGCGTGCGAACGACTGCAATCCGGCCTCCGTTTCCACCACCTTGCGCCGGTCGACCTTGTCGAAGTAGCCGTTGTTTCCGGCAAACAGCGACAGCGACATCTCGGCCACCGACATGGGCGCGTACTGCTTCTGCTTCATCAGCTCGCTGACGCGCTGACCGCGCTCCAGCTGCTTGCGCGTCGATTCGTCCAAGTCCGAGGCGAACTGCGAAAAGGCCGCGAGCTCGCGGAATTGCGCGAGAGCCAGGCGCACGCTGCCGCCCAGCTTCTTGATGATGTTGGTCTGCGCGGCGCCGCCGACGCGCGACACGGAAATGCCGGCGTTGATGGCCGGACGCATGCCGGCGTTGAACAGGTCGGTTTCCAGGAAGATCTGGCCGTCGGTGATCGAAATGACGTTGGTGGGCACGAATGCCGTGACGTCGCCGGCCTGGGTTTCGATGATGGGCAGGCCGGTCAGCGAACCGGTCTTGCCCTTGACGCGGCCATTGGTGATCTTTTCCACGTATTCTTCGTTGACTCGCGCCGATCTTTCCAGCAGGCGCGAGTGCAGGTAGAACACGTCTCCGGGATACGCTTCGCGTCCCGGCGGACGGCGCAGCAGCAGCGAGATCTGGCGATAGGCGACGGCCTGCTTGGACAAATCGTCGTACACGATCAGCGCATCTTCGCCGTTGTCCATGAAGTACTCGCCCATCGCGCAGCCGCCGTAGGGCGCCAGGTACTGCATGGCTGCGGGCGTCGAGGCGGAGGCCGCCACGATGATGGTGTGCCCCATGGCGCCGTGCTCTTCGAGCTTGCGCACCACGTTGGCGATGGAGCTCTGCTTCTGCCCGATGGCCACGTAGACGCACTTAACGCCCGTGCCCTTCTGATTGATGATGGTGTCGATGGCGACCGCCGTCTTGCCGGTCTGGCGGTCGCCGATGATGAGCTCGCGCTGGCCGCGGCCGATCGGCACCATGGCGTCGATGGCTTTGAGGCCCGTCTGCACCGGCTGCGACACGCTCTTGCGGAAGATCACGCCCGGCGCCACGCGCTCGAGCGGCGATTTCAGCTTGGCATTCACCGGGCCTTTGCCGTCGATGGGCAGTCCGAGCGCATCGACGACGCGGCCGAGAAGCTCGGGGCCCACCGGCACTTCGAGGATGCGGCCCGTGGTTTTGACCACCGAACCTTCCGAAATGTGCTTGTAGTCGCCGAGCACGACGGAGCCCACCGAATCCTGCTCGAGGTTCAACGCCAGGCCGAAGGTGTTGCCGACGAACTCGAGCATTTCGCCGTAGCGCGCATCCGCCAGCCCATGGATGCGTACGATGCCGTCGGTGACGCTCACCACCGTGCCGACGTTGCGCGCCTCGTTGGCGGACTGGAATTTTTCAATGCGCGCCTTGATCAGGTCGCTTATTTCCGATGCCTTGATGGACATATCAATCCTCTAAATCAGTTTAGCTTCCCAATTCCGTGGCGAGTCGTTCCAGGCGGCCCTTCAGCGAACCGTCGATGACCAGATCCCCCGCGCGCAGCACCGCGCCGCCCAAAAGCGTCGAATCGACGCCAGTTCGCATGTGCACCTGGCACTTGAGCCGCGTGCTCAAGGCTTGTTTGAGCTTTTGGGCTTGTGCATCGTTCAGCGGCACCGCCGACGTCACTTCGACATCGACCGTATTCTCCACCGCCGAGCGGAATTGCTCGTAATGCGCGGCAATCTCCGGCAGCAGCAGCAGGCGATGATTCTCGGCCAGCACGCGCACCAAGTTCTGCATGCCGGCGTCGAGCTTGCCTCCCGCGACATCGATCACGAGATCGGCCAGGTTGGCCCCCGTCAGCGAGGGGTTCTTCGTGAGCTCTGCGACGCGCGGATCGGCGACGATTTCGGCCAGCGTCGCGAGGCCCCGCGACCACTGCGCAAAAGCATTCGCATCGCGTGCGTATTGGAACGCCGCTTTCGCATAGGGCCGCGCGATGGTGGCGCGCTCAGCCACGCGCGACCTCGGCAGCCAATTTGTCCAAGAGTTCGGCGTGAGTCTTCTCGTCGATCTCGCGCCCCAGCAGACGCGACGCTCCGGCGACCGCGAGCCTACCCACTTCCTTGCTCAGTTGTTCGCGCGCTCGCGAACTCTCGCGCGCCACCTCGTCGTGGGCTTGAGACACCAGGCGCTGCGCCTCGCTGGATGCCGTTCCCTTGGCTTCCTCGACGATCTCGTTCGAGCGCTTGCCCGCCAGATCGACGATTTGCGCCGCACGCTCGCGCGCCTCGCGGATGATTTCCTTGGAGCGTTCCTCGGCCTGCTCCAGATCCTTTTCGCTTTTGCTGGCCGCCGCCAGGCCGTCCGCAATCTTCTTCTGCCGCTCCTCGATGGCCCCCATGAGCCACGGCCAGAAGAATTTCATGACCGCCCAGGCGACCAGAAAGAACACGACCCCTTGGATGACCAGCGTAAGTGCTAAGTTCATTGCGTACTCCTTGCTGAGCGCCGTCGAGCGCCCACGCGGCGCTGCTTATTTGAGACCGAGCGCGCCCAGGAAGGGATTGGCGTACAGCAGCAAGAAGCCGACGGCCACACCGATGATCGGCACCGCGTCCAACAGGCCCGCAACGATGAACATCTTGGTCTGCAGCATGTTGGTGAGCTCCGGCTGTCGGGCCGAGCTTTCGAGAAACTTCCCGCCCAGAAGACCGAAGCCGATGGCGGCGCCCGCGCCGCCTAGGCCGATCACCAAGCCTGCCGCAATCACGGTGGAGCTCATGAGTTGAGCGATCTGGGTCACATTGTCCATTATTGTCTCCGGTCTTTAATGTCTTGATGAATCGAATCTAGTGCTTCTCGGCCGCAATGCCCACGTACACGATGGTCAGCACCATGAAAATAAATGCTTGCAGGGTGATGATGAGGTAGTGAAATACCGTCCACACCACACCGGCGCCGAACTGCGCGATGCCAAGCGCATAAGTGGATATGTGATTGAGCGCCGCGCCCAGCGTGAAGCAGGCAATCAGCAGGAATATGAGTTCACCGGCGTACATGTTGCCGAACAGTCGCATCGACAGCGACAGCGGCCGGACTACTTCCTCGATCACACGAAATGCGAAATTGATGGGCGCCAGCACGAGTTTGAGCACGATGTTGTGGGCATGAAACGGAGCGGTGAACCACTCCCCGGCAAAAGCACCGAGACCCTTGTGCGTTATACCCACCCATTGGATGAGCAGAAACACGCCGAGTGCCATGCCGACCGTCGTGTTGAGGTCGGCCGTCGCCACCGTGCGAAGATGCTCGACGCCAAACAGCTTGGCGGCCGCGGGCAGCGCATCGACCGGGAGGATATCCATGAAATTTTCCAGGAACACGATGCAGAAGATCGTGATGGCGAGCGGCGCGATGAACTTGTTGGAGCCGTGGTAGGTGTCTTTCACCATACCGTCCACGAACTCGACCAGCATCTCGGCTGCCGACTGCAATTTACCCGGCACGCCGCTGGTCGCGCGGCGCGCGGCGAGGGACAGCACCAGAATGAAAACGAAGGAGATGATGAGGGTAAAAATGATGCTGTCGATGTGGACCGACCAGAACGCGCCGTACCCCGTATCGACGGTGTAATGAGTCAGGTGGTGCTTGATGTAACCAGTCACCCCGCCCGAGGCATCTTCTTCCGCCGTGATTCCGAAGCGCATAAGTCCCCAATCGTCATTTGAGCCGGACTAATCCGACCCAATATCCCAATTGCGCGGCCACCACTCCTATCAATAGCGGCGCCGCGTCGAGTTTCAACCGCGCGAGCGCCAAATACAGGGCGATCGCGAACCATAACCACTTCAGCGCCACCCCGGCATACATCGCCGTCGTGAGCGCGGCGCCTCCCGCAATCCCGGGTTTGAACAAGCGCCAGCCGAACACTGCACTTCCGGCAGCCACGATCAAACCGCCCACCAGCGCCGCAATGGCTTGGTGCGCGCCTTTGAACACAAGAAACACAGACGCGGCTAATGCCGCGCAGCCTGCTTGCAGAAGCACGACCCGAACGACCAGCCGGTAACTGCGGACCAGGACGTCGCTCATCGCGAAGGGAACCGGACCGGCGGCGCTACTCTCGAGTTGCACATTATGGGCCGTCGCCAGTCAAAATTGCCGGCGCATTATAGAGAGGCAGCCCCGCTGCATCAAGGCGTCCTACTGGATGTGCCCGAGAATGCCCTCGAGTTCGTCCAAGCTGTTGTAGTTCACGACCAGCTTCCCCTTGCCGGAAGCCGTATGCTGGAACACCACCTTGGCGCCGAGTTTGTCGGCCAATTCGCGCTCCAACCGGTGAATATCCGGATCCACCGCTGCAGTGGGCTGCGGACCGGCAGAAGGCGGGTTCATGATGCGTCGCACCAAGCCTTCAGTATCGCGCACCGAGAGCGATTTTTTCGCCACCAGGGCGGCCACTTCGATCTGTTGGCGGCGCGAGCTCAAGCCGAGCAGAGCGCGCGCATGGCCCATTTCAATGCGGCGCTGCTCCAGCAGCTCCTTGACCTCGTCGGCCAGCTCCATGAGGCGCAATAAGTTGCTCACCGCGGCGCGCGAGCGCCCCACAGCTTCCGCGGCCGCCTGGTGCGTCAATCCAAATTCCTCGATCAGCCGAAACAGCGCACCCGCTTCTTCCAGGGGGTTCAGGTCTTCGCGCTGAATGTTTTCGATGAGGGCCATCGAGACGGCCGCTTCATCCGGCACGTCGCGAATGACTGCGGGAATCTCCGTGAGTCCGGCCATTTGCGCGGCCCGCCAGCGCCGCTCGCCGGCGATGATTTCGTAGCGCTGCGATTCACCCGGATTGCGGCCTCCCACGGGGCGTACCAGGATGGGCTGCACCAAGCCCTGAGATTTGATCGAGTCCGCCAGTTCGCTCAAGGTCTCGGTGCGCATGTCGATGCGCGGCTGAAACTTGCCCCGCTGCAGCAAATCGAGCGGCAAATTCGCCAACCGGTCGCCGGCGAGCGTGGCCGGCGCAGGCACCGGCGGCTCATAGAGCGGCGCGCCCGCGCGCTGCGCGAGCAGGGGGGAGAGCTCGGCGAGACCTCGACCCAACGACGGTTTTTTGCCTGACATCGGTCGATTATACGGGCGCGGGCGGTAGATCGTCGCGGCGAATCATCTCGCCGGCGAGCGCGAGATATGCCATGGCGCCGCGCGACTCCTTGTCGTGAAAAAGCGCGGGCTTGCCGAAACTTGGAGCTTCGGCGAGGCGCACATTGCGCGGAATCATCGTGCGAAACACCTTCTCGCCGAAGTGCTCGATCAACTGCGCGGACACCTCATTGGCGAGATTATTACGCGGATCGAACATGGTGCGGAGCAGTCCTTCGATTTCCAAATCCGGATTGATGCTGGTACGAATCTGCTCGATGGTCTGCACCAAAGAACTCAAGCCCTCGAGCGCGTAGTACTCGCACTGCATCGGAACCATGACCGAATCCGCGGCGACCAGCGCGTTCAGCGTCAGCATGTTGAGCGACGGCGGGCAGTCGATCAGAATCACGTCGAAATCCTCGCGTACGGGCTTCAGCGCATTGCGCAATTTGAACTCCCGGCCGGTCATCATGCCGAGCAGGCGCACCTCGGCTGCCGTGAGATCCTGGTTCGACGGCATCAACATGAAACCGCCGTACTCGACCGGTACCAGCGCCTCCATTGCGGCGCAATCGCCGAGCAGCACATCGCAGCTCGTGCGTGATTGAGCATGCTTGTCGACTCCGCATCCCATGGTGGCATTGCCCTGCGGATCGAGATCGATCAGCAGCACGCGCCGTTTGGTGGCCGTCAGCGAGGCGGCGAGATTGACGGCGGTGGTGGTCTTTCCAACCCCGCCCTTCTGATTTGCAACTGCGATGACCCGCTTCATGGTTTGCTCGATTTGGGCCCGACCGGTGAGAGTTCCACAAGATGCCGCTCGTCGTCCAGTCCGGGCACCTTGAGGCGGTGCACCGCCAGGACGCGAAACGATTTGGGAAGGGCGGAAATCTCCTCGTCCGGCCTTTTTCCCTTCATCGCCAGCAAGCGCCCGCCCGGAGCGCACAAGTGGCCCGCATACGCGGCAAAATCCTTAAGCGGAGCCAGCGCCCGCGCCACCACTGTATCGAAAAGTTCGAACGGCCTATAGCTTTCCGCGCGAACGTGCTCGACCCGTACATTGCCGCACCGCAGGTTGAGCGCCGTATGCTCGACGAATCGGGCCTTCTTGCCGGTAGCCTCGACCAAGGTAAAACGCCGCTGCGGGTTGACGATGGCGAGCGGCAGGCCGGGAAAGCCCGCGCCGGTGCCGATATCGGCAATACGCATGCCGCGCAGGTAGGGTTGCAGACTCAGGCTGTCCAAGACGTGTTTGCGCAACATCCCCAAGCGGTCGCGGATTGCCGTCAAATTGAACTGCGCGTTGCCGAGTTCGAGTTCGTCCACGAGCCTGAGCAGCGTCGCAGCGCGCGCCGCATTCAGGTCGATCCCGATGTCGCGCGCGCCCGCGGCGAGCAGTTCGAGTTCGGAATCTCGCGTCAGGGGCGTGCTGCTCAAGGATCGGCAGCGTCGTCTAAGGTGATGGACAAGGTCGATTCCGCTTCCTGTTCGAGCCGGCCGCGGAAGCGAATGGCGCCGTCGCTGCCCTCGCAGTCAGGGGCGGGGGCGCCCCAGGCGGCGCACGCCGCGGCGAACACGCCGTCCGCTTCAGCCGCCGGCAGAAGCACAGCCGCTTGAATGCGCGACAAGCGATCCTGCTTGAAGCACAGCACGTACTCATCGGGCGTGCGCCCCAAGAAACGCGGCGCGGGCGCGTCGGCGGCGTAGCACTCCACTGCCGCGGCCGCATTGTCGGCGGTGCCATCGTCCCGAAACAGCAACACCTCGTGCAGCGCCATGGGAACGTCCTTGAGCACGCTGCCGAACGGGGCGATGACGAGGCCGTGCCAATCATTGGATCCAAGCTCGGGTTCATGCGCTGCCGGCGGCGGCGGCGGCACGGCGCGGCAGCCGGCCAAGGCCAGGGTCAGCGCCGCACACAACGCCATCCGAATCACGGCGACACGCCGGGGCTCAAGCGGGCGGCGAGCTCCTCGAGTTCCGCGGCGGCCTCCGGCTCCTGCGGTCGATCGGTTTCGAGGACCCGACGCAGGGCCTGTGCCGCGGTGTCTTTGAGCTTGGCGCAAGCGCTCGCGTAGTGCACTCGCCAGTCCGCGATCAATTCATGCTCGAACCGCTCATAGTCGCGGCCGTTGACGATGGCGTCGAGGACCATGGCGCAGACCGCGAGTTGCTGCACCCGGCTCCAAGATAACTGCGGGGCGGAATTGCCCTCGGCAAAGCAGCGGCGCAGGTAGGCGGGCGGATCCGCGCTCGCGATCTCATCCAGCTGGTCGCCGATGTCGTAGGATTTCACCAGATGTTCGTAAGTTGCCATCGATACCATTATCGCTGCGGTGTGAGAACATAGTCATCATGACGCGCATTTTTTTGCTGCTGTTGTCGGCGGCGCCATTCCTGCTCGCCGCTCCGGCGGCGGCGCTGCCGCGGCTGGAGCGCGGCAATTTGATCTTCGACAACATCCCCGAGGCCGCGCCGGGTTTGAGCGAGAAGCTCGATGCCTACCTGAACGCGCGCCAGGCGACGCCGCTCGGCTTCTCGCCGAAAGGTCAGCTGCTGATCGCGACCCGGTTTGGCGACGTCGACCAACTGCATCTCGTCGAGCAGCCCGGGGGCGAGCGCCGGCAGCTCACGTTTCAGCGCGAACCGATCACGCAGGGTGCATTTTCGCCCGATCCCGGCCGCAGCGCCTACGTGTACCTCAAAGATGTGGGCGGCAACGAGAACGCCCAACTCTATTACCAACATCTGGGCGAGCCTGCCCTCAAGCTCCTGAGTGACGGCAAGTCGCTGAACGGGGGTCCGGTGTGGTCGAACTCGGGGCGCGAAGTCGCATTCTTCAGCACCGCTCGCGACGGCGTGAGCTATGACATCGACGTCGTCGAACCGGAAGCCGGCTCGCTGCCGCGGCTCGCCGTCACCGGGGGCGACGGCGCCAACTGGTATCCGCTCGATTGGTCGCCGGACGACCGCAAGCTCTTGGTATTGAAGTACCTGTCGATCTCCGAGGCATACCTCTACGTGGTGGATCTATACAATGGGCAAAAGCGCGAGGTGGACCCGACGCCGGCCAAGGTCGGAATCGTGGGCGCCCGGTTCTCCCGCGACGGCCAGGGCGTGTATTTGATCTCGAACCGCGACGGCGAGTTTGCGCAGCTGCGGTATGTCAATCTCTTCACCGCCGAGAAGACCCTGATCTCGGGTGCCATTTCCTGGGATATCGAGGAATTGGCGATCTCGCGCGACGGCCATTATCTCGCCTACATCAGCAACGAGGGCGGGGTCGACAAACTCAATCTGCTCGACCTCAAGGCACACCAGGATTTGACTCCGCCCAGGCTCGCTGCGGCCGGGATCATCGACTCCTTGAGCTTCGACGCGGAAGGCAATCGCCTTGCGTTCGGCTTTGCGGCGCCGAATCGGCCGCGCGATGCCTATGTGCTCGACATCGCATCGAATCACTTGGAGGCGTGGACGCACAGCGAGGCGGGTGCCGTCGACACGGCGAAGTTCGTGACGCCGCGGCTGACGCATTTTCCGACCTTCGACCGCGTCGAGGGCCGGCAGCGTGAAATACCGATGTATGTGTACGAACCGACGACTCCGGGACCGCACCCGGTGCTGATCGCCCTGCATGGCGGCCCCGAATCGCAGTTCCGTCCCGGCTTCGATCCATGGCTTCAGTTCGTCGTGAATGAACTCGGATT
>Ga0210393_10004039_pt1 | contig 11656 bp, 8 predicted proteins | sample IncBWC27OmetaG_FD_160068 | JGI IMG/M metagenome (GOLD analysis project Ga0210393, IMG submission 160068) | Forest soil microbial communities from Barre Woods Harvard Forest LTER site, Petersham, Massachusetts, United States - Inc-BW-C-27-O ... | reverse complement strand
TTTACTCTGTTGCTGAGAAACCGGTTGCCCCGAAAGATGGCTCTCACACCTTTTACCAGTTCGCTTCCGGCATCCGCCTTGACGATGTAACCGCTCGCACCAGAATTTAAGGCTTCTTCTACGAGCTCCAAAGAATCCTCATTGCTCAAGAAGAGAACCCTCGAGTTCGGTGCAAGCTTGTGGATTTGTCGAGCGGCTTCGATGCCGTCGAGCTTCGGAAGACTGATGTCCAACAGAATTACGTCCGGCTGGAGTTCTCTGGCTTTTTGAACTGCTTCTAAGCCATCTGAAACTTCGCACACGACACGACATCCCCGCTTTTGGCGTAGTATCGAAGAGATAAAATGACGCCAAGGCGCATAATCGTCAACCACTAAGATACGGATGATCACGATGTCCTCAGACAGGAAGACGTTTTTGCCACTCACTTGGCTGTCCTGCGTTTTTGCGCCATCTTTTGAGCCATCGACAGGACGAGTTTTCTGTCGTTTTCATCCATTCGACCCAACAGTCTGCGGAACTGATTGAGAACACGGGCATCCTTGCCCGAATGCCCCCAATCTGTGCCGTCCTCGGCCTTGCTCTTCGGAAGAACTGGGGGCTCAGGAGGCTCTTCGCCATCGTAGAAGAGCTTGTACAGAGGAACCTCCATGGCTCGTGCCATCTTTTCCAGAGTCTCGATTGCAGGAACGGTGTGCCCGTTTTCAACACGAGAAATGTAGCAGCGCAGCAAACCGGTACGCTGCTCGACGTCTCCTTGTGACAGCTGTTTTTCTTCTCGTAATGCACGCAAACGATTAGCGATTACCATGTCTGCCTCTCTCTCACCAAAACTAAATATTCAGCCAGATGACGCCTTACACGATGTCATTACGTGTCCTAGCCCTGCACTCAAGGAAACGTGCTCGAAGGCGGGAAGCTGATGAGGTTCTCTGGAGACAGCGGGTAACGAGGTGCAGCACGACGCTCTGTCATCCGGTTGGATTCCCTTCAGGGGAGGGTAGTCTTATACAGGGCGATGCACAAAAAGGACCACGAGCAGATTAGCCGGGCTAGCTGGGTGTCCTTTGGTAAATGCCTCTGTCTAATCCGCGAACTAAATATTCAATCGAAATCTCGAATACTGCACAAATGCGCAGCAGCGTTGAAACGGTGATCGGCCGCCCTGCTTCGATTTGTTGCCAGTGTCGTGCTGAAAACCCGTAGGAAATCATATCCTCCTGGGAATAGCCGCCCTTTAGTCGTAACTGGCGAATGCGGGTTCCCAAACGAAGGAAGAATTTGGGTTGGTTCGCAACTGTCCGCATCCTGTTTGGCCCCGCTTCTCCCCGGAATACAGCGAAACTGTTCAACTAGGCCGACGTATCACGATATAGGGGATGCGGGACTAAGTCGTTGCTCTAGAGCAAGGTTTCCTTTCCCAAAAAACCTGTCACCAACACTTCGCCAGGGACCGTTTTGCCTGGTTTGGGTGCAATGCCTCGACCGGCACCGGAATCCACAACGCGTTGCTATGTCTATTTGCTCTGCTCCCGAACAGTCTTGATGACGGTCATCGGCGTTTGAAGAGAAGAAGACGACCTGTGCCGTTCACGGCCTCTGTCGCTTCTAACAGTTCACCGAGATCTCCACGAGGGATATCGTCGTGTGACGCGGATGTAAGGGCCTAGACCCGAGCGTTTCACCCCTCCCCCCAGACTCTCGTTTAGGCCCTCCCCTTCGTCTGGAATATGGCCGAGCACGGCAATGCGTATGAGGGAAGGATCGATGCCGCACTCCAGGGTTCAAGTACCAAGCATCTTACTGATGTTGACGGGCTTCACACTATTCCTGTTGATGTCGATTCCGCTCGGGGCGGCGCAAGACCAGAATGAAGGGACGACTGCCACTCAGATGGCCGCCCCCATCGAAAAAGGCATCGATATTCTATTTAACTACTTGAATATGGCAGGCACGAAGAAGCGCACAGAATTCCAGCCACTTTCCCAGCGCGAGAGAACTAGGCTCTACGCAAAAACGATGATCAATCCCTTAGGCCTTGTGAAGGCAGGTCTGTCCGCCGGCCTTGACCAGTGGAAGGACAAGCCGGAGGAGTGGGAACAAGGGGGCTCCGGATACGGCAAACGATTCGCGAATATTCTCGGCCAGTACTCGATCCAACGCACGGTCACGTTCGGCCTTTCGAGCGCCCTCCATGAAGACAATCGCTACTTCAATTCAGGCAAACACGGCGTCTGGCCGCGTACTGGTTATGCGCTCGCGAGTGGCTTTCTTGCACGCCACGATGATGGAAGCCGGGGCTTCTCGATCTCGCAGGTAGGCGGAGTAGCCGCCGGTGCCTTCTTGTCTCGGCTTTGGCAACCCGCGAGTCAAGGCTCAGCTGCCAACGGGGCTGTTAGCTTTGGACTGACGATGGCTAGCAATGCAGGCTTCGGCATACTGAAAGAATTTCTTCCAGATATCGGACGCGCACTCACCAAAGAGCGCAAGCGACCCTCAAGCAACCCTCAAGGCAATCCGAGATCTTGTCGGTGATAGCAACGTTCTTAGGGGACCGCGCATCATTCCGCAACGCTTCTCAATTTTTTTCCCGTGACGCGCCTACCTGGACTCCAAAATCTCGCGGCCGTTGGTGGGCTGGATGGGGCGCGCGTTCTTCGGGTAAATCTTGGCGAAAGCAGCCACCTGCCTGTGGGAGAGTGTTGCGTAGCTGTTCAGGACATACCGGGACACGCGAAAGCCAGCTGGGACAGGTTCATCCCGGGCTGCCTAGGATTTGGGTCCTACCCACTCTGGATCCGTCAGATTCCAGCCGCCACCGAGCGAACGATAAAGACTGATCAAGGCCACTTTGCGGCCGAGATCGTAATTGACAGAGGCGCTTTCCGCGGGATACATGGCGAGCTGCGCATCGATGATTTCGAGATAATTGGAGAGTCCACTATCGTAACGAACAATAGCGAGACGGACGGATTCGCGGTAAGCCTCAACGGATTTCAGTTGTTCCTGGTAGGACTGGGCTAAGAGCTGGTGTGCTGAAAGCGAGGTGGAAACTTCACCGAAGGCTTGCGTCACAAGTTTTTCGAAGGAGATTTTCGCCTGGTCCCGTTGAGCGATTGAAGCACGATATTCGTTTTTGAGGCGACCTCCAGTAAAGATCGGCCCCGCCAAGTCGCCCGCCAGTGTCCAAGCCTTACCAGCCGCGGTCAGTTCGGAGAGTTGAGGGCTAACACCGCCGAATAGCCCGCTTAAAGAAATCGTGGGAAAGAAATTTGCCTTAGCGACTCCCACATTGGCATTGGCCGCGATCAGGTTCTGCTCCGCTTCGCGCAGGTCCGGGCGCCGTTCCAACAAGGTAGCGGGTATCCCAGCGGGGACTTGAGGTGGGTCATACTGCTCGGCCAGAGTAACGCCCCTGGCAATCGGGCCCGGATTGCGACCGAGGAGCAAATTGATCGCATTCTCCTGAGCTACGACCTGACTCTCGAAATCCGGTATCACGGCGGCAACGTTAGACAGTGCTGCCTGCGCACGGCTCACTTCCAGTCCCGAAGCCGCACCACCTTCGAACTTGTGCTGGAAGATCTCGAGGGTGTCTTGAAAGCTCTTTACGGTTTCATGGGCAATCACCAGTTGCTCGTCCAGCGCTCGCAATTGAAAATACCCCTGCGCTACGTCGGACATGACCATGAGGCGAATGTCTCGCCTGGCTTCCTCGGTTGAGAAGTACACGGCACGCTGAGCTTCATTCAGTTTTCTAATACGACCAAAGAGGTCGATTTCCCAGAAAGTTGTGAAACTGTACGAGTAATAGGTGTGGTTGGCTATGAGAGGAGACTGCTGTCCGGAGATATTACCGTCGTAGCCCACTTGCGGGTAATACTGCGAACGTGTGACGCCGAGGAGTGCTCGCTCCTGCTCAACGCGCGATACCGCCAGCCGCAGGTCATAGTTGTTATTGAAGGCCTCGTGAAGCAGCCCTTGCAAAACAGGGTCCTTGAACAGTTCCCACCATGCCAGATCGGCGATGGAAGTGGCGGAGGCCTGCTGTTCTGTGTAATACCCAGGTGGAGTCTGAAAGGTGGGCTTTTGGTACTTCGGCCCGAGAGCGCAGCCACACAACATGCAAGGGAGAAGAAGGACAGCGATGACTTTTCGCATCAGTCGTGGCCTCCCTCCAGGACGGCCGGGTGGGCCACTTCTATGTGTGGTTTCTTCTTGGCGACACGTTCCACGACAACAAATAAGACAGGCACCAGGAAGATTCCCAAAATCGTGGCGGCGCTCATTCCCATAATCACCGAACTGCCTAACACCTTGCGGCCGATCGCACCGGCACCCTTGGCGGTCCAAAGAGGAACACAACCCAAAATAAACGCGAAAGAGGTCATCAATATTGGTCGCAAGCGGAGACGCGCACCTTCAAGCGCAGCTTCGACGATTTGTTTTCCTTTCGAATGTTCGAGTACCGCGAACTCCACAATCAGAATCGCGTTTTTGGCGGTTAAGCCAATCAGCATGATCAGCCCAATCTGGGCAAAAACATTGTTGTCGAATTTGCGCAAGAGCAGTCCGCCGTACGCCCCGAGTACTGCCACCGGTACGGACAGCAGCACGCTGAAGGGCAACGACCAACTCTCGTACAGCGCAACGAGAATCAAAAATACGAAGATAAAGGACATGGCGAAAACCATGGCTTGGCCGCCTTCGGCTTTTTTCTCCTGATACGACATGTCACTCCACGCGTAGCCGAAACCGGCAGGCAGAACTTCGTTGGCAACCTGTTCCATAGCCGCCATGGCTTGTCCAGAACTGAATCCAGGGCTTGGTGATCCGTTGATCTGGATACTGCGAAAGAGATTGAAACGGTTGGTGTATTCCGGGCCCGAGACCCGCTTGATGGTGACCAGTGAGGCCAGGGGCGCCATCTCGCCCTTTGAATTTCGCACGTAAAAATTATTGATTTTATCGACGCTCGTACGGTATTCGGGTTCAGCTTGCAGGTACACCTTCCACTGACGTCCGAATCGATTGAACTGGTTGACGTAGGAGCCGCCGAGGAAGGCCTGAAGTGTTTGGTAAACATCTCCAAACTGCAGACCCTGCTTCAGAACGCGATCCTGGTCCACTTCCACATAGAGTTGCGGCACCGAGGGGCGGAAGGTGCTGACTATCGAGGCAATTTCAGGACGTTTCCGCGCCTCCAAACTTAATTTATCCAGCATCTCCGATAATTGCGCGATCGTTCCGCCACTACGGTCCTGCAGCATAAAAGTGAATCCGCCGGCTGTGCCGAGACCGGGAATGGCGGGCGGGCCAAAGGCAAATGCAATGGCCTCCGGGATATCCGTTCTCATCTTCACGTTCAGGGTTCGCATCAGGCCTTCGGCGGAAAGTTCCGGAGTCAGGCGCTCCTCCCAAGGCTCGAGCTGCAAAAAGTAGAAGCCGGTGTAGGAGGCCGAGGTGTTAGAAATCAAGCTGAATCCGGAAATTCCGCTGTAACTCTTAACACCGTGGGTGTGCGCGAGCATTTCGTCCACCTTGCGCATCACCGCGTCGGTGCGTTGTAACGAAGCCGCATCCGGCAATTGAATCTGGAGGAAGGCATAACCTTGGTCTTCTTCAGGGATAAAACTGGCGGGGAGCTGTTTGCCCATGGCAACGGCGACAACAGAAATTCCTAACAGCAGTAAGAGGGAGATGCCCCAGCGCCGGATGAGCACACCGCTCCAGCTAACGTAACCCCCGGTCATTTTGCCGAACCAACGATTGAACCACTCGAAAAACTTTCCCAGGGGACCTCTGGCCTTCTTGCGAGGACGCAACAGGAGAGCAGAAAGCGCGGGTGAAAGGGTCAGAGCATTGAAGGCAGAGATCAACACGGAGATAGCAATGGTCACGGCGAATTGCTGATTGAGTAGGCCCTTGATGCCACCCATAGCGGCCATCGGCACAAAGACCGACGAAAGAATCAATGCGATACCAATCACCGGTGCGGTCACTTCCTCCATAGCCTTGAAGGTCGCGTCCTTCGGCGACAAGCCGTGCTCGATGTGGTGTTCGACGGCCTCGACAACAACGATGGCGTCGTCCACCACCAGCCCGATAGCGAGGATCAGGCCGAACAGAGACAGGGTATTGATGGAAAAGCCCAACATCGGAAAGATGGCAAAGGTTCCCACAAGGGAAACTGGTACCGCCAACAACGGAATTAAGGTAGCGCGCCAGTTCTGGAGAAAAAGAAATACCACGATGATGACCAGGACGATGGCCTCCAGCAGGGTGGTAACGATCTCTTTCATCCCTTCGGTAATCGGTAAAGTCGTGTCCATCGCTATGGTGTATTCCAGCCCATCAGGGAATCGTGTTTTCAATTCCTCCATTTGCGCTTTGACCTGTTTTGCAACTGCTAAGGCGTTGGAACCAGGCGCCTGGTAAACGCAAACGATGACCGCGGGCTTGGCATTGAAACGTCCGATCTGCTGATAGACGACGGAACCGAGCTCGATACGGGAGACGTCCTTAAGTCTTACCGTGGAGCCGTCCGAGTTTTGACGGACAATGATATTGCCGAACTCATCCGCGTTGATGAGCCGGCCCGGGGCACGGACTGCGTATGTGAATTGCTGACCCTTGGGGGCAGGCTCCGCTCCGATTTGACCCGCCGGGTTAACCGCGCTTTGTTGCTGGACAGCATTAGTGAGATCAGTGACGGTCATTCCGAGTTTCGTCAATTGATCCGGCTTGACCCATACGCGCATGGCGTAATCCGCGGCGCCAAAATTAGTAACCTGGCCAACGCCGGGTACGCGCAGGAGGGCGTCGTTAACATTGATTGTGGCGTAGTTGCCAAGAAATTGACCGGCATATGCCCCGGTGGGCGAGTAGAGAGAGATGACAAGAAGCGGCAGGCCCATTAACTTCTTGACGGTCACACCATACTGATTGACTGAGGTGGGGAGGTTGGGGCTGGCTTGTGAGACGCGATTCTGAGTGTTCACCTGATCGATATCGACGTTGGTGCCGACATCGTAGGTAACCTTGAGAGTCATGGTTCCGTCGTTGGCGTTGGTGGACATCATGTAGAGCATGTTGTCGACGCCGTTCATCTGTTGTTCGAGGGGGGTGGCGACCGATTGTTCAATGGTTAGAGCGTCCGCACCGGTGTAGGTGGCCGATACGTTAATCTGCGGCGGGACGATATCCGGCAGTTGTGCGACCGGTAGTTTGGCCATGGCTACCATGCCGCTGATGACGGTGAGAATGGCGATTACGATCGCCACGTTTGGGCGATTAATGAAGAATTTAGACATGACTATTTTCCACCGACCGCATTGGCCTGAGTGTCATTAAAGGGTTTCGGTGCGACCGTGACGCCGGTTCGTACACGTTGCAAACCGTCGACGATTACGTTCTCGCCTGGTTGAAGCCCCGATTCAACTACCCACATGTCACCAAAAAGCGGACCGAGCTTTACCGTCTGGATGGTTACTTTGTTGTCCGCATCCACGACCCCCACCTGGTAGACGCCCTGCAACTCGGAAACTGCCTGCTGGGGGATTAGCAGAGCATTTTTGCGCAGCTCGGTAATCGCCCGGATGCGCGCATACTGTCCGGGACGGAGGACATTTCCGGGATTTGGGAATTCACCGCGGACCTGAATGGTTCCTGTTCGCGAATCCACTTCGCGGTTCAAGAAAAGGACCCGGCCTTGGCGGGGATACGGCCTGCCGTCTCCAAGGATTAATTGGAGTCTCGTTTTGCCAGTGCTAGCCGATTTTTCTCGCTGGAATCTCAAGTAATCCTGCTCCGCGATGCTGACGTCAACATAGATAGGATCGACGTTCGAGATAGTCGTCATGACCGTCGCTGGGGTCATGAGATCCCCGATCCCTACCTTGGCAACGCCGGCGATCCCGGAAATTGGAGAAGTAACGGTCGTCCACGCCAGATTTAACTTCGCATTGTCCAGGACGGCTTGGTCAGCATCCACGCTAGCGGTGGCAGCTCTTTCTGAACTCTGGGCCTTATCGAGTTCTGCCTGACTCACTGCTCTCTGAGCCACCAACGGTGTATAGCGATGCACGTCGATCTGCGCCTGCGCCAGTGCGGCACGTGCGCGCTCCAGATTCCCGGTGGCCTGTTCCACCGCTGCTCTGGTCTGACGCTGATCCAACTGGAACAGCGGCGCGCCTTTCGCAACGAACGAACCTTCTGCGTAGAGCCGGGACAGCAAAAAACCTTCAACCTTGGGCCGGATCTCCGCGTCCACGTTGCCGGCCATTGTTCCCACCCATTCCTGGTGGATAGGCACTTCCTTCTGGACGACCGGCGCGATGGTCACACTTGGAGGCGGCGGAGCCGGCTTTTCTTTCTCGGTAGAGCATCCAGCGAGAGTGGCAAACACGACCAACGATGCGCACAGAAGTGGCGAAGCGCCAAGCATGGGACAGAAAATTACACGCTTGCGCCAAGCAGTCTCGGGAGGAGTCCTTTTATGGTTCGACTGCTCTGTTACACGGTCAGGAGATTCTGTCCTCATTCGTTTTGCCTCCGGACGACTGCAAGACGATTCGTGTGGCCACGCCGGAAGCACTTCCCTCTTGAGACTCAGGCGGACCTGAGCGAGCGGGTACTTCCTGTGGCAAAAGTAACAAGCAGGAATCGCAGGTAGCCGTAACATCCCCCGACGCACACAACTCAGTCCGTCGCTGCCGCCGACGCTTCCAACGCGTCCGCCGGCCAAATGTCTTCAGTGGGACTCCACGTTTTATCTGGGTTGTACAGCTCCATGTCGTTGAAGATCTTGAGAGTGTCCGGGCCCAAATCTTTCTGGTAAACGACGCCGTCATAACCGACGATGAAGGTTTTGACGCCTGTGACGAGATAATCTGCGGGAGCGGCGGCTAGCGCGAACCCTCCAATCATCGCGCCTGGCGTCAACGCGTGTGGACGCAATAACGACTGCTGGCGCTCACTCCAATGGGGGTGACACTAGTAGCTCGGCTCAGTTGTAGGAACTGTCAAAACTAGCAGGGGCCAAGAGTCTAACTTCTCGTCGCAGATGAGTGAGGAAATGATTCGGGAGTTCGCCACCAGGGCGAGGATATCTTCCTGAAGGCAATTGTTTTGGCTCTGCGGCACGGATTTGATGACGGCGTGACAAGGGCGATTCAGTCGTCACGACCTTCGCTCAAATAGGCGGCATATGCGGTCAGGCCTACACGAGGACCAAAATGACCGCGCCGACGGTGGCAACAGCTACCAACGCGCCACCCCTGAATCTATAGCCAATCGCGGCTATAAACGTTGATATCTTCATATTGGCGATCGTCTTGACCTTGTTCCTGTGTATCTCGAACACTTTGTCCACGCGGGTGCCACGCTAGGCGCCGAAAATCAGCCGTCCGAGCTGCAAGTGAAGCGGAGCGATATCTCTCGGCATCGCCTGTCACAGGCGAACGAGGCGATCGCCGGGAAAATCGTCGCGGATGAGGGAGCGGCAGGCGGAATGACCCACTGAGAAGCCTCTCATTTGCAGGAAGGTGACTACTGCGAGTTGCAGCCTTCACTTTGCACCGATGACCTTATCCTTTTTCAGCTGCTTGACGAGCGCGCTCGCATATTCCTTCGCCAATTTTCCAAAATCCTTGGAATAGACACTTTCCGTTTCCCCGCTCCATAGAAGTTTTTCATCTTTCGTGTTGTAGAGGTTGAACTCGGTACTGACGTATGTGTTTTCCCCAACATAAGAGCCGGTCGTGTAGGGCTGTCTCCAAGCCATGTTCCAGTACGGCCAGAAACTGTAGTATCCCGCGGGAGGCACAAAGTAAGGGCCACCGGCGCTGGTCGTGCTGGTGACCGCTTCTTTGCTTTCTGTGCGCATAGCCTTCGGCCGGATGATTAGAACCCCATCGAAATCGCTTTCCTTGATGCGCTGTTTGAGCTCGCCCTCCATAAGTTCGTTGCGGGGCGGCAGGATCATGTGGCTCTTGATGCCCTCGACGCCAGATTTGGCGAGCAGTCTCTCCATTTCATCTTCAAATTCCTGGCGGATGATGTAATTTTCCAAGACGCCGATGACCAGGATTTTCTTAAGTGTCGGGATAGGTTGTCCGGCGAGAATCCAACGGTGAACAATTTTTGTGCCAGCAAAGAGGGGAAGGGTAGCTATCACGAGGAGAGATACGAGAACAAGAAGGCGCGTTCTGTTTACCTGAGCTCGCATAGAGACAATAAGAAGCGTTTCGACTTCCGGCCAGTTGAAAATGGAGGAGCCACTAAGTTCCCGAAACACTACGTTGGTGATGGAGTTGCAGGCAACAAGGCGCCTTGTGCCGCGAACCTTCCGTCCAACGGGGCGCGGCCGGAGATCGCTACTCTGTGTATTGTGTGAGCAGAATGCCGAGAACGATCAGAAGCACCGGCCAAGCCGTTTTGCAAAACGGGTGCCACTTTTTGGGTGTGTTGGTCAGTCCAGCTAGTGCATTGGCCAACGCGATTCCCAAGCCTGTAGCTGCGAACCAACGATGCTGCTTTTGAATATTTTCCATCGTCTCCATCGCGCCGGGTGCTTGCATATCGCCGCCGTGGACGTGAAACAGCAGCAGAATCGCACCTGCGACACCGATGGCCGGGAAGAACCAGGCAGCCCACTGGGACTTCAATCGTCCACGCACTCTTTGCAATTCAACCCACCCAAGGGCCAACAGGATGATGGCGAAGATTTTGTGTTGCAGATCCTCGGTATTGTGGGTGATGCCATACCAAGGAGTCTGCGGACCGAGAGGCCACAACTCCGAATCGCTAAAGACCAAGACAAAGAACCCGGCTGCGAGGAAGCATATGGGCCACACATAGCGCACTAAAGGCCAATAGTTCGCAAGACTGCTCTCCGCCAGAATGGACATTCCCGCGAGGATCACAAACACTCCCGCAAGGTGGTGATTAAACTCACTTTCCTGTTTATCAGCCAGGCGCTTGGCCGCTTGCGCGGGGTCCTCGGCCGCAGCCGGCAAATTCATTGTCATTCCGGGCATGTCCACGGTGGGTTGCTGTGGCCGAGCCAAGGGAATGAACAGAAAAAAGAACGAGAGAGAAAATAGAAGCCACATTAGCGGCTTGAGAATTCGTGACACGGAGGCATCCTCTGCAGACTGCATTGCATTGTCCTCGGTGATTCTGGCCTAGATTTCGTGCGGCCGAGTGAGACCGCAACTCGGGGAGGTTAGCGCCCAGCGGGAACGGCTACACCTGTCAAAATTGACAGACGTGTGGAACATAACGCTTGTTCGCATTGCGATATCTGCGAGACTGTCAGAGGTGACAGCGCAGACGCGTCAGGCATTCCCCGGTGAGCCAGTCAACACGAGCGCGTTGCGGGGAGTTCTCGTTGTTTCTCCAATGCGCGCGAGATTTTCGGGTCACCGTGCTCGACCGTTTGTCGGTGCTATTTTTCAAAAGGCTCGGTGGTCAACCGAAATCGTTTGGGGAAAGGGGCCCAGTCGAGACGGCAAGCGCGTGTAGGGCAAGCTTTTGCCTCGCCTCGGGGGAAACTATCTCGCACCGGACCCCTTCGCTTTGGTCGGGGACGCAACGTTACTTCTTGTACGAAATCGCCAGAAACTGTCAAAAATACTAGGGGAGTGGCTGTAGG
>Ga0210393_10004038_pt1 | contig 11659 bp, 12 predicted proteins | sample IncBWC27OmetaG_FD_160068 | JGI IMG/M metagenome (GOLD analysis project Ga0210393, IMG submission 160068) | Forest soil microbial communities from Barre Woods Harvard Forest LTER site, Petersham, Massachusetts, United States - Inc-BW-C-27-O ... | reverse complement strand
ACCGGGATATTCGCCGCCCGGCGTGACGGCGTGGCACGCCGTGGGCAGTTGCGTGCCGGCACGGCGCTCATCGCCAGGGGCGAGTTCTCCCTGATCATCATCGGATTGGTCGGCGCCTCGGTTCCCGGCGTGGCCGCGCTGGCGACGTCGTATGTCTTCATCATGGCGATCGTGGGTCCGGTGCTGGCTCGCTTCTCCGGCGGCCCCCCGCCGGAGGGTGCCGGGCCTGCGCAATAACGCCGCGACCCTCAACCGATGTGCAAGGCGACCACCAGCCATCGCTCATCCGCAATCCGCTCGACGCGGCAGGCAATGGCGTGGATGCGGTCACCGCGGCTGTAACAGCCGAAGACCTCGGCCGCGGTCGCGGGGTGTCCGACTGGTTGAAGCCGCATCCGGCGCAGCACCGCGGCGCCTTCTCGTCCGGCTGGCGCGCGGCCGACCGAAAGCACGGAGTCGACCAGGCTGGGTGCCAGCAGCGGCCGCAGCTGGGCCAGCGGCCGGCGCCGGTCAATGACTTCCAGTACTCGACGCAGCGCGGCGTCGGCGAAGATCGCCGCCCGACGCATCGACGGGGACAGCACCGCCACGGTCGCCGCCTCCGGTTGCCCGGTGGGTCGTCCGCTGTACGGCCGGCGCGGCGCGGGCCCGGCGCGGCGCAACTTTGCGTGCGATGATGGCCGGCACGGAGGGACCTTTCGAGGCACGCTTTGTCGTTCCGGCTCGTACTCGACGACGGGCGTGACGGCGAACGTTTCGCGGAGGGGTGGGCTCGCAGCAGGACTAACAGTCAACGGGCACTCTCCAACTCAGCGATCGGACGGAGGAGCCTGCTGGAGAGTGGCAGACAATTGTTTTTACTGTTTTTACGGCGCGAGTCGTCGTCGCGCAATTCGGTCTCACGCGTACCCGTGCAGTGCTACGCCGGGCTCGGGCGATTACCGTGGGCGGATACATCGGCGCACCAACGAATTGAGGGCGAATTGACAAGGAGCACAGGGCCGCAATGGTGACCCGGTTGTCCCCTTCGGACGCGTCCTTTTATCGGTTGGAAGACACCGCCACCCCGATGTACGTCGGATCGCTGTCCATCCTTCGCCGTCCGCGCGCCGGATTGAGCTACGAGGCGTTACTGGCCACCGTCGAGCAACGGCTCGCCCAGATACCGCGCTACCGACAGAAGGTTCGCGCAGTGATCGGCATGGCGCGGCCGGTGTGGATCGACGATCGCGACTTCGACATCACCTATCACGTCAGGCAGTCGGCGCTGCCATCGCCGGGCAGCGACGAGCAGCTACACGAGCTGATCGCGCGGCTGGCCGCCCGCCCGCTGGACAAGTCGCGGCCGTTGTGGGAGATGCACCTCGTCGAAGGCCTGGCCAAAAACCGCGTGGCCCTGTACACCAAGTCGCACCAGGCGCTCATCAACGGCATGACCGCGGTGGAGATCGGCCACGTCATCGCTGACCGGACGCGGCGTCCGCCGCCGTTCCCCGAAGACATTTGGGTACCTGAGCGCGACCCCGGCAGTACTCGGCTGGTGCTCGGCGCGCTGAGCGACTGGGTGATGGGGCCGGGAGCGCAGCTGCAAGCCGTCGGATCCGCGGTGGCCGGGCTGGCAACGAACTATGGCGAATGGCTCGACACCGGTCGCCGCGTCGTCGATTTCGCGCGCACGGTGGCGCGCGGCACTGCGCCGAGCAGCCCGCTCAACGCCAGGGTCTCGCGCAACCGGCGGTTCACGGTTGCCCGTGGCAATCTCGAGGACTACCGGACGATACGGGCGCGCTACGACTGCGACGTCAACGATGTGGTGCTGGCAGTGGTGGCCGGTGCGCTGGGCAACTGGTTGTTGTCACGCGGTGAAGCGGTGTCGCCGACCGCGACGATCAGGGCGATGGCGCCGTTGTCGGTGTACTCCGATGGTCAACTCGACTCAACCGGCCCAGGTCAGACGATCAGCCAGGTCACCCCGTTCCTGGTCGACTTGCCGGTGGGGGAGGGCAACGCCGTGGTGCGTCTGTCGCAGATCGCGCACGCCACCGAATCAAACCCGACGGCCGCCAGCCTGGTCGACGCCAGGACCATTGTCACGCTGTCCGGATTTGCGCCACCCACCCTGCACGCTATGGGTATCCGCGTCGCTACCGGTTTTTCCGCGCGGTCCTACAACCTGTTGATCACCAATGCGCCCGGGGCTCAGTCGCAAATGTATGTGGCGGGTACCAAGTTGCTTGAGACCTATGCCGTGCCACCGCTGCTGCACAACCAGGCGCTGGCCATCAGTGTGACGTCCTATAACGGCATGTTGTATTTCGGAATCAATGCCGACCGCGATGCGATGAGCGACGTCGACCTGCTGCCCGGGCTGCTGAATCAATCACTCGAAGAGCTTCTGGAAGCTTCTCGGTAGGGGCGTCAAAATCGCTGTGTGGATATAGCATTCGTTGATATGAGCACCGCAACGAACAAGGACGTGTCGGCGAAGGCGAAGGCGACGAAAAAGAAATCGAATGCGCCGGCCGCCCCCAAGATCTCCGATGCCGTCTATGAAGCCGAATTATTCAGGTTGCAAACAGAATTCGTGAAATTGCAGGAGTGGGTGCGCCAATCTGGTGCGCGTGTCGTGGTCATCTTCGAAGGGCGTGACGCCGCAGGCAAGGGCGGCGCCATCAAACGGATCACCGAATACCTCAGCCCCCGGGTCGCCCATATCGCGGCATTGCCGGCGCCCGCCGATCGCGAACGCGGCCAGTGGTACTACCAGCGCTATATCGCCCATCTGCCCGCCAAAGGCGAGATCGTGCTCTTCGATCGGTCGTGGTACAACCGTGCCGGCGTCGAGAAAGTCATGGGGTTTTGCACACCGGCCGAGCATGCGCTGTTTTTACGCCAGACGCCGATCTTCGAGCAGATGCTGATCGACGACGGGATTCTGCTGCGCAAGTATTGGTTTTCCGTCTCCGAGGAGGAGCAGCTGCGCCGGTTCAAGGCGCGGCGCAATGACCCTGTCCGGCAATGGAAGCTGAGTCCGATGGACATGCAATCGGTGTACCGCTGGGAGGATTATTCGCGCGCCAAGGACGAGATGATGGTGCACACCGATACCCCGGTCAGCCCGTGGTATGTCGTGGAATCCGATATCAAGAAGCACGCTCGGCTCAACATGATGCACCATCTGCTGTCGACAATCGAGTACACCGACGTGGAAACACCCAAAGTCAAGCTGCCGGAACGTCTGGTGGTGACCGGCAATTACCAGCGTCCGCCGCGTGAGCTGTCGAGGTACGTCGACGACTATGCGGCCACATTGATCGAGGGCTAGCCGTGGGTGCTGCCGCAATCCAGGTCTACATCCCAGCCACTCTGGCGATGTTGCAGCAGCTGGTCACCGACGGCTCGTTGTGGCCGGTCAACGGCACCGCATTCGCGGTGACGCCGACGTTGCGCGAGGCCTACGCCGAGGGTGACGACGATGAGCTCGCCGACGTGGCGCTGCGCGAGGCGGCGCTGGCGTCGCTGCGCCTGTTGGCGGCCGACGCGACCGTGCGGCCGCGACGCGCGGTGCTGTCCGCCGAGGTCGACGACGTCAAGTTCCGTCCCGATCTGGACGACGCCGTCGTCAGACTGGGTGCGCCCGTCGCGATCGATCAGGTGATCGCCGCATATGTCGACAACGCCGGCGCCGAGCAGGACGTCACCAGGGCTATCCAGGTCATCGATGCCGCTGACCTGGGCGATGAGGATGCTGACCTGATTGTCGGCGACGCCCAGGACCATGATCTGGCCTGGTACGCCAACCAGGAGCTGCCGTTCCTGCTCGACCTGCTCTGAGCGAATCTGTGACGCATTCCGGGCCTGCGAGCCTAGATACGGCACCGTAGGTTACGGTACCGTAGCTTGTACTGATGGGGCGTGAAACTACCCCCAAGACGTAAGCGGAAGCCAAACGCCGCACAGTGAGCAGGAGCTTCCTAGTATGAGCAAGCAATATGCACCGATTACCGCCAATGTCGTCGCAACTAAACGTCCCAGCGTCGCGGGGGCGGACCGGCATCCCGGCTGGCACGCGCTGCGCAAGATTGCCGCGCGCATCACGACGCCGCTTCTGCCCGACGACTACCTGCATCTGGCCAATCCGCTGTGGTCAGCGCGGGAATTGCGGGGCCGGATCCTGGAAGTCCGCCGGGAGACCGAAGACTCCGCGACGTTGGTCATCAAACCAGGCTGGGGCTTCAGCTTCGACTATCAGCCGGGCCAGTACATGGGGATCGGGCTGCTGGTGGAAGGGCGGTGGCGCTGGCGGTCGTATTCGCTGACGTCAAGCCCCGCGACTTCGGCGTCCGCCCGCACGGTGACCATCACCGTCAAAGCGATGCCCGAGGGCTTCCTGTCCACGCACCTGGTGGACGGTGTCGCGCCCGGGACCATCGTGAGATTGGCAGCGCCTCAGGGCAATTTCGTGTTGCCCGACCCCGCTCCGTCGTCGATTCTGTTTCTCACCGCCGGGTCGGGGATCACGCCGGTGATGTCGATGCTGCGCACATTGGTGCGGCGCAACCAGATCACCGACATCACACACGTGCATTCGGTGCCTACCGATTCCGACGTAATGTTCGGTGCGGAGTTGGCGGCGCTGGCGGCCAACCAGCCGGGCTACCGCTTGCGGCTGCGGGCGACTCGCACACAGGGTCGGCTCGACCTTGTGCGGCTCGACCATGAGGTGCCGGACTGGCGCGACCGCCAGACCTGGGCCTGCGGGCCGGAGGGCATGCTCGTTCAGGCTGAGAAGGTATGGTCGGCGGCGGGCATCAGCGAGTGGCTGCACTTGGAGCGATTCGCGGTGTCCAAGGCCGCGCCCGCCGGGGCCGGCGGAACCGTCACCTTCGCCCGAAGCGGACACGCCGTTACCGCTGATGCGGCGACATCGTTGATGGACGCCGGCGAGGGCGCCGGTGTGCAGATGCCCTTCGGATGCCGCATGGGCATCTGCCAGTCGTGTGTGGTCAGCCTGGCGGACGGCCACGTTCGCGACCTGCGAACCGGCAAGGAACACGACCCCGGAACCCGGATCCAGACCTGTGTGTCGGCCGCCTCCGGCGATTGTGTGCTTGACATCTAAAGGCTACTCACAGGTAACCTACGGAGTCGTAGGTTACGATAGCGTAGGTAACTGATCCGACAAACGACCGCAGGGAGATGAAGACGATGGCGATTACCGACGTCGACGAATTCGCCCATCTGACGGACACCGACATCGAAAGCCTGGCCGTTGAGCTGGACGCTATCCGCCAGGACATTGAAGACTCTCGCGGCGAGCGGGACGCCCGCTACATCCGTCGCACCATCGCAGCGCAGCGCGCGCTGGAGGTAACCGGCCGGCTGCTGCTGGCTGCCAGCTCACGCCGTTCGGCATGGTGGGCAGGAACCGCGACGCTGGGCGTGGCCAAGATCGTCGAGAACATGGAGATCGGCCACAACGTCATGCACGGCCAGTGGGACTGGATGAACGACCCGGAGATTCACTCCTCGACGTGGGAGTGGGACATGAGCGGGTCGTCCAAGCACTGGCGCTACACGCACAACTTTGTGCACCATAAGTACACCAACATCCTCGGGATGGACGACGACGTCGGCTACGGCATGCTGCGCGTCACCCGTGACCAGCGCTGGAAGAAATTCAACCTTTTCAATCTGGTGTGGAACTCCTTGCTGGCGCTTCTCTTTGAGTGGGGCGTCGGCTTGCAGCACGTGGAGATCGGCAAGATCGCCAAGAAACGGATGGACAGCGGAGAAGCCCGCGAGCGGGTCGACGAGTTCTTGGCCAAGGCCGGTCGGCAGGTGCTCAAGGACTACGTCGCCTTCCCGGCGCTGACCTCTTTGTCGCCCGGCGCGACGTACACGTCCACGTTGAAGGCCAACGCAGTTGCCAACGTCATCCGCAACGTGTGGGCCAACGCCGTCATCTTCTGCGGCCATTTTCCCGATGGCGCAGAGAAATTCACCAAGACCGACATGATCGGCGAAACGAAGGGCCAGTGGTACCTGCGCCAGATGCTGGGTAGCGCCAACTTCGAAGCCGGGCCGGTGCTGCGGTTCATGAGCGGCAACCTGTGCCTCCAGATCGAGCACCACCTGTACCCAGATCTGCCGAGCAACCGGCTGCACGAGATCTCGGTGCGGGTACGTGCGGTTTGCGAAAAGTACGACTTGCCTTACACCACAGGCTCATTCCTCGTGCAGTATGGCAAGACGTGGCGCACGCTGGCCAAGCTGTCGCTGCCGAACAAGTACCTGCTGGACAACGCCGATGACGCGCCCGAGACCCGCAGCGAGCGGATGTTCGCGGAGCTGGAGCCGGATTTCGCCGGCGCCGATCCGGCGACCGGTCGGCGGCGCGGGCTGAAGTCCGCGATTGCCGCCGTGCGGGGTTGGCGGCGCAGCAAGCGGGCCGCAAAGGCTGCAGTCAGCGACGCTGAAGAAGACCTCGCGGCCTAAGTTTCTGCGCCGAACGTGTTTTCACTGCGAGATTTTCGGCTGTTTTTCGCAGTGAGCTCACGTTCGGCGCTTATCTCGTAGCAGTTCAGGGTGTGGCAGGCTAAATGCCGGGGCCCGAGGGAGGCGCGGCATGACATATATGGGCAAGCCCTACTACCCGATCTGGCTCGACAACCTCGCCGACGACGTCACCTTGGAGGCCGCGGCAATGGACGGCACTGCGCACGGCGCAGAGGACGTTCGCTCGATCGTGGTCACGGCTCGCGAGGTGTATGACAACCAGCAGTTCAACTTCGCCGGCCCCGTTGGCGACTACGGCTTCGTTGAGGATTACACAACAGAGGTCCGCGGCGTGCACACCAACGTCGTCGTCTGGGTCACCTTCAACGCTGCCGGGCAGACCCGGCAAGTTGTGGTCAACCACCGGCCACGCAGTGCGCTGCTGTCCTTCTCCCGCTTGATGCTCGAGAAGTTCGCCGGCACCCCCCTCGCTAAGCACTGGGAAAGCACACCGTGAGGAACGCCCCCCTTTGGGGGACGGTGTCAGGCAGTCACCTTCGCAGCCAGCGCGGCCAACTTGGTGTCGAGTTCTTTTGCGGCGCTGAGCAGTTCCGGATTGTGCTCGACGACCATCAGCGACGACGGTTTGACGTAGGTCAGACTGCTGCGGCCATCGGCCTCGTCGATCAGCAGCACCTCGACCGGGGCGAACAAGCCCGCGGTGACGTCGTGGCGCAACATCGTGATGGCGATCAGCGGGTTACCGAGGATCACGCGTAGCACCTTGCGGTCGATGCCGGCCTTTGTGATCCAGGCGCCATGGTCGAACAGCTTGAACAACATGAATCCGCTTGGACCGACGTGAGGTTCGACTTCCTGGCGATACGATTCCCAGCTGGTTGACGCTAGCGCGAGGTCGTCGAGCGAGACCGGCCGTTCTCCGATGTCACCTAGCAACGCGACGACTAATTCGTCGTAACTTTTCGCGCTGTCGTAGCGCACTCGCACCCCGTCGAAGCGGGTTTCCCGTGGCTCAGACGCGGACATCGTCGGCATGCTCGGGTACGGCGTCGGCAACGTGCTCGAAGCGGTCGTGCAGATGCGCGCTCGGGGTGCGATCCACCATCAAGCTGAGCAGTTCGGGCCGGCTGTAGTGACCGCTGGCATCCATGAGGATCTTTCGGATGTTGATCAACGAGAAGTCAAGGTCAGCTATCACCTCGCCCTCACCGGATCGCAGCGGCTCGCCCAGATACTCGCCCTGGGGCGAGAGGATCGCCGTGAAAAAGCCACCAGAGATCGGGCCAATAGGGCAACCCGTGTCGGCCATGATCTGCGCCTGCTGATCGGCGTCGAGCCAGGCTGTGGCGTTCACGACGAAAGCGCCCGACTCGAGAGCGTGATTGCGCACGCTGATCTCGGCCTGTTGGGCGAACAAGTCGCCGCCGAAAGCTCCGGGAAACATGGCCGAATGGATCTGCTCGCCGTCGGCGATCATCGCGTATCGCGCCAGCGGGTTGTAGTGCTCCCAACACGCCAACTGTCCGATCCGCCCGACCGCGCTGTCGACCGCTCGCAAGCCGCTGCCGTCGCCCTGTCCCCAGACCATCCGCTCGTGGTAAGTCGGAGTGGTCTTGCGTCGGCGCTGAATCAACGTGCCGTCGGCGTCGAACAACAACTGCGTGTTGTACAGCGAGCCACCGTCACGCTCGTTGACACCCACCGACACCACCATGCCCGCGGCCCGTGCCGCCGCACTGAGTGCGTCGACCGTCGGCGACGGTATTGTCACCGCCTGATTCATCAGTTTGAGGTGTTCGGTACGCATCTCGAACGGACGCTGGACGAAGGAGAAGTACGGGTAGTACGGGATCACCGTCTCCGGAAAGGTCGCGAACTGCACGTCCTGCCCGGCCAGCCGTTCGATTTTGCTAACTACCCGTTCAACCGTTCCCTCCCGGCTGTACAGCACCGGGCTGAGTTGTACTGCGGCAGCACGTATTACGCTCATTGCCGCGCCCTTCGTTGGTGTTGGGTGTTATTTGGTCGAGCCGCTCGAAGATGGCCGATTGGCCCTCCCGGCGCCCTCGCGCATTGTCTGCAAACCATACCGCTTTCCGCGCTGCTCCAGCGCGTTGACCAGTGTGGTCATGATGCGGGCGTTACCGACAACGGCGTGACCCGCGATGTTCTTCGATCACGCTGGCAATGCAAGCCGATTCTGAGAGGGTTATGGTGCGGGATCGACATGTGCGTCGGGGTCCCGCCCAATGGCGGGACGTCGATGCATCCACTGGGAGGAGAGATAGCCATGGGTAATGACGACGTGCGGGTTGCCCTGCAGCGGCACTGGGCGGCCTCCGACGTCAACGACTTTGCGACCGAGCACCAAATCTACCGAGCTGATGCGGTTCTCGACTATCCGCAATCGGGCGAGCGCATCCGAGGTCGAGCCAACATTGAGGCGTCGCGCGCCGCGCAGCCGAACACCAAACGCTTCACCGTGCGACGCATGCTTGGTGGCGGCGATCTCTGGATCAGCGAACTCGTCCTGACGTATGACGGTCAACCGTTTTACACCGTCAGCATCATGGAATTCGAGGGCGGGGAGGTGGTCCGTGAGACGCAATACTTTAGCGACCCGTTCGAGCCGGGGCCATCCCGCGCTCAATGGGTCGAACGAATGGAATGAAAGGTACGGCGTCAACGTCCAGGTCATCTTCGTGCTCGTCGTAGGCTTGCGCCTCACGTTCGTCGGGGAACGTCACTGCCCGCCAGAGCAGTGAAATCCGTACTTGATCATTCGGCAGGGTGCCGATCACCGAGGTGCCGTCGGTGATCTCCCAGCCTTCGTTGTTAGGCCGGATTTCGGATTGCACGCTGAGCTTGATCTGTTCTTGGAATTGTTGTGCGTCGCATATCGCGCCGACTTGGTGGAGGGCGAGACCCCTTGCTCCCAGGCAGGGCTCGTTGTCGCCGACCGCACTGGAGGGCAGAGCCTGACAATTTTGCTCAACTCTGCGGAGGCGCTGGCGTCTCGGCCGTAACGATCACCCGCCTCCGATAGATAAATGCCACGCCCACCGCCTGGGTCTACGCTCGGAGAGGCACAAGGAAAGGTACGCGATGTTCGCAGCGTTCGGATTCGAGGCCCTCGGTGTAGTGGTCGGCGATATGTATTTCATCGACCCGGCCCCGCTCGCCGGTCAGGAGACCCCGGAACGGGGAGTCAGATTGGAACTCCGCCTCGTCGAACGGGCCGAGCCCCAGGGGTCCATCTACGCCGGCGTCCCGATCACCTTTGCCCGCCCGGTGTGGCGGGTGGACATTTTCGGATCAACAGAGAGCCCGCCCGGGACGCTGGACCGGGCCCATCACCACCCCCGTTTCGACGGTTGGGAACCCGGACGCCGGCACTTCGTCGCCGAGCTGTCAGCCGACCCGCTGTCCTGGCTGGCCGATCAACTGGCCGACCCGGCTGCCGTGCTGGCCCGGGCAGGCGTCGACGCGGACGAGGTCACCACAGCCGATAAGACCGGACTCGCCGCGGCAGGCCCGGAGATTGTAGCCGTAGTGAAACGGATGCTCGATGGCGTGCGGGACGGCGAATTGGCCCCGGCCCCCGCCGAGCCGGTTGCTGCTGGCCGCACCGGCTGGCTCTAGTTTTGACCAGCCGGATCCTTGCAATCCGAAAGGATCCGGTTACGCAGGAAGAGTTGATCTTTGGCTGGGTGGCGTAGTCGCCTAGCCCAGTCGCTCGATGACGGTCGCGTTGGCCATGCCGCCGCGCTCGCACATCGTCTGCAGCCCATAGCGACCGCCGCGCTGTTCGAGTGCGTTAACGAGTGTGGTCATGATGCGGGCACCGCTCGCACCGAGCGGGTGGCCGATCGCGATGGCGCCACCATTGACGTTGGCCTCGGCCAGATCCGCGCCAGTATCTGCAGCCCAGGCCAGTGCCGGCTTGGGGGCCCTAAAGTGCGTGCGGGGACGCCGTAATTCACGCCCGATATGCGAAGGGGGTTAGGCCGAAGCGGGGAAGCCGTTCGCAGCCGAATGCATGTATCGATCGGGGTACGACCGCCGTCATCGCATCGCCTCGGTCCACGCGATATGTCCTTACAGGCCAAGCGATCTCGCCATGTCACGCCCTGAGAACCAACGTTCTCAGGGTTCTCAAGATCGCTGCAAAACCGGCCCCGATGCGAGGAGAGCAATCGAAGAATTTTTACATCGCGTCCTTGATAACTATCACTTCTCGACTAGTCAGTGTTGGGTCTTGGACACGATGCTTCGCGCCGCGGAAAGTAGAGCGTAGCGCCAGAAAACCGCTCGAACCATCAACCACATGAAAGGGTCCTGGGCCGACCAATGATCGCGAAACTTTTTCTAGGCGGCGCAATTACCGCGGCAGCGATAAACACCGCAACGCCGGCCGCGGCCGATCCGGGCAACCCATTCAATTATCTCTGCATGGATAGCCACCGCTCTACGTCAGCCCCGGCCACCGTCTCTCACAGCGGCATCTCGCAGGTACAGGCGGGGATTCAGGATGGCTTGCGCGACATGCAATCCGCGCTTTCACCGAGTCGTCGCCCCCCTTCCTGAGGACACGAGGCGCGGCCCCGGATGCGTCCCGACACTCGATGACTTCAACTCCAAAAGTGGCGAGATGATTCGAGATGGACCCCGGCCTCTATCGGTAGACCGGTCCTGACCCGTGCGGTAAATTCCGAGAATGTCGATTAATCGTCGCAAGGTTTTGGGTGGAGCGAGCCTGGCCGGCGCTGCAGCCGCGACCGGTGCAGGCGTTGACCGCCTTATCTCCGATGGCACTCCCGGCTATCGCACTAGTAAGGAAGAGCCGATGACCGATGATGCGGCACGCTTTGGTAATCCCCGGCTACCCGCTGAGTTGATCACCTCGCAATCGCATCTGTTCCCACTCGGCGCTCAACCCGTTAGCACGTATGACGGGGGCTCGTTTCAGCAGGCGAGCGAGGATAATTTTGCGATCCTCAAGGGTCAAGAGGTCAGCGTCTTGCTGCTCACGTTGCAGCCCGGAGGTATCCGCGAGCCGCATTGGCATCCCAGCGCGTGGGAGATCAACATTGTCATCAAGGGAGTCGCGGCTTGGGTCGTCATCGACGGGAACGGCAAT
>Ga0210393_10004037_pt1 | contig 11661 bp, 10 predicted proteins | sample IncBWC27OmetaG_FD_160068 | JGI IMG/M metagenome (GOLD analysis project Ga0210393, IMG submission 160068) | Forest soil microbial communities from Barre Woods Harvard Forest LTER site, Petersham, Massachusetts, United States - Inc-BW-C-27-O ... | reverse complement strand
CAATCAGGCCACCTTCGTTCCGGTTGGTGTATCGCAAAGATTGCATCTCGCCGTAATGCTTTTCCAGACGCGCCCTCGTGTTGGCCAACCCTATGCCCTCCCTCCAGGTGGACTCCGCTGTTATTCCGGGACCATCGTCCAGAATCGATATGGACAGCTCGGCGCCAACGCGCGCTGCTCGAACTTCCACGGAGCCCGGTCGATCAAGTCGGGAAATGCCGTGTCGAACGGCGTTTTCGACGATCGGCTGCAGCAAAAGGCATGGAACATTGCAGTCGAGCGTTTCGGGATCGGCGTTTACCAGCACTCTCAGCCGGTCTTGGAAGCGCGCGCGCTCAATCACCAGGTACAGTTCCAGCATGTTCAGTTCCCGGCGCAGTGGAACCTCTTCGCTCGCGGAAACGGACAAGGTTGTGCGCAGCAACTCGCCGAGAGACGTCATCATGTTGTCCGCTGCTTCCACGTCTTCCCGCATGAGCCACGAAATCGAGTTCAGTGTATTAAACAGAAAATGAGGTTGTAGTTGGCCCTTCAACATTTCAAGCTGAGCTTTTACGAGTTCCTGCTCTCGCTGCTGGGATTTGCGCGCAGCCTTTATCGCGTGGTGCATGCCGACAATGGCCCAAAAGAACCCTGCAACTATGACGGAATTGTCGATCAAGTATGTCTGACTCTGGCGCCAGAAGGAGTGCAGAGCAAAATCGGGGTACACGAAGTGGTGCAATTTCACGCGGTACGATGAGTACAACAATTCGGTGGCTACATTCAATAGAAGCAGAACTGCCACATTCTTGACCAGCGCCGGGCGTTCCAGCGGAAATTTCTCCGCCCACCAGGCCATGACCGGCGTCATGATTAACCAGAACCCCAATTCAACTACCGTATAGCGAAAGCTTCCCTCCCAACTCAGTTGATATCCTAAGTCCGTGCGCAAAGCGTAGTATTCTGATACCCGGACGACGAAGAACCACACTACCGCGATCCAAATCCATGAATTTTTCTGCATTTGCCTTCTTCCCAGCACCACCCGCGATTCTCGATTCTACCTCTCGTACCGGCCGACTCTGCAGCGTTTTGTCGCACCATAATAACGCTTGGGCGCGCCATCGGACGTCTCACCGTTCTGCTCTGTGCAGCAGTCGGAATTCCAGGGAAATCCCAGTGCCCGATTAACGCTTATCGGAAAAGTGAATTTCTACTTCAATTGGTCGGTTACGCAACGAAGCAGCGATTACAGACCCGTCTTTTGCGCTGGTGGGCAGCTAACTGAAGGTTCCGGTCGAAACTCAATCACTTGTTCGGTGGGAAACTCTTCATCGTCTTCTGTATGACCTTGTCCACATTTTGTTGCAGGTTGTTAACGAATTTCTTGGGGTCGTGAAACTTCTGCGATGCAGTTGCCTGCCAAAGCTGGGTCTTCGTCGCGGCATCTGTTACGGTTATCTCCATTTTCGCGAGGCTGGAAACCCACACGTCCGAGGAAATTCCAGTCAAGCTGCCTCCCCAGTAATAGTTCTGCATGTCCGCGGCGTACAAGTAGCGCTGCGCACCCACATCGGTTTTGGGCATCCCTCCGGCCTCATAAGTGATCCGGAAGTCGGGATCCTTATCATCTTCCACAAAACCTCCGGCTCGCAGATTCCGGTTAATGGAGTCAACGATCGCCATGTTGATGCGTTCTTGAACTTCCTTCGTCTGCTGAGTCAGCAGATAGTTCGCGCCCCAGGTATATTTCCTATATTTCGAGAAATCCACGGATTTGTCGAATGTTGACTTTACATTCTGCGCGACTGCGTCTCCCGCCAGATGCAGCAGCCCAAGACAAAGAAGAAGAACAACTGCCAATCGTCTGCCGGACATGATCGGTTTCCTCTCGTTCCCGCGATTTTCGTTGGAATCTCGAAATCCAGCCCAGGCTACACTCCCCCATTTTTCGTCGCGATACGGTGGCGACACCCGCGTCCTGAGCGCTCCGGGCATTTCTGAGAGTTGCCGCTGAAGTATACGGCAATTCAGGTCGAATGCCTGATCAACCCTTGCCGGAAACCGACCCACTACCAAGGAATCGGAGCTTTTGACTTGCTGTCGTAAAACCCAGCCCTCAGCCGTCCGCCAATCGCTCCCACCCCTCCGCGCAATCTGTACTAGAATTGTTCCATGGCCGAAGGCTTCTATCCCACGCTCTGGAGTTCCACCAAGATCACCCTGCGCGTAGTGTGGCGCGCCATCCGCCAACTCTTCCACGAAACGACGGGCGCGATCTTCGCCCTCTTCGCTCTGTACGGCGGCATCTCCGCCTGGCGCCAATGGCACACGCGCCCCGCCGCGTGGCTGCTAGGCTTCACGATCGTTTACGCCGTCACCATGGTGTGTTTTGCATTCACGTCTTTCCGCCGCGCCCGTCGCGTGCGCTAAAGCAAAAATCGGAAAATCGAAAATGGAAAATCGAAAATCCGCCACCGCAGAACGCCACGCCGCCTCTCCTTCCGGCCTGCCCTTGGAAGCTGTCGTCACTGCGAACGATCTCCGCGATTGGGACGCCGAACGCGACCTCGGCTATCCCGGCCAATTCCCGTTCACCCGCGGCGTTTATCCCACCATGTATCGCGGCCGCCTCTGGACCACCCGCCAATACGCCGGCTTCGGCAGCGCCGTCGAATCCAACCAACGCTACCGCTATCTGCTCGCGCAAGGAGTGAAAGGACTCTCCGTCGCTTTCGATCTACCCACGCAAATCGGCATGGATTCCGATCACATTCTCGCGCTCGGTGAAGTCGGCAAAGTCGGCGTCGCCATCGATTCTCTCGAAGACATGCAAACGCTCTTCGACGGCATCCCGCTGGAAACCGTCTCCACCTCGATGACCATTAATTCCACCGCCGCGATTCTGCTCGCGCTCTACGTCGCCGTCGCCAAACAGCAAGGCGCAAACCTCCAACGCCTCGCCGGAACCGTGCAGAACGACATCCTCAAGGAATATATCGCGCGCGGCACTTATATTTATCCGCTGCGCCCCGCCATGCGCATCGTCACCGATATTTTCGCCTGGTGCCGCCACGAGCTGCCCAACTGGAATGCGATTTCCATTTCCGGCTATCACATCCGCGAAGCCGGTTCTACCGATGTGCAGGAAGTCGCCTTCACACTCGCGAATGGCATCGCGTACGTTGAAGCCGCCATCAGCGCCGGCCTCGCCGTGGACGAATTTGCGCCGCAACTCTCCTTCTTCTTCAATTCGCACAACGAACTGCTGATGCAAATCGCAAAATTCCGCGCCGCCCGCCGCCTGTGGGCGCGCACGATGCAGGAACGTTTCGGCGCCCGCGATCCGCGCTCCCTGATGCTGCGTTTCCACGCGCAAACCGCCGGCTCGTCGCTCACCGCGCAGCAACCGGAAAATAATCTGGTGCGAGTAGCGCTGCAATCCCTCGCCGCGGTTCTCGGCGGCTGCCAATCGCTCCACGCTAACGCGCTCGATGAAGCTCTCGCGCTGCCCACCGAGCAATCCGCGCTGCTAGCTCTGCGCACCCAGCAAATCATCGCGCAAGAAACAGGGGTAGTGAACACCACGGATCCAGTCGCAGGTTCCTACGCCATCGAAAAGCTCACAGACGAAATCGAAGCTGGCGCGCGGGAATACATTTCCAAGATTGACGCGCTGGGAGGAGTGCTGCGCGCCGTCGAAACCGGTTACATCCAGCAGGAAATTCAGAAGTCCGCGTTCGAATACCAGAATGCCGTGGACAGCAGCGAGCAAGTAGTCGTCGGCGTAAATCGTTTCCAGACCGGCGACGAAAAACCCATCCCCACCCTGCGCATTGACCCCGAAATCGAACGCACCCAGATCGCGCGCCTAAATTCTCTGCGCGCCCGCCGCAATACGCCCAAAGCGCAGGCCGCGCTCGAAGAAATCGAGCGCCGCGCCCGCACCACCGAAAATCTAATGCCCGCCATCCTCACTGCCGTCGAAGCCTACGCCACGGTAGGCGAAATTTCCGACGCCCTCCGCCGCGCCTTCGGCGAATACCAGGAATCCGTCGTAATCTGAATCGCGCTACAGCGCGATTCATCCTGAGAACCGCCACTCCCAGTTCGAAGGGTCTCCGCCACAGCGCGATTCATCATAATGTCCTAGAATAACCGCTCATGAATTCCTCGGCCCTCTTGGACGATCTCCGCGTAGTGCTGGTCGCGACGCGCAATCCTCTAAACATTGGCGCCGCCGCCCGCGCCATGAGCAATTTCGGCTGCACGCATCTGCGCCTAGTCAATCCCTACGACCCGGCCTATCGCGAAGCGCGTTCCGCAGTCGGCGCCGCGCCAGTTCTCGCAAGCGCGGAACAGTTCAGCACCGTAGCGGAAGCGGTCGCGGACTGCACGCTCGTTGTCGGCACCACAGCCGCCGGCCGCCGCGAAATGCATCACCAGCTCCGTACGCTCGAAGCCGGCGCGCGCATCATTCTGCGGCGCCTCGCACGCAAGCGCGCTGGACGCGGCAAAACATCGCGCGTCGCGCTCCTCTTCGGCTCGGAAAAAACCGGCTTGTCCAATGAAGATTTGAGCCACTGCCACTGGCTCCTGCGCATCCCCACCCGCGCAGAGCATCGCGCGATGAACCTGGGCCAAGCCGTAGCAGTCTGCCTCTACGAACTAGTCCGCGACGCCAAAGCCGCGGCCAAATTTAAGCAAGCGCTCGAAAAAGCCCCGCCCGCCACAGCCGGCGAACTCGAACGCTTCACCGCCGTCCTCACCGAAGCCCTCAGCTCCAGCGGCTTCCTCGATCGCCGCACCGTCGCCGACGCCGACGATCGCATCCGCCGCCTAGTCCGCCGCCTCAATCTCCCCAGCCGCGACGCCGACATGTGGACCGCCATAATGCGCCAAATCGTCTGGAAGCTCCACGCCACGGGAAGCCCGACCCCACGTCCGCCCAAAAAAACCGCGAGTTAGCGCAGGAGCAGTTCGCGAATGTCCCGCGCCACGAACGCAGCGTCAGAAGCCGCGCGCTCCACGAAACTATGGCCTTATTAATAATTTATCGGGACAGTGATAGGCAGCGCGACAAGCATCGATTCGAGCGCGCGTTTCATCCTTACGAAGGCCAGACTCTGGAAGTCTCTCGGTTCGTGGAGCCGTTTTGCGTGGCGGCGCAAGCGGAGCCCGCCGCAGCATCACGGAATGCTGCGGCGGGGCACAAATCATCTAAGCTATTCGAGCAGGTGACGCAACCTATTTTCGCCATTCACGGCGATCTTCGTTTAGACCGTCAGTGCACGCCGCCTGGAGGAAGCTCGCGCGGGGTTCGAACGCGCGGCGGCGCTGACGCGCAACGCACGAGGGCGTCAGCTGCTTCTCGCGCGTGCTGAATCGTGCGTCGCCGGTGCAACGCGATGTGAGTTGGAGTGACGACGAAAGCGACGCTGCCTGCGCGTGAACGCGCGGCTTTTTGCGCTGCTCGGTAGCGAACCATCTAAACTCGCACCCTCGCCTACGGCCTGCTTACGGCAGGCAGGCGAGACTCGGCACCCGCAAAAACTAAGCGTTCATGGGCGGCGCGGAAGGGTCCGTCACTCGCCGAAGGCTTGTGGCTCGAATAAGGTACTATTTTGCGACATTACTGAAACCCCTTGCACTTTGTTACTTTCACGATTTGTCAGACGACGCCAGGCCCGAGATACCACCTTTGTATTCAGCTAGATAGACTGCTCCAAGAGGAGGCACGCGATGGCTGCTTTTGGCCCCAAAATTGCATGTTCTGTATTCAACTGAGAGTGTTCGCAGGACACGATTGTTCGGAGGAAAGATGAAGAAAGTTCTAGTTCTAACTTTGGGCCTCGTTTTGGTCGCACTTGTTTTCGGCTCGCCGGCTTGGGCCGATTCGGGCGGTTCGCTGACTTTGACGAATTGCGGGACGTCGGGGACGAGCTGCCCGGGTGCCACGTATAGCTTCGACATCGGTAGCACCTCCGCCACTCTTACGATTACGATTGGCGGCGGTAACGCCTTGACGAGCAATAATGACACATTGACAGGAGTCGATCTTGGGTTCCTTCCCCAGCACGACTTCACTTCGATTGACTCAACCGTGGCGGCGAATTTCAACGGCACCGCGGAGACTTGGGCTGGAAGTCTGAGCAGCTTGAGCAACGGGAACTGCGGAGGGAATGGCGGCGCGTTCGTTTGCGCGGATGGTCCGGGGCCAACACTGGTGGACGGCGGGACCTATACCTTCACGTGGGACTACGTGCTGACAAGCCAAGGTTCGACTGATCTAAGTGGCATCACTGTCGGTGGCGTACATATCGGTGCGAACTACGGTCCGGCCAATGGTCTGATCGTTTCGGAGACGGGCGCGACAGCCGGCGTTCCGGAACCCAGTTCCTTTGTGATGCTCGGCGCGGGCTTGCTCGGCTTGGCCATTCTCGCCAGCCGTCGCTCCTTGACTGCCTAATCGGTCGTCGTCACAATCTTCATCCAAGAACCCGTCCGGATTCCGGGCGGGTTTTTCTTTTCCCATCTCCCTTCTCTGCGGCCTCTGCGTCTCGCCCGCAACTCCCAGTAGCAATTTGCGAGTTTTTTTGTACGTTGTGTCCGCAGGCGCGCTCGGGCCCGGACTCCTTCCAGACTGATTAGATGACGTTGTCGGCTGCTTCTCCCGAGTAGACTTGGTAGCTATAGAGGACCAAGGCTTGGAAGAAAGGAGCCGAGTCCGCCGCGGCGGAACGATTATAGGATGCGATTTTCACACGCGCTACCAAACGATCGCGATGCTGGACGAGGCTACTGGGGAGTCAACCGAACTGCGCTTGGATCACCAGAACGGCGAAGCGGAGGCTTACTACCGGAGTTTGCAGGGTCCGGTGCGGGTGGGGATCGAGGCCACCGGGCCGATTCGCTGGTTCGAGTGCTTGCTCGCGGAACCGGGTCACGAACTGTGGATCGGGGACGCCGCCAAGTTCGCCCGCGCTCCCAAAAAAGCCCCGCCCGCCACCGCCCGCGAACTCGAAAGCTTCACGGAGGTCCAAGCCGAAGCCCTAAGCTCCAGCGTCTTCCGCGATCGCCGCGCCGTAGCCGACCAGCGCATCCGCCGCCGACGAACGCATGCGACGCCTAGTCCGCCGCCCAAATCTCCCCACTCCCGACGCCGACATGTGGACCGGCATAATGCGCGATATCGTCTGGAAGCTCCGCGCCACAGAAACCCCGCCGCCACCCCCGCAGTCGCCGGCCTCGCGCAGAAAACCAACAGCCTAGAATTTCACGAAGTCGCGCGCATCCGTAGCGTCGTTTAGAGGCGCTGCACCTAAACCTGCACCATCGCCCGCAGCCCGCCCGCCGTAGGACGGCGCGAACGCGGTATCCGCCAAATCGATGCCTTTCGTTTGGGTCGTCTGGAAGAGCGTCCCACCCGGCTAATCCGTATCCAGAGTCGTGATCTGCAATCGCGAGTTACCTTTTCTAATCGGCCGACAATTGCACGTTTTGAAGCGCATTTCGCCGCTCACAACTCACCGATCACGTCTCAAAAATCCGCCATCGCCTGTTCCCGTCCGCGCTTGTTGTCGCTTCTAATCGGTAGTCCATTATTAGAAATCGAGCTAACCCACTCACAACAAACGAGAAAACGTTTTCTAACCGGTGGTTTTTTTGCCACTTCAGCGCCCGCCCCACACATTAACAATCGTCGTCACGAATTTTTAGCCGCAACAGACCCGAATTCAGAAAATTGGCAATCTCATGAAAACACAAGAGAAACAATTTTCTAACCGCAACACAGAAATCCACCGTGGCATAGGCTTGCCCGCCGCAGGAAGGCGATCTTGTGAATCGCCCCGCGGGGCGATTCATCCTGAGATCCCGCAGCGCGGGATCGAAGGGCTCAGCTCCTCGGTGTTGTATTGGGCCATTGCGAAATCATTCAAACCAAATCAAATGCGCACAGGCAAGACAAGATTGCCTATGCTACCCGTGCCCCGATTCACTACTCACCAATCACTACTCACCAATCACGCACTTCTGCGTCGCCACGGATTCATGTATTCTGCTGGGCCTATGCTGGACTTGGGATATGTGCGGGAACATCTGGATTTGATCGAGAAGATGGCGCGGGACCGCGGCGCCACGCTGAACCTGGGACCTTTTCGTCAGCTCGATACCGACCGGCGGATGGTGATCACTTCGGCGGAGCGGTTGAAAGCGGAGCGCAACAAGGCCAGCGAAGAAATCGCGCGCATGAAGAAGTGCGGCGAAGACTGTACGGCATTGCTCGCCTTGATGAAGCAGGTCTCCGACAAAATCAAGCGCGACGACGAAACCATCACGGTGCTGGACGAGCAGCTGAAGCAATTCCTGCTGACCGTGCCGAATATTCCGCACACGAGCGTGCCGGTGGGAAAATCCACGGCGGACAATGTCGAAGTGCGGCGCTGGGGAGCGCCGCCTTCATTCGATTTCAAGCCGAAGGCGCATTGGGACTTGGGCGAAGGCGCGGGGATACTCGATTTCGACGCGGCGATCAAAATCGCCGGCGCGCGTTTTGCGGTGTACAAGGGGCTGGGCGCGCGGCTGGAACGGGCCCTCGCGAATTTTTTCCTGGACGTGCACACGCGCGAGCACGGCTACACGGAAATTCTGCCGCCGTTTCTGGTGAACACCGCTTCGCTCACCGGCGTGGGCCAGCTGCCGAAATTCGCGGCGGATATGTTTCACCTGGAAGGCACGGACCTGTGGCTGACGCCGACTTCCGAAGTGGAATTGACCAGCCTGTATCGCGATACGACTCTGGAGGCCGACGCGCTGCCGATCAAAGTGTGCGCCTGGACGGCGTGTTTCCGCTCCGAAGCCGGCGCGGCGGGACGCGACACGCGCGGGCTGAAGCGCCAGCACCAGTTTCAGAAAGTGGAAATGTTCAAATTCACGCGGCCGGAGCAGAGTTACGACGAGCTGGAAGCGCTGGTCGCGAACGCCGAAGCGATTTTGCAGCGGCTGGGGCTGCATTATCGCGTGATGCTGCTGTGTACCGCCGATATGGGATTCGCGTCGGCGAAAACCTACGATATCGAGGTGTGGCTACCGTCGGCGGGCGAGTTCATGGAAATTTCTTCGTGCTCGAATACGGAAGCGTTTCAGGCGCGGCGCTCGGGGATACGCTTCAAGCCGCCGGGCGGGAAGAAATCCGAATTCGTGCACACGCTGAATGGCTCAGGCCTGGCGGTGGGGCGCACATGGATCGCCCTGCTGGAAAATTTTCAGCGCGCGGATGGGTCGGTGGTGATTCCGGAAGCCCTGCGGCCGTTCATGGGCGTCGACGTGATTCCCGGCGCGGCGAAAACCTAAAGTTTTTCTCGTGCTGAATTTCGCGCGCGCGGCGGATTACGAAATTGGACCGACGAGCACCATCGGGCCCGTCGGATGCGTCATGCCCCCTGCCGGTTCGAGCGACACTGCGAATTCTTTTGCAGTGACGCCGGCGGGAAGCTTCATCATCATGTGGCTCATTTCGCCGTTCTGGGGATTGAAAACTCCAGCGCTGATAGGCGCGCCGTTCATGGGCACAAGCCACAACTGGTAACTCTTGTCCGCAGGCGCCGATGGCAGCCAGCCGTCGTACGTCATCATTCCTTCCTTCGCGTTGTACAGCACGCGTGCGTGGCCCTCGGCATGGCTCTCAGGCGTGCCTTTCTGCGACCACAACGGAACGACGAGCGTCTCGCGCGCGGCGATCAGGTCAGCCTGATGGCGCGTTTCGGCGAGTTCCTGCTTCTGCTGCTCGATGGTGTTGCGCAGATCGGCGAGCTGACGATTGAGCTGTTCGTTGTGCAGCCACAGCAGAACGGTGGCAAGCGCGAACGCGCCCGCGACCGGCAACAGCACGCCCCACCAACGCGCGAAGACTCCGGCGTCTGCGGCAGGCTCTGGCTTTACGCGCGCCAGGCCGCCGCTCGGTCCTTCGGCGGAGGCGATGACTTGGCGCATCAGAGTTTCTTTCACGCCGGGCGAGGGAGCCACGGTCGGCGCGGCGAAAGCAAGGATGGCGATGCGTCCGCGCGCTGCGGCGACTTTTTCGGCGCAGTCCGCGCAGGACACCAGGTGCGATTCGAACGCTTGGCGTTCGGCGTCGTCGAGCGCGCCTAGCGCGTAGAGATCGAAATCTTCCGGCCGAGTTGGATGTTCGCTGCTCATGAATGCAGATCCCGTTTCAGAGTTTCTACCGCCGAGCGCAGCCGAGTTTTAACCGTGCCGAGCGGGTCGCCCGTGCGCTGCGCGATTTCACTGTGCGTCAGGCCCTCGAAGTACGCCAGCTCGATGGCGGCGCGTTGCTCTTTCGGCAGATTGTCCAGCGCGCTTTTCACTTTGGCCATCAGTTGCTGTTGCGCGACGGAGCTTTCGAGATTCGATGCGACCACGACTGTGTTTTCGCTTAACTCGTCGCCGCTGGCGGGATTGTGGCGCCGCAAACGGGAGATGGCGCGATTGCGGGCAATCACCAGCAGCCAGCCGGACAGTGAGCCGCGCGACGAATCGAATTGCGCGGCGTTGCGCCACAACTGATAGAAGATGTCCTGCAGAATTTCCTCGGCTGCCTGGGTGTCGCGCAAAATCCGGTTCAGGACAGAGGTGAGCATGCCGGAGTAACGGTCGTAGAGCGCTGCGAGCGCTGACTCGTCACGCTGCACGATCCGGTCAATGAGTGACGCGTCCGTGGCCTTCAACTCCGCTCGCTTCTCCGCCGTCACCAAGTAAATGCTTCTCCTTATAGATACGCGCGCGCAGGGTTTCCGGATTGTGGTGCAGGATGGAAACGCCGCTTGGGACGCGCGGTTGCGCTGCCGTGGAGGGAGCGTAACTTGTTGGTAGGGCGGGGTCAACGGGGTTCTGGCGGGGTTCGGGCGGGAATTCACGGGTGATGGGAGTGACGGAATTACACAACCTATGCGGAGATTGCTATGCGTATAAGTGCTTACTGTATATGTGTTTACGGTCGCGTGCGTGGTAGTTGCGCGCGCAATTTAGGATGAACACGGAAGCAAGCATTTCCTGTGGTCCTATTGGTTTCCATTGACATCCGGCACGGCTTGACTAAACTTCGACTCGCGCAAGACTTACGGCCCTTATCACCAATTGCTCGCCGCATCAGGAAGGAACATCGAATGGCAACCGTTGCCAAACCCGCTAGCACTCAGCCCATCCCGCGCATCGCGCCGCGGGAGGACCTGAATCCTTACCGTATTTCGCAAATTCAATTTGATATCGCGGCGGAATATTTGAAGCTCGACCCGGGACTGCGCCAGATTTTACGCACGCCCAAGCGCGTGCTGGAAGTTTCCATCCCGACGAAGATGGATAACGGGCAGATCAAAGTGTTCACCGGATTTCGCGTGCAGCACAACGTGGCGCGCGGACCGGCCAAGGGCGGGATTCGCTATCATCCGGCGGTGTCGCTGGACGAAGTGAAAGCGCTGGCGATGTGGATGACCTGGAAAACTGCGACGGTGAATATTCCTTACGGCGGCGCGAAGGGCGGAGTGATCTGCGATCCGAAGCGGATGAGCAAATCCGAACTGGAGCGCATGACGCGGCGATTCGCGGCGGAGATTTTGCCGATCATCGGGCCGGAGCAGGATATTCCCGCTCCGGACGTGTACACGGATTCGCAGACGA
>Ga0210393_10004033_pt1 | contig 11668 bp, 10 predicted proteins | sample IncBWC27OmetaG_FD_160068 | JGI IMG/M metagenome (GOLD analysis project Ga0210393, IMG submission 160068) | Forest soil microbial communities from Barre Woods Harvard Forest LTER site, Petersham, Massachusetts, United States - Inc-BW-C-27-O ... | reverse complement strand
GGCAAGTCGTCTGAAAACCAGTCGTCTGAAGGAAGCTAGTGGCGCGCCGCTTCGGGCGGTTCATCCGCACCACTTCCGGGTTTCGATTCCGCGGACGACTCTTCAGGCGCGGGCGCAACCGTCGTCGTCTCGGCATGGGCGGCTTCGGGATGGGTGAATTTCGGCTCGGAAGGCGCAGGACTTGAGGGCGCAGGACTTGGGCTCTCGTGAGCCGGTGGCGGAGCCTCCATATGGAAGTCCGCGGGTTCCTGCCTGACTTCAGCCGGCGCGCGCCGCCCCCCTCGGCCAGAGGCCATCGTGGCCGGCCCCCCTCGCTGCACGCGGAGTGCGATGCCGGAGACGAAATCCACCAGCGCCAACAGCCCCAGCAGGAAATAGGTCGAGCTGGCAAAGCGCGGCCACAGCAGAAATTCCGCGACCGCAGCGCCAAAGACGATCAGCGACAGCAGGTGGTCGGTGAGATATTTCGCGCCGGGTCGCGCGCCCTTCATGACCTCGAGCAGCAACATCAGGATGCCGAGCGCCAGCAGCACATCGCTCAACGTCACCGGCCACGGCGCGCCCGACATCAGCGGCACTGTCACCAGCGGCTCGGCGAAGGAAACGCCGGGCATCAGGAACACGATGATGTTGTAGATCGCGAGCGGGATCAGAAGCAGCGGGAAACCGACCATCGACATCGGCAAGGCCTTCTCAGGTGTGGCGGTTCGGAAGTCCGCATCGTGACTGCCACACGGAATCGGGACTGGTGATCCGATTCTTAAAACCGGAACCTCGCATGAGGCGAAGCGATCAAACGCTTCGCCGCATGCAGCCGTCTCGCGCCGCCCGTCGGCTCAGCCGGCAGGGGTTCGGATCAGGAATCTCTCTCAGGAATCTTTCTTGGCCTTGAGAATCTGCCGACCCTTGTACATGCCGGTCTTCAGGTCGAGGTGATGCGGACGGCGCAGTTCACCGGAATCCTTGTCTTCGGCATAGGTCGGCTTCTTCAGGGCATCCGCCGAGCGGCGCATGCCACGCCGCGATGGCGATGTTTTTCTTCTGGGAACGGCCATATCGGTGTCCTCTAGGGGTATTGTCGGTGGGCATCGTCCCGAAACGGGCGGCTAAAGCGCCTCGGCGCAAGCTCAAAATGCCGATGAGGCCGCGCTTATAGAGGATGACGCGCCTCAACGCTAGCTTCAAAAAAGGTAAAAAACGCTCAAAAACCGCCCCAGCAGCGCTGCAATTCCTGGGCTTGGGCCCTCGCGACATAGATCCCGGCGAGGCGTCGCACACCGGGAGCAGGGTTGCGGGCGCTTCGCACATGCGGATTGGGTAGGATCGCCGCCAACAGCGCCGCCTCCCTCGCCGTCAGCATCGAAGCGCCATGGCCGAACGCATAAAGGCTGCCGGTCTGCGCGCCGAACTGACCGCCGGGCCCGAGCTCGGCGATATTGAGGTAGATCTCCAAAATCCGGGCTTTGGGCAGGACGAAGTCGATCCATAAAGCCAGCGGCAGTTCCAACCCCTTGCGGACCACGCTGCGGCCCGGCCACAGGAACAGGTTTTTCGCCACCTGCTGGGTGATGGTCGAACCGCCGCGGGAAACCTCGCCATCCTCGGCATCGTCGATCACCTCGCGAAGGGCACCCCAGTCGACGCCGCGATGGCTGCAGAATTTGGCGTCCTCCGAAGCAACCACCGAACGCGGCAAGGGAGGCGCCATCGTGGCGAGGTCGACCCACTGCCGCGATACCGGGGCACCCCTGATATAGCGCCAGGCCATTAACGCCGAGGTCGGGTGGCCGGTGCGATAAAGCGGCGTCAGAAGGTAGGGCAGCAAAACCGCGGCCAGCACGATCACCAGCAGCGTCAGAAGCAGATTTCGGGCAATGCGCAAAATATGGTTTCTGGCTTAAATTGTCGGCTCGGCCGATATCTGCCTGATAATCCCTCATTTTTTCAACTGTTTTAAGGCATGCCTCCGGCGGCAGGGCGCAATTGACGCGGGCTGCATCATCAACGATTGTCCGGCCGATTTGACCAAGAGCTTTGCTCAGGAGCTTTCCTTAATGACGACCGCCACGCCACCCCAAGACTTCGCGAACCTGGACTTCGCGAACCTGGACTTTGCGAAGCGACTGGACCAGACCGCGGAGGATACCGAGGCGCTGCTCGCAAAACTTCTCGCCGACGCGCTTCTGCCCGACGAGATCGCGCGGCCGAAGCGGCTGATGGATGCGATGCGCTATTCGAGCCTCGGCGGCGGAAAGCGCTTGCGGCCATTTCTGGTGGTGGAGAGTTCGGCGATCTTTGGCGTGCCTCGCGACGCCGCGCTGCTCGCCGGTAGCGCGCTGGAATGCATTCACTGCTATTCGCTGATCCATGACGACCTGCCGGCGATGGACAACAGCGACTTGCGGCGGGGCCGGCCGACGCTGCACAAGAAAACCGACGATGCGACCGCGATCCTCGCCGGCGACGGCTTGCTGACGCTCGCTTTCGACATCGTCACCCGCGAAGAGATTCACAAAGACCCGACGGTGCGCCTGCTGCTGACCCGCGCGCTGGCGCGCGCCTCGGGCATCGGCGGCATGGTCGGCGGCCAAATGCTGGATCTCGCCGGCGAAGGCCGCTTCGGCGACCGCGAGCCGGTCGACGTCGCCCGCCTGCAACAGATGAAGACCGGCGCGCTGTTACGTTTCGGCTGCATTGCCGGCGCCATCCTAGGCCAATCGTCGGCGAAGGAATATCAGGCGCTCGACGACTACGGCCGTGCTCTCGGCGAGGCCTTCCAGATCGCCGACGACCTGCTCGACGTCGAGGGCGATGCGGCCGCGCTCGGCAAGCAAACCGGTCAGGATGCGGCGCTGGGCAAGACCACGTTCGTCACCCAGCTCGGCATCGATGGCGCCAAGCGGCGCGTTAGCGATCTTCTGGCGCGCGCGGATCAGGCACTGTCGATCTTTGGCAGCCGAGGCGACGTTCTGCGCGCCGCCGCGCGTTTTGTCGCCGAACGCAAGAATTAATCTCGTGAATACCGGCGACGGGTTCGATCAGCGGCTTCTTCGATTCAGGAAACTGCCGAAGCCCGTTCGCCTGGTTTACGCGCGACCGCGCACGTTCATCTCGATCGCGCTCGGCTTTGTCGCGTTCTTTCTGCTGCCGTCGTCGCTTCGGGTCGTCACACGCCTGCTGATCGGCTGGGACATTATCGTCGCGATGTACATCGTGCTCGTCTACATCATGATGTTGCGCAGCACCCTCGCAACGATTCGTCGCATGGCGGCGCTGCAGGACGATGGCCGTTTTTCGATTCCGCTTCTGACCGCGCTTGGCGCCTTCGCAAGCCTGGCCGCGATCGTCTCGGAGCTGGGTCAGGCCAACCACAGGCCGACCGAGCTGATGTTTGCGACGGCAACCGTCGCACTGTCATGGGCGGCAGTACACACAGGCTTCGCGTTGCATTATGCGCATGAATATTACCGCGGCCATAAACCAGGCGGGCTTCAGTTCCCAAGCGGCGACAAGGACGAGCACGCCGACTATTGGGACTTTGTCTATTTCTCGTTCGTGATCGGCATGACCGCGCAGGTGTCCGACGTCGGCATCACCGACAAGTCGATCCGCCGCATCGTGACGGCGCACGGAATCATCTCGTTCGTGTTCAACACCGCGCTGCTCGCGCTGATGGTCAATATCGCCGCGAGCGCGATTTAGGCTGTAATGCCGTGAGAGACACCCGCGTTGACCTCGGCCCGCTTCCGGGCAAACTGGTGCCCTCCTTCCGAAGTTCGCGGGAGTACTGGCTCGACGAGGATTGAACGATCGTGGAAGACAACTTTCAGCTCTTTCTGATCCTGATCGCGGTGCTGGCGGGAACCGCGCTCCTGGCACGGCGCATCGACGTCGCCCCGGCGATCCTGTTGCTGCTCGCCGGCATCGCGCTCGCTTTCGTGCCGGGAATGCCGTCGCCGGAACTGCCGCCGGAATTGATTCTCCTGCTTGTGTTGCCGCCGCTGATCTATTCGGCCGCCGTCGCGATGAGCTGGCGCGAATTCAAATTCAATCTGCGCCCGATCATCTTGCTGTCGGTAGGTTGCGTGATCTTCACCGCCTCCGCGGTCGCCGTCGCAACCCACTATCTGATCGGGCTGCCCTGGAACGTCGGCTTCCTGCTCGGGGCCATCGTCGCGCCTCCGGACGTCGTCGCGCCACTGGCGATCGCGCGCAAGCTCGCCATCCCACGCCGTATCATGGTGGTGCTCGAAGGCGAGGGATTGGCCAACGATGCCACCGCACTGATCCTGTATCGTTTTGCCGTCGTCGCGATTACGACAGGCCTGTTCTCGCTGCCAAAGGCTGTCGGCGAGTTCTCCGCCATCGTCGCGGGCGAAACGGCGTTTGGAATAGCCGTCGGCTGGCTCTCGTTGCGAGCGCGGCATTGGGCGCGCGATCCGCAGGTCGAAATCACCCTGTCGCTGATCACGCCCTATGTCGCCTATTGGCTGCCGGAGCATTTCGGAGGCTCCGGCGTCATCGCCACCGTCGCCTGCGGACTCTACATCAGCTGGAACGGACCGTTGTTCATCTCTGCTGCCACGCGTTTGCAGGGCATCTTCTTCTGGAACTTCATCATCTATCTGATCGAGGGGCTGCTGTTTCTGCTGACCGGCTTCCAGATGCGGCTGTTGTTCGAGAAATCGAAGGCATTCCCGCTCGACGATATCCTGATCGCCACCGCCCTGGTCACGGTGATGATCGTGATCGCGCGCTTCGCCTGGACCTTTCCTGCTATTTTTCTGCCGAGACTCATCAAGCGCGTGCGCCAGCGCGATCCGTCGCCGCCATGGCAGTGGGCATTCGTGATTTCCTTTGCCGGCGTCCGCGGTGCGGTTTCGCTGGCGACAGCCCTGGCGCTACCCTTCGCGCTGGCGGACGGCAGTCCATTTCCCGACCGCGACCTGATCCTGTTCGTCGCCTTCGGCGTCATTTTCATCACGCTGGTCGGGTTCGGGCTCGGCTTGCCGACGGTGGTGCGCTGGCTTGGCGTCGCCGATGCCGGTCGCAGCGAGCGTGCGGCCGAGCTCGAATCTGAAATCACGGCGCGGCGTGAGGCCCTCGATACCGCGCTCAAATCGCTCGACAGGATCACCAAACACCGCGAAATATCCGATGACGTCATCCGGCTTTTGCGTGCGCGGCAGGAAAACCGCACCAATCAGTTGCCCAGTTCGCTCGATCCGGATGCGCGTGTCGCTTCCGCGGCCGGGAATGACTTGACGCGCGAATTGATCGCGGCCGAACGAAAATTCATCCACATCCTGCTGCGCGACGGCAAGATCACCGACGAAACCCGGCGGCGCATCGAACGCGATCTCGACCTCGAAGAAGCAAGTCTCGCGAACCGCGAATTCCGCGACGATCAGCCCTGACGCCGTCAGTCATACGGTCGGCGCCGGCCCGAGAGTTTACTGGCGCCCGAGTTGGGTCGCTTGGTCGATGCGGTCAAAGTTTTCCATCGACAGGATCGCATCCGCCAACTGGTCGGCACGGCCGTTGAGCACCGGACGGGCCAGCGTCAAAAATTTCTGCGCCATCGCCTGCGCATCCGGGAACGAGTTCGGTTCGCCGGAGGGATCGTCATGGATCCGCTCGTGCACGCCGTCATCGGTGGTGATGCTGACGCGCGCGCCAAAGGGATGCTTGCGGCCGATCTCCAGGCGATCGTCCCGCACGACGTCGAATTTGTCGGCGAGCGCATCGACCGCGGTATCGCCGAGCCGGCCGTAGTCGTCCCAGCCAAAGCCGCCCTGATCGAGCGCCACCGCGCCGGTGAAGAACATCGAGAACTGCCCGCCGACCACCGAGGTCGGATGGCGCTTGGTGGCGGGGTCGCCCGCAAGCGTAATGCCGTTGCGGTGCAGCCCGATCTCGACGCGCTTGATCTGGTCCGGCGTCAGATTGTGTTCGCGGCGCATCGCGATCAGCGCATCCAGCGCCGCATGGGTGTAACGGCAGCTCGGATAAGGTTTCACGCCGATCTTCATGGTCTCGTAGACCTTGCCGAGACCGGCGACGGCCTTATCGGGATGGGCGTTGTCGCTGTAGCCGACGAGCAGGCCATGCTTGCCCTCGACCGACTGCGTCGCGCCGACAAAATCGTTGCGCGCCAGTGTCGCAGCGATCACGCCGTTCATGGCGGAGGCGCCCACCTGGTAGCGTTTGTTCCAGGCACCGTTGACCAGAAATTGCAGCGAGCCGGCCGCCTGGCTGCCGGCAACGCCGAAGGCGGCAATGATCTGCTCTTTCGACAGACCAAACAATTTCGCCGCCGCGGCGGCCGCCCCATAGGTCCCGGCGGTAGCCGTGGGATGGAAGCCGCGGGCATAATGCGAGGTCGGATCGAGCGCATTGCCGAGCCGGCAGCAGACTTCATAACCGGCGACGATCGCGGTCAACACTTCGCGGCCGGAAGCATGCACGAGTTCGCCGATCGCGAACGCGGCCGGCACCACCGGTGCGCTCGGATGCAGCGAGGAATCGGCATGTGTGTCATCAAAATCGAGCGAGTGGCCGAGCGCGCCGTTGAGCAGAGCGGCAACCGCCGGCGTCCAGGTTCTGTTATCGCCAAACACCGTGGCCTCACCGCGCCCATCCAGCGCCAGCGCCTCCAGCGTCTTGAACAGCGAGGGCGTGGACTCCGCATCACGCCGCGCGCGGATGGCGCTGCCGAGAAAATCGAGGGTCAGGGCCTTGGCGCGCTCGCGCACCTCTTCGGGAATGTCTTCGAAGCGGAGGCCGGCGACATAGGCGGCAAGCGTTGCGGTTTCCTCTGCCATTCTTGTTTCCTCGGCTTCTTTTGGCGTGATGATCTGCGGATCAAAGCCCGCAAGCTTTCCCTAGCCTAAGGCTCAGATGCCGCTTGTTCAATGCCGCCATCGCATAGCCGCGCAGCGCGCAGCCGCTATTTCGGCGCTTGCACCTGGCAGACCTGCTTGAGCAGGGTTTTGGCAATCATGCGATGGAATGGCATGATCGCGGTGAGATAGGCGCGCCCGAGCAGGTTGTGGGTGAGGACGAGGGTGGTCGCGGTCACTTCCCGGCCGCTGTCCACAGGGAGAACATCCACGACGACGCGGAAATCCAGGTGATGATCGTTGAACCCTGCGACCAGCCGCTCCGGCGTCTCGCTGAGAACCGGAAACATCCCGACCATCCCTTCGGACTTCGCTTCGCGCTCGGCGGAGGTTTTCAGGCCGAATGGCGCAACGATCTTGTTACGCAGATCGAGCAGCGCCTTTACCCAGCCGGGGCTCTCGGAAAATATCCGCTCGGCAGCCCCGCGCGCATCGAGCGCCGCGTCCGGGACCGTGACGCGAAAAGCGTCCGCGAACTGCGCGCCCGCCAGCACGCGCTCACGATCGACATCGGGTTTAATTTCAAGGATGGTCATCGCAGGGCGAAGTCTTGCGCACCTCGCGGTAACAACGCAAGGCACCAACTCGCACTAAAATATTGCTGGTTTCGGGAATAAAATTCAGCGCGCCGCTAACTCCCGCGCGCCGGCACGCGGGTAATCCTCGCGCCAAGCGCATTGAGACGTTCGTCGATCCGCTCATAGCCGCGCTCGATCTGATCGGCGTTGTTGATGGTGGAGACGCCATCGGCGCAGGCCGCCGCGAGCAGCATGGCCATCCCGGCGCGAATGTCGGGCGAACTCATCAGCGCGCCTTTCAGTTGGCTCGGACCTGCAACGATCGCGCGGTGGGGATCGCACAATACGATGCGGCCACCCATGGCGATCAGCTTGTCGACAAAGAACATCCTGGATTCGAACATCTTCTCGAACATCAGGATGAGGCCCGCGCATTGGGTCGCCGTCACGATCGCGATCGACATCAGGTCGGCGGGGAAAGCCGGCCACGGCTGGTCCTCCAGCTTCGGGACGTGGCCGCCGAAATCGTCTTGAATCTTGAGGGTCTGGCGATCGGACACCACGAGGTCATCGCCTTCGACCTCGCAGGAGATCCCGAGCCGTTCAAATCCCATCCGGATCGAGCGCAGGTGCTCGACACCGGCGCGCGCGATGCGAAGCTGCGAGCGCGTCACCGCGGCCAGCCCAATCAGGGAGCCAACCTCGATGTGATCGGGGCCGATCGCGTAGCTGACCGAGCCGAGCGTGGCCGGTCCATGCACGGTCATGGTGTTGGTGCCGATACCATCGATGCGGGCGCCGAGCGCGACCAGGAAATGCGCCAGATCCTGCACATGCGGCTCGGACGCCACGTTGCGCAAATAGGTGGTGCCATGGGCGGCGACAGCGGCCATCAGCGCATTCTCGGTCGCGGTCACGCTGGGCTCGTCCAGGAATACATCCGCGCCCTTGAGGCGGGCGCAGCGCAACTCCAGCCGGGCGGACGCCGTAACGGTGGCCCCTAACTGCTCGAAGGCGAGGAAATGCGTATCGAGCCGGCGCCGCCCGATCACGTCGCCGCCGGGCGGCGGCAACACCACCTCGCCGCAGCGCGCCAGTAGCGGGCCTGCCAGCAGGATCGAGGCTCGAATCCGCGCGCACAGCTCCGGATCGAGATCGGCGGCGCGAATGTCCTTGGCATGAATGGCGAGCGTATTGGGCTTCTGCCATTCGGCAGATGCGCCGACCGAGCGGATCAGTTCCACCAGCGTTTCGGTGTCGCGGATGCGCGGGACATTGTCGAGCGTGACGGGATGTTCGGTCAGAAGTGCTGCGGCAATGATCGGCAACGCAGCGTTCTTGTTGCCGGACGGCTCGATAGTGCCCGTCAGCCGGTGGCCACCCTCAATGATGTACTGGATCGGCGGTGCGGGCACGTTGGTGCCTCACACATCCACATTCGCACTGAGCGAATTATCCTGGATGAACTCGCGGCGCGGCTCGACCACGTCGCCCATCAGCTTGGTGAAGATGTCGTCGGCCTCGTCGACCTCCTTGACCTTCACTTGCAGGAGTGAACGTTCATTGGTGTCGAGCGTGGTCTCCCAGAGCTGATCCGGATTCATCTCGCCGAGACCTTTGTAACGCTGAAGCTTGACGCCCTCACGCCCCGCATCGGTCACCGCCTCGAACAGGCTCACCGGACCATGGATCGCCGTCTCGCTATCCTTCCGCCGCAAGATGCCGGGACGCGGATAGGCTTCCTGCAATCGTGCGGCGTATTCGTCGAGCTTGCGGGCGTCCGCCGAGCCGAGCAACGCGTCATCGATCATGGCGAAGTCCTTGACGCCGCGCACCGTGCGCTCGAAGACAAATCCCTCGCCTTCGCTGAAACGGCCGACCCAGCCGCGCTCGACCTCGTCGGCCAGGGCATCGAGCCTTCGCGCGATATAATCGGCGGCGGCGTTGGCAGTTGAGACGTCGCTGGTGATCTTCGGGTTGAGCACGCCGGCGATCGCCGCCTGCTCGACCACCTTGCGATTATAGCGACTGTGCAGATTGAACAGCACGCCGCGAATGAGCCGGGCGTCTTCCACCAGCGCCAGCAGGTCGCGGCCACCGCGATCCTCGCCCGAGGCGGGCTTGAAGACGCAGTCGTCGAGACCGGTCTCGATCAGGTAATCTTCCAGCGCGCGCTCGTCTTTCAGGTATTGCTCGGATTTGCCGCGGTTCACCTTATAGAGCGGCGGCTGGGCGATATAGAGATAGCCGCCCTCGATCAGGGTCGGCATCTGGCGGAAGAAGAACGTCAACAGCAAGGTGCGGATATGCGCACCGTCGACGTCGGCGTCGGTCATCAGAATGATCTTGTGATAGCGCAGCTTTGACAGGTCGAAGTCGTCGCGGCCGATGCCGGTTCCGAGCGCGGTGATCAGGGTGCCGATCTGCTCGGAGCTCAGCATCTTGTCGAAGCGTGCGCGTTCGACATTGAGGATTTTGCCGCGCAGCGGCAGCACCGCCTGGAATTCGCGGTTGCGGCCCTGCTTGGCACTGCCGCCGGCGCTATCGCCCTCGACGATGAACAGTTCGGACTTGGCGGGATCGCGTTCCTGGCAGTCGGCGAGCTTGCCGGGCAGCGACGCGACGTCGAGCGCGCCCTTGCGCCGCGTCAGTTCGCGCGCCTTGCGGGCGGCTTCGCGCGCAGCAGCAGCTTCCACCACCTTGCCGACGATGATCTTCGCTTCCGAGGGATGCTCCTCGAACCAGGCCGCCAACGCTTCATTGATGACGTTTTCGACCACGGGGCGCACTTCCGAGGACACCAGCTTGTCCTTGGTCTGCGAGGAGAACTTTGGATCAGGCACTTTCACCGAGAGCACCGCCGTCAAACCCTCGCGGCAATCGTCGCCGGTCAGCGCGACCTTTTCGCGCTTGGCCATCGCATCGGCATAACCGTTGACCTGACGGGTCAGCGCGCCGCGGAAGCCCGCCAGATGGGTGCCGCCGTCGCGCTGTGGGATGTTGTTGGTGAAGCACAGCACGTTCTCGTGGTAGCTGTCGTTCCACCACAGAGCGGCCTCGACGCCGATCCCGTTCATCTCGGCGTTGACCATGATCGGCGCGGGCACCATCGCCTTCTTGTTGCGGTCGAGATATTTGACGAATTCCTCGACTCCGCCCTCGTAGTGCATCGCCTCGCGCTTCTCGACCGCGTGACGCATGTCGGACAGCACGATGTTGACGCCGGAATTGAGGAAGGCGAGCTCGCGCAGGCGGTGCTCGAGTGTTGCGAAATCGTATTCGACGTTGGTGAAGGTTTCCGTCGAGGCGAGGAAGGTCACCTCGGTGCCGCGCTTGCCGTTGGCGTCGCCGACCACCGAGAGCGGAGCGAGCGCATCGCCATGGGCGAATTCGATGAAATGTTCCTTGCCGTCCCGCCACACCCGCAATTGCAGTTTGCTCGACAGCGCGTTGACGACGGAAACGCCGACGCCGTGCAGGCCACCCGATACCTTGTAGGAATTCTGGTCGAATTTTCCGCCGGCATGCAGTTGCGTCATGATGACTTCGGCAGCCGAAATGCCTTCGCCCTTGTGAATATCGACGGGAATGCCGCGGCCATCGTCGCGCACGGTCACGGAGCCGTCGGCATTGAGAACGACCTCGACCGCGGTCGCGTGACCCGCAAGCGCCTCGTCGATGGCGTTGTCCACGACTTCGTACACCATGTGGTGCAGGCCGCTGCCATCGTCGGTGTCGCCGATATACATGCCCGGCCGCTTGCGAACGGCGTCGAGGCCCTTCAGAACCCGGATCGATTCCGCGCCATATTCAACAGGAATCGGACGGTCGTTGTCACCGAGCGGTTGCCGGGCAGGTTCTGTCATGTGAGGCCTTTGAGACGTCTTCGAATCGGCGCGCAAATCAGGCGCTGATTAAGTCTATTTCTGCCATGAAAGACGATGCGCGCCTAGCGCAAAGTCTGAGCTGGCAAGATATTGAAAAGATGTGGTTTTTTAACGATTTTTCAAGCCCCCGGAAAGCCGATTCAGAGACCTTGCAAAAGCGCGATTCGCCCCCTGATTCTGCGCCCCGTTTTGAGAGGTTCGCGTCAGTTACGGCGGGTAATCTGGCCGCCGTCGACGCCAAAAATCTCACCGGACGAGCCAATGTCTGCGAACGCGGCAGGGTCGGCGCCGGTCATCCAGACCTGGGCGCCGAGCTTTGCGAGTTCATCGAACAGCGCGGCGCGCCGGCCGGGATCGAGGT
>Ga0210393_10004031_pt1 | contig 11672 bp, 9 predicted proteins | sample IncBWC27OmetaG_FD_160068 | JGI IMG/M metagenome (GOLD analysis project Ga0210393, IMG submission 160068) | Forest soil microbial communities from Barre Woods Harvard Forest LTER site, Petersham, Massachusetts, United States - Inc-BW-C-27-O ... | reverse complement strand
CGACCGGCTGGCCAGCGCTCGCAACTTCGCGAACAAAATTTGGAACGCTTCGCGCTTTCTGTTCATGAACCTGGATAAATTCGAGGAGGGTGGCGGGACTTCCTTCGAACAACTCGCCGGCCCCGACGTGCGTGAGCAGGCGCCATACACGTATAAGGACAGCGTTCCGCTGATCGACGAGTGGATCTTCGAGCGGCTGGCCTCCGCTCGCGAAACGGTGAACCAGGCGCTGCGCAATTATCGATTTCACGAAGCGGCCCAGACGATCTACCAATTCTTCTGGGGCGATTTCTGCGATTGGTATATCGAATGGATCAAGCCGGATTTGCTGAATCCTGATCGCGAACGCGCCGAAGTGGCGTGGAAAAACCTGTTTGCGGTGTTCGATGACGCCCTGCGACTGTTGCACCCCCTCATGCCGTTTTTGACCGAAGAGCTATGGCATCAACTGCCGCAGCGGGCGGGCGCCAAATCCATCGCGTTACAGGAATTTGCCACCAATCGTCGCAAGACCGGCGAAGAGCCTCGCGCGCACGAATTCGCCCTGATTCAAGAGACGATCGGGGAGATTCGAAATATCCGCGCAGAGATGAAGCTGGATCCGAAAAAGAAGATTGCGGCGGAGTTTCATAGTTCCTATGGATACATTCGCGACACGATCGAGCGCAATCGCGACGGCATCCTGCGTCTCGCCATTCTGTCGGATATGAAAGTCTCTGCCGCGAAACTCTCCGAAGCGGGGGGTACCGTGCGGTCGACAGCCCGCTTCGACGTGCGCATCGCCCATTCCACGGACGCCGTCGACGCTCATGCCGAGAAGGCCCGGCTGCGGAAAGAGATCGAAGGACTGGAGAAGTCGATCACTTCGAAAGAAAATCAGCTGGGCAATCCGACCTTCCGCGACAGGGCACCCGAAAAGATCATTCGAGGCATGGAAGCGACGATGGCGGAACAGCGGCTCGAGCTGGAAAAACTGCGGGCCCGGCTGCGAGATATTTCGCGACTGACGTAACTCATTGACAAGTGTGGGCAGTGGACGGGATTTGGTCGACGGGGCTTGAGAAAAACGCCGGCGGGACGCCGGCGCTACCAAACGCGCTTCGCGAATCGCGGCTTTCGGGCTTACACTTCCCCCTTTCATGGCTAAGCGCGCCACCCAACAATCGCCTCCCGGCACGACCGACCGCCGCATCGCAGCGCTGCTGAATCTTCTTGCTGAGAACGCGACGATTGTGGTGAGCGGCGCGCGCATCGCGCGTGAGATCGGCGTGTCGCGCTCGACCGTCTGGCGCTGGGTCAATCGCCTCCGCGAACTCGGCGTACGCGTCAAAGGGGAGCAGCACACCGGCTATTTTCTCGAAAAAGTTCCCGACATCCTGACGCCCGATATGCTGCGCCACCGATTGAAGGGCAGCATCTTCGGCAAGCGCGTCCATCATTTCTTCAAAGTCGATTCGACAAATCGCGTCGCGATGGACCTTGGCCACGCCGGCGAACCCGAAGGCACAGTTGTGATTGCCGAAGAGCAAACTGCAGGCCGTGGCCGCGCTGGACACTCGTGGCACTCCGAACGCGCGACGGGACTCTACTTCACCGTTTTGTTGCGGCCCAGGATTTCTCCGGTGCAGGCTTCCCTGCTGACAATGATGGCTGGGCTCTCGGCCTTTTCCGCAATTCGCGCGCAAAACGACATCGAAGCCGACCTGAAATGGCCGAACGACATTCTCGTCGGCGAAAAAAAACTTGGCGGCATCCTTACCGAGATGCACGCCGAACCGAATCAAGTCCGGTTCGTTATCGTCGGCATCGGCATCAACGTGAACCAGGAGAAGTTCCCTGCCGATCTCAATGCCATCGCGACGTCGTTGCGCGTCGAAACGGGGCGCCCGCAATCTCGACTGGAACTTCTAGTCAGGTTGCTGCGCGAATTCGAGACCGACTACAATAAATTCACCGCCAACGGCTCCGAGAGCGTGATCCGGAACTTCGAAACGGTGTCCAGGTTCACCCGCGGCGAGCGCGTGCGCGTCACGAACGGTCCACAGAGCTTCGCAGGCGTTACAGATGGACTCAGTCCGGAAGGATTCTTGCGAGTCCGCCCGGATGGTCACAACGAAGCCATCGCCGTTATCGCGGGGGACGTAACTTTAGATCGTGCGGTTGTTGCGCGAGCGAAGAAGCACAGCAGCGAAACCAAATAACGATCGGATATTCTGGCGGCAGCGGATGCTACTCACAATCGATGTCGGAAACACGAACACAGTCCTCGGCGTATTTCGCGACGACGAACTCATTGCGAACTGGCGCTTGACGACGGCGCGCGTCCAGACCGTCGACGAATACGGCGTGCTCACGCGCAACCTCTTCACGATCGCGGGTCTCGACGTCTCGGCAATCCGCGGCGTGATCATCAGCTCGGTGGTCCCGCCCATGAACTGGACGCTCGCGGAAATGTCGAGCATCTATTTCAACCAGAAAGCTTTGTTCGTAGAGGCCGGCGTGAAAACGGGCATGGCCGTGCTGGTAGACAATCCGCTTGAAGTCGGGGCGGACCGCATCGTCAACGGCGTCGCCGCGTTTCACAAATATGGCGGCCCCTGCATCGTCGTGGACTTCGGCACGGCGATCACCTTCGACGTCATCTCGGCGAAGTGCGAATATCTCGGCGGTGTAATCGCGCCAGGGCTTGGCATCGCCTCGGAAGCGCTTTTCGCGCGGGCCGCGCGTCTTCCGCGCGTCGAGATAAAGGATCCCGGCCGCGTCATCGGGACAAATACAGTGAGCCACATGCAAGCCGGCCTCTACTACGGCGCGGTTGATATGGTCGACGGAATGTTGACGCGCATAAAAGCCGAGCTGAAAACACCAGCGACCGTGATCGCCACTGGCGGCCAAGCCCCACTCGTCGCCAAAGGTTCGAAACAGATTCAACACACCGACGAATTTCTCACGCTGACGGGCCTGCGTTTAATTTGGGAAAAGAATCAGCCAAACGACATCCACGGCAAATCCGCAGCGAAACAAGTCGCACCTTCGAAGAAAGCCTAGGTCACACATTGTCTCCCGACTTCGGCACCGCACCCGCAATGGACGGCTGGAACTACTTCAACTATTTCACTGAGATCGAGGAGTATTTCTGGAAGAAGCGTGGCGCGCATCTTCTCGTCTCTCCGCTCGATTGGGCCATCATGGAGACGTGGCAAAAGGCCGGCGTGCCGCTGGAAGCCGCTTTAAAAGGGATCGACAGTGCCTTCGAAAGCTACGGCCGCTCTCGACGCGGCGCAGGCAAGCCGCTGAAGAGTCTGGCCTACTGCACCGATGCAGTGCTCGACGCCGCCACCGAAATTCAGGAAGCGTCCACCGGCGCCGCTCCGAAAACCAAAAAGCCGGCCGCTGAACCTTTTTCTCGGGATGATTTGCGCTCCTACTTCAACCGCAACATCAAACAAATCGACACCGCAGCCGAAAAGCAGAAGGCCAGCCGTACCGACGTCGCAGCGAGACTCACCGAATTCGCGCATTCCCTCACCTCGATCCTTCCACTCCTCGACGCACCGGGCGCGCTCGACCTCGAGGACCTCGAACGCCGCCTCACGATCCTCGACGAAAAACTCCAGGCCGCGCTAACGCAGTACGCCACCGAAGATCAGATGCTCCGCATCCGGCGCGAAGTCGACAGCCAGCTCACGCAATATCGGCGCAAAATGAAAGCAGAACAAATCGCGCTGGTTGAGCGACAATATATACAGAAGCGACTGCTGGAAGAATTTGGATTGCCAAGGCTGAGCCTCTACTACTTTTCCTGAGACCCGTTTTCTCAAGATCAGGATTTCCCCACGCGCCAAACGGCGGAATGGATTGCATTTTATGTCAGATGAGTTAATATTATCGATTGAGAAGCTTGTCTACGGAGGCGACGGCTTGTCTCACGCCGACGGCAACACGGTTTTTGCGCCGTACGTCATTCCCGGCGAAGAAGTGCGCGCGTCCGTCAAGACGAAACGCAACAAGCTGATTTGGGCCAAGCTCGACGAAGTCACAAAACCCGATCCGCGTCGACAGAAGGCGCCGTGCCCTCACTTCGGAACCTGCGGCGGCTGCCATTACCAGCACATCCCGACACCGAGCCAGGTCGAATTCAAGGAATCGATCTTGCGCGAGACTCTTTCGCGCCTCGGCCGCATTCAGTGGGACGGCCCGATCCAGATTCACTCCGCCGAACCCTTCGGCTACCGGAATCGTGCGCAATGGGCGTTCCGCGACGCCAAACCGATGGCACTCGGCTACTTTCTACCTGAAAGCTCGGTGATTCTGCCGATCGACACCTGCCCAATTTTGTCGCCGACACTTCACAATGCTTTCGAAAAGCTGCAAGACCTCGCGCGCGCCGGCCACATGCCGGAAAAACTGCAAGAGATCGAAGCCTTCGTCGATTCGAAAGACGAAAAGATTTCTCTCAACGTTGCGTTCGAGCGCTTTCCCAAACCTGCTGCCGAGATCGCCGCCATCTTTCGAAATGCCGTGCCCCAACTCGAAAGCTTGCTTCTCCTCGACCAAAGCAAGGACCGATTCGAGCTCACTGGCCCTGGCTACCTCATGCACGAAGCCGGCGGATTCAAATTCCGCGTCAGCCACCTGTCGTTTTTTCAAACGAATCGGTTCTTGATCGAAGATCTTTTTCACACGATGACCGCGGGCGCGAAAGGCGATGTCGCGCTCGATCTCTATTCCGGCGTCGGCTTCTTCACACTCCCGCTCGGAAAAACGTTCAACAAAGTGATCAGCGTCGACGCAAATCTAGCGGCCACAACCGATCTCTACGCCAACGCGGAAGCGGCGGGCGTGACCGTCACCTCGCACAATGAGCACGCCGAAGAGTTTCTGCGCAAGACGCAGGAGAAACCCGAGCTTGTTGTTCTCGATCCGCCGCGCGCGGGCCTCGGCGCAGCCGCAGCCAGTGCATTGGTGGCCCTCGGCGCACCCGAAATCCGCTACCTCTCGTGCGATCCATCCACACTGGCGCGTGATTTGGCGATCTTGACCGGCTCAGCGAAAAAGAAGGGCGACGAAGCCGTCTCAGCCGAGCCGGCAATTCGCTACGAGATCGCCGACGTCCACCTCTTCGACCTATTTCCGCAGACTTATCACATCGAAACGCTCGTGCGCCTGAGACGCGTCCCGTGAGAGCGCCGGCCGTAGCCATTGTCGCGGCCTTCGCCTGCGGCATCGCGCTCGGCCTCTATTCACCGTTCGCTTCAATCGGTTCGTCACCCGTCAGGCTCAGCCTGTGTTTTGCAGTGTGTGGCGCATTCGCGGTCGTCGCGCTGATCCTATTGCGATCGGAAAAGCTCCGCGCAAGCGCGGCCACTTCTCTTCTGTGCTGGCTCGTGCTCGGGGTCACGAGTTCCGCGATCGCACAACAACCGCTGCCGACAAATCACGTAACCCGACTCCTCGACCGCAATCAACTCAGCCTGAAAACTCCGCTGCGCTGGCATGGGGTTCTTCGCGATGAACCGTCTCGCCTGCCGTGGGGCACCGGCTACGATATCGAACTCTGCGCCGTCGATTACCAAGGCGTGTCCATTCCAGTTGCAGGCGGCCTCCGCATCAGCTTCACACAACACGCTCCAACCGATACAACGGTCTTGCCGCCAATCCACGCCGGCGATGCAATCGACGTCATCGCCGAAGCCAAACGGCCCCCATTCTTCCGCGACGAAGGCGCCTTCGACCGCCGCGCATACCTCGCATCTCAAGACATCGACCTCATCGCCACTCTTCGTTCGCCAAAACTTCTCCAAAAAGCCTCCGCCAATTCGTCGCAAAATATCTCCGCTCGCATCTCTCGACTCCGCTCCCACCTCCGCGACGAAATCGACAGCCTCTTTGCCGATGATCCCCAATCCGCCGCCACCCTACGTGCCATGCTCCTCGGCGACCGCAGCTTCGTCGATCGCGACGAATCCATCGCCTTCCAGAAGACCGGCGTCTTCCATATTCTCGTCGTCGCCGGGCTCCACGTCGGCGCGCTCGCAGCGCTCATCTTCTGGACATCGCGCAAACTCCGCTTGACTCCAACCCTGACAATCCTCTTCGTCGTCGTCGTTCTCGCAGCCTACGTCGCCGTCGTCGAAGTCCGCGCACCCGTCCTTCGCGCCACGCTCATGGCCTGCGCCGTCGTCCTCGGCGGATTCTTCTATCGCCGCCTAGACCTCCTCAACTCGGCCGCTCTGGCCGCCCTTGCAATCTTGATCGCGCGACCACTGGCCATTCGAGATTCCAGCTTTCAACTCAGCTTCGTAGCCATCGGCTGCATTGCCGGCCTCGCCATCCCCTGGCTCGCTGCAACCGTTCAACCCTACGCGCGAGCCCTGCGCGGATGGCGCGACACAACTCGCGACGCCGGCCACGAACCTCGCGCCGCCCAGTTCCGCCTCGACATTCGCGCAACCCTCCGCTGGATCACATCGCGTTCACCGGCGCGAGCAGCTATCGCGATTCAAGACTCGCTTGCTGGCACTCTTGCAATCACTTTCCTCGCCTGGGAACTGCTCACGCTCACCTTCGTCCTCCAACTCGGCATGCTCCCCCTGATGGCCGCTAACTTTCACCGTATCGCGCTCTCGTCTCCCGCTGTAAATCTCGCCGCCGTTCCTGTCACCGGCATCATCGTCCCATGGGGATTTTTGACCCTCGTCGCCGCCCTCATCTGGCCTCCGTTAGGAAAATTGCTCGCCGCTCCGCTCGCGATTCTCACAGCGACACTAATCCGCGCCGTCGCCTGGTTTGCCGCCCTACCCCACTGGAGCTACCGCGTTCCGACGCCCCCACTCTGGCTGACGATTCTTTTCTTTGCGCTAGCAATCGCAATAGCGACGGTCGCGCGCCTGAACGCGACAAACCCGAGCCTCAACCGGAGGCTCACCCTTCGCATTTTGTCAGCAACCCTGATCGCAGCCGCCGTTCTCGTCGCAGCATTTCCCTTCCCACCAACTCACGCGGCCGGCCAACTTGAATCCACGATCCTCGACGTAGGCCAAGGCGACTCCATCTTCCTCGTCTCTCCCCACGGCAAAACGATGTTGATCGACGGCGGCGGCGCCTTCCGTGGGTTCCCTGGCCGCGAAGAGCACACTGGCACTGATCCCGGCGAAGAAGCGGTCTCGCCCTACCTCTGGTCGCGCGGCTTCAAGGAGATTGATATCGTCGCCCTTACCCACGCACACCAGGACCACCTCGGCGGTCTCACGGCAATTCTCGAAAATTTCAAGGTTGAGGAACTCTGGATCGGCCGCGAAGTCGACTCACGCGCCTTGGCACAACTCGAAGTCGTCGCAAAGGAACGCGGCACTCAAATCAAACACGAAATACGCGGCCGAACTTTTTCGTGGGATGGCGTCGAAGGCCAATTCCTCTGGCCCGAAATCGCCGCCACAGAAATCGCTCCAAGTGCAAAAAACAACGACTCTTTGGTCCTGCGATTGAAATTTGGCGACCGCATTCTGCTGTTCCCCGGCGATGCCGAAAAAGCCGTCGAACGCTCGATCCTCTCCGAGAACGACGAATCCGACCTCCACGCCGACATCCTCAAAATCGGCCATCACGGCAGCAAGAACTCGACCACACCCGATTTCCTATCCGCCGTAAATCCACAAATCGCGATTATCTCATCAGGAGAAGGCAATCCCTACGGCCATCCAAGCGCCGAAGTCCTCGATCGCCTGCAAACTGCGGGCGTCCGTACGCTACGCACCGACACAAACGGTGCAATCCACATCCTCACCGATGGCGAACGAATCGAAGTCACCTGCTTCGTCGCGTGCCCCGCTCCGACCGGCAGCGCCGGCACCTTGCCGGCGTCTTTCCGCTCGGTGCTGGCGAGGCCAACGCAATAGCGGCAATCACTTCCTCAGTGACCGACTCTTAAACGCCAGTCGATCACCAGCAACACCAACAGCAATAGAAATCCAATCGCCGCGCGATACTCCCGATTCTTCTTGTACTGCCCAAACGAAAATTTCCCCTCTGTTCCCTTGCCCAGCTTCGCCGCCGTCACCCGCGGAAAGAACAACGGGACAGCTTTCGCATACGTATCAAACGCCGTGCCATGATGAAATCGCAACTCGCCCTCTTCCCGCCGCATCACCACCGAGTAAAACAGCGCGAAGTACAGACCCAACAGCGCCGCCGCGATCCACGAATTCATCGCCACTGCTGCGCCCACCGTCAAAATCGCGCTGCCAAAATAAAGTGGATTCCGCGTGTGCGCATAAGGCCCGCTCACCGTAAGCATCTCCTGCTTATGCAAATGCCCCGCAGCCAGCGCCCGCACCCACAATCCAATCAGTCCAACGGTTCCGCCAATCGCAACGCTCTGCGGCGACGGGTGCGCCAACAAAAGCACCACGATCGCCAGCAGATAACCCACGCGTACGCGCCAGCGTGCAAAAAATGTCGGCCCCATCGTCCGGCCCGCCGATTCTCTCCGCTTGTCCGAATTCGCAGCCACTTCACTCACGCCAGCGCGCCGATTCTTCGTCGCACCGCCTCAAACACCGCGTCCACCTCAATCGCCAGCATCGATGGGTCGACCACATCATTTCGGCTGTGCGAAGTCGTGCTCCCCTTCGCCCGCAAAACAATATCTCCCGCACAAGGATCGGTATCGCGCGTCTCGCCCGAATCTAGAATCGGATCTCCCGTCACCAGCGCCGGATTGCGATACGGCCCATTTCGCGTTGGATCAGTCGGTCCGTACAGCGCGACCGCTGCCGTTCCCAACGCGATTGCTAAATGCAGCGGCCCTGTGTCGCCGCCGACAATGCACATCGCCGATCGCAGCAACGCCATCAGTGGCCCGAGTTCCGTATCCCACAGCACCGGCTCGGCATTTCCGCTCGCCGCCTTCACCGCGGCGACCAAATCGTTTTCGCCCGGGCCGTAATTCACCACGCATCGCAATCCAAACGCCTCGCGAATCTTCTGGCATAGCTCGCCAAACCGCTCCGGCGGCCAACACTTCGCGCGCCATCCTCCACCCGGACTCAACACCACGTATCGCTCGCCAATTCCCGCCCGCGTAAGCTGCTCGCGCGCCCGCGCTACGCTCTCGCCCGAAACCGACAACTTTACATGCCCGACGCGTCGTCGCGCCCCCGCACGCCGCGACAATTCCCCATTCTGATCCGCGATATGAATCGTCTCGGCCTTCACTTTCTGGTTGTAGAGAATCGGTACTCCAAATTCCCGAATCGTGTCCGACGAAAACCCAATCCTCCGCTTCACGCCACCCAAAAACGGCAGCGCCGCCGACTTCCACAACCCCTGATAGTCAATCGCCGATTGCCATTGCGAACCGCGAACTCTCGAAATGGCCGCGCGCACCGATCCCCAATCGCGCGACTCTACGTTTCGAATTTCTGAAGCAAGCCCGCTGCTCTCCACAAGCCCGCGCCACCGCGGATGCGTCAGCCAAACAATCTCACTGGCGGGAAACGAGTCGCGCAGCGCCGCAACAGCGGGAAATGTGTGAACGATGTCCCCCAACGATCCCAATCGCACAACCAGAAATCGCGGATCAGGCATGAGGTGCCTTGCGCACAGTTTCGATAAATCCCCGCGTCGAGTGATCCTTCGGGTCGCCAACGATCGCGACGCGTATCCCCAGCCGCGCAGCGACCTCGCGCTCCGGCACAGTGTCCATCGAGTAATCCGTGCCCTTCGCATGGACATCCGGACGCAACAATTCAAGCAGCGGCTCGACATTCGGCTCGTTAAATAAGACGACGTAGTCTACGGCCCGAAGCGCTGCGACCAGATCCGCTCGCGCACCTTCGTCCAGAATCGGCCGTCCTGGCCCTTTCAGCCCTCGCACGCTCGCATCGTCATTCACAGCTACAACCAAGACATCTCCTTCGCGTCGCGCACCTTCCAAATAACGAACGTGCCCAACGTGCAGCGTGTCGAAGCATCCGTTCGCAAACACCACGCACTCCCCTTCGCGCTTGCGCTCCGCGAGCGCTTTCTTCAGTTCTTCGCGCGATACAACTTTTGACGCAGAGCTGACCATTTCTACGCTTCCGCCCCTGAGGCCTCGGCCCGAATCACCGCCAGCAGTTCCCCACGCGAAACCGTCGCCGTCCCCCGCTTCATCACCACGAGCCCGCCTGCAATGTTCGCGATGTGCGCCGCCTCCAGTGCCGAAGCACCTGTCCCCAGCGCCAGCGAGTACGCCGCCAGCACCGTATCCCCCGCGCCCGTCACATCCACCGCCTGATTGCTCCCATGGATCGGAATGTGAATCGCACGCCCCGGCGATTCGAACAGCGCCATACCGTCGCGTCCACGCGTGACCAACAACGAATCCATTTTCATCGTGGATAGCGTCGCCCGCCCGCATCGCTCCAACTCCGCAACATCTCGCCCGATCGACGTGTGATGTAGCGCCTCCAACTCCGCCTCATTCGGCGTAGCCGAAGTCACTCCCGCCTTCGAGTACGAACTCAATCCATACCGACTGTCCAGCGTCGTCACCAGCGATTTCTTTTTCGCGACCGCATTTCGCACCAATTCCGGCGATGCCACACCAAATCCGTAATCCGACACGGCTAGCACATCCGCACGCCGCAACTTCCCGCGCAAAATCCCAGCAATCTTGCCTTTCACACTCAACGCCAATTCTGTCTGCGGTTCGCGATCCACGCGCAAAACCTGCTGCGCCACCGTATGCGCCCATCCCGCCAAAAATCGCGTCTTGGTCGGTGTCGTGAAACCCTTCACGCGCACGACGCCCGACAAGTCCATCCGCCGCTCACGGAAATACGCCATGAGCGCATCACCCGCCGCGTCTTGCCCTACCACAGTAATCGGCAGCACCTTCGCGCCCAGCGCCGCAAAATTGTTCGCCGCGTTCGCCCCGCCGCCCGGCACCAACTGCGTCTCGCGATGCCGCAAAATCAAGACCGGCGCTTCGCGCGACACCCGCGAAATCTCCCCAAACTGAAACTCATCCGCGACAAAATCACCCAGTACGATGACTGTCTTGCTCGCGAACTGCTCGACACGCTCCGCCAGCGCCACCAGGTCGACCGAAGTCGAGCCGCCCTCCCCTGCAACTGCTCGCGTTCGCGATCGCTTCATCTCGTTTGTCCCACGCTCTTCAAAATCCACTCCACCGCGTCGCTCAAATCATCTGCAACAAAATCAGGCTGCCGCACCCATCCCACGCCATTCACTCGCAAATCCTCATCACCGTATCCCGTCCGCACCAACACTCCCCGCCCGCCATTCGCCTGCGCCAACTCCACATCCCCATACCGATCGCCCACCACAAACGACCGCGTCAGATCGACGCCATGTTCCCGCGCCGCCTGTCGAATCATTCCTGGCTTCGGCTTCCGGCACTCGCAGTCATCGTCAGAAGTGTGCGGGCAATAATAGATCGCCGTAAGATGCGCACCCGCATGAGCGAGTTGCTGTGTCATCTCTTGGTGAACAGTGTGCACCGAGGCCTCGTCAAAAAAACCACGGCCCACACCCGATTGATTGGTTACGACGATCACCGGCAGATTCGCATCGTTCAATTTTCGAATGGCCCCTGCCGCGAACGGAAACATACGAAATTGGCTGACGTCATTCAAGTACCCGACGTCTTCCGAAATAGTCCCGTC
>Ga0210393_10004030_pt1 | contig 11674 bp, 8 predicted proteins | sample IncBWC27OmetaG_FD_160068 | JGI IMG/M metagenome (GOLD analysis project Ga0210393, IMG submission 160068) | Forest soil microbial communities from Barre Woods Harvard Forest LTER site, Petersham, Massachusetts, United States - Inc-BW-C-27-O ... | reverse complement strand
CGTGATGCTGTCGGCGTTTAATGCTCTCACACTGAGCCCTGCACTTTCGGCATTGCTGCTCAAGCCCAAGAAGCAGACTCGCGGACCGCTGGGAAAATTCTTTGGCTGGTTCAACGCATATTTTGACCGCTCGACCGACAGCTTTGTCCGTCTCTCGGGTGACCTGATTCGTAAGGCCGGCGTAGTGATGGTTTTGCTTGTAGTCGCCGGAGTAGCCGCGTGGTTCTTCAGCAAACATCTGCCCACCAGCTTCCTGCCCGACGAAGACCAAGGTTACATGTATATCAATATGCAGCTCCCAAAGTCGGCATCCATGGAGCGGACAAGCGAAGCTGCGAAACAAGTGGAGGACGTTCTCGCCAAGACGCCGGGAGTTCAGTACACCACAAGCGTTATCGGTTTCAGTTTGCTCAGCTACGTCCGGACTTCGTATAACGCCTTCTTCTTTGTAACCCTCAAGCCCTGGGAGGATCGCAAGACCCAGGCCGAAGAATATCAAGCCATCAAGGCGCGTTTGAATCAGCAACTCAAGCAGTTTCCAGAAGGCACAGTCTTCGGTTTCTCACCACCCGCGATCCCCGGGGTCGGTACGGCTGGCGGCGTGACGTTTGCCCTGGAGGACCGCGCCGGCAAGGATGTCAAGTTTCTTGCGGATAACCTGAACACCTTCATGGCGGCCGCTCGCAAGCGCCCTGAGATTGGACTGATCTCAACCACGTTTATCCCGAGCGTGCCGCAAGAGTTCATCAATGTAGACCGGGACAAGGTGCTGAAGCAGGGCGTGAATTTGACGGATGTTTACAACACCATTCAAGCGTACATGGGTGGCTTATTCGTTAACTACTACAACGATTTCGGCCGTACCTGGCAAGTGTATGTGGAGGCCGAGGCGCCCTACCGCTCGACGACCGATGATCTCGGACAATTCTATGTCCGCAACGGCCAAGGGCAGACGGTACCTCTTACCGCGCTGGCAAAGTTTGAGACTCGTTACGGACCTGAGTTCACCATGCGCTACAACGAGTACCGGTCGGCACAGATCAATGTTAGCGCAGCGCCCGGTTACAGCTCTGATCAGGCATCAGCGGCCTTGGAAGATGTTTTCAAGCAAACCATGCCTCGCGAAATGGGCTTCGACTATATCGGCATGTCCTACCAGGAGCAAAAGGCGCGCGAAGGGCTGCCGTCTTCCGTCATCTTCGGATTTTCGCTGCTGTTCGTTTTCTTAATTCTGGCCGCCCTCTATGAAAGCTGGACCGTGCCCTTCAGCGTGCTGCTGAGCACTCCGGTCGCTGTCTTCGGCGCTCTCGCTGCGCTCTGGCTTCGTCGCGTTGTGGTTGGCCTTTACCTTCCTCAGTACATGGTTCAAATCGAGAACGATGTCTACGCGCAGATTGGCCTTGTGATGCTCATCGGCCTGGCTGCGAAAAACTCGATTCTGATCGTCGCGTTTGCCAAGGAGGACTACGAACGCGGTATGTCAATCGTCGATGCGGCACTCTCCGCGGCGAGGCTTCGCTTCCGGCCTCTCATGATGACTGCGCTCGCCTTTATTCTCGGCTGCGTGCCGCTCTGGACCGCGTCCGGAGCAGGCTCCGTCGCACGCCAGATCATGGGCACGGCGGTAATCGGAGGAATGGTTGCCGAGACTTTTATCGGCAGATTCTTTGTTCCCGCGATCTTCTACGTAGTTGAAAAACTCTCCGGCGCTGAGCGGCGAAAAGCGCTGCCACTCACGCCCGCCGAAGCGCCCAGTCAAGGGGATTGAATTATGAGGAAGGCTGCACTCTTAGTAGGAATCGTTATCGCGCAGGGCTTGATGACCGGCTGCCTGATGGGGCCGAAATACCAACGGCCTGCGGTGAATGTTCCCCAGGAATACCGTGCACCGGCTCCAGAACAAGCCGCCCAGGCCTCGTCGCTGGGCAACGAACAATGGTGGCAGGTGTATCAGGATCCGGTGCTTACGCAGCTGATCCACACCGCCATTGCGCAAAATTATGACGTGCGCATCGCCGCCGCCCGCGTGCTCGAAGCCCAAGCGCAAGTCGGCATCACCCGGGCCAATCAGCTCCCCTCTGCAAACGTCGGAGCGAACGTTTTCAGCGAGCAGAACGCCAAAGTTACGAACCTCTTTCCCGCTTACCAGGTCAATGGCGGCGAGCTGAGCCTTTCGGTGATCTGGAATCTGGACTTCTGGGGAAAATACCGCCGGCAAACCGAAGCGGCTCGCGCCCAGTTACTCGCAACCGAGTGGGGGCAGCGAGCGGTACTTTCTTCGCTGGTGGCCAATGTAGCGACGGCTTATTTCCAGCTTCGCGCGCTCGACAGCCAGCTTGAGATCTCGCAGCGCACGCTGGCATCGCGCCAACAATCCCTGAAGTTAACTCACGTGCTTGAGAGCCATGGCTCAGGCTCCGGGCTCGACGTTAGTCAAGCCGAGCAACTCGTCTATACCGCTTCGGAAACGATCCCCGATCTCGAACGGCAAATTCAGCAACAGGAGAACGTGCTCAGCGTTCTGCTCGGCGAAAATCCCCAATCCGTTCCCCGGGGCCGCGCGCTTATAGAACAGCCCGTACCGGAGAGCGTTCCTGCGGGACTCCCCTCAGAATTGCTGGAGCGGCGACCGGACATTCGGCAGGCGGAAGAGATCATGGTTGCTGCCAACGCGCAAATCGGCGTCGCCAAAGCCTCGTTCTTCCCCAGCCTGTCGCTTACCGGACTGGGAGGGCTCGAGAGCAATGCGTTGCACCACTTCGTCAGCCAACCCTCGGAGACTTGGTCCGCGGCTGCTGGCGTGACGCAGCCTGTTTTCCAAGGAGGAGCGCTCCGCTCTCAACTCAGACTCGCCCGTGCAAACTGGCAAGAAGCACTGTTCTCGTACCAGCAAACCGTTCAGAACGGCCTGGAACAGGTTTCGAATTCACTCGTCGCTTCTCAAAAAAATCGTGAGTTTCGCGAACAGCAGGAGTTGCTCACGCAGGCAGCGCACCAAACCGACCAACTGTCCGAGGTCCTTTATAAAAACGGCGGCGCAAGTTATCTCCAGGTGCTGACCAGCGAAACAAATTATTTCTCAGCCGAACTCAACCTCGTGCAAGCCCAGCTCAACGAGCGTTTGGCGCTCGTGCAGCTTTACCAGGCGCTTGGAGGCGGCTGGCAGCAATAGCGGAGAGAAATGTGGTTGTGTACGACGGGTCTCCTGAATCTGGAGCTGCATTATGAAACGGATTGCGTCTCTTTCAATCTTCTTTGCCGCGCTCATCGAGTTCGCGATCGAGCGCGCAAGATTCGACCTGTGGATCATGATCGTTGCAATGGCGGCTCTGTTGTGGAACCTCGTGGGAGGGGTGAAGCAGTGACCCAAAAAGAAATTCATGTCGGAATCGTCGGTGCAAACGCGAAAAGCTGGGCGCAACTATCACATGTCCCGGCCATCAAGGGCCTTCCCGGCGTGACGCTCGCGGCTGTGGCAACGCGCAACGAGCAAAGTGCTCGGGCAGCGGCTGAAGCCTTCGGTGCTGATCGCTGGTTTTCCGATCCCTTCGCGATGATCCACGATGACGGAATCGACATCGTAACGATCTCGGTCAAGGTGCCCGCACATCGCGAACTCGTTCTGGGTGCGCTAGACGCCGGCAAAGCGGTGTACTGCGAGGCGCCTCTTGGACGCACCGTCGCCGAAGCTGAAGAGATGGCGAGGGCGGCAGGTTCACTCCACACCGCGATCGGATTGCAAGCTCGTTTAAATCCAGCCGTGCGCCGTGCGGCCCAGTTGCTTTCTTCCGGAAGGATTGGACGCCCACTCAACGCGAGAATTGTATCCACCACTGTGGGCTTCGGGTCGGAATTGCCATCCTCACATGACTACTTCAATAAGGCATCATCTGGGGCGAATCTGCTGACCATCACTGGCGGGCATACGCTCGATTTGGTGGAAGCAGTCCTTGGAGAGATCGTCGAAGTCGATGCCCGGACGGAGATTTTGTGGCCTACTGTGAAATTGACGGACACCGGAGCGGAGAGCTTGCGTGCAACTGCCGATCACGTCGCCGTACTGGGAAAGACGCGTTCTGGCGCCGTATTCACGGCCGGGATTCACGGCGGTGTGGCCCCGGCGCATGCCCGCTTCAGCTTCGAAATCAGTGGCTCAGAGGGATGGCTCAGCCTGGCGGGTGGTCATCCCTACGGCCCTCAGGCTGGGGACCTCAAGCTCACGTCGAACATCCTATTCGCGACACCCGACGAGGCCGCGGTCTACGGTGGGTTCATGGGTGCGGCAATCAATGTGGGAGAGGTCTACGCTAATCTGGTTCGCGATTTGCACGTGGGCACCTACAGTACACCCGGCTTTGAACACGCCCTTCACAATGCACGTCTTGTGGAGGCTGTAAGGATCGCCGGCGAACGAGGCGAGCGGCAGAAAGTCCTTGAACAGATCGAAAGCTTCGGTGAAAACGAGAGCAACGATTCATTCGAAAGGATTCAAGATGGAGGGATTTAGCTTCGATCGACCTAAGGTGCTCTTCAGTCTTGCGGCGGCCGCTGCGGTCTGAGCCCGAGATTGTCGCGTAGCGCTTCGTTGGGAGCCGATGATGGCCTGATCGGAGAAAGGTAGTTTGAAAATGAAAACGAGGTTGTTTTTTTCGGTACTCCCGTTGAGAGGACAAAGTAGAAAAACATGCCATCGGCAAATCGGGAATTCGCGCTTCATGAACAGTCAACGACGTGTCTTAGAATTCTCGGTGCTGTGCATTGCGCAGCAAGTCTTAGCATCTTTGCTGGCATTATTTCTTTTGTTGGTAGCGTACCCGCAGAGTCTTGTCGCCCAGGCTCAGTCGGGTCCGCAGGAGGTCCCGCCCGGGCCAGCGTACATCCAGCAAACTCCTGAGGAATTACAGCAACTCGTGGCGCCCATCGCCCTTTATCCGGATTCACTCGTGGCGCAAATACTGGCGGCCTCGACCTTCCCCGAACAGATCGTAGACGCTGACAGATGGGTGCAATCGCATCCCGATTTGAAAGGGGAGGATTTGGCCCAAACGGTGGATCAGGAGCCTTGGGACCCGAGCGTCAAAGCGCTCGTTGCATTTCCGTCGGTCCTCGGCAACATGGACAAAAATCTCGCGTGGACCTCGTCCCTTGGCGATGCTTACTACAACCAGGATCAGGGGGTAATGGACGCCATTCAAGTGATGCGTCGCCGTGCGCAAGAAGCGGGCAATCTCAACTCGACCGCAGAGCAAACTGTAACGACGGAAGGCTCCGACCTTGAGATCGAGCCAGTCAGCCCGGAAATCGTCTACGTTCCCGCGTACGATCCCTGGATTGCGTACGGAGGCCCGATTGCCGCGTGGCCCGGTTGGTACCCCTATCCGGGCATTTGGTATGACGGCCGGGTGATCTTCTTCGGACATGGCTACGGCACCGGCTTCTATAACAGCTACGGGTGGGGCTGGCACCACTGGGGTTGCGATTGGGATCACCACTACGCCGTTTTCAACCACGGGCGATATTACTCGTCAAGCAGGACGTTTTATAACCGCGACAGATTCTACCGAGGCGAAGCCGCGCGCGGTGTGTACAACCGTCCCGAAAGAGCGCCAGAGCCTTTCGGCGGCGACCACGCAGCCGCTCGCGGCTATGCCGAGCATGCGGGTCAGAGCGATGTTCGCTCCGGTGCCCTCGGCGGCGACCGCGGGACTGCCCGCAGCTACACCGAACCTCATGGCGAGAAGGGCGTTGGCTCCAGCGCTTTTAGCGGCTTCGGCCATGGCGGAGAGGAGCGGAGTTTTTCGTCCCGCGGAAGCGCGAGCTTCGGTGGGGGAGGCGGCTTTCACAGCGCCGGCGGACGACACTGAGCGCAGCCACTTCGAATTGATGTGTTCTCGTTCCTTACATTTCTTACATTCAGAATGGGAGTATTCCACGATGTGTCGAACAAAGCCGAACTTCGAAAAAGAGTTGACCGATTTCCTGAAGATCGCCGCGCTCGCGATGCTGCTGTTCGCGTGCTTTTCTGCCGATTCGTCGGCTCAGCAAAAAGGGCAGAAAACATTTTCGTCGCCGGAAGAAGCGAGCCAAGCTGTCGTGGCCGCACTACAGAACAACGATGAAAAAGCGGTGATCGAGATTCTTGGACCGGATGCCGGGCAAATCGTCTCTTCGGGTGACCCAACCGAGGACGCCGAGAGCCACGCGAACTTCGTGCGCGAGTACGAGGAGATGCATCGCTTCCTAAAAGAACCTGATGGCTCCGTCACTTTGTACATCGGAGCCAAAAACTGGCCCACACCCATACCCCTGGCAATGAAAGGCAATTTGTGGTTTTTCGACACCGAAGCGGGCAAGAGAGAGATCTTGTTCCGCCGAATAGGGCGCAACGAGTACTCGGCCATCCGTATCTGCCAGGAGCTTGTGGATGCGCAAAAGGAATACTATGCGATGCAGCACAATGAGTACGCCACGCAAATCTACAGTGATGAAGGCCAGCACAATGGCCTCTATTGGAAAGTCTCGGACGGTGAGCCCCAGAGCCCCATCGGACCACTGGTCGCTTCCGCCGTCGCCGAGGGCTACGTAAAAGGCAAAGGCACCACACCGACTCCTTATCGAGGCTATTTCTTTCATTTTCTGGCGCGCCACGGCAAGAATGCCGACGGCGCAAAGAGCTACATCGTGAATGGCAAAATGACCGACGGCTTCGCGTTCGTGGCCTATCCCGCCGAATACCGCTCGTCCGGCGTGATGACCTTCATTGTGAACCAGGATGGCGTTGTCTATCAGAAGGACTTGGGCAAGGAGACCGAAGCGCTCGGCAAGGCGATGCAGGAATACAACGCCGACTCCACTTGGAGCAAGGCCGAAGAGGAGCCGGCTCCAACCGCCAAGTAAACCCGAAACCTCAGCCAATTTCGATAAGCCACACGTCTGTCACTCAATCGGTCCCGATGCAGAACGATAAGAGCTCGTTTCAGTGTTGCTCTTCATTCGGAACTGTAGATACGAACCGGCAACCGATCATCTGTCGGGCCTTCCGGCCTCCCGATCCGGATGGATACGTTCGTCCGTCTTACCAGGTCCCCCGTGGTCAGCGTCGCGTTGAAGGCGAAGATCAACCTATGACGAACGCCTCTCCAGACAGTAGCGACCGAAGGCGTCGAACGGGTCGGCTACTTCAGTCCGTTCTTGGTCATCTCGGGCTGCCGAAGCATCGGTTGTCTCAAAGCCCCCTGTCACTCTTGACAGTGTTCGACGAATCACCCATCGCTTAGCATCTGCCCCAAATATCGAGTCTTGCAGTAATCACACGAAAGGGAGGAATGACCATGGCGTTGGCTAACGTAACTCCTATTCACCGACAGGAACAATCCATCGGCCCCAACTCCGTCGAGACGCGCATCGGCAAGCTCGACTTTGAACTCGGTGTGCCGACGCAGGCGACCGTCACGAACCTCTACGACGCGATGGACTATCAACGCGCATGCCAGCTTTATCTCTGGGCGTTGCCTATCGTAGGCTTCGAGCAGTTGCGGGTCGTGTCGGAAGCCACCACAGGCGCTCTCCCCAACCGTGACGTAGGCGTCTACCAAGGCTACCGGAATCTCCTTGTCTACTTCACACCAAATGCGACCACTCCTTACAGCATTGGCGTTCTGGACCTAAGCAACGGCCCCGTTGTGGTGGAATTGCCTACCGGTGCGATTGCTGGGGCAGCCAATGATTTCTGGCAGCGGATTATCAGCGACATTGGTCTCACTGGTCCTGATCAGGGCAAGGGCGGCAAATATGTTTTTGTCGGGCCGGGACAGGAAGCACCGATAGTGGAGGGAGTCTTCGTCATGCGGGTTCGGACGGTTGGCGTCGTCTACTTTTTCCGAGCCCTCGACCCCAACCCGGAGAAAGCCGCAGCGTCGTCGAGGAGCGTGCGTATCTATCCGTGGGCCGAGCGCGATAATCCGCCCCCCACACGCTATCTGACGCCTGACCCGGACAAGATTGCGAAGTTCATGGACCCGCCTCGCGGGATGGAATACTGGGAGCGGCTTGCGGCAGCGATCCAGCGAGAGCCAGTAGAGGATCGCGACCGATTCTTCATGGCGATGCTAATGCCGCTGGGCATCGAGAAGGGCAAGCCGTTCCAGCCCGATGCACGGCAGAAGAGAATTCTTACCGAAGGGGCATTTGTCGGTGAGGCGATGGCCAAGGCCGAAAGTTTCGACACGCGCTTACCGGGCTTAAGCTACCGCAACACGCTTTGGATCAAACCTCTGATGGCTATGGACCCCATTCAGGACTTGGCGAACTACAGCGAACTCGATCAGCGCGGTGCCTATACATACTATGCCGTGATGGTCACCGCAGGCATGCGCAGCGATACCCCCGGAACGGGGCAAGCTTACCTCGCCAGCTTCCGCGACCCGGAAGGGCATGCCTTCGATGGTGCGCAGAGTTACCGCTTGCGGGTGCCGACGAATCCACCCGCAAAACAGTTCTGGTCGGTCACACTTTACGAGACCGCCACACGCTCATTCGTCCAGAACAAAGAGCAACGCGCCGACCGCTCCTCTCGACATGACCTTGTCAAAAACCCGGACGGCTCGGTGGACGTTCACTTCGCCCCGACCGCGCCGAAAGGTTTTGAGAACAATTGGATTCCCACCGTGCCCGGCCACTCGTGGTTCGCAGCTTTCCGACTTTACGCGCCGCTAGAACGCTACTTCGACCAAAGCTGGCCGCTGCCGGACATCGAGAAGGTGAAGTAACTCCGATCGTGAAACATATGCGCCCGGCGGAAACTATGCGGTTGTTGTCGTGAAATCGCCACTATGCTCAAAATCCGCACTATGCTGGAGATGACCTCCGAGCTAGGCTGGCACTGATTCACCGGAATTGAGGCAAACCACGGCGCGTACGCGAAATTTTTGGAACAGAATGGAACAGAAACATTGTTGAGCGTGGATGCAAGTGATTGAAAAAATGGTGGCCTGGGACGGAGTTGAACCGCCGCCGCACCTCGGCGCAGCCGCGTTTTCGAACTATGGAGCTCTTGAATCAGGGGCTTTGATTTTCCAAGAACGAAGCCGCGAAGTCGATTCTGCATCAGCATGAGAAAACCGACAATGGACTAAAGTAGCCAAGCCGTCAAGCGCCTTCGGTTGCTACTGTCCGACAGACCCTTCGGTGAGGGATTTTTAGTGAAATCGCTTCCGATTTCGGCAACTATACGACTGGACCATGATGGGACGAAACATGCTTATCGAGTAAAATGCGGGACGAAGGAGAGCGGCAATGCAATATTCACAATTCAGTGATGGAAGAGATCGATTTGACCGCCGGGCCTTTTGCAAGGCAGGTGTTGCGACTGCTGTCGGGGTAGTGGGGGCAAGCTGGGTAGGCGTGTTAGCCCATGCAGACCTTACCAAGGAGCAGCGTGACAAGATGACGGCGGACGAGATCATCCAGCAGATGAAAGCTGGCAACGAACGCTTCCGGTCGGGCAAACCGCAGCATCGCGATCTCATGCGCGAAGCTCAGGCGACTGCGAAGGGACAGCATCCCGCCGCGATTGTCTTTAGCTGTGTTGACTCGCGAGTACCCGCCGAGTTGGTTCTCGACTTTGGTATCGGCTACATCTTCAGCGGTCGTGTGGCAGGCAACGTGGCTGACGAGGACGTATTGGGCAGCATGGAGTTCGCTTGCAAGGTGGCAGGCTCGAAAGTCGTGCTTGTTATGGGTCACACAGCCTGCGGCGCGATCAAGGGTGCCATTGACGGAGTGCAGCTTGGCAATCTCTCCGCATTGTTGGCAAAGATCCGTCCAGCCGTTGAGGCCACTCACTACACTGGGGAGCGCTCTGCCAAAAACTACGAGTTCGTAGACGCTGTGGCACGAAAGAACGTGTCACTGACTATCGCCAATATCCGGGAAAAGAGTCCTGTGCTTCGGGAACTTGAATCCAGCGGCAGCATCAAGATTGCAGGTTCGATGTACAACCTCGAAACGGGAGCCGTTGAGTTCCTCGCTTAGTAGTTACATGCTAGATAGCCTCCGAGCTTGGCACTGAATTCTGAGGGAACCTATCCGTCTTGAACCGGAATTGAGGTAAAACCCGGCGCGTCCACGAATTTTTGGAACAGACATGGAACAGAAACACTGTTGAGGGCGGATGCAAGTCATTGAAATGATGGTGGCCAGGGACGGAGTTGAACCGCCGACGCCAGCCTTTTCAGGGCTGCGCTCTACCACCTGAGCTACCTGGCCACATTTCGAGAACCGCTCACACTCCGCGGGCCACGAGGATTGTTCGTTTCACTCCGATTGTCGCGGGATTGCCTACCGGAAAACAGCTCAACGGCGGATCCGTGCGGAACGTTGTTGATTATAGCAAAGCCCGGCCTCCACACGAGGCCAGGAAAGCGAGTGCCAACCTCATTGACGAGTCGAATAAAAACCAGGACTGTAATGAGTGGGCCAGTTGAGCCTGGCCCACTCGTTATCTATATCTATCACCGCGATGCATGCGCCTGCCGGATTACTGTCCACCAGCCGAAGAGCCATGCTGTCCCAGCCATGACGCAAGTTGCGGTTCCTGTTGCGCCTTCAGATCGACGCAGTTGTTTATGCTCTCGATCGACTGGCGGTAGGTGCGATCTGCCGCATCGTTCTTATGCGCGACGTAAAAGTCGGCAACCTGATCGCGCATGTGAGCGTCGCAGAACGAACTGGTGGCACCCACAATCTGAGCACTAGCAAATGGACCGCCCACTCTCTGCACGGCATCCCAGTGCGCCTGAACAAAGTCCCACGCTAGTTTTTCACCCGCCGGATTTCGCATTACGCTGCTGACCAAGCGCAGCGCATCTTGCGAACGAACGTCGGAAGATATGGCGTAATCCAGCGTCTGCTGCAGCAATTTCGGATCGCCAAATCGCGGCAGAGCGAAGAGCGCCATGTAGTATTCCTCAGGCGACTTTGCATTTTTCAATGTGGCCAACAGTTTGTCATAAAACGATTGATCCCCGCTCAAGGCCGCGAGGGCAAACGCGCTGGCTGCAAGTTCGCGATCAACCGAGGCGGGATTTTCCAACGCTTGGTCCGCGAGCTTGCGCGCCTGCGCCAACACTTGCGGATCACGCGCGTTGTAGCCCAAAGCGGTGAAGACACGAGCTCGCAGCGCTTTCTCTTCGTCGCTTTCACCCGGCTTGGGCTCCCAGCCCACTTCCTTCAAGATCGGCGTTAGATACTGGCGCAACCAAATCCGATAAGAGTCGCGATCGCTGTCGGTCACCAGATATTCGCCGATGTAGTTAAGCTGACTGAGCACATCTTCGATGACTGCGCGATTGCGATCGCCACCCAGCCCCCGAACCAAAGCTAGATAGTCCCCAACCGGCTCCCGCCCCACTCGAACCGAAGCCCAGATATCCGTTTGCAAGGCGATCCGTTCGGCGGGAGAGAGCTTGCTCTCGGCATCACTCGCGAGTGCCCGCACGGCATCGGGTTGATAGCCGACACGATAATAGCCGGTGGCTCCAGCATTGGCCAAAATCCAGGTCGAGCAGCCCGGCAGCGTGAACGTCTCTTGTTTTTTCGTCAGCAGTTCGCACTTTTGTGCCCCGCTCGCCGACGATTTCATGCACAGCGGAACTTGCCACAGTTCATCATTCGG
>Ga0210393_10004028_pt1 | contig 11674 bp, 9 predicted proteins | sample IncBWC27OmetaG_FD_160068 | JGI IMG/M metagenome (GOLD analysis project Ga0210393, IMG submission 160068) | Forest soil microbial communities from Barre Woods Harvard Forest LTER site, Petersham, Massachusetts, United States - Inc-BW-C-27-O ... | reverse complement strand
AACTGGATGCGGTGGGCGAGGTCTTCGCAAGCTGGAAGGCAATAGCTCGTCGTATCGAAGAACTGGAGCACGGCGAGCAAGACCGTCTTCGCCTCCTCGACCTGTGGACTTTCCAGAAAAAAGAGATCGAAGACGCCAAGCTGCATCCCGGCGAGGACGAACGGCTGGAAACCGAGAAGCGCGTGCTGGCGAATGCCGAGAAAATCTACAGCGCAGCTATGAATGCTTTTGATCTTCTTTACGAGGGTGGTGCGTCCACTTCATCTTCGTTGCGGACCGCACAGAAGCATATCGAAGAGCTGTCGCGCTACGAACCAAAATTCCAGGAGGCGCTGGCCGCGATCGAGACCGCGCGCATCAGCGTGGAAGACGTCGGCGCAACCCTGCGCGATTACGCCGGCGGCATTCAAGCCTCGCCTGAGCATCTGGCCGAGGTGGAAGATCGTCTTGCGGCGCTCGATCGCCTAAAGCGCAAATACGGGCCCAGTCTCGAGGATGTGATTCATCACGGCGAAGAAGTCAGCCGCAAACTTTCCGAGATGGAAAATAAGGATGAGATTCTGGCGCAGTTGCGCCGAGAACTGGCGCACGCGGCCGACGAATATTTGAAGTCGGCCCGTGGCATTTCGAAGAAGCGCTACGAAGCGGCGCGCAAGCTGGAGAAGCTGGTCGAGGCGGAGATCAATGATCTGGCCATGAAATCCAATTCTCACATCGAGGTCAGCGGCACGGATGAAGAAGCGAATTGGACCGCGTCCGGGTTCGATCACGTTGTGTATTTGATTTCGACGAATCCCGGGGAGCCGCTGCGACGGCTGGAGCATATCGCCTCCGGCGGAGAATTGTCGCGAGTGATGCTGGCGCTGAAAGCCAGCGTGGAAGCCGGACAGGGGAAAAAGAAGACAGGTGCGCAACGTACGCTGGTTTTTGACGAAATCGATACCGGCATCGGCGGACGCGCGGCGGAGGCGGTGGGCAAAAAGCTGAAAACGTTATCGCGAGCCAATCAAGTGCTGTGCGTGACTCACTTGCCGCAGATCGCAACCTTCGCAGACCATCATTACCTGATCGAGAAGAAAGCTTCTGCTGAGCGCACGCGAACGTCGGTTCGCCTCATTACCGGCGAGGAGCGCACTGAAGAGGTTGCGCGCATGTTGAGCGGGGCGAAGCTGACTGAGACTTCGCGGAAGCACGCTGAGCAGATGCTGAAGACGAATGCGTGAGCGGTGAACCGACCGTCGAAGTTCCCTCCCTGACGCCGAAGACCTCCACGTTAGGATGGCCTAGTCGCCCGTCAATGAGCGTAATAGAGATGTTACAACAGTTACCAATTCGTTTAGGTTTTGGCCGAGCTATAGGCTTCGTCGCGAGCTACGGCGTAACCTCGTAGATGACTCCCAAGCCATCCCCGCCACCGTCTTCGGCAGTTCCGTACAGATTACCGTCGCCGCCGAACAGAACACCCGCAGCCGGGTATCCTCCATCGTCGCCACCGTTAAAAATGTATAGCAGCGTCTGCTCCCAGCCGTTATTCTCGCTTAGCTCGTAAACAACGCCACATCCTTCGTCGCCACTGCACGTTTGGCCTCCGCCGCCGCCGCCTCCGGCCGTCGTACCGTAGATGTTCCCGGCTGCGTCGAGAATCAGGTCGGTGGGAAGTGCTCCATCGGCCTCGCCAGAGAAGCTGTGAATTACGTTTTCCTGCCAGGCACCGTTCCCGTTCGGGGTGAGTTTGAAGACCGACCCCCAGCCATTAGAGCCGCCGCTAAACGTTGTCCCAAACAAGTTGCCCACTGCGTCAAAAACAACCCCAGTTTCCGGTAGGGAACCGTCCGGTCGTCCGGTAAAAGTGTGAAGCACCTTCTTAGTCCAACCGCTCTGGGAATGTACCAATTCGAAGATAGAACCCTGATTGGTCTGGTAAAAATGGCCTTCAAGAGTTCCGTATAGATTGCCATTGGAGTCGATGGCCAGAATACCCACGGGGTGGCCACCGTGACTGAAGATGACACTCTCGGTCCAACTGCTGCCAGTGGGAGTGAGTTCGAAAACTGTGCCCTGGTCTTTGAAGCCGCCCTTGGGGGTTGTACCGAACAGATCGCCGTTCGCATCAAAGACCACACCAGAAAGCGGGAGGGCGCCATCGCTCTTGCCTTTGAATCCGTAAAGAACGCTCTCGGTCCAACTTCCGTCGGACTGATGCGTCAATTTGAAAACAGTTCCGCAATGGATGGGGCCGGTTTGGTAATGACAGCTTCCGAACCCGCCACCATACTCGGTCGTGCCATAGAGGTTCCCGCTGCTGTCAAAGACTAACCCGCCGGTCGGCACGGCTCCATCCGTCCCGTTCTTAAAGCTGTAGATTAATTGGCTCTTCCAAACGTTGCCGGTTCGTGTCAACTCGAATACGGTGCCGGAGTTGTAACCTCCACCCTTTTCCGTTGTGCCGAAGAGATCGCCGGCTGCGTCGGCTACAAGGCGGCTACCGGGTTGCTCGCCATCTTCTCGGCTAGCGAAGCCGTGGACTACCGTTTCAGGCCATGTGCCGTTGTTTTGCGGCGTAAGATTAAATACTACTCCCACGCCAAAAAGCCCGCCAGGACCGTTCAGTTCGGTGGTTCCCCAGAGACGGCCTGTCGAATCGAAAATCAAACCACCGTTCGGATTCGCTCCTTCGGATGGGGACGCGAATGTGTGAAGGACTGTCTCCTGCCCAGAGCGCGTGAGCTTGAAAATTACGCCACAACCGACGCCACCGTAACCTCCGGAGTCGCAACTGAGGTCGCCGCCCACAACGGTTGCCCCGTAGATATTGCCCGCCGCATCAAGGTTGACGCTGCCCCACGGGTATCGTCCGTCAGTCCCTCCGGTAAAAGAGTAAAGCGTGCTTTCCTGCCATGAGTTGCCATTCGGGGTTAACTCGTAGACAGCGCCATACTGGTAGGTTGGACTCGAATAGATTGAGCCAAACAAATTACCATGCTGGTCGAATACAACACCCCACAACGAGCCGCCTTCGCTAAACTGATAAATGTTTTTCTCCGTCCAACCGTGCTGCCCCGGAGACAATTCAAAAACGGTGCTCGCCCCGACGCCGAAAAGGTTTGAATTGGCATCCATCACGAGCCCAACCCGGGGATCCAGGTAGGACCCGAAGCTGTAAAGAACAGTTTCCCTCCACTTTCCAGAGGAAGGCGATAACTCGAACGCAGTGCCGCCGTTGTTGACCCCACCGAAAGACGTCACGCCATATAGGTTGCCAGACGAGTCAAGGAGCAACGTGCAGAGCGGATTGCCGCCGTCATTTCCTCCCTGGAAGCGGTGGATAACCGTTTCCGTCCAACCGTTCGCAGTCGGCGTGAGCTCAAAAACGATTCCACAGGTGCTGCCGTCGGCATAACAAGTGGACTCACCTCCGGTAACGGTGGTGCCGTATAAATTGCCTTGCGCGTCCAAAACCAAGCCGCCGTACGGATTAATCCCGTCTTTTCCACCCTTAAAACTGTAGATTACGCTTTCCGCGCCGGTGCCTGCTGCAATCTCGAACACGGCGCCCCGATCGCTACTGCCCCCACCTTGAGTCGTACCATAAAAATTACCCGCCGCATCTTCGACCAGTGGAGCGATCGAGTATTGGCCGTCGTGGGTAGAAAATGAATGAATTACGGTCTCGTTAGTCGCGCCCTGCGCCCGTGGGCAAAAGGCTAGAACGAGCGCGATTGTAATGCCCAACAAATTGCCCGTGGTTCGTGGAGAGGTTGTAACCATGGAGAGGTCCTCCTTGGAAAAGAGGCCCAATTATCCTTGACACTCGGTTCGGGAGTCAACGCGTAGTTTCTAAAGTGACACTAACAGCGATTACACTCAGAACCCGTTGTATGAGCGATTTAATGCCGCTTCCGCTCTTCTATCAGACAACCAAGAAAGTACCACCACAGTGTCCCGAGAATTCCCCACGCGGTCGGGGCATAAGGAAAACGGGCGCTCAGTCATTAGTTTCAAGCTAAGAAGCAACTGGAACTCAATGTCAAGTGAAGTTATGAGTCCATAGCACGTTTTGAGAACTGGCTGACTGAGTGTAAGAGAGAGTTTGGGTCAACCATCTTCTTCAGCTAGCGCCAACTCCTCGGCCTTTGTTGTTTTGCCAGCATAAAATTCCCTAGTGATGATTGCCGACACCATTTCGCTATCGCGTCGTTGAAAAACTTGGCGGGGAGGCATTGGGGGTGGCAACAACGAAAAAGGCGGGCGTGTGCGCGCCCGCCGCATGACTACCAAACATAAGCTACGGCTGTTCCGCCGGAACGAGCGCGACGCCGATCGGTTCGCCGCCCTCCATGAATTGCTTCACCGGGTTTCCGCCCGCCGGGTACGCGAACTCAGCCACTCCCGTTGTAGCGGCGCTCGCACCCCACAAGTCTTTGTTGCTTGCGGTGAATGCAAAGGTCACAGGATCGGACGCACCGGTAAGCACGGTGGTCTCGATGGGAGAGCCCAGCGAGCCATTGACCGGCTGGTTGAAGGTGTAGATGGTGGCGGATTCCTGGTCGAGGATAGCAATCTTATCGTGGGTTGTTACCTCAATCCCGCCGGGAAAACCGATGGTCACGCCAGTGTACTTGAGCGTCGTAAGCTTCCTGCCGCCCTTGGTCGCGTTGGCGATTTCGCCGACCACGACTTGGCCAGAAGCGTTCTCGCCGTCCACATAGAGGTTGCCGTCGGCATCGAAGGCGCAGAAATACACTCGGGCCAACGTCGAACTGGAGATCTTGTATTTCGTTTTGCCTTTCTTAAATATCAGGATGTTGCCGGGACCACCGCTGGTGGAGATGAGGTTCCCGACCGCGACGAACTCCCCGTCATATGTGACAGCGACGCTGACTGGGTATTGGCCCGGATCGCCCAATACCTTCGGCGCTTTCTTGTAGGGAGGGGCGTAGATTTTAATTGCGCTGTCCGCTGTATCGGCGATGTAGAGGTTGGCCTTACCATCGGTCGCGATGCCCTGCGGTTCGCTGAGGTCGTCGATTTGCCCGAGCAGCTTGCCGGCCGTGTTGTAGATGTTTACGACGTTATTTGCCCCGTCGGAAACGAAAATCTCGATCTTCGAAGTTTGGATCGCCGCCACGTCAATGAAGGGATGAAGGGCAATGGGTCCGTGCGACACGGTGCCGGGGCGCGCCACGCTGGTAGAGTTTTGAGCAGCGCTGCCGTCATTTGCAATGGCAGTGGCCGGATTCGTGGCCGCCTGCGTCATCGCAGTGGTCATCAGTAGCGTCAGTGCAATTAGCGCGAAAACAACCCGTGTTTGTTTCACCAGATTCCTCCTGAGAGAGACCGTCGGTTTCATGAATGCTTTCCACCGAAGGCACAGGATTATACATCGGGGAAGCCGATTATTGACAGAGGAGCAGGAGGCCAAGCGATGAAACCGGGTGTTTACAGGTTTTGAGAAACCAGCGCCGGCGTCGCCAAAGCCGGGGCCCCAACTCCGGCCGCAGTCGCGGCGAGTGCATACATGTTGAGCTGCTGATGGATTTGTGCGGAGCAGGTGCCGTTGTCGGTTTGGGCTTCGACGGCATCGGACAGGAGTGTCCGCCCAGCACGAGCCGGTTTACTTGACAAGCAAATATCTATATATGTAGAGTTAAGCCATGAAATTGCGCAAGTCGCCTCAGACATCCATCGTGCTGGCTGAATTTCTCCACGGTGCGCACGACTGGAAGTACGGATACGACATCAGCCGCAACACTGGACTGAAGTCGGGCACTTTGTATCCCATCCTCATGCGCCTGGCGGAGCGGAAGCTGCTGGCTACGCGATGGGAGACTCCAGAAGCTGGCAAGCCGGCCCGGCACATGTATAAATTGACCGCCGATGGGATCGGGTATGCGCGGGAGCATGCGCCTGCGCCGGTGAAGCATCGGCTCGCGCAGCCGGCGTTCAGTGGGGTGAAACGCTAATGACCACGAATCGAATGACAATGATCCGACGATTCGCTTTGAAAGTATTGAACACGGCGGCTGGCTACGCTGCGCCGGGAACGCGCGACAACGCTTGCAAGACGGGCTGCACATCTAGCGGTTTTCCGAATCTCCCTTCGCAAGGTGCGCGATAGGCTGGGCCACCCTACTGTTGCAGAGTACAGAGATCCTTCGTCGGCAGGCCTTCGCGCGCTGCGAAGGTCTGCGCTTCCCCCGGGGGCTTGGGAGGCAGGGAACGGCCGAAGTGGGCTGCGAGTTGACGGAACATTTTATCTTAGCTAAACTATATTAGCTAACATAAATTACTCATGGAAACCATCACCATTCACAAAGCAAAGACCCAGCTCTCCCGGCTGATTGAAAAGGCTTGCCGGGGAGAGGAAATTGTCATTGCGCGCGGCTCGAAGCCAGTAGTGCGGCTGGTGGCGATCGAGGATTCGCGGGGCGATCGCAAGCCCGGTGCCTTGAAGGGAAAGATTCATGTCGGTCCTGACTTCTTTGAGCCTTTGCCCCCGGACGAACTGGAGCACTGGGAATAGCGCGAAATGCGCCTTCTGCTCGATACCCACGCCCTGTTGTGGTGGCTGGAAGAGAATCCCTCTTTGCCGCGTTCCGCGCGCAAACTTATCGCCAATAAAAGCAACGATGTTCTGGTAAGCGCCGCTTCCGCCTGGGAAGTTGCTACGAAAGTCCGCTTGGGAAAGCTTCCGGTTGCCATCGACCTGGCTCACGATTTCAGCGCCTATCTTGACCGCGAACGATTCGAAACTCTGGCGGTGAGCGCGGAACACGGCATTCGGGCTGGCTTGCTGCCGGGTCCGCACAAAGATCCGTTCGACCGCATGCTGATCGCTCAAGCGCTGGCCGAGAATTTGACGATTGTGAGCAACGACGTAGTATTCGACGGCTACGGGGTCAGGCGGGCCTGGTGAGTGAGCGGCGAAAAGCAATAGTAGCCCTCCTGAGCAACGCGAAGGATCTACGAATTCTCCCGGCCCGCGCGGACATCCGGCCTTTTCCCCCCACCCGACTTGCGATTCGACTTCATCAACCACCACGCCTCCCGATACTTCTCCCATTTCGCTCGCCCCCTCTGGTTGCCATTGGGATAGAAATACAGCGACCGCCGCCCTTTAATAGCCCCAATAGGAATCACGTACCACGCGTCCTCGGGAATCAGGTACACCACAATCAAGTCAATTTCGTCCTTGGTGTAAAGATCGACATCGCGTCTTCTGCTGCCGTGCGCGTGGATCGCATAATGACGATGGCAAAGCCTCGAGGTCGACTTCACTTGCACCCGCCACACCCGCCTCCCGGAAGTGATAATGAAGTCGAAACGTTCGGTTTCGCCATAGGGTTTCGAAACTCCCAGACCGAGTCCGGCCGCCTTGCACATAAACGCCAACTCGGCCAGTTCTCCCTGCCGCTTTTTATAGAGACATTTCGGCAGATTTCTGCTCGTCCGTCGCGGCGCGGATCGCAAGGGCAGACCCTCAGATTGTTTTTTCATGCACAAATTTAAGACAGACGTCGGCCTTGAGGCTGCGCCTGTCTTTTCTCCTGGATCTTCAGATTTTTGGGATTTTCTTGCGGACGTGCCCGCTGGGATCGCGGACAAACAAAAAGGCGCGGGGTTTGAAACCCGCGCCTGAAAATACCTACTCTTCTAGAATAGCAGGTTGATTAGGTAACTATGACATGGTTTTCAACTTTATTTTCCTTATGGAATGAACGCGTTGCGCGGAAAACAGGGGTCCAGGGGGCTTGACAAGATTTTGGTCGATTAGGCCCCCAGCGGACGATCAGCGTAAACGACTGGGTGCCCCACATCTCGCGCTTTTCGAGATGTGGGCGTCCGACTCGAATCCCAAGGGTGGCCCACTCTAGCCGCGTCCCGTGCGACTGGGGTGGAGCCTTGGGGAGCCAACGCACGGGTATGATTGAGAAACATGTTCGAACCGGAGATCGCAGGACTAGCGACGGCCATTCAGGATGCCGTGACGCGATACAGGGAGGGGAGTCCAGTCCCAACGCGGCGAGACGTGCGGGTCCGCCGCCGGGACTTCAGCTTGAAGTATCGAGAGGATTTTGGATTTGCCAACTTCCCGCCGGAGCGCATTGAAGAGGATGTCTGGGACTGGGACGATCAGGAACGATTCCAAGCGTCCACCATAAAAAGTCTCAAGGAATACCAGTCCCTTGTATCTGCCCTCGGACCAAATGCCGACTCGGTTGAGCAATTCGCCCGCGCGCTGTCCTTTGCGAGTTTCCGAGGCACCGATGCGAATGAGCTCGCAGAGCGCGTCACTGTCTTTGGGCGTGAGCTGGCGCGAGAACCGGTGCCGGTTAAGATGACCGCCTTCATCGCCGGACTCTCAATTACCGAGTCCCCCATGGTTGTTTCCGACGGCCTCACGCTGCGTCGGCCAACCCTCGAAGATGTATCGGAAAATGTCGCTCTCGATGAGTACGGCGGCTTTGCCTTCCACCAGCCAGAGACCTGGTTTAGCGTCATTGGCGAATTCGCCTTCGAGGTGGCATACCCCGGTCTCGCACAGGACGGGCTTCTACGCGCGATCGAGGCGCTCCGGCTTTTTCGTCTTGGCGGAATCGAGACCAATCGCTACCCGATGCGGTCGCGGCATTCCATGTGGCCGGGGGGAGTGATCAGCGGCCCAGGTCGCTACAGTAGATTCACCTACGCGCTATCGCCAACCCATGTGTCCATGCTGAGTGAGTTTCTCCGAGACGTCGTACCCCTCCTTCTAGACCCACTCCATTTGGATAAGGCGACTACTGCAAATGGAATCGCCTACGCGCGTTACAGGGACGCCCTCTTCGAAAACCCAACCGAACGAGCCCTTACGTCGGCGATCACAGCCCTTGAGGCGCTGTTTCTTGATGGCGAGACCGAGCTTACCCACCGCTTGGCCCAAAGAGTCGCCGTCTTCCTCCGGGCGTTGGGAACGCACTCTGACGCTCGGGCCACCTATGACACCGTCAGGAAGGGCTACAAGATCCGCAGCACATTCACCCATGGCAGCTCGGCGAGCCCTAAAGACAGGCCGTGGGCCGAGTCCAACGTGACGATTTTACTAGAGTATGCTCGTGCATGCATCCTCGCGTTCCTTCAGATATCGACTCCGAAGGACGAGCTTCTGAGGCACCTCGACCGGGCTATGATCGACCCGGCAGGCGTGAACCAATTAAATGCCTCACTCACATCCGTCAGGCATAAGTGAGGCGTTCCCCGGGAAAAAGCACCGGAGCGATTCCGCATCGGCACCGACAGACTGGGGTGCCCGCTTGGCAGCGCGAATCCCAGACCATCTTGAAATCCGCGCGGGCCGCGTGGGGCTCCCGCTAATTCCTGGGGAGGGCGCGGAAGCACGTCTGTCGCCGGGTACCACCGGGTTCGGCGCCGCCGGCAATCTTGCGGGGCTTGATCCCATTGCCGCCCCGTTGCGTTCTGCGATCCTCGGCGCTTTCGAGCGTGAGTTTCTCTTCGTGGTTGACGAATTTGGGGTCCGATACCCCCGCTCGCCGTTCGCTGGCCGATATTCCCCAATCGGTGCTAATCCTATGCGGTTCTTGGGCTTACGTTGACCAAATTGGTTCTTTCGGGTAGCTTAAATAGATAAACCATAGTGGGGAAGTGTACCCTTACAGGAACCCTATCGTGCCTACAAGCAATGGCAAGACGCTGCTTTTATTGAAGCCCCGGGGATTTTGCGCCGGGGTGGTGCGGGCGATTGATATTGTCCGGATTGCCCTGGAGGCTTTTGGGCCGCCGATCTATGTCCGCAAGGAGATCGTGCACAACCGTTTCGTGGTCGAGGAACTGCAAGGCAAGGGCGCGATCTTTGTCGACAGCGTGGACGAAGTTCCTCCTGGCGAGCGGGTGATTTATAGCGCTCATGGAGTTTCGCCCGAGGTGCGGCAAGCCAGTCAGGCGCGCGATCTGCGGGTGATTGATGCGACCTGTCCGCTGGTCACGAAGGTTCACGTCGAGGCGGTCAAGTTTGCCAAGGAAGGCTATTCGCTCATCCTAATTGGCCACCACGACCATGACGAAGTGATTGGGACTCTGGGTGAGGCGCCGGTCGTGACCCAGGTCGTGGGATCGCCGGAGCAGGTGAAGTCACTGACCGTGCCGAATCCCGACCGCGTAGCTTATCTGACGCAGACCACGCTGAGTCTGGACGAGACTAAGGACATTATTGCCGCGCTGCGCGAGAGGTTCCCGAATATTAAAGGCCCGGCGGCGCAGGACATTTGTTATGCGACCGAGAACCGTCAGGTTGCGGTCAAGCATGTGGCTTCGGATGCCGACCTGTTGCTGGTGGTGGGCTCGGATAACAGCTCGAATTCAAATCGGCTGGTAGAAGTTGCGCGCAATTTGGGCACGAGTTCGCATCTAATAGACAGCTTCCAAAACATAAGACCGGAGTGGCTGGAAGGCGTGAAGACGATTGCTTTGACGGCGGGCGCTTCGGCTCCGGAATGCCTGGTGGAAGAAGTGGTGAAGTTTTTGAGCAGCAAGGGCTTCGGCAATGTGCAGGAAGTCGAAGTCATGCCCGAGAACGTGCGCTTCGGCTTGCCTCCCGAGATTGTGGAGGCGATTGCCAGCGCCCCCAGCGCCGTTAGTGCGGAGTAAAGAATTACCTATATGGACGAAAACTCCCCCTCGTTTTCGGCGTCAAGTGCGCCGCAATTGCGCTTCGGAAAAATCGATGACCTGTCCAGCCGGGTCGCCGCCGCAGTCGATGGCGCGCGTAAGCTTTTATTCTCCCAGCAGCACGAAGAAGGCTACTGGTGCGGCGAGTTGGTCGCCGACACGACCCTAGAATCCGACTACATTCTCCTGCACACGCTGCTCGGCACCGGCGATCCAGTGCGCTTTCAGAAGTGCTGCAACTGGATTCTCAAACACCAAAACGAAGATGGCGGCTGGGGCATTTACGTAGACGCCCCCTCCAACGTCTCAGCCAGCGTAAAAGGCTACTTTGCCTTGAAGCTTAGCGGTTACAAGCCAGACCACCCGGCTTTGGTGCGGGCGCGAAAGAGAATTCTTGAGATGGGTGGAGTGACCGAGGTCAACACTTTCACCAAGATTTATTTATGTTTCCTCGGGCAGTACGATTACGACGCGGTGCCGGCGATTCCGCCGGAGATCGTGCTGTTTCCCAAGTGGTTCTGGTTCAACATCTACGAAATTTCTTCGTGGTCGCGGGCGATTCTGGTGCCGCTTTCGATTTGTTACGCGAAAAAGCCTCTGAAAAAGATCCCAGATGAACAAGGTGTGGAAGAGTTGTACGTTGGCGGCAGGGACAAGTCCCGGATGCGCCTGCGTTGGAGCGACAAGCTAGTTTCGTGGCGCAACTTCTTTTTGGTGCTCGACCGGATGACGCATTGGTTCGAGATGGTACACGTTCGTCCGCTGCGCTGGCTTGCGCTGAAGAGGGCGGAGCAGTGGATGTTGGAACGCTTCGAGATGAGCGATGGCTTGGGCGCGATTTATCCCTCGATGCTGAACGCGATTATTGCGTTGCGCTGCCTCGGGTACTCGCTCGACGATCCACAATTTATCCGCGCGCTCGATGAATTCGAAAAGCTCGGGATCGAAGAAGGCGATACTTTCCGCATGCAGCCTTGCATGTCGCCTATATGGGACGCAGCTTATGCGA
>Ga0210393_10004027_pt1 | contig 11676 bp, 9 predicted proteins | sample IncBWC27OmetaG_FD_160068 | JGI IMG/M metagenome (GOLD analysis project Ga0210393, IMG submission 160068) | Forest soil microbial communities from Barre Woods Harvard Forest LTER site, Petersham, Massachusetts, United States - Inc-BW-C-27-O ... | reverse complement strand
AGACCTCGATGTCCTCGCGCGTCGCTCGTCGTATCTGTGTTTTCGCCTGCGCCACAATTATGCCGAGGCCTTGGTCTCGCGGAGCATCTCGGCGTGGCGACGGTCGGCTTCCGGCCGCGCTTGCGCTAGAGCTTCGACGATCTGGTCGTGGAGCTTTCCGTTGCTCGCGACGACGTTGGCGCCAGCGAGGTCTAGCTCCGAGGCGTCCATGTTGGTCACGCGACCTCGCGCTTCTTCGACGATCAATGCGCCCGCGGCCACGTCCCAGGCGCGCAGCCCGAACTCCCAGAATCCGTCCGTGCGTCCCGCGGCGACGTACGCGAAATCGAGCGCAGCCGCGCCGGTCCGGCGCACGCCTTGCGACCGCATCATCAGTTCTTCCCAAAAGCACAAATAGAAACGACGCTTCTCGCGCCGGTCGTACGGGAATCCGGTGCCCAGCAGGGCTGCCCCCAGGTTGGGCGTTGTGCTGACGCGAATCGGTTTGCCGTTGAGGCGTGCGCCTTGTCCGCGATGCGCGATGAAACATTCTTTTTTCAGCGCGTCGTAGACCACGCCGAACTGCACGCGGCCGCGCCGTTCGTACGCGATCGATACGCAGAACTGCGGATAGCCGTGCGCGAAGTTGGTGGTGCCGTCGAGCGGATCGATGATCCATCGATGGTCGCTCTGATGCATGCTGGCGCCGCTTTCCTCGGCGAGGATCGCGTGGGTGGGAAACGCGCGATGGATCACCTCGATAATCGCCGCTTCCGATTCGCGGTCGGCTTCGGTGACCAGGTCGATCGAGTTCGATTTGCGGTTGATGGTAATTCTGCTTAGCCGTTTGAGATGGATGCGGCCGGCGGCGCGTGCGGCGCGAAGCGCCACCTGTTCAATTTCATTTGTCACGGTAAAGAAAAGTATTACTCGCGGGCGGGAGCGTCCAGCGCGAAGCGCAGATCAATCGACAGCGCTCGCTTGACGGCGCTCGCGCATCGCTTCGATCAGATGAAGGCTTACTTGCCGGCCGGAGTATTCGCGTCGGCGGCGACGGGCGCGGGCGTCGATTGCGCCATCATCAGGCGCTGCGCGTACGGCATGATCGTCGTGAACAGATCGACCTGGCTGTCGAGCGATTTGCCGAGGCCGCTCAGCAGACCCATCATGCGCCCGACCAGCAGCACGTCGGCGGGAACTTCGACGACAGGATTCGCCTTTATCGCGCGCGGCAGCTCTTCGTTGAACTGCTCGATAAGGTCCTTGTCGGCGTAAGCCTTCTTCGACTTCACCGTGCTGCCGAGAAACAAATCGGCGAATGACAGCAGCGTGTCGGGATTGCCGTTGCGCGTGCGGAAGCCGAGCTCGTGGAACGCCGTGATGATGCCGTCGCGGTTCGCGCTGAGAATCGAAAACGTCAAGCGCACAATGCCGTCGCGGAAGGCCGGCGGAAAATCCTTGGCCAGGCCGAAGTCGAGCAGCACGATTCGCGGACCGGGCTGAATGAGGATGTTGCCGGGATGCGGGTCGGCGTGAAAGAAGCCGTCGCGCAGGACCTGGTCGCAGAAGATCTCGACGAGCTTCTGCGAAACGAGATGCTTGTCGATACCGGCGCGTTCGAGCGCGTCGATGTCCGTGACCTTGATGCCCTCGACCAGTTCCATCGTGAGCACGCGCCGCGTGGTGAACTCGCGATATACCTCGGGCACCAGCACCATTGGGTCGCCGGCGAAGTTGCGGCGCATCGTGGCCGAGTTGTCGGCCTCGTGAATGAAGTCGAGTTCCATCGGGACGTACTTGAGCGCCTCGCGCATCAGCACGCGATAGTCGAAGTCACGCTCTAGCCGCGCGAGCCATCGCAGCACCAGCGTCAGGTTGCGCAAGTCGGCGCGCACGATGCCGTCGATGCCCGGGTACTGCACCTTGACGGCGCATCGCCGGCCGTCGTGAAGGCGGGCAGCATGCACCTGCGCCAGCGACGCCGACGCAATCGGCACCGGATCGAACTCGGCATATACCGCCTCCAGTGATTTCCCGAGTTCACGCTCGATCTGTTCGCGGATCATCGCAAACGGCCGCGGCGGAACACGGTCGTGCAAGCCCGAGAGCGTCGAGACCCATTCGTCCGGCAGCACGTCGGCGCGCGTCGCGATGAACTGGCAGGCCTTGATGAGCAGGCCCTCGAGGCGCAGCGCGGTGCGGTTCAACGCTTGCGCGGCGCGAAGATCCTGCCGTCGATACAGCTCCGGCTTGTTGCGATCGTCGACCAGCCGCGTCCAGAGCTGCGTACCTTTGTAGCCCACGTAGACGTAAGCCGCGAGCCACAGCACGTTGGAGAAGCGCCACGCGCGAGTCCCAAGGCCAGGCTCGGGCACGTCGGCGGGAAAATCGAAGCTGTCGTTGAGGTTCAGGCTGCTCATGCGAGGGGTTTGCTTAAATCCTACGCGATGCGTTCGATTCTGAGAACCGACCGGGACCGTTTATTCGACGCTTGACTGGTTGTTCGCCGCAGGAATATTGTGTCGTGCATGAAGCCGAGTAGTGATGTACGTCGAGTCCCCAATTCAATGAAGGTCCTCCTGAATTGAGACGGACATTGATACTTGGCTCTAAAAAGCCCCGGGCGCTTGCGAGCCCCGGGGCTTTTGCTTTTCGGAGTGTTTTTACTTTGGCGCCGCAGCACGGGGCGGGGAAATTACGGGCAAGATTACGGGAAAGACTACGGTGGATATCGCGCGACCCTATGCTCCGACCATTCGCGACATCACGCGCCGCTACTACACGGTGTGGGGGCTGTACTCGTTCGCCGGCGGTTTCCTCTTCGGCGTCTATCCCATCTTTCTGCATTCGCGCGGCCTGAACCAATTCCAAATCGACAGCGTGCTGGCGACGTACTTCGTCGTCCTCTTTCTGACCGATGTGCCGACCGGCGCCTTCGCCGATCTCCTCGGACGCCGCCGGTCTTACGTCCTCGGCGCGACGCTTCGGGTCTGCGCCTTCCTGCTGTATTTCGTAGCGCATCATTATTACGTGTTCATCATCGCCGAAAGCATTGACGGTATCGGCACGACTTTCGGTAATGGCGCCATCGATGCGTGGGGCGTCGATGCTCTCGATGACGCCGGCTACGACGGGCTCAAGGACCGGCTCTTTTCGCGCATCTCGCAACTGACGACGCTCGGCTTCATGGGCTCGGCGATGATCGGCGCGTACGTCGCCGACGTGGATATCTCCTACCCGTGGATCCTCGGCGCGGCCGGCTACGTTATCGCCGGTGTCGTCGGCGCATTGCTGATGCACGACGAACGTCCGCGCGCCGCCGCGGTTCGCATCGCAGCGATCCCGCGCCAGATTGCCGCCAACGTTAGCGACGGCATCCGCGACGGACTGGGCGCGTACACCGTGCTGATGCTCAGTATCGCGAACGCAATCACGTTCGCCGCATGGGCGCCGTACTGGGTCTCGTGGCCGATTCTGTTCGACCAGAGCCTCGGCGTCGGCGTGTGGATCATCGGATGGATCTATTGCGGCTTGTCGGCGGCGCGGCTGATTGGCGCGGAGCTGAGCGCGCGCTTCGCCGTCGACGAAGCGCGCCGCGCGGCGCGCGTGAGCATGCTGGTTATCGCAGCGAGCGCGATGCTCTTCCTCGGCGGGCTCTTCGGCGGCCGGCCGGTACTCTCGCTCACGATGCTGTTCGTGATGAATCTCTTCACTGGCGCGATGCAACCGTTGGTGCAGAGTTGGTTCAACGAGCAGCTCGAATCGGGCAATCGCGCGACGCTGCTCTCATTCAACTCGACCTTTCAGACGATGGGCGGCGCAGTCGGCCTCCTGTTCGCCGGCCGCATCGCAGACACGGCGGGCATCCCGTTCGCATGGCAAATCGCGGGACTTATCTCGATCTGCGCGGCTCCGGTCTATTGGGCAACCCGCCGCCGCGCGACCGCTCCAGCGGTAGAGCTGGCCGGCGCAGCAAAGTGATCGAATGAAAATCGTCCGCTATCGCCGCGACGGTCGCGAGTACTACGGCGCACTCGAAGGCGACGCTGTCGTGCCGATGGAAGGTAATCTCGAGGCGCTCACGAAAATGCCGCGCGCCAAATCAATCCCGCTCGACGCCGTCCGAATCCTCGCGCCGGTCCTACCGGGCAAGATCGTCGCGGCCGGATTGAACTACGGCGCATTCGTGCGAGAGCAGAAAGTCGATCCGCCCGCGGAACCGCTGATATTCCTCAAACCATCAACCGCCGTGATCGGCCCCAACGACGCGATCGTCTATCCGCGCCAGACGCGGGAGCTGTACTTCGAAGGCGAGCTGGCGATCGTCATTGCGCGCCAAGCATTTCATGTCCCGCCGTCTGAGGCGCGCCGCTACGTGCTCGGATACACCTGCACGAACGACGTCACCGCGGGCGACCTGCAAGCTCGCGATCATGAATTCACGCGCAGCAAGAGCTTCGACACGTTCGCGCCGCTTGGCCCGGTCATCGAGACAGCGATCGAAAATCCCGACGCGCTTCATCTGACGACCAAGCTCAACGGCAAGCTGCGTCAAGATACCAGCACGTCGGATCTGATCTTCAAATGCGATTTCCTGCTCAGCTTCATCTCGCACATCATGACCCTTCTGCCCGGTGACGTAATCTCAACCGGCACCCCGCCAGGCGTCGGTCAACTCAAGCCCGGCGACACGATCGAAATCGAAATCGAACAAATCGGAGTCCTGACCAACACCGTCACCTCTCCCGGTTAGGGAAGAGGATCAAAGTCTGTCTCCTCTCCCTGTTAGGGAGAGGATGAAGGTGAGGGTCCTTGTACAGTGCGCGCTGCGCGCGCGATTCACGATTCTGTTCCTTCCTGACTGGATTTCTCCCGGCACTCGCGATGCTGGCGCTGGCCAAGATGAAGCGGAAAAGACTGCGGTTTTTGCGCCTACTAGCGGCGTCGGCGGGCGTCCGTTACAACATATAGTTCGCGCATTTGGCGGACGCTTATCGTCGCTGAGCGCAAGAACAAAATGGATTTCCCACGAATCAAACGGCTGCCGCCCTACGTCTTCAACGCGATCGGAGAGCTGTGCCTGCAGGCGAGGCGCGCCGGTGAGGACATTATCGACTTCGGGATGGGAAATCCCGACGAGCCGACCCCGCCGCATATCGTGGCGAAGCTGGTCGAGGCGGCCTCGAAAGGCGCCAACCATCGCTATTCGGTCTCGCGCGGCGTGTATAAGCTGCGACTCGCCATCTGCGACTGGTACAAGCGGCGTTATGACGTCGAGCTCGATCCCGATTCGGAAGCGATCGTCACGATTGGATCGAAGGAGGGCATCGCGCACCTAGCGCTGGCGATTCTCGACCAGGGCGACGTGGTGCTCGCGCCGACTCCGACCTATCCGATTCATCAGTACGGATGCATCATTGCGGGCGCGCAGGTGCAGGGCGTGCCGATTCGCCGCGGCGAGGAATTTTTCGACGAGCTGATGGCGACGGTGAATCGATGCTGGCCGCGGCCGAAGTTCCTCATCATGAACTTCCCGCATAACCCGACCACCGCGACCGTCGATTTGCATTTCATGCAGCGCGTCGTCGAGTTCGCGCGCGAGAACGACATCATGGTCGCGCAGGATTTCGCCTACGCCGACCTGTGCTTCGACGGTTACAAGGCGCCCTCGATGATGCAGGTGGCGGGCGCCAAAGATATCGGCGTCGAGTTCTTCACGCTGTCGAAGAGCTACAACATGCCGGGCTGGCGCGTGGGCTTCGCGGTCGGCAATCGCGAGATGATCGCGGCGTTGTCGCGGCTGAAATCGTACTTCGACTACGGGATGTTCGCGCCGGTGCAGGTGGCGGCGATCGCGGCGCTCAACGGCCCGCAAGAGTGCGTCGCTCAAATCAACGCGACCTACAAACGCCGGCGCGACGTGCTGGTCGACGGACTGAATCGCGCCGGCTGGCCGGTCGAAAAGCCCAAGGCGACGATGTTCGTGTGGGCGCCGATTCCGGAACCGTTCCGCGCGATGGGTTCGCTCGAGTTCGCCAAGTTCCTGCTGGCCGAGGCCAAGGTCGCCGTCTCACCTGGGATAGGATTCGGTCAAGACGGCGACGGCTTCGTGCGCTTCGCACTGATCGAGAACGAGCATCGCACGCGCCAGGCCCTCCGCGGAATCCGCCACGCATTGCGCAGCGGTCACGCCGAAATTCCAGTCAGCGCCGCCAGCGGCTCGTAAGCATTCGCGAAACTATCGGGGGATGAGTTGAAGCCGGTACGGATTGCCCTGCTCGGATGCGGAACCGTGGGCGGCGGCGTGGTGAAACTGCTGCTGCGCAATCCTGACAAGTACGAGCGTATCCTCGGCGCACCGCTCGAGCTGGCGGTCGTCGCCGATCGAAGCCTCAAGCCTGACGACGTTCCCGGTCTCTCGGCGAAACTGATCACGCGCGACGTCGCCGCGGCCGCGACCCGTGCGGACATCGATATCGTGGTCGAGTTGTTCGGCGGTCACGAACCGGCTCGCGCGCTCATCATGAAGGCGCTGGCGGCGGGCAAGGACGTCGTGACTGGCAACAAGGCTTTGCTTGCTGAATACGGCGGCCAGATTTTTCGCGAGGCCGGCCGCCACGGCCTCGCCGTCGGCTTCGAGGCAAGCGTCGGCGGCGGCGTGCCGATCATCCGCACACTGCGCGAGGCGCTCGCCGGCGATCGTCAACGCGCCGTTTATGGAATCGTCAACGGCACCTGCAACTCGATTCTCACCACCATGACGGAGGGCGGCGTCGAGTTCAGCGCCGCGCTCGCCGACGCGCAGGCCAAGGGTCTCGCCGAGGCGAATCCCGCGACCGACGTCGAGGGCCACGACTCTGCGCACAAGCTTTGCCTGCTGGTGACGCTCGCGTTCGGCGTGCTGGTGAAACCCGCGCAGGTTTACACCGAAGGGATCACTCGAATCACGCAGGCGGATATCGCGTATGCGCGCGAGCTTGGCTACGCGATCAAGCTGCTCGCGATCGGCAAGGACGACAACGAAAACGGCAAAATCGAAGCGCGAGTGCATCCGACTATGATTCCGAATCGCCACATGCTCGCCGGCGTCGGCGGTGCGTTCAACGCGATCTATATCCACGGCGACGCGCTTGGCCCCACAATGTATTCGGGGCTCGGCGCGGGCGAGATGCCTTCGGCGACGGCTGTGATGGCGGACATACTGGAAATCGCGCGGCATCGGATGGCTCAAGGCTCGGCGCGCACGCATGCGTTTGGATTTCCGATTCACCTGATGAAGGGCGCCAGTGTCAAGCCGATGGACGACGTGGTATGCGAGTACTATCTGCGGTTCACAGCGCGGGATAAGCCCGGAGTGCTCGGCGCGATTGCGTCGGTGCTCGGCAAGCATGGGCTGTCGATCGCGTCGGTGATTCAAAAGGATCGCGGGAAGGCGCGCGAGGTGCCGGTAATCATGCGGACGCACGAGGCGCCCGAGCGCGGCCTGAAGCGCGCGCTGGCGGAGATTCGCCGGAGGAAGATCGTGCAAGCGGCGCCCGCGTTTATCCGAATCGAGGAGAAGCTTTAAGCGATGGCGTCGGACTCGAAGAGCGGATCGAAAAATCAGCGGCTGTTTCACTGGCCCGGGCTCATCGAGCACTACCGGCGCTTCCTGCCGGTAACGGACTCGACCCCGGTCGTCACCCTCAACGAGGGCAATACGCCGCTGATCGAGGCGCCGGCCGTTGCCGAGCGGCTCGGGCTGAATATCAAGGTTTACTTTAAGTTTGAGGGCGCCAATCCCACCGGCTCATTCAAGGATCGCGGCATGACGCTGGCGATTTCGAAGGCCCTGGGAGAGGGCGCGCGCGCTGTTATCTGCGCCTCGACCGGCAACACGGCGGCGTCGGCGGCGGCGTACGCGGGGCGCGCCGGGCTGAAGGCATTCGTGCTGATTCCCAAGGGCGCCGTCGCGCTGGGCAAGCTGTCGCAGAGCGTGATGCATGGCGCACGCGTGCTCGAGGTGATCGGCAACTTCGACATCTGCCTGAAGGTGGTGCGCGATCTCGCCGAGCGCGATCCGCTGGGGATCAGGCTGGTGAATAGCGTGAATCCCGATCGAATCGCGGGGCAGAAGACCGCCGCGTTCGAGATTTGCGATCAACTGGGCGACGCGCCGACGCATCATTTTCTGCCGGTCGGCAACGCCGGAAATATTACCGCGTACTGGGCCGGCTACCAGGAATACAAGTCCGTGGGATTGAGCGAGCGCATCCCGAAGATGATGGGTTACCAGGCGGCCGAGTCGGCGCCGATTGTCCTCGGCCATCCGATAGACGATCCGCACACCGTGGCGACCGCGATCAAAATCGGCAATCCCGCGAGCTGGAAGGGCGCGACCAGCGCGCGCGACGAGTCGGGCGGGATTATCGACATGGTAACCGATTCGGAAATCCTCGCGGCCTATCGGCTAATTGCCGCCGGCGGTGTGTTCGCGGAGCCCGCATCGGCGGCTTCCGTCGCGGGATTGCTGAAATACGCAGCCGCAGGTCTGCTCAAGCCTGGCTCCGTCGTCGTCTGCACGCTCACGGGCCACGGCCTGAAGGATCCCGACACGGCGCTGAAAAATTTAAGCAACACTATCGTGGTCGAACCGGACATCGCCAAAGTGCTGAAAATCCTGGAGCGCGAGTAAGCGGTTCGATGAAAATGGAACGTTCCGAAGAACTCGCGATGTTTCGGACTGCTCTCGACGTCGCCGATCTTCATCCGGGCGCGGTCGCGCTTCCGCAAGACCATCAGGTGATCGTCGGCACGATGCGCTTTCACTATCTCGACTGGGGCGGCGCGGGCGTGCCGATCCTGTTTCTGCACGGCGGCGGTATCAACGCGCATACGTGGGATTGTGTCGCGGTGATGCTGCGCGAACGCTTTCGATGCATCGCGCTCGACCAGCGCGGGCATGGCGACAGCGAATGGTCGCCGGTGATCGATTACCGCGTCGCCACCCACGTCGGTGATGTCGAGGGTTTGATCGAAGCGACGAAACTCGACCGCCCGATCGTCGTCGGGCAATCGATGGGCGGTATCAATGCGATCGCCTATGCGACGCGCCATAGCGATCGAATGCGCGCGATGGTGATTGTCGATGTGGCGCCCGAGATCAGCGGAGGTCCTGGCGCAGAGCGGATTCGCGAATTCTCATCGACCCCCGAGCTCGATTCGCCGGATGCATTTCTCGAACGCGCCGTTAAATTCAATCCGATTCGCGATCCTGCGGTGTTGCGCCGGAGTCTTCACTACAATCTGCGCGAAACTCCTGCAGGTAAGTGGACATTCAAGCACGACCAGCGGCGCCGTACCGATGACGCGATGCGCTCGTTCGCCGAAGATCGCGCGCGGCTTGTCGCTGACCTTCCTGGGATCAAATGCCCGACGCTGGTGGTGCGAGGAGCGTTGAGCGACGTGCTCACCGACGACGCTGCCGGGAAGTTCGCGCGCTCACTGCCTGATGGCCGATGGGTGCGCGTCGAGAAGTCGGGACACAATGTTCAGGGCGACAATCCGCGAGCGCTACTCGATGCGATGCTCGCGTTTTTCAGCGAAGCGGGAATTTCCTGATGAAGTACATCATCATACACGGCGACGGGATGGCGGATTGGGCGTGCGACGAGCTTGGCGGCAAGACGCCGCTTCAGGCTGCGCACAAGCCCAACATGGATTTGCTTGCGACCCGCGGGACGCTCGGGATGGTCGCGACGATTCCGAAGGGCATGCCGTCGGGCAGCGACGTCGGCACGATGACGATGCTCGGCTACGACCCGGCGCGCTATCACACCGGGCGCGCGCCGATCGAGGCGGCGAGCCAGGGAATCGAGATGGGGGTGGGCGACGTCGTGTTCCGCATGAATCTGGTGTCATTGAAGCCGGGCGATGGCGGCGCGCTGATCATGAACGATTTCACGTCGGGTCATATCACCAGCGAGGAAGCGGCGCAGATCGTCGCCGACCTGCGTAACGAACTCGCCGGCGACGGCATCGAGTTTTTCAACGGCGTCAGCTACCGCCATCTGATGATGTGGCGCGGCGGCGTCGCGACCACTCATCTGACTCCGCCGCACGACATCACGGGCGAGCCGGTCGAGGATCATCTGCCCAAAGGCGCGGGCGCCGACTTGCTGCGCGACCTGACCCGCCGCTCAGCGGCGATTTTGCGCGAGCATCCGGTGAACCAGGCGCGACGCGCCGCCGGCAAAGCCGAGGCCTCGTCGATATGGTTCTGGGGGCAGGGCACGCGGCCCTCAGTGCCGACCTTAAAGGAGCGCTTCGGCGTCGAAGGCTCTGTCATATCCGCGGTGGATCTCGTCAACGGCCTTGGACGGCTCGCCGGTCTCAACTTGATTAAGGTTCCCGGCGCCACCGGATTTCTCGATACCGACTATGCCGCCAAGGGGCGCTACGGACTCGAATCGCTCAAGTCGCGCGACTTTCTGCTGCTGCATATCGAGGCGCCGGACGAGGCCGGTCACATGGGCCGCGCCGATTTGAAGAAGGAAGCTATCGAGCGCATCGACGAGTTGATCATCGGCCCGATGCTCCAAGGCCTTGGCGCGCTGGGCGATTTCGCGATCCTGCTGATGCCCGATCATGCGACGCCGAGCCAGCTAAAGACTCATTCGCCCGAGCCTGTCCCGTTCGCGCTGATGACCTCGGCGCAATTCAAGTCGGGCGGCGGCGCCCCGCACCGCTATACCGAAGACGAAGGCACCGCGACCGGCGTACTCGTCGGCGACGGCTATCACCTGATAGAATCGCTGTTCGGCGGACCCTTGATAACTTCGTCGAACTGAGCGGAGGCGACTGGATGGAGCGGAATCTTGCCCTGGAAGTGGTACGCGCGACGGAAGCGGCGGCGCTGGCTGCGTCACGTTTCATCGGCAAGGGCGACGAGCGGATGGCGGATCGGGCGGCGTGCGATGCGATGCGCAAGACGCTGAACTCGGTCGCGATGGACGGCAAGATAGTTATCGGCGAGGGCAAAGAAGGCGACGCCGAATTCCTGTACGAGGGCGAAATAGTCGGCACCGGCGCCGGCACCGAAATCGACGTCGCGCTCGACGCGATCGAAGGTCCGATCATCTGCGCGACTGGCGGCCCTAACGCGCTGTCGTGCGTAGCGCTGGCCGAGCGCGGGCGAATCTTGCGATGCCCCGACACTTACATGGACAAGGTTGCGTGCGGACCGGCGGGACGCGGTGTGATCGATATCGACCGGTCGCCCACCGACAATCTCAAGGCGCTCGCTGAAGCGAAAAAAGTCTACGTCGAAGATTTGCGCGTCGCGATTCTCGATCGCCCGCGGCATGAAAAGTTGATCCATGAAGTTCGACGCGCCGGCGCCGGCATCAAGATGATCTCGGCCGGTGATTTGTCGGCGGCGATCGCCACGACGCGGCCCGAGAGCGAAATCGACATGCTGATCGGAATCGGCGGAGCGCATCAGGGCGTCCTGGCCGGCGCCGCGATTCGTTCAGCCGGCGGCGAGATGCAGTGCCGATTCGTGCCGCGCAACGGCGAGGAAGCCGAAGCGTGCCTCGCCATGGGCATCATGGACCTGAAGCATCGCTACACGCTGGAAGAGTTGGCGGGCGAGAACGTGATGTTCGCCGCGACCGGCGTGACCACTGGCGACTATCTGCGCGGCGTGCGATTTTTCTC
>Ga0210393_10004026_pt1 | contig 11676 bp, 9 predicted proteins | sample IncBWC27OmetaG_FD_160068 | JGI IMG/M metagenome (GOLD analysis project Ga0210393, IMG submission 160068) | Forest soil microbial communities from Barre Woods Harvard Forest LTER site, Petersham, Massachusetts, United States - Inc-BW-C-27-O ... | reverse complement strand
CGGTGTATGGATGCGCGCGAACGGGTCGGCGGCATTCACCCCGATATTCGATCTCGAGCCGACGCTGTCGGTCGGTGCGCTCGCGCTCGACACGACGACCAGTCCAAATCCAACGCTCTACGTAGGCTCCGGCGAGGGCAACGGCTCGTCCGATTCGTATTACGGCGACGGCGTCTTCGTCTCGAGCGACCTCGGCAATACCTGGACGCAGCTCGGCGCGAGCCAGTTCTCGCATGCGTCGATTGCGTCGCTCGCGATCGATGTCACTCAGACACCGCGAACAATCTATGCGGCGGTGACTTACGGCTCGAGCGCGAATCGCGCCGACGCGTCGTGGGTCGAAGGCGACTTCAGTCAAAACGGCCTATGGCGCTCGCCCGACGGGGGCCAGTCGTGGATTTCGTATCCAGCGGGAACGTTCGGCGCCTGCCCATACTTCACCAGCGATCCATGCCCAGCGGAATCGGTCGTGATCGATCCCGCGTCGCCGGCATCGGTAATGGTTTCGATTCTCGGCGTCGGCGTGTTCCTCTCAACGAATTCCGGCTTCAGCTGGACGCAGGCCGTACTGCCCAACCTGAGCGGCGGAGTCGGCCGCACGAGCGTCGCCGCGGCCAACGGAATGGCGTATGCGATCGTCGGCGCGGCCGACGGCATCGAGTTCGCGGGATTCTACCAGTCCGCCAACGACGGCATCAGCTGGACCGCGGCATCGGTGCCGAGCGCAGTGGTCGGCGCCACGACTATCGACGGATCGAACTCGAGCAATTTTTCGGAATCGTTCTTCGACCAAACGCTTGCGATCGATCCCGCTGACGCGACCGGCGCGACAGTGGTGTTCGGCGGCGTCGGCATCTACCGCTCGATCAACGCCGGCGCCAACTGGACTTCACTCGCACCGAATGGTGGAACGCATAGCGATCAGCATGCGATTGCGTTCGATCCCGCCAGCGCGCACAGCTTCTACCTTGGCAACGACGGCGGACTATATCGCTTCGACATCGGCACGCTCGCGTGGACGCCGCTCAACTCGAGCATCAGCGCCTCGCAGGCGCAGTCAGTCGGCCCGCATCCCACCAATAGCAGCGTGGTGCTGGCGGGATTTCAGGACAACGGCACCGCGCTCTTCAACGCCGCGCAGCCGCCGGCATCGAGCTGGACCGAGGTCGATAATCTCGACGGTGGATTCGCGCTATTCGACCTCGTCAACCCGCTGTTCGCCTATCACACATTCGCGACGACCTCGGCCGGGCCGTGGGTCGCGAGCTCGAGCAACGGCGGCGCCACCTTCACTTCCGCCGCCTCGAGTGCTGCGCTGCAGACCGCCATGGCGACGGCCGGCGATAGCGGCGCCGCTTACTTTCCACCGCTGGGGAGCGACCCGGCGGTAGCAAAGCGCGTGCTGTTCGGCGCGCATTCGGTTTACGTATCCAATGACGGGATGGCCACGTGGGCGCAGCAGACGAAGCAGGATTTGACCGGTGGATGCAACAGCGGGCGATGTGCGCTCGAGGATCTAGAGATTGCGCCGTCAGACGACACCAAGGCGTACGCGCTCGCGATGGAGACCAACACGACTTTTCGTCCGACGCCTTTCCAAATCTTCACCACCAACGAGGCCAACCTCCAGGTCAGCGCGGACCAGCCCGGGGGCGCCGAATGGACCAACAAGACGGCAGAGCTGCCGCCGATTGTGTTCCCGGCTGCCACCCAGGCGACCGGGATCGCGATCGATCCGTTCAATTACAGCACCGCGTATCTGAGCCTTGCGGGGTTCACGTCCGCGACCGGCATGGGACACATTTTCGTGACGACTGATTTCGGCGGATCCTGGACGCAGGCTGACGGCAATCCTACCCTGCAGAGTCCGCCGCCGGCCAACGCGCTCCCAGACGTTCCCGTGCTGCGATTGCTGGTCGATCGCAACGACCCGACCGCGAACACCGTGCTGGCAGCCACCGACATTGGCGTTTTCCGAACGACCGACGGTGGCAACACGTGGGCGCCGTTCAATCTCGGAGTTATTCCCGCCGTCGCGGTTGTCGACCTCGAGCAGAATCTGAGCGGTGTGATCTTCGCCGCAACACATGGCCGCGGGATTTTCGAGCTCACTGGCGACGGAACGCCAGGTGATCCGTCGCCGACTCCCACGCAGGCGGCTTCCCGGACTCCCACCGCGACTGCCACGCCGTCAGCTACGCCGACTGCCACGGCTACGGCAACATCAACTCCGACTGCGATGCCGACCGTGGCGGCGGCGCTGGTAGTCTCGCCAAGCTCGGCGAATTTCTCGGCGAAGTTGGGCAAGCGCAGCAAGGCGAAAAAAATCACTGCGGCCAACAAGGGCACGGTCGCGATAACGCTGATCGGTGCGAACCTAACCGGCAGCTTCGAGCTGTCGCAGGCCTGCGGCAGTTCACTCAAACCGAAGAAGAAGTGCAATTACGCCGTGGTCTTCGCTCCGGCCGCGAAGGGACCGACCACCGGCAGGCTGACGATCAACAACAACAGCTCTAGCGGCCCGCGAACGGTAAACCTCTCAGGCACTGGGGATTAAGGCGTTAGGGCAGGCGCGATACTCGCTTTCCAGAATCGCCATCAGGATCGTGTCATGATATTTTCCGCGCGCGAAATGATCTTCGCGCAGCACTCCTTCGCGCTTGAATCCGCATTTCTCGTACGACGCTATCGCCCGCGTGTTGTAGTCGAAGACGTGCAACCCCAGCCGGTGCAGATTCATCTTGTCGAACGCGAGGCGCATCAACACGCGCATGGCGTCGGTGCCGTAGCCCTTGCCCCACAACGACTTGTCGCCGATCACGATTCCTACGACGGCGCTTCGATTGCGCCAGTCGATCACGTTGAATGAGATCCCTCCGATGTATTTGCCCTCGGCGATCGTCTCGATCGCAAAGTTTTTCTGCGTGTTAGAGGGACCGGCCGACGCCTCGATAAACTTTTCCTCGGCGATTGACGAGACCGGGTAGACGAGCATGTCACCGCCGAGCAAATCGGTGATCTCTTCGTCGTTGATCCATTTCATGATCGCGTCGACGTCGGCTTTCTCGTAACCTCTCAGCCTGACAATTTTGCCGTCCATGTCGGTCTCCTCACCTCGCCAAATAAGAAGGGCGACCCGATTCCGGGCCGCCCTTCGTCGATTACTGAATTGAAAAGAGTCTAGCCCTTGGGCAATCCGAGCACCCGCTCGCCGATGATGTTGTGCTGGATTTCGCTGGTGCCGCCCGCGATCGTCAGCGCCCGCGACGCCAGCATCCGGTACGACCATTTGCCCTTATCGAGCGCATGCGGTGCGTGGAATTCCATCTGGCTGTAGGGCCCCAGCATCTCCATCGCGAACTTGTTCATGCGCAGGTTGAGTTCGCTGGTGCATAGCTTGAGCACCGAGCCCTCGGGACCCGGGGGTAGACCCTTGAGGCGGCGCGTCAATTGCCGAAAGCCGGTGTATCGCAGTGCGGCTGCCTCGCACGCGAAACCGCCGAGCCGCTGGCGCACGCTGGTATCTTCCCACGCCGTGTGGCCGTTGCTGCGCACAGTCTTTGCGAGCTCGACGAGCTCCCTGACCTGACCCATCATGTCGCGGCCGCCGCCGATTCCCGACCGCTCGAACATCAGCGTCGTGATCGCGACCTGCCAGCCCTGGTTCTTCTCGCCGATCAGATTCTTCTTCGGCACCTTCACGTCTTCGAAAAAGACTTCGTTGAAATTCGCGTCGCCCGTTATCTGCACGAGCGGCCGCACGGTCACGCCGGGGCTGTGCATGTCGACCAGGATATAGCTGATGCCCTTGTGCTTGGGCGCTTCGGGATCGGTGCGCACCAGCAGGATGCACATGTCCGCGTGATGCGCGTCGGAGGTCCAGACCTTCTGCCCGTTGACGATAAAGTAGTCGCCTTCCTCGAGCGCGCGCGTCTGCAAGCTCGCCACGTCGGAGCCGGCGCCGGGCTCGGAGTATCCCTGGCACCAGAGCTCGTCGGCCGAAAGAATTTTCGGAATGTGCTTTTTCTTCTGCTCCTCGGTGCCCCAATGGATAATCGTCGGTCCGACCAGCATGATGCCGAGTCCGTTGACCAGCATCGGCGAGTTAACCTTCGCCATTTCCTCGTTGTAGATGATCTGCTGCGTCAGCGTCGCGCCGCGTCCGCCGTATTCCTTGGGCCAGCTGATTCCGACCCATCCGCCCGCATGCATCTTCTTGTGCCACTCGACCCGCCGCTTCCAGTCGTCCGCGGTGCCTTCGCTCATGAAGTCGCCGCCGTCGTCGCTCTTCGCCGACTTGGGCAGATTGGCTTTGAGCCAACCGCTGAGCTCTGCGCGGAACGCCTCGTCTTCGGCGCTGAACCTGAAATCCATTGATTCCTCCGGTGGGGACTCGCGCGATGGCCCACTCCTGGCCGCGCCCACGATAGGCGTCAGCCGGCGGCCGCGGTCCCTAACACTTGTTATATAGACAGACGGCGCTGGCCATTCAAGAACGCGTGTACACTTCCGAGTCGACGATTTCCATCATACGCGACGGATTCTCGAGCGCCGCGAAACCGAACTGAGTGTAGAGTCCGTGCGCGTCGCGCGTGGCGAGACTCCATCGCCGGAGTCCCTGCAAATCCGGATGCGCCATGACCGAGGCCATCAGCTCTTTGCCGAGGCCGCGCTCGCGGTATTGCTCGAGGATGAACACATCGGCGAGATACGCGAACGTGGCGAAGTCGGAGACGACGCGGGCGAAACCGATTTGATCGTCACCGTCGTAAACCCCAAAGCAAAGCGAATTTTCGATCGATCGAACCACCGTCGCGCGCGGAATTCCCGGCGCCCAGTACGAGCGCGCGAGAAATCTGTGAATGACGTCCACGTTCAGCTTCGATCGATCCGTGCTGATAAGAAATCTGCCCATCTCCATCACCACCATCGCTGTCATGTGACTCTGGCTCCTCGATTTACCGGCAACCTGTACTCGGCCACGTGCGACGGTATCGGTGTCGACGCATCGAGCCGCGCATCGGCGACCGGCGCCAGCGTATTCGTCGCAAACGGAATCTGCCCCGCCCAAATCGCCATCGCGTAGTCGGCGTCGTCGTCGAGCGGGTCGCCGGTCCGGAGCTTGGCCGAGGCCTCGACGATTTGAAGCGACAACACCGACGTGGCCGCGAGCTCCTTCTCGTTCGGTTGCCGAATGTGATCCCAGCGGCCGGGCGCGACGTGTTCGATGAGGCCTTTCATGACGGCGAGCTTTTCAGACGGGTCGGTGACCAGCGTCGCAGCGCCCAGGATAACCGCCGAGCGGTAGTTGACCGAGTGATGGAACGCGGAGCGCGCCAGTACCAGGCCGTCGATATGCGTCACCGTGACCGCGAGCGGCGTGTCTTCGGCCGCAGCACCGAGCATCCGGCTGGCAGCAGAGCCGTGAATATACAGCCGGTCTGCCATGCGGATGTGGAGCGTGGGAATGACGTAGGGCTGGCCGTCGATGGCGAAGCCGACGTGGCAGACCAGGGCGGTGTCGAGGATCGAGTAGATGGCGTCGCGGTCGTAGGACGCGCGCTTGGGCAGACGCTTGACGCGAGTGCGTCTCGTCGGTGCGAGTGCGCTGTTCGAATTGACCGGCTGTGCCTTCGAAAGACCCTGTTCTTGCTCTGTCATCTCTTCCATCGCCTCTGCCATTTTGTTACAGTACGTAACTATGGACGTATCAGTACAATATCAAATCCGCGGCGAATCAAGCAACCAGATCGCCGCCAGCATCGAAAATGGAATCAGAGGCGGCAAGCTGCGCGCCGGTGAGCGTCTGCCGACCGTGCGCGCATTGGCAGCGCGGCTGCGCGTCAGTCCGACTACCGTCGCTGCCGCGTTCAATGCGCTGCGGGTGTGCGGCCTGGTGCATGGTTCGGGGCGTCGCGGAACGGTGGTCAATCGGCGGCCACCGCTGCTCACGCGCGCGGTCTTTCCGCCTGCGGCGCCTGGCCTGCGCAATCTGGCAGATGGCGGGCCGGACCCGGCGATGCTGCCGCCGCTGAAGCCGTACCTCGCGCGGCTCGATGGAATCCCCGGCAAGTACGGCGACGCGGAGAATCGTGCGGCGCTGATCAAGCTAGCGGCGCGGCAATTCAAGCGCGACGGGGTCGCGGCCGACTCGATTGCGATCGTCAGCGGCGCACTCGACGCAGTCGAGCGCGTGCTGCAGGCGCATCTGCGGCCCGGCGACGTCGTCGCGGTCGAAGATCCGAGCTACACCGGCGTGCTTGACCTTGTAGCCGCCCTGGCGCTGGTGGCAGAGCCGGTTGCGATTGACGATTCGGGGCCGCTTGCCGCCGATTTGAATCGCGCGCTCAAACTGGGCGCGAAGGCCTTCATCGTGACGCCGCGTGCGCAGAATCCGAGCGGTGCTGCGCTCGATCGCAAGCGCGCCGCCGAGTTGAGGTATGTGCTCGCCGCGTTTCCGGAGGTCGTGCTGATCGAGGACGACCATGCGGGTCCTGTGTCGGGCGCGCCGGCGCTTACTCTGTCGGCGGGCCGCGCGCATTGGGCGACGGTGCGGTCGGTGTCGAAATCGCTCGGCCCCGATCTGCGCGTCAGTGTGATTGCGGGCGATGCGCTGACCGTGGCGCGCGTACAGGGGCGGCAGAGTCTTGGACCGCGATGGGTCAGTCATATCCTGCAGGACCTCGTCGCGATGATGTGGGCGGAGGCGGAGACGCCCGCGATTCTGCAGAAGGCAGCGGATACGTATGCGTATCGGCGGCGCGCGTTGATCAAAGCGCTGGCCGCGCACGGAATCGAGGCGCGCGGGCGCTCGGGGCTGAACGTGTGGATACCCGCGGCGGAAGAAACTGGCACGGTGAATGCGATGGCAGCGATGGGATGGGCGATTCGCGCGGGCGAGTGCTATCGAATCAAGAGTGCGCCGGGAATCCGCGTGACCGTCTCTACGCTGGCGCCGGAGGATACGCGCAAGTTTGCGGCCGATCTGGCCGAAGCGATGCAGCCGCGGGTACGTGCGCAGTCGGCGTAGAGCGCGTTCGGTGCAGGAGACTTGCTACGCTGTGAGACCCTTTCTCGCCTTTATCTCTCCGAGCAGGGCGTTGATCTTTTGTTCGCGCTCGAGCGCCTGGAGCCGCTGATCAATATCGTCGCCGAGCAGTTCGCCCTTGGCTTGACCCAGGTCTTCCTGGCGGGCGACCTTGGAGCGCATTCGCTCGAAGGTGCCGCTTTCGCCGCGCGCCGCATGTTGCACGTCCGCCGCGCGATTGCTCGCGCGCGAGCGCCGATGCTGCACAATGAGCAAGTCGGCCTTGGCGCGCGCTTCCGAAAGTTTCAGATCGAGTCTCTTCAGCGCTGACTTCAAAGATTCGACCTGAGTGTGATGGTGCGCGATCTGCTGATCGTAGTTCTCTGCCAGCAGGTGAAAGCTGACGGCCCGCTCGAGCGCCGCGCGCGCCAGCTCGTCGTCCTTCTTGTCGACTGCCAACTCAGCCTTGCGCATCCACTCGTCACGCTTCGCGCTGTTCTCGCTGGTTTTCCTTTCGAGCAGATGAAGATCGGCCAAGCCGACGGCGACTTGCGTCTTCACCTGCATGAACTGGTTTTCCATATCAAGGATCACCTGCTTGAGCATCTTCTCCGGATTCTCGGCCTTGTCGAGTAAGTCGTTGAGGTTGGCCCGTACCAGGGTTGCCACGCGATCCATAAGTGCCATAACGAACTCCTTGCTCGCATCGTTGCGAGCGCCATTTACTGCGCTTTGCTGGTTCCGTCCGGAGGCGGCAGTTGATCCGCACGTTTCGAGTTGTCGCCAATTGTTTTGATCTTGCCGAGCAGGTCGGACATCTTCATGCCGGAAAGCGCTTCGAACAGCTCCGGCACCTGCGCGGCGATCTGGGTCATGTCGCCGGTGATTTTGTGCAAGCCGGCAGAGTCGCCGTTGCCGGTCGAGACGACTGTTATGCGATCGACATTGGCCAACGGGCTGGCCAACGCCTTCACGACCTCGGGCAATCCCGTTATGAGCTTGTCGACGACGGCGGCCTGGTTGTATTCCTGGTAGGCCTCGGCCTTGACGTTCATCGCGCGCGCTTCGGCGTCGCCTTTCTTGAAAATAATCTCGGCTTCGGCCTCGCCTTGCGCGCGAATCGCACTTGCGTGACCTTCGGCTTCGACCATCGTCTTGGACTTATCGGCTTCGGCAAGGGTCTGAATGCGTTGGCGCTCGATCTCGGCGGGCTTCAGCACCGTGGCTATCAGTTCTTTCTCGCGACGCGCGATCTCCAACTCCTGCACTTTGACCTGCTGTTCCTTTTCCGCCTGCTGAACCTTGACCGATTCGACTATGACCTGCTGCTGCATCACGTTGGTCTGGATTTCGTAGGCCTTGTCGGCCTGTGCCTGCTGGCGTTTGACCAACTCGTTGTAGGTCGCTTTTTTCACGTCCAAATCGCGTTGCGCTTCAGCTTGAAGCGCTAGCGAGGCGGTCTCGGCCGCGACCCGCTCCTGATCGGCCTGAGCCTTGGCGACGGCGGATTCTCTCAGCGCAATCGCGCGCTTGATGGCGGTGTCGCGGTCGGCTTCGGCGGCGGCCACGTCCGCATCGCGTTTGATCCGAACGATGTCAGGACGGCCCATGTTGGTGATGTACTCGTTCTTGTCGCGGACTTCCTTGATGGTAAAGGAGATCACTTCGAGGCCCATCTTGTTAATGTCGTCGGCGCAGGTGGAGCGCATGCGATCGGCGACCATCTCAGGCTGCTTCACGATCTCTTCGACGGTGAGTTGACCTATGATGCCGCGCAAATGACCTTCCATCACCAGGCGAATCAACGCCTCGCGATCTTCCGGCGGCTTGGTTAGAAATTGCTCCGCCGCGGTCAGAATTGATTCGGGATCCGACTTAACCTTGATCTGGGCCACAGCTTCGACAGTTACTGCTACACCTTGCTTGGTGTAGAGGTCCTGCTGCGGCGCCACGTCGAAGGACATCAGCTCGAGCGAAAGGCCGCGGACATTCTCGACCATGGGCAGGATGACAGTGCCGTGACCTTTGATCACGCGAGTCCCGCGAAACCCGTAGACTATGAGTGCCTCATGCGGTCCCGCCTTGCGATATAGATTTGCAAACACAGCCATCAGCAGCAGGAGGGCGGCTACTGCCAACCCGGCGACGACTATCACATCAGTTGGTACTTGCGGCATATTTTTCTCCCCTTATAACGCTTGGTTGTGACGCTTTAACTTAAGTCCCAGACCTATCAGCTACATTGCTATCGGCCAGTTCTTCCCATCGACGGACATATGCGATGCCATGTTCATACCTTGTCACGACGACCTCCGTGCCGTGTGCGAGCGCTTCGCCGTTTTCGCTGCGGGCACCGCAGGTTTGCCGGGTTCCTTCCTGGGAGAAGATAATTTCGCCCGTGCCGCCCGCGCGGATTGTGCTGCTGACGCGGCCTAACACTCCAATCCGGTCGTAGTCAGCGGGATCGAGTGCCTGGTCGTGCGTGAGCAGAAACTTTACGATGAACCAGAAAACAATCGCCGCGCCTACCAGTCCCGCCGCGATCGCGAACAGGACGATAATCATCACCAGCAAAGTCGAATGGCGCGTAAGCAGGTAGCCAGTGCCGCCGAACCATGCGAGGAAGGCAGTGACGGTCGAAAAGGTGATCGCCGGCATCTCAGGACCGTGGCCGACTCCAGCGTGACCACCTACACCGGGAACTGCGGCATGCCCGTGTGACAGATGAAAATGCACATGCGGCAGATGCAAGCTCCCACCCAGGAACGCAAGGATGCTGAGAGTTATCCCGACCAGGAAGCAGGTGAGATAAAACATTTCCCCGTTCATAGATTTGCCCCGGAGGGTCTCTTAGTACCGCCGTCCCGATGCAAGGCTCCGGCGGGCTTAAGCACCTCACTTAGCCGGTCCACCAACTCGGGCGCTTCCAGGATAGCTCCCAGCAGCACCAGACATTTGCGGGTGTCGTCATGCTTCGCTATCAGAAGCATCGCGTGACTTAGTTCGGGATCGGCGGCGAACTCCTCGGCGCCATTTATCAACCAGAGGTCAAGCCGATCCTGCGTCGCGCGCAGATCGCTGGTCAGTTCCGTGTGGTAGCCCTCGGGATCGTCGACCAGGTACCCGGGATGTACTTTGAAGAAGCGCGCCAGCAGCATGCGCGACGAGTTAGTGAGATGCGGCCGGGCGCCGCTTTCGATCTGAGAGAGGTAAGACTGGCTGAGACCTCCACCCATTTCCTTTTTGAGAGCGCGGGCGAGGTCCTGCTGAGTCATCTCGCGGCCGAGGCCACGGAGGGTGCCTTCAACGAGGCGCAGGTAGCGGAGTTTTTCGCCGAGCTTCATTTGGGTTTGGTGCGCGGAACGCCGGGATTGAGTGTTCCTCGCTTATTACGATTTGGAATTATCATATTGCAATCCGTAATGCAAATGGCGCATCTTCGGCATCCGAATTCCGAAAATCAGCAGGCGACTCGCGGCACGCCAAAGAGTAGGATTTTCCGTCACAGGGGATGATCTATGGCGGGGGAAGGTAGCAGTTTCAGGGCGCTCGAGCGCGCCAATCGGCGGCAGGCTGCAATTTTGATTGGCGGGCAGATCCTCGTGTTCGCGCTGTTGGGGTTCGGAGTCGATCTTATCTTTCATGGAATGTTCTTCAGCGGCGGGAGCCTGGGGTTCCCGTGGTTCACCGTGGCCGCCGTGAGTTCCGCCGTGATCTACACGCTGCGCACCTACTATGGCGGCCCCGGGATGGTGCTCGGTGCGGTGGCGGCATTTCCGATCCCGGACGATGAGCCCAAGAAAAAAATCCTGCTGGACATCGCGAGCGAGATGGCGGTGGCTGCCCGGCTGCTCGAGCCGCAGCTGTATATGATCGACGATCCGGCGCCCAACGCGTTGGCAGTCGGACGCAATCCCCAGGACTCCGTTATCTGCGTCACTCGCGGACTGGTCGATGGGATGGATCGCGAAGAGTTGCAGGGCGTGATCGCGCACGAGATGGCGCATATCCGCAGCTACGACGCGTGGCTGGCGACGCTGGTGACGGCGACGAGGCTCGCCAGGATCGGATCGTTCCCCGCATTGCTGTACCAGACATTGACGCGCGGCACTGGGGTCCTGCTTTCGCGTGAGAGCGAGTACCTGGCCGACGGAGCGGCGGTCGAATTCACGCGCAATCCGACAGGGCTGATTCGCGCGCTGCAGCAGATCGCGAAGACTGCCGCGCCGATGAAGCATGCGTCGCCGACGGTCGCGCCGCTGTTCATCGCCGATCCGATGAGTAGTGCGAGCGCGGGCGGATCGCGCAGTTACCAGGAGTATCTCGACGAGCTTACGCGGATTCGGTCGCAGGCCGACAAATCAGAAGAACAGCGTGAGGCCGAAGCGACGAAATTCGCGACCGACGAATATCCGCGCAACGCGTTGCAGCAGTCGGTTTCGACGCATCCGCCACTAGCCGACCGAATCGCGCGTCTGCAGCAGTTGGTCAAAGCGGCCGGGGATTCGAAGGACGATGCGTCGAGCGACGAGATAGCCGCACAGAGGTCCGAGTCCGCACACTTCGTCACGAACCTGTCCACGAGCGATCCTGCGATGGCGGCCAAAGTAGTGGAATCGGCGCTGCTCGCCACGCCTATGGGGAGAAAA
>Ga0210393_10004025_pt1 | contig 11676 bp, 11 predicted proteins | sample IncBWC27OmetaG_FD_160068 | JGI IMG/M metagenome (GOLD analysis project Ga0210393, IMG submission 160068) | Forest soil microbial communities from Barre Woods Harvard Forest LTER site, Petersham, Massachusetts, United States - Inc-BW-C-27-O ... | reverse complement strand
GGAGTGTTCGATTCCGGCCTTCGCAATGTTTTGTGTGCGTCGCAACAACATCAATCGGAAAGGCTAGCGGCGGTCGGATTTCCGGCCAAAGCACAGGCAAACCGCCGACCTCTTCCGGAATCCAAGGAACGTCACCGGCCGTCGCGCACGCAGGGGGTAGGGACTTGAGATCCATCGCCCATGATCGACAGGCAAAGCCAGGATTGAGTATGAATCTCATAGCGACATTCATACGTTGGAGTCCGTTACCGGTGGCGCTGTGGGGCGTGATCATTTATGGGGTATCGAGGATCGTGCGCTAATTCTTACCGAGGCCCTCTCAAGCGGCCCCACGTGATTCTCGTCAGGGCAACTGGTAAGTTTTGCGGCACGCATCCGTCGGTGCTAGACTGCGCCAATGGCCACCCAAAAAAAGAAGACAAAGAAAACGAAGAACAAGCAGACCAGATCGAAGAAGCTGATAAAGCCAAAGCGTGCTGCCGGCGCTAAGGCCCAGGCTAAGAAGCGGCTGACCGCGAAGAAACCTGCCCCGAAGAAGGCAGCGGCGCGAGCCAAGGGTGTCACGAAAACGAAAGCCGCGGCGAGCAAGAAGAATAACAAGAAGAAGACAAGCGGCGTCCAGTCTGTCAGAGCAGCCACGCGCCGAGTGCCTAACCGAAATCCGAAACGGACTGACGCATCATTCCGGCGGCCAGGATTTGACTCGGATTCAGCCGGGCAATCGGGAGATTTGCAGGGATTGTCTAACGTCGAACGCGCGGACTCGGAAAGTGTTGACGAGTTGATCGACGAAGGTAACGCGTTTGAGGCTGGTGTGATATCTGGCGTTGAAGAGGCCGACGACGAGGACGGAAGGGAAGTACATACGCACGAAGTGCCCGAGGATGACGTTCCCGGCGAATATCTGGACGAAGAGTAACAATTTGAGGAGGGAGACGGAACAAGCAGCAAACGGGAAAGTCGAAACCGTCGCCTGATCCGCTTTAGAAAAATCGGGCCTTGAATTGTTCGTACCTTTGGCGTGCTTCGTTCATAAGAATTTGGAATTCAGGTTCGTTGCGAATATTTTGTAACAAAGGGTCGCGCATAAAATAGGGATAGCAAAAGAACCCGCCTCCGATGCTGTGCCGAAGCATGTGAAGCGCAGACTTCTTGTCGCCTAATACGGCATAGGCTTGGGCCACCTTGTAAATGCCTTCCGCATCCGTCACTCCTTGCTCTTCGATCCGGTCTTCTGTGTCATGGAGAAGCTTCAGGCCACGCGCGTCTTCGTGCTTGATTGAATAACTCAGCGCCTTTCCCACGTCGGCGGGAAGCAGGGAAGGCTCCATTTCGAAAGCCCGATCAAAATCCTTGGCCGCCTGATCGTGATTGTTCAGGTAGTATTCGACGAAGCCACGGTAGAAGAGGATGTAAATCGAATCATTGCTCGGCAAGCTCTGCATGAACTTTTCATATTCACCCTGATACAGATAGGCATTGATCGCGGAGCTGTTAATTTTGACTTGGGGATTATTCTGGCGCGCCCTTTCACACTCCGCTACCGACTCCTCAAGCATCCCGCCAAAGCGGTAAGCGTAGCCAAGTTCCCAGTGCGCCTCTGCATAATTGGGACTAATTTGCAAGGCGGAACGCAGCAACGGGACAGCCTCTTCCACTCTGCCGGTATCAGTCAGCAAATTGGCCATGTAAATTCGTGGCTCAACCAGCGAGGGATTTAGCGCGATCGCCTTCTCGTACGCCGCCTGCGCTTTGCTGTAATCCTCGCGCCCACCAAATCTTAATGAAGCGTTGGTTGTGTACGCTCGTCCCAGATGCGCCCACGTGAGCGCGTAGTTCGGGTCGATAGAAGCGGACTTTTCCAGCAGTTGAATCGCCGGGGTAAACTCGTTGAGCGAGTAAAGATCAACTCCCCGCAGGTAGTCTTCATAAGCCAGCGAGTTAACGGGATTGTCAGGCTTCAGGTTTGCAGCTTCTGTCGGTGAAAGGTTCAACTCCAGTCCCTTGATAATCTGCTGGGCCACACGATCTTGTACGGTCAATAGTTTGTCGTACTTCAGATCCATCGTGTCTTGCCAGAGAATCTTGTCCGGCTTCACATCCACCAGTTGGGTGGTAATCCGTAAGTCGTCGCCATCTTTAATAAAGCTGGCTGTGAGCAGCGTGTCGACATTCAAATCGGCCGCAACTTTCTTGGGGTCGATGATCTGATTGCGATACTTATCAACCGAAGTAGATGGACGTACCGTGAGTGCGTTGATGTAGCCGAGTTTGGTGATAACGGCGTCAGCGAGTGAAAACCCCAGGAAATCGGTCTCGGGGTCCTGCTTGAGATTCCGAAAGGGAAGAATCGCCAGGCTCCGCGGCCGAGACGCTGTAGGAATTGGGTTCGATTTTCTTACAATGAAGTAGCCAATGACCGAAACAGCAACCAGGATCACCGCCAGCGCCAGGAATTTTCCGCGCGAGGAAACGGCATCGGAATCGAGAGCCGTACTATCCGATTGGGCAAGTCTGCGACCGCCCGAGCCTGACCTTTCGGGTTCGAGCTGGGCTGCTCGAAGCGCCCCCTGCGCCAGCCTCCTTGCGCCGCTCGATCGGCTGTTGGGGCGCACCGAGCGTTGCAATTGCGCTTGAAACTCCATCTCCTTTTTGAAGTCCTGAAGATCAATGAGCAAATCTTTCACCGATTGATATCGGGTTTCGCGGTCCTTACGTAAAGCCTTGCTGATCATTCGCTCTAGTTCATGCGGCACGTCGGTGACAAATTCTACTGGCGGCGGGGGTTCAACCTTCAGGATTTCGGCGATGATGTCGCTGGCGGTGCCGCCTTCGAATGCCGATCTTCCGGTAACGAGTTCGTAAATCACGGCTCCCAGGCTGAAAATGTCGCTGCGAGCGTCGACCTCAATCCCGCGGGCCTGCTCCGGTGACATATACTTCGCCGTGCCCAATACCATTCCCGGTTCACTGGTCGACGATCCAACCGTCGTAGCCAAACGACGAATTGTCCCCCCGACCTTTTTCTCGCTTAGTTTGGCGATTCCGAAATCCAGGACCTTCACAATCCCATCGGATCGCACGATCACATTTTCCGGCTTAATGTCGCGATGAATGATTCCGGTGGCATGCGCCGCAGCTAGAGCGCTGGCAATTTGGATTGCGATTTCAATCGCGGTACCCAACTCAAGTCTTCCGTTTGCCAATCGCTGACGAAGGGTCACGCCATCAATGAACTCGGAAGCAATAAAATGCATTCCGTCGGCCTGCCCGAACTCATGAATAGTAAGAATGTTGGGATGATTAAGCGCGGAAGCGGCGTGCGCCTCGTGCTCAAAACGACGTAACCCGCGTTCATCGCGAGTCAGTTCGGGAGAAAGCATTTTAAGCGCGACTTTCCGTCTTAGACGCGTGTCCTCGGCAAGGTAGACCTCGCCCATGCCGCCAGCTCCAAGCATGGAAACAATTTCGTAATGTGCAAGGCGTCTGCCCGGAGCAATGCTGTCGTGATGATCCTGCTCCATCATGCGATGCGCCGCCTCGAGCACCGGCTTTTGCAGGAAATCCAGGGGTTTTTCGGCGGACTCCAGAAGAGTTTCCACTTCCTTCCGCAATTCCGTATCCCCGCCGCAGCGCTGGTCGAGGAACTCGGCGCGTGCCTCGGGCTTCAACTCGACAGCCTCATAAAATAAGGCTTCGAGCCGACGCCAGCGGTCGGAACTGGAGGAAGAAGCCATTATTATTTCCTAGGAGACGTTTTGCGTAAGTTCGCGGTGCAACCAGGCCTTCGCCATTTTCAGTTCCCGATGCACCGTAGCTGGAGAAATCTTGAGGGCTTCCGCAGTTTCGTCGTAGGTAAGCCCGCCAAAGAAAAGCAGCTCGATGAGTTCGCTCTTTCTTTGGTCGTGGACGGCCAGACGTTGCAGCGCCTCGTCCAACTCCACAATGCCTCCGCTTGTTTGCGGACCAACCAACACAGCATCGTCCAGCGAGATTTTCTCCGCACCGCCGCCGCGCTTGTCGCGGTTATGAGCTTTCGCGTGGTCGACCAGGATGCGGCGCAAGAGTCGCGCGGACACTGCAAAGAAATGAACCCGATCCTGCCATGCTATGTCAGCATCGACCAGGCGCAAGTAGGCCTCATTGACCAAGGCTGTGGCCCGCAGAGTGTGGTCTGGACGTTCGGCGCGCAGACAACGCGACGCCAGCTTGCGAAGCTGCTCATAGACAACTGGCATCAGCTCGTCAAGCGCCGCTTTGTTCCCGCTGCCCCATTGTTGCAGGAGCTGTGTCACTAACTGCTGCTCTGGAAGCATTTGCTTTGTTCCCATTGATCTGAGTCCGCTGCGCCGTTCAATTCTCGCGTCCCGGCCCAGTGGCGCTGGGCCGCGGTGCGCAAGTCTACATGGGTCAGAAAGGGAACTCGTTCGAGCGCGCACTCATCCCGTCCTCCCTTGGCGCGGAGAGGCTGGTTGATGCCGCGAAATGGAGACTTGCCCATGGAGCTTGTTATCGTTCAAGGCGGGCCCTGTTGCGCACCAGAGTATCACAGTTTTTCAACCGAGCAACGTGACAAAACGTTCATCATGTTGACCCTGCCAGCACGAGATTGCTCGCTTTCACCATGCTTTCTCCGCCCCATGCTATAGTCCGATAAAACGCATGGGATCCTTAATCTTCTTATTTTTCCCCTGGGGTTTGATTCTCCAGGCAGTAGCAATTGTCCACTTCATTCGCCGCCGCCCCGACGGCTACTGGTTGTGGATCATTATCTTCTTCGGGGGACTTGGGGCTCTGATCTACATTGCTGTCGAAGTGATCCCTGACGCTGGCCTGATGCGCCAGTCATTCAAAGTATTTCCCCGGCGCAGGAGAATTAACGAACTCGAATCAGCCATTCTGGACAATCCATCGGCTGGGAATTACGAGGAGCTGGCTGATCTGTATCTGGAAGAAGGAAAATATGCTCGGGCCCGCCAGTGTTACGACAAGGCGATTTCATCGCGCACCGACTCGCTTGACCCGTTCTACCGCCGAGGAATGGCCGCCACCTTCATGGGCGACTTCACCGCGGCCCTGCCCGATCTTGAACGCGTAGTCGCGCAGGACCCGAAGTATGATTTTCAGCGCGCCGCCGCGCTGCTGGCCCACGCCTATGCCAACACCGGCCAACCCGAGAAAGCCGAGGCTCTGTTTCGCGAGGTCACGAAGATCTCCACGTCGTCCGAAACTTATTACAACTACGCCTGCTTTCTTGCGGCTCAGCAACGAACCGCCGAGGCTCGCGAATGGGCCCAGCGCATTTTGGATAAGAAGCCGAACATGCCGGGATACCTGCGCCGCCGTGAGCGCCCCTGGTTTAGGAAAGCATCGGCTCTCCTGAGCCGGGTAACGTAGGCGCGAGCGTCCTCGCTTTTTCGGGTAGAGTAAGGACGTCTATCCGTTCCCGCGCGGGCGAAGACGCCCGCGGGAGGCTGAAAATAGTCGCAGGTTTGCTAATTCGCAGCCAAATAGTCTCGCAACGCCCGCTGGGTTTGGAGATCGAGGGCTTCGCCGAATTGAGTGAGATCTTCGAGCAGAACTTGCGGATCCATATGTTCAAGGTGCTCCAGCGCTAAAGCAAAGACGCAGCGCCGGACCAGGTTGTACTCTTCGACCAAGCCCATCGCCGTAAATCCCTGCGCCTGTCGCAGTCGGCCATGCCGCAATGCGGCTTTCATCGATACAGTTGCCATCTGCTTTAGACCCAGGTTCATGACCTTCATGGTTTCGTCAATCACCGGCAGAATGGGAGCCGCTCGTTTCCCGGCAGCTAGCTTGACGCGCTTGAGGTTAGGATCGGCCTCGCTATGCGCCAGCCATTGCTCGCGGATGCGGCCACGGTTTTGCGTTACCAGCATCTTGAGTCGCTTGGCCCCCCCTGCGGAACGCGAAAGCCGATTCTCGGCGGCGGATGAGCCCCGCCCCAACTGCTGGTTGATTTCTTCCTGCGCCTGACGCAGAGCGCTTTCGATTTCGCTCGAACGTCGATCCCCCCGCGCAACCCGACTCACATAGGAAGGATCTACATTAAGCTTTCGGGCGATTCTTACATACAGTCCACGGTACAACGCCTCCGGAGAGGGTGTTTTCGAATTTACGTTTGTGGTAGAATTGTCACGGTACATGACAACCTTTCATGTAGACTGGCGACAGGGTGCCGCCTAACGCGAGCGTTAGAACAGACGCGTTAGTTACAGTCTAGCAGGCGCACCATGAGGAACACAAGAGATGCCAAGCTCGAGTGGGCAAAGCGGATCATCGCCCTTCGTCGCCGCCTCCAAATGAGTCAATCTGAACTCGGTCAGCAGATGAATGCTTCTGCCATGGCGGTGTAGCGCTGAAAGCGCGGTGTGCAGGAGCCTCCGGCCAACATTTACGTTCAACTTGGTAACATCACAGGCGATCCGGAGTGTTGGTACTTTTGGGGCCGCGCAGGATTGAGCAGCGACGATCTAATGCGGGTTTTGCCGGCCGCCCGCTCCCGCTTGCGCAAAGATCGTATGTTAAAGCTGGAGGTCGTCCAAGCTGGGGCCCATCGCACGCCCAAGCGGTCGCATGACCTGATAGCCATCCCGCTTTTGCCGGTTGTAGCAGCCACCCACGGTGGGAAGGGCGATCCGGTGGAAAGCCTTAATGATATCCCTCCGGAGTCCATGTTGGCTGCGCCCAGCAAGTGGTGTCCCAACCCCGCCTATACCAGTTGTCTACGGGTTCATGGCCGTTCCATGATGCCACTCATTCACGACGGCTACATCATCGTGATCGACACTTCGCAGACTAACCGGGCCAAGCTTTATGGCCAGATTGTGGTGGCGACTCACAAAGATCACGGTCTTATCGTATCCCGCCTGCAACGCTTTGATCACACCGAGGTTCTAGTTCCGGAAAACCGAGAGTATGAGTCCACTGCGGTATCCATCAATGGCTGGCGGATCGTCGCCAAAATCCTCTGGTGGATTGGGCAAGCCGCTTAATTTGTTTTCAGCACTCCTGCACCAAAATTATTGGCCCACCCTTTTCGCGCGAACGCGAATAAGGGTGGGCCAAGTCGCTACGGATTCGCCTTTACTTCTTTTCTGGCTGCGCCCGTGGCTGCTGTTTCTGCTGCAGGTGTTGTTGCTGCTGGTCGTGTTTTTGCTCCATCTGCTGGGTCTGTTGCTGGTGCCGTTGTTCGGTCTGCTGCTTTTGCGCCTCATTCGCGTTCTGTTGCGCTACACGCTGGTGCTCCTGCTCCTGTTTCTGAGCCAGCTTTTGATGGTCCTGCTGCTGCTTCGCATATAGCTTGTCCTGCTGTTGTTGGTATTTCTGGTCGGTCTTAGGGTTTCCTGTGTTCGGAGCAGCCGGACGCTCGTGCGCTTGCAGGTCCTTGGCATCGTTCGGAACAGGGGGACGAGGAACGTTGTTCGCCGGACGCCCAGAAGGCTCGCTACCTCGTTCTCCAGCATTCGGCGGACGCGGAACATTGCTCTCCGGACGTCCAGCCTGCTCGTTGCCGCGTTCATTTGCCGGCGGATGGTAGGGTGCTCCCGCTTCTCTGGCCGGCACGGCTCCCTCACCCTTGAGCTCTCCAGGTCTGCCCGTGGCTGCGACCGGTGGCCTGCCCTGGTTGACCGAAGCGCGTTGTTGCGGGTCGTTGCGAGCCGCTTCTTCATGTTGGGTCTGAGCGGCGACGGGCGGTACGTGTCGCTCGTGTTCAAACGACTGTTCTTCCGACGTGGGGCGAGCCTCGAGGCCGCCATTGCCTCCGTTATAACTCACGCGGTTGACCGTGGTGTTGTTAATGACGGTCGTGTTATAGGTGTTGTGGATATTGGTGATATTCACATTGTTCACGGAACGGTTGTAGAAGAACTGTCCGCCTCGCCATTCGCCACCTTCATAGCCATGGCCGAAGTAGCCGAATCCGTAGTTGATGCCGCCGTAGAACCCGATATGCGGACCCCAATAGCCGACATGGAAAATGAATGCCGAGCCGCCCCAACCCCACCATCCCGGAGTCCACAGGAATCCAGGTTGCGGCGCCATCACCCACGTACCTGGCACCCAGTAATAACCGTCAGGACCGTAAGCCCAGTAACCGGGTGTCCAGAGATAACCGGGGGACGGACACGGTGGTTGCTCGTACACCGGCAACGCCGGCGGACCGAAGTTGACAGAGATGCCGATACCGATCTGCGCGCCCGATTTTGCCGGCAGCGCCATCATCACAATTGCGAAAAATATCGAACACAGCACTACTGAAGCACTGCATCGCATTCGTTTCATGGTTCCTCGTGCTTGCTAGATTTTTGGCCCCTCAGGCGGGGCAAATTTTAAATCTTCGTGCTACACAAACAGAAACCCAGACTCGAGCACTATGTTGCGCCGACATCCCGGATGTGCAGGATAACGATAACAGCTCCGCACCTGCGCGACTAGCTGCGTACGCGCAACCCTAGCGGAGGGTAAGGATTAGCGCACGCGCAATCCATACGGTTAGCGCTGTAGGCATTTTACTTAGTTGCTGTACAGGGTGCCCACGCGGAACTCAGAAAAAAGACCGTCAGTTCCATTTCGGAAAGATTCAGGTCGCCGCGGACGGCGACCGCTTTTATCCCCGCCTTACCTCTGGAAACTAGTCACGCGCCCGGCTGGGCGACTTGAATGATGTTGTTGCGCACGGCATAGAGCACCAAATCGCTCACCGAATGGAATTGAAGTTTGCGCATGATATTAGATCGATGAGTTTCCGCGGTTTTCACGCTCAAGCCCAGAGTCACCGCGACTTCCTTGGTGCTGCTGCCCTCCGCCAGTAATTGCACCACTTCACGTTCTCTGGGAGTCAGCGGGGCGCGGCCCGCCAAAAAGGATGTCCCACCCCTCAGGTAGCCCTGCAACACCATGGCTGCTACTCTCGGTGTGAAGTATGTTTTGTCGCGCAGCAAGGCGTCCACTGCAGCCACCAGCTCACAGCCCGAGTCAGATTTCAGAAGATACCCGCGGGCGCCAACATCCAGCACGTCGTGGATAACCTGGTCAGAATCATGCAGAGTGAGGATGAGGACCTTTGTAGCTGGATTCGCCTTCACAATCTGTCGCGTCGCCTCCAGTCCGTTCAGGCCCGGCATGCTTACGTCCATGACGATGACGTCAGGCAGTAACTGCGTCGCTTTTTCTACTGCTTCGCGCCCGTTGCATGCCTCCCCACACATTCGCCACTCCGGCTGTTGCTGGAGTATCGCGATCAAACCTTTACGGACTACTTCATGGTCGTCAGCTACCAAGATGCGAAATGCTGCCACAGAACACCTCCTAGAATCTGCCTCTTGACCCCAGGCGGCGCCAAACGGCGCCGACCCGTCCTCGTGATTGCCTGCACCTGGACGCAGTCAACAACAACCTTCCGTGGAAATTTTCGCCAGAGAGACTTCGGCAACGCGATTACAAGTTACTTTCAATTCCTAAAGCACCAGCCTTGCCAAATCGGGAAATCCTGTAGAGTCCTGAGCTTAGGGCGTAGCAACCTGCGCGGCTATGTAATTTTTACTAGGCAATCCAAACGACGCTGCGGTTGTGCAACTAATTTTGCACAACCGCTCGTCGCGAAGATTCATCTCGGTTTCTGCTGGCACCCGCGTTGACATTTAGCTGGCCCGGTTCTATCGTTGCCACCCGGACAGCAATGAATATTGTCAAGGCAACCCACCGCTTCGAAGAGTGGCTGGGCCGCCACACGACGCTGGTGGAGGCTGATTTACGCCTCAAGCATCAGCGCATGGCGGAAGCCCCATTTCCATTTCTTCGCGCCACCTTCTATCGCTGGATGCAGATCTGGCCCGAGATTTGTCCTGATCTGGCCAAGGCTCCCCGGGTTCTCGCCGTGGGCGATCTCCATGTGGAGAATTTTGGCACATGGCGGGACGTCGAAGGCCGCCTGGTTTGGGGCATCAATGACTTCGACGAAGCCGCCATCCTGCCCTGCACCCTCGATCTGGTCCGGCTCGCCACCAGCGCGATGTTCGCCATTTCAGCCGGCCACCTCGCGCTGAAGCCCAAGGACGCATGCGCATCGATCATGGAAGGCTACAAGGAATGTCTCGTCCACGGCGGCCAGCCCTTTGTGCTCGAAGAGAACAATGCGTGGCTGCGGCAAATCGCAACTGGGGTGCTGCGTGATCCAGTTCACTTCTGGCGCAAAATGGACGGCCTGCCAAAGATACGCGGTGAAGTCTCCGTGAGTGCGCGGGAAGCTCTTGAGCACTTGATGCCGGAGAACTCGCTCAACTACAGAACCGTTCGCAGGGTTGCTGGTCTGGGAAGTCTGGGGCACGTTCGCGTAGTCGCAATCGCGCTCTGCCGCGGTGCCAAAATCGCTCGCGAAGCTAAGGCGCTCGTACCCTCCTCAGTTTACTGGGCCAGTGGAGACGACGGTCCTTCCGAGATCATGTACCAGGCCATCATCAGCCGTGCTGTTCGCGACCCCGACCCCTTTGTGCAACTGCGAGGCCGCTGGATTGTCCGCCGCTTGTCACCACATTGTTCCCGCATCGAGCTAACCGTTCTGCCTACCGACCGCGACGAACTCCGTCTTCTTTCTGCCATGGGATGGGAAACCGGCAACGTTCACCTCGGCAGTGTCGACGCCTGCAAATATATCCGTCGCCACCTCAGCCGCCTCAAGCCAGGCTGGCTCTACACGGCCGCGAAGAGCATGGAAGATGCGGTTGCCGCGGACTGGCGCACCTGGAAGAAATCTGCGGGCTCCTGAAGCATTTCGTTTCAGCGATCAGATCTGTCGAGGGAACCCATGGCAAATCGCGTCCGCCGATTCCAGCCGCGCCGCGGTTCCCGCGGTCTCACGTCTCAGCGCATTCAGCAGTTCGTCCAGAATCACCTGCAGCGATTCTGGATCTTCTCGGAACGCACGCCGCACGCTTTCCCGGTCAACCGCCAATTCGCCAATCAGCCGCGCACCTTTGATGTTGGGCTCTTCGACCACCGGCAGAATCCAGCCCAGCCGTTGCCTGCGACGATCTCCTTTCTTATGTCCAACCGTAGCAAACGGATAGTCCAAACTGCCCGTCGTCATCCAGTGCACCACCAGCTCCTCCACGTGTCCCCCGCTGCAGGCTGCATAAATACCCCGTCGACTGGACAGTTCGTCCTGCCACTCTAGAACCTTCAGCTTGTCTTCCCAATGGCTCTCCGCCACCAGAAACCATACCTGCCCCGGTGCTCTTTCCTCGCCGCAGATCGCGCACTCCTGCATCTTTGGGTTCTCCATAGCGTCCTTTTTATGCGGACTGTTCTGTCCGGCTCGTTGCGTTCCCGGATACTTCTCGCCCCTGCTGAGCTTCCATGGGCTTCTTCTTGGCCACGTCAAACCGCGGAACTGTAACCACCCCTCGGCCCTTTTCGTACGACAGAGTCAGCGCGAACGCGCATTGCTCGCATAACCAGTAGTATTCGATGCGATTCTCCGACTGGCCTCGCCAGCGCGCTCGCCGCCGCGTCGACCTTTCGAAGGGTTCCGTTTCTACCAGGAATAGTTTTCCCTGACTCAGCTTGCGGAACGGGACGAGACAGGTTGGATTTGCGCATTTGTGCAGCACCGGTGAAGCCTCCGAAAGACCGATCTCAGTCAAGAGCGAGCAA
>Ga0210393_10004022_pt1 | contig 11680 bp, 9 predicted proteins | sample IncBWC27OmetaG_FD_160068 | JGI IMG/M metagenome (GOLD analysis project Ga0210393, IMG submission 160068) | Forest soil microbial communities from Barre Woods Harvard Forest LTER site, Petersham, Massachusetts, United States - Inc-BW-C-27-O ... | reverse complement strand
CTCGAATCGATAAAGAACGTGAGACCCGTCGGTCACGGCGGTTACATGACCGCCGTCTCCGTAGGAATAACTGCGGTGGTGACCTGCGTCATCGCGCGCCTCCACAATACGGTCGGAGGCGTCGTATTTAAACGTGATCGTGTGCCCGGCCGGCGAAATCAACTGTTCCAGATTTCTCACGTTGCTTCGCTTCAGCTGAACGCGATGACCTTCGGCATCCACCATCTCCGTCGCCGCGCCTTGGGCAAAATTCTTCGCGTAGTAGGCTTCCGGAAAGTAGATCTTTCGACCATCGCGAAACTTCATGGTCCAGCCGTTCCCGTTCCAGGCCGTGATCGCTCCGTAGAACTCTGATGACGACTGATCGTACCGGAAAACCGCATCCGCGTATCCCGTGCCTTTCGAGATGCGGGGCATGTACACCTCGGAGCCATCCTCCAGATTCAACACCTGATACGTGTAGGGATATCTCGTTCCCGTAGGGCAGATATCATACGGATGATTCGTGCCGACCCCGAAGGCATGGCTGTGAGGGTCCCAGGCGAAGTAGGTTCGGGTTAGCGCCAGCGGCACGACATCGGGCACGAAGAGATCGGTCTGCCGCAGTTTGAAATTCCCGTTTCGCAGGTTCACCACAAATTCGTTGACCGGCACTTCGTGCCGGAAGGTCGGCTTCACCATCTCGATGGCGGCCTTGAAGCGGATCGGGCCGTCGCCAGCAATCGGAGAAATCACCAACCACGGCTGCGATCCGTCCCACGCGGGGGGCGAATCCGGGAAGGGCAGCAGTTCCACTTTCCCCGGAGCGTCGGGCCGCCGCCCCAAGAACAGAAACTCGGCGCAACCCAGCAGCCCCAGCACCAGCGCCCATTTCCACAAGGGGGGATGCCAAAACTTCTTCCCGCTGCCTGCTTGCACAACGTCCTCCGAACGCGTTTGAAAAACCGAGGGCGGCCCGGAGGCCGCCCATTAAAACTCGCTACCCGCAACTCCCTACTCTTCCTCTTCCTTCACCTCGCCCCGCTCCGCCTTCGCTTTCTCGATAATCTTTTCCTGCAACTGCCCCGGCACCGCGTCGTAGTGATGCATCTCCATGTTGAAGCTGGCGCGGCCCTGGGTCATCGAGGTCAGGTCCACACCGTACGTCAACATCTCCGCCATGGGGACTTCGGCTTTCACAATCGTGTTGCCGCCCTTGTTGTCCATGCCCTGGATGCGCCCCCGCCGGCTGTTCAGGTCGCCCATGATCGAGCCCGCAAATTCGTCCGGAGCCGTAATCTCCACCACCATCACCGGCTCCAGCAGCGTGGGCTTCGCCACTTCCATGGCCTTCTTGAACGCAATGCGCCCCGCCATCTGGAAGGAAAGATCGTTTGAATCCACGTCGTGATACGACCCGTCATACAGCGTCACCCGAAAATCCACCACCGGAAACCCCGCCAGATATCCCCGCGCCGCCGCATCGCGAATTCCTTTTTCCACCGGAGGAATAAAATTCTTCGGAATTGCGCCGCCAAAAATATCGTTGACGAATTCAAAATCTCCCCCGCGCGGCAGTGGCTCCATCCTGATTTTGCAATCGCCGTACTGTCCATGCCCGCCAGTCTGCTTCTTGTGCCGCCCCTGCACATCGGCCTTGCCGCGAATGGTTTCGCGATACGGCACCTTCGGCGCTTTCAAATTCACTTCCGTGTGATAGCGCTTTTTCAGTTTCGCCACCGTCACTTCGATGTGCTGCTGCCCCGTCCCCGCGATCAGAAACTCCTTGGTCTGCGGATCGCGGAAAAATCGCAGCATCGCATCCTCTTCCATCAGCTTGTGGATGCCCGGCCCCAGCTTGTCCTCATCCGCCCGGCTCTTGGGCTCAATGGCAAACGTAATCGCAGGCTCCGGCAGCTTCACCCGCGGATACTGAATCGGCGCAGCCTTGTCCCCCATGGTGTCGCCGGTGAGCGTGTCTTTCAATTTCGCCACCGCGCCAATATCTCCGGCGTGCAGCTCCGCCACCGGCACCGCCGTTTTCCCCTGCATGGTCGAAATGTGCGACAGCTTTTCCTGCGCGCCCGTGCGGAAGTTCTGCATCGCAGATTCATTCTTCACCACGCCGGAAAAAACTTTGAAATAGGAAATCCTCCCCGAAAACGCGTCCGACACCGTCTTGAACACATAAAGCGACACCGGTTCCGTATCCGTTTCATGCCGCTTCGGCACATCCCCGTTCCCCGAAGCCGGAGCCTCTCCCTGCACCCATTCATGCTCCGAAGGCGCCGGAGTGTAGTCGATAATAAAGTCCATCACCCGGTCCGCGCCCACGTTGCCCAGCCCTGAACTGAAGATCACGGGAAAAAGTTTGTCTTCCCGAATCGCGTTGTGCAGTGCGGGGATCAGATCTTCCTCGCCCAGCGTCCCCGCCTCGAAAAACTTTTCCATCAGCTTGTCGTCACCCTCGGCCACCAGTTCCACCAACTGCTCGTGCGATTCCTGCACCTGCGCCCGCATGTTCGGCGGAATTTCGGTTTCCTTGCCCTTGCCGTTTCCGCCCAGCTCATACGTGTAAGCCTTCATGCGCACCAGGTCGACCACACCGCTCAAACTTTTCTCGCTCCCGATCGGCAACTCAATCGGAATCACATTCCGCCCAAACGCATTAATCAGCGACTCCAGCACCCGCTCCGCATTCGCCCGATCGCGGTCCATGCGATTCACCACGATCAGCCGTGGCGTTTTGTATTCCTCGCAGTAATTCCACACCCGCTGCGTCACCACCTCCACGCCCGCCACGCCGTCCACTACAACAATGGCCGCGTCCACCACCGGCAGCACCATCTTGGCCTCGTGGACAAACATGTTGAACCCGGGCGTATCGAGAATATTGATCTTCGACTTGCCCCACTCCACCACGGCAGCACCCACGGAGATCGACATCTTGCGCGCGATCTCTTCGTCGTCATAATCGGTCACCGCCGACCCGTCGTCCACGCGCCCCAGTCGGGGTGCGGCTCCCGCGGTAAAAAGCATGGCCGACGCCAGCGTGGTCTTGCCCGCATGCCCGTGCCCCACCAGCGCTACATTACGAATGTTTTCCCCAGAATAGATTTTCACGAGTAGGCTCCTTCAGCAGGCGTGGAAAGAAAACGGCCCCCTCAGGAAATGAACATGAAGAGGATGACAACCGCAACCGGCCACTCCAACACCACCCGCCAAAACGTAGGATGCTACCACGCGGCCAGCGGCGGCCTCAACTTAGGAAAGTGGATCCGGGGCTGGGGTAAGGGTTATCTGGGGAGGGGCACTCTTGCCCGTTCCGTCGAGCCCAGCTCGACCCTGCTTTTGACTTCCTCGCCCACCCCCGAATCGTAGTATCATCCCTCCGCATGCTAGGCAACCGCACCAGCGAGCAGTGGGTCGCGCAATACGCCACCAGCCATCGGCATCCGGTCAACCGCGCCTGCCACACGCTGGGCATTCCGCTGATTCTTCTGTCGCTCGGCATCTTCGCAGCCAGCATTTTCGTGCATCGCCTGTGGCCCTACGCTCTCGCGCTCTTTCTGCTGGGATGGATTTTCCAATTCATCGGCCACGCCTTCGAAGGCAAAGAACCAGAATTCTTCCACGACTGGCGATTCCTTTTCGTCGGCGTCCGCTGGTGGTGGGCCAAAATCCGCGGCCGGGCCTAGCGACATTGTTGAACAACCCCCGAACCTGCGAAGCACCGTGTGGCACCGTGGAAGAGCGGCGCTTCAGCGCCGCGTAAAGTCCCCGAAATCAGGAGGGCTTCAGCCCCCTGGGGTCGCTGCCTCGCTCGCACTCTGTCTAACCCTGCCCGCGCAGCGCCCCCGCTGCGTCCTTCACCAGCTCCGAAACCTGCCGCTCGCCACCGTGATACCAGCTGAAAATCTTCCCATCCGGCCCGATCACAGCAGTGCTGAGCGAGTGTGTGATCAATCCATCTTCAGGCTTGTAGGTAAGCGCGAAATAGTTGGCGATCATGGGCAGATCGGCTACGCGCGGCACCGCGAATTCCCAGCGCTCGAAGAGCGCGGCCTCCCGGCTGTGCGCCAGCGAGAAGCCATAGTCGCGGAGAACTTTAGGTGTGTCGTGCTCCGGATCGAAGCTGATGCACAGCAGATGAGTCTTGCTCGCGAGCGCGGGATCGGCGGCAAGCAGCTGATTGAGCTGCGCGAACTGCGCCCCGACACGCGGGCAAAAATCAGGAAAAGGGCAGCGTGTATAAATAAACGTGACGAACAAAACCTGCCCCCGATATTGCTTCAGGGAAATGTGCTTCGCGTTCTGATTGGTGAAATGGAAGTCGGGAACCTCGTCGCCCGCGGCTGGAATGTGCAGCTCGGAGGTGGGCTTGGCGCCACTCTTGTCACCGGCCGGTTTCGCGTGACCCAAGACTTTGACGTTTTCGAGCCAATCGTCGGGGCCGGAATCTTTATCTTTACTCTCGGAAACCACCACCTCAGCCGAAATCGAATCCCCGGCGGCCAGCTGGCTGAAATCCGCCGCAAGTTTGATTTTGTAGGCCATCGCCATCGCATCCATGAACCCCGGGATGGCATCGCCGTCAATGATGGCGGACTGGTTCGCTTGGTCGAGCGCGACGATGCGCCCGGTAAATGGATAGCGCTTCAACGACGGAGCCGTGTGCTTAGTGCACGACAAAGATAGAGTCGTGCACAGCAGAATCAACGACAAGGTAAGCTTGGCAAAAGTTGGATGCGGCACTTGGAGTCTCCAAATCAGTTGTACCAGAAACAGATCCGCCAAATGTTCTTCGAAAGGCACCGCTCGTGTGCGACTTTCTGGCCGTGGAGGGGCGGACGCCCTCGTCCGCCCACTCTTTCCACGTCGAACATGCGAATCGCTTCCCCAAACCGGTTGGGTTTAGAAAAATCAATAATGAAAACGATAGCGCAATTCCACGGAGATTTGCCGCGGCAGGTTCCAGTGGAATCCACCGTAGGTCACGCTGCTGTCGTACTCGGCGCGGCGATTGGCTACATTTAAGGCGGTGAGCGACGCGGTAAAGCGTTCGCCGAAATCTTTGCCGAGCGACAAATCGAATGTGGTGTGCTGGGGCAAATAATCGCCGGGATAAGGCGCGCCCGGAAAACCGTTGCTGAATCCGGAGCCGTAATAAACGTTGCTGGAGACATACGCTCGCCAGGGGAGAGTAACGTCACCGCCCAAATTCAGCGTGTTGCGCTGGTCATGATCGAGCGGGCAAAGGAAGGGGACCGAGCCGTCGGCGAGCGGCCCGCAGCCGGCAGCGTTATTCAGCCCTCCGGTAATCACGCCGCCCCCCTCGGCGATCTGGTTGGAGTAAGCGAGGTGCAGCTGTCCGCGGTGGGCCAGGCGGGGAGAGCGCAGCGTAAGCTCCCATCCCCGAATCAACGCTCTGGTATCGGTGAGCGGAAAGAAAATATTGGAAGCCCCGATGTTATTGTGGTCGAGAAAATTGGCGACATCCGTTTTGAAGGTAGCGGCGTCCAGCACCCATCCCCGGTAAGGAATGGTAAGGCCGAACTGATGCTCCTCGTCGCGCTCCCCGTGGAGCGGCAGAAATCCGCAGGAACTCAATGAATTACACAGGGCCTCCAGAGTACCGGAGACGGTTTCGATGGGCGGCGCTTGATAGTAGTGCCCGTAGAAGGCGCGGAAAGTCCAGCGAATTTTAGGAACGGTGACGGTGGCGCCGAAGCGTGGGCTGATGGCGGACTCCGAGATGGGCGGCTGGAGGGAATCGGGCGAGAAGTTGCCTTCGGAGAACCACGTGGGCCGCATACCTGCCGATAGAGTGAGCCAGGAAAATGGATTGAATCGGTCGTCGATATAAAAGGTCTCGAGATTGGCGGTGGGGTGCTCGGAATCGGTAAAGGGCATGCAGTTCCCGAGCGGGTTTGTGGGGGTTATGCACTCCGCTTGTTGTGCGGGGTCGAAGGTCGCGCCGAAAACCTGGTTATCGTGCTGGTAGAAGCTGAGGAAGCCCACCTGCAGATCGTTCTTCTTGTAGTTCGCGGCGACGCTGGCTTGACCTCCAACGTACGTGGAGCCGCGGTTTTCGGTGGTGGCGACGGGAGTGTCGTTGGGACTGCTGGCGTAGTCTCCGCTGTTGTAGTGGAAGAAAGGCGAAACCGTGGTCAGGAGATGCGAGTTGAAAGTGTGCAGCCAGGTAAACAGAACGCCCTCATCGTTCTCGGTTTGCCCGTCGCGAAAACCGATGCTCGGGTATTGCGGGGTGAAGTTATTGGCTGGGATCGATCCGTTCTCGAGGTCGTCGGGATTCGGATCGTAAGGAATCTGATAATAGTCACGCCGGGCCGAGGTCATCAGTCGAAGCTGGTTCGAGGGATCCACATTCAGGATGAACGATCCGAATCCGCCGACCCCGTTGACCGCGTCGTGCACCACCTGCGGAACCGGCGGCTGCAGGCCCAGGTCGCTCCGGTTGCCGTTGACGCTGGCGTAGTAGGCGAAGTTTTTCGTGTGGCTGCCGAAGCTGAATTCATCGTCGGTCTGGTAGAAGTTGCCGGCGGTCAGGGTGAGTTCGGCTTCGTTGTTGCGCTCGAAACCCGTGCGGGGCACGACATTGAAAACGCCGTAGGTGCGGTCGCCGAACTCGGCGCTATAGCTGCCGCGATTGACCTCCACGTAATCCAGGTCCTTGGGATCGAACTGCGGCCCTAGATTCTGCGCGATCGCGGTGTTGATCACCGGAATGCCGTCGAGCAGCCAGGTGATTTGGTGGCCGCCGCGCATGTGCAGCATGTCATGCGTCACGTAAGCGCCGGGGACGTAATCCGTGATCATGGCCATGCTGTTGGTGCTATCAGCGCCGGGCGTGCGCTCGATGTCGATGCGGTTGACCAGAGTGGTGGGCGTGAAGCTGTCGGTGGCGACCACGGCAGGCGCAGCCGAGACGGTAACTTTTTCGTTTGCCGTGGCCACTTGCAACTGAAAGTGAACCACCGGCACCGATCCCGAGATGACAATAACATCCTGTGAAATCTGCTCGAAGCCCTTGCTGGCGACGCTGATCGAGTATTCGCCGAGCACCACGGCGTTGAACTGGAATTCTCCGTTGGCGTCGCTCGTCACCGACTTGGCCCAGTCCGATGATTTTGCTTTCAGCATCACCATCGCGCCCTCCAGAGGCCGGTGCTGCGGATCGTGTACCACCCCACGAACGGCGCCGTAGTCGTTGGCGAAGGCCGCAACCGCAAGCGCCAGCAGCGCGGCGACTCGAGAAATAGGGCGCAGAGAACTACCACGGAACGCGCTGCCGCGCCCTGAAACGCGAATACCAAGAATAAGAAGGAAAAAACGCATGAAACCTCCAGCAAGCTGAACCAGTCTCCAGCCCCCGTGATGACCGGCCTCGCGATGTCCACGAAGGCCGGCATTTTCCCGACACGGATTCCGCGACACGAATGCCCTGTCGCAAACTGATTGAGGCCGACGTGTGGGAATCAATAGAGCTTCAGGCGAGGGAGCAATACGGAGGAGCGCGGGTCGATTGCAGCGCGAAACTTTCTTTGACCGGAGGGTTTTTCTGAAATTCCTGAACGCGGCTGATCTCTTCCCGGCAGAGGCTTGCCGTTCGTGGCTGCGGGTGGGCCCAGTGCGCCGTCGTCACCGCACGGCAACATTCGTGGTTGCAGCATCTGGCATCGTGGATCGAGTGCCGTGAAGAATCCGTGACGACGATGCCCTGGCCCAGGCCAGAGCCATAACAATGATGCGCCGCCTTGCGGACACAGCAGGCATGTGCCTGTCCCGCCGCCGCCGCCAGCGCCAGCGGGACGAAGTTCCCCAGCAGCACGAACAGAAAAAGAAATCTGGCAGTCAAGCGATGCATATTTCAGGTACGCCGGCGTCTCGCCGGCCGTGGCGAGGTTCGCCCAGCATAGAACAAAATCCCGAGCGCTGGCAATCGAAGGTTAGGAATTGGTAGGAATTGGGCGGCTATTTCAGCAGAACGTAAGCCCCGCCGCTGGTAAAGACGATGACCGGATTCATCGACGCAAACATCAAATCGTAGTGCTACCCATAACTGTTGCCGCCCCAAAATCCCGTGTGCCACGCAAAAACCTTCTTCCCGATCGCACCGAACATCGCGATAAGGCCGATAGCCGCAAGCGTGGTCGAAGATTTTGCCTTCACTTCTTAGCTCCCAGCTTCCGGTTAATATCCACCGCAAACTCCGTAAAGAAATTCGCCAAGACTCCCCACCCCGCTTGGCCGAGCGCGCCCCATCCGCCTTCCGCAAACGCATTGCGCGGCTTCGGGAGCCAGGCCGTCGCAATCATGCCCGCGCCAAATGCACCGCCATACTCCGCCCATTGCGGACGCATCTGCTGCTCGCTCCGGTCATACGTCACAAAATTCCGCACCACCGCATGCCGCGTCCGCGGCCAGAATCCGCGGCACCGGCACTGATCGTAACGCGGCTCGTAGCCCAGCTTGGCATCGCCCAGCGCGGTCAGACTGTTCGCCGCGATGAATTGCCCTTCGCGCGACCACCACCGCTCGGTATACCCCGCCCAGCCATCGTCCCACTGGTGGGGCACTCCGCGCTCCTGATCGATCGTCGCATCAAACATCCGCTTCAAGTACGCGCCCGGCGTCAGCACCGTCTGCTGCAGATAAAGCTTCCGCCTCTGTTCCCCAGTCAGCGTAACTAACTGGTGATTCCGGCTGACGTAGGCTCCCACCAGCCACTCCGTTTCCCAGTCGCGCATCTTGACCAGCGTCGCAGTCGCCGCCTGTTTCGTAGCTTCCGCCATGCCTTGCGCCGGACTCGGAGCCTCATCTTTCTTGTCTTCTGATTTTTGAGGCGAAGGCTTGTCCGCCGGCTGAGATGGCTGCGACGAGGGCGATGCCTGCGACGAGGGATCGGCCGGCGGATTCCCTTTGCCCTGGCTTTGCGATTGGTCAGACGGCTGCTGCGGCGGCGGCGCCGTCTGCGAATTCCCCGGCTCCTGCGCCCATCCACTCCCTGCCAGAGCCAACAGCGCCACCAACATAGCCGCCCTCACGCCACTTGCCAAATGCACGACTCGTGTGGCCACGAGCGCCTCGCCCGTGAGGTGTTCAATCGAGACCCGCGCCTTCACGCCCTCACCTGCCATTCGCCCTCGCACTCAAATTCCACCTTACCACTCCATCGCTAGCTTCCCCCCGCGGCGCTAAACTTGGCAGTTCCGTGGTTCGATCGTCATCCAACGAAAGTCCGCGTTTTTCATCGCGGCCAAGGAGCTCCACCCCGAGCGAAGCCGAAGGCAGTAATTAAGGTCTCGACTCAAACCAGTCACTAGCTACTAACAACTAGCCACTACGCTCCTCGCCCACTAAACTCCTTTCGATGCACTCCTTGTACAACCGCGTTGCCGGACAAAGCGTCGAACGCCTCGCCGCCCTCAGTGACGGCTTCTTCGCCGTCGCCATGACCCTGCTCGTGCTCGACCTCCGCGTCCCCGCCGCCGCAGCCATCCATTCCGAGCACGATCTCTGGCACGCCCTGATCGCGCTCAGCCCGCGCCTTATCGTATTCCTGATGAGCGTCATGACCAACGGCATCTTCTGGGTCGGCCAGCAGACCCAGTTCAACCACTTCGCTCGCGCCGACCGCAATCTCGCCTGGATTCACATCGCGTTCCTCTGCGCCGTCTCACTCACGCCATTCTCCACATCGCTGCTAGCCGAGTTCATCCACTACCGCACAGCATTGCTCGTCTACTGGAGCAACATCCTCCTGCTCGGACTCACCCTCTACTGGAGCTGGGCCTACGCCACCCGCAATCACCTTCTCACCGACGACCTCCCGCCAGAAATCCACGCCGCCATCGTCCGCCGCATCGTGGTCGCCCAAACCCTCTACGCCTGCGGTGCCGCCCTCTGCTTTATCGGCACGTACTACGCCATCGCCGCCATCGTCCTCGTGCAACTAAACTACGCGATAGCGCCAAGATTCTGCTGGGGATTGTTCTCGCGCAAACCGCCGGAACTCTAGCGGCGCGGCGGCAAGCGTGCACGGTAGGTGTGGCGCGGGCACTCTTGCCCGCGAAATCTGACCAGGAGCACAACGAGTGAATTAGCGCGGCCCCATTTTCGTCGCTTGTCATCCCTGTGGTGCAGCGCTTCCAGCGCTGCGATAAAGGCCTGGTCTCGAGCGCGGCTTTAACCGCCGAGGTCGAACTCTCGGCCTGCTCTTCAGTCCGCCCGCCCAGGCAGGATTGCTAAAGCCTTCGCCGCTTCCGCCTCTTCTCGACGAATGAAATGGCTTTCAACCATCGTGTCGAGGACTTCGCTCCGCCGCTGGAGGGCACGATCGGGGTGTTTTGTCGGCGAAAAGCGCGAAGGAGACTTGATCAAACCGGCCAGCAGCGCGGCCTCTCCAACCCGCAGTTGAACGGGGTCCTTCTGGAAGAAGCTCTGCGACGCAGCTTCGACCCCAACCAAATCGTCGCCAAAATGCGCCCGGTTGGCGAGAATCGTGAACAATTCCCGCCGCGAGAATCGTCGCTCCAGCTGCACTGCCAGGCGGATTTCCTTAAGCTGTCGGTTCAACATTTTCGTAGGTGCACAGAACATCGTCTCAGAAACCCGCAGCGACAGAGTCGTTCCAGAAAAGTTCCTCTGGCTCGTGAACCCGCGATAGATCTCCGTAACCACCCCAGAGTCATTCTGGCCGCCCTCGGCAGCCTTCAGTGCGGCCCGCAGGTTATCTCCGATCGAATCGTAAGGAATTGCGACCGTCGCCGTGGGGAGGCAAGGATCCCCACACCCGCGCCACGCTACTCGGAGCAAACTGTGCGAGCGCGTTCATGTCAGGAAGATCGCCGGAGTAAAAGAAGATCCAGAACAGCCCTGCGGCGATGACCAGGACTATCACACCCAAGAAGCCTAGAAGTATTCTCGCCAACGCAGGCATCGGCAATATCCCCGCTACCGGCCGTTCCCGGGTGACCTTCTGTCTCGCATGACTCCGCACCCGCAAGAACCCCAGCAACCAGCAGCGCAAGCAGGGCCACAACTCGTCTGGCTATGGGCGCCTCGCCCATGAGCTCTTCAATACGACCCCGCCCTTTACCCTCTCTCAAACGCGTGCTTCTTCTCCAACTCCTCCACCGACTTCCGCATCGCCTCTTCAAATCTCCCCGCCTGCCCCATCAACTTAGCAGTCGCCTCCGCCCACTCCCCATCCACCTGCACAAGTCCATCCGCAACGATCCGCCCCGCAATCTCCAGCAAATGCTCCGGCACAGTCTGCAAATACTGCGCCTCGGTAGGATCGCAAATCCACACGCGCGGGGGTGCCCCATCCTTCTCGCGTTCGTTGCGAAAGGGTGGGGATTTTGACTCCGACACCTCCGCCCCCTGAGCGCGAGCTAACTTCGTTTCCCAATAGACCTTCCTCGCCAAAAATTCTGCAACCACCTCATCGCTGGCCTTTCCAAACACCCACTTCTGCCGCTTGAAATCGTAATGTCTACTGGAGAACGCCACCGGCAACAATTTCCCCGACTTCACAAACTCAATCTGCCTGCGATCCACTTCCTTGCGCAGCGCATTGATCACCGGAGCCTCTGCGTCCTTCGGCTCCAGCGACGGCATCACCTCCCGCACCGTCATCGACAAATTCACCGCCACCGCCGCATGCAGCCCCTCC
>Ga0210393_10004021_pt1 | contig 11681 bp, 4 predicted proteins | sample IncBWC27OmetaG_FD_160068 | JGI IMG/M metagenome (GOLD analysis project Ga0210393, IMG submission 160068) | Forest soil microbial communities from Barre Woods Harvard Forest LTER site, Petersham, Massachusetts, United States - Inc-BW-C-27-O ... | reverse complement strand
AAATCGCTGTCGGCCCTCCGGGTTGGCTTGAAAAGGGTTTGTCTGCGTCGTTGCTCGTTCGTTACGTATCGCAGCGGAAACGCTTCTCACTCGCGCCTAGCATCCAAACCCTTTTGAAGCCAACGGCATGCCTCCTACTTATGAGACGATGCACTAGCCGCGCAGGCTAACTCGCTCCCCGTGGACCGATCGAACCTTGGCCCGGCGCGGGCTCGGTTGACTCTTCCGCTCCTCTTCCGCCTGAGCTGCGTGCTTTTCTCCTCTGAAGATGGTATAGGCTCCCCAGCCAAGCGCTTCCGTTACACAAACTGCAATTCCAGCATTCGCGAGATTTCCCGCGAGCGGAAACAGGCCGAAAAACGTCCTTGCCAGGACTATTGCCCCCGCTGCTCCGCACGCAACGCCGAAAACACTCCAAAGCGCCGACTCTTCATATTTTTTTCCAAAGAGCGATCCGATGGATAGGATCATCCACACTGTAATGGGCGTTAAAAACGCCGTCGCAAAACCAAACCATGCACTTTGTGCAAAAGCGGCTGCCGCGATCGCGGTGGCAATTGCTGCCCAATGCACGATCCAAGCGGCTTCTCTATTTCTTGCCTTGATTTCATTGTCAGTGGTCATAAGGGTGCTATACCTACCTTTCAACTTCGTTGCGAGCATCCTGAAGTTCTGTTTAATGTTAATATCGACTCTATCATCTCCTTGCTTTACCACCATAACCCTAACGGGTGATGCAGTTGGAAACAGGTCTATCCTACTTTACGCCGTCAGCGTCGCCGTGGTGACCTGGTAAGAGGCCCAGTGGATTCGCAGATGGCGGTTTTTGGCGATTCGTAGTTCAGACCACTGTCGATCCGGTCGGTCCCCCGGTCCGCGCACCGCCGCCGGAGGCCTGGCGAACGACCGCTTTTTTGCGTTGGAAGATCCGGCCGAAGAATGCACAGATTGCCGCGACGCCAATGATGATAAACTTTTTGGCGGCGAGAAGGAGTGCCAAAAGACCTTGAACTAAACCAGTCTTCGCCGCCACTCCGCCTAGAATCAAAGCCGCCAAACCATATTCTGCCATCTTGTCAGTCCCTGGCGTGAAGTCAGCGTAACAGTTTCCTGGCGAGAAGTTCGCCATGGCGATCACCTGAGGGATCTGGCGCTCGATCTCTGGAAACTGCGTCATCGACGCGACAACCGTCAGGACGAGCACGCCCCCGCGTCCAAGCACGCGGATATGGTAATTCAGGGTGTTTTCCCGAACACCGTCAAATGAGAACTCCTGGGCCCAATAGAGCTTGTGCGTCTCGCGATTATAATGCGGTGGAGCAGCCCAACGGTCCAGATGGACCGCCGGATACCCCTCTTTGATTCTTTGACTGTTCTGGTCTTCGCTCTCCTTCTGGAGTCGTTCTAATAGATCGCGGTAGTTGATTTCGGCCGCGTCGTTGTCCCGCACGTAACCACTAGCTTCGTAGGTGATGACGACGCCCCAGCTTCCATGGTCCATCGGCCCGACGGTCTCGGGGAAAATCATCCCAAGTATATAGTCCTTGGTGAGCGGGTTACCCCACAGTTTGGTTAAGACGATCTGTGTATCTGTCGGGCCAAGGAAGCGAAATGTTGACGGAACGCTCAAGGTGGCGAGGTGATCGCCGATCGCGATTCTGCCTTTTTTCCATTGGAGGCCTTTTTCGATGCTCTCAACGTCCGGGCCTCGATCGTTCGCAGCGGAAGCAGCTCTCGATTGGACCAATGCAACAAGAACGCAAGAAAGAAGCGCAACGGTTCTTGCGCAGGTCAGTGGCATGCTGGCCAAAGCATTAATTTGCATGCCTTCAATTTAAAGACTTCTCCTAAATCGAAACATTACCCATTAGAGGGGTGGGGGACCAGAAGGGGAAATGCGGATTTCGGATTGCGGATTGCGGAATTTTCGGAGGGCCGGTTCCGGGATTCTCGCGCTGTAAGATCTAAGGGGAATTAGGGAATTCGAATTCCTCAATTCCCCTTCCCAAAATCCGCAATCCGCAATCCGCAATCCGAAATTCCTGTTTTCTTTCCTTTGCGGGTCGGCCTATAAGAATTCGGCTCGGGTGGTAAATTTGACTTATCGAGCGTTCACAAAGGGTTTATAAAGAATCACTTTCTCCTCCCCCTTTTAGGCAGACAACCTCCTTCCCTTCGAGGGAGAGAGGAGAATAGTTAGGAGGCTTGTATGTTACTCAAGGCACAAGAAGAAAACGCAGAAATCATTGAAAAGGTGCTGGCTCTGGTTCGCCATAAGGAGCCCAAGGGGAAAATCCAGGCCGAGACGTTCATCCGCCAATATTACAGCCAGGTTGATCCGGAAGACCTCGCTGAGCGGAGTATTTCCAACCTCTGCGGCGCCGCTTTGGCGCATCTGAATTTCCTGGCGGATTTCAGACCCGGCGCCCCCAAGCTGCGCGTTTACAATCCACAATCCCAAAAAGACGGCTGGGAGTCCACCCACACGACCATCGAGATCGTCAATGACGACATGCCGTTCCTGGTGGACTCGGTGACAATGGAGGTCAACCGCCAAGGGCTGACTCTGCATCTGATGATGCACCCGGTCATGAAGACGAAGCGGGACCCGAAGGGCTGCTTAAGTGAAATTCTGCCCGGTGAAGCCGGGCGAAACGGCAATCCGGAGTCGGTCATGCATGTCGAAGTGGACCGCCAAACCGATCCCCAAAAGCTGGGTGAGTTGGAGGCAGGTATTCTGCGCATCCTCGGCGACGTGCGCAAGGCGGTGGAAGATTACCCGAAAATGCGGGAGAGCATGAGTCGCCTTGTCGTTGAAGGCATGAAGCCCTATCCGGAAACGCTCGATCTCGCAACAATTGAAGAGGACAAGGCTCTTTTGGCATGGCTTGCAGACGGCCATTTTATCTTATTGGGTTATCGCAATTACGATCTGGTGAAAGAAGATGAAGAAGACGTTTTGCGTGTCGTGCCGGGTTCAGGCCTCGGGATTTTACGAGAAACAAGCCAGACCAAGGTTTCAAAAAGCTTCGCCACGGTCACTCCGGAAGTAAGGAAGCTCGCGCGCGCTCCCGAACTGCTTGTGCTGACCAAAGCCAATTCACGCGCCACGGTGCACCGCCCGGGATACCTTGACTACGTAGGCGTAAAGCGTTTCGATGCAAAGGGTCAGGTGTTGGGCGAACAGCGCTTTCTGGGGCTTTTCACTTCGACCGTCTATCACTCGAATCCAGCGGAGATCCCACTCCTGCGCCGCAAGGTGAGAAACGTTCTGACGCGCGCCGGGTTCGATCCAAACGGGCACACGGGAAAGACGCTGGCCGCGATTCTGGAACAGTATCCGCGCGACGAGCTATTGCAGACCTCCGAGGATGAGCTTTTCGAAAATACCATCGGGATACTGCGCCTGGGCGAGCGCCAGCGCACCCGGCTGTTCGTGCGGAGCGACGTCTACGGCAGATTCCTCTCTTGCCAGATATTTATGCCGCGGGAGAACTACGATACGGAGTTGCATGAGCGGATGGAGAAGATCCTGATGCAGGCGTTTAACGGTGTCAGCTCGGAGTTTACGGTGCATCTGTCTGAATCGGCCTTGGCGCGCGTGCTGATTATCGTTCGCACCAAACCGGGAAGCGTCCCTGAATTTGATGTTCGCGTGATCGAGAAGCAGATCGCCAAGGTGGTGAACCGCTGGCAGGACGAACTCCACAACGCGCTTGTGGCGCAGTTCGGGGAAGAGCCCGGCAACCGGTTGTATCACCGCTTCAAGAACGCTTTTCCGGCCGGCTACCGCGAAGAATGTTCGGTCGCCCAGGTCGTCAGCGACATCGCGATCATCGAGCCGCTCGGCGCGGAGAATAAACTCGCGATGAATCTTTACAGCGGTGACAAAGCGAGCGCCACTCCGTTGCGTCTGAGAGTCTTCCACTTGGGCGGGAGTATCCCCCTGTCATTAAGTTTGCCGATGCTCGAACACATGGGTGTCAAGGTACTTGAAGAGCTGAACTACAAGGTGGAACCGGAAGGCAGGCAGCCGGTTTTTGTGCATGACTACGGCCTGAGTCACGCTGGAGACATTACTCTGGATGTTACTCAGGTGAAAAGCGGGTTCGAGGAAGCGTTCGCGCGTGCATGGCACGGCGAAATTGAAAATGACGACTTCAACCGGCTGGTGCTACGGGCGAATCTCGGCTGGCGCGAAGTCACCGTTTTGCGCGCCTACTGCAAATATCTGCGGCAGACCGGCTTTACCTTCAGCCAGGCGTATACGGAACAGGCGCTGTCCGCCAACGCAGCGATCGCGAAGAAACTGGCCGCACTGTTTGTTGCGCGTTTTGATCCCGCAAATACCGCCGAAGCAGAGAGCAAAACATCGGCCTTGACGGTCGAAGTCGAACAGGCGTTGGACTCGGTTGACAACTTGGACGAAGACCGCATATTGCGGCGTTTTCTCGCCCTGATCCAGGCAACGGTTCGCACCAATTACTTCCAGAAAGACGCCGGCGGCGCGGCCAAGCCCTACGTTTCTTTTAAATTCAACCCGGCACTGGTGCCGGGGCTGCCTGAACCCAAACCAAAGTTCGAAATCTACGTTTATTCGCCGCGGGTCGAAGGCGTGCATTTGCGCGGCGGCAAGGTGGCGCGCGGTGGATTGCGCTGGTCCGACCGCATGGAAGATTTCCGCACCGAAGTCCTCGGCCTCATGAAAGCGCAGATGGTCAAAAACACGGTGATCGTCCCGGTCGGCTCGAAAGGAGGATTCGTGGTGAAGCAGCCACCCGCTGAACGCGAAGCCTTCATGAAAGAAGGGATTGCATGCTACCAGACTTTCCTGCGCGGGCTGCTCGATTTAACGGACAACCTGGTCGCAGGCAAAGTCGTTCCGCCGAAAGAGGTAGTGCGCCACGATGCCGACGATCCGTACCTGGTCGTCGCGGCGGACAAAGGCACGGCGACTTTCTCCGATATCGCCAACGGTGTCTCAAAGGAATACGGCTTCTGGCTGGATGATGCGTTTGCCTCGGGCGGTTCCGTCGGCTACGACCACAAGAAAATGGGGATCACCGCGCGCGGCGCGTGGGAGTCGGTCAAGCGGCATTTCCGCAAATTGGGAGTCAACACCCAGACCACCGATTTCACCGTGATTGGGATTGGCGACATGTCGGGCGACGTGTTCGGTAACGGCATGCTGCTTTCCCGTCACATTAAACTCCTGGGCGCTTTCGATCACCGACATATTTTTCTCGATCCCGATCCCGACCCGGAATCAAGTTTCCAGGAGCGCGAGCGGTTGTTCAACCTTCCGCGCTCTTCATGGGCTGACTATAATCGCAGCCTGATATCGAAAGGCGGCGGCATTTACGCGCGTACCGCCAAATCGGTTACGCTTTCTCCCGAAGTCAAGAAAATCCTGGCAGTGGACGCTGGTTCGCTCACCCCGACCGATTTGATCCGCGTCCTTCTCAAGGCACCGGTGGATCTGCTCTACAACGGCGGAATCGGCACCTACGTAAAGGCGGCTCATCAGACGCACAGCGAGGTAGGTGATCGGGCCAACGATGCGATCAGGGTGAACGGCGATGAACTTCGTTGCAAGGTGGTTGCGGAAGGCGGAAATCTCGGTCTCACCCAGCTCGGGCGTGTCGAATATGCGCTTAACGGCGGCAAGATCAATACCGACGCGATTGACAACTCCGCCGGTGTCGACTGCTCGGACCACGAGGTGAACATCAAGATATTGCTCAATTCAGTGGTCGCCGAAGGAGGGATCAACGGAGAACAGCGGAACAAGTTGCTGGCGGAAATGACCGACGAAGTCGGAACGTTGGTTCTACGCGACAATTATTTCCAGACGCAGTCGTTGAGCGTGCGCGAACGGATGCCGCTGGATCCCCAAACACGATTCATCAAATACCTGGAAAAGGTCGGCAAGCTGAACCGCGCAATCGAATTCCTGCCATCTGACGAAGAGTTGGCTTCGCGCAAAGCGGGCAAAACCGGCCTCACCTCGCCGGAGCGCGCGGTGCTGCTCGCCTACAGCAAGATCACACTCTACGACGAGCTGCTCGCTTCCAGAGTGCCGAATGATCCGTACATCTCCTCTGCTCTGGTGCGCTACTTTCCGGCGCCGCTTCGGGAGCGCTATCGGGAACAAATGGAGCGGCACCCACTCAAGCCTGAAATTATCGCGACCCATATTACCAACGAGATGATCAACCGGGTGGGCAGCACTTATGTCTATCGGATGCAAGAGGAAACCGGTGCCCGGACCCCGGACGTGGTCCGGGCCTATCTGCTCACGCGGGAAATTTTCGACTTTGTCTCCTTCTGGCAAGCGGTCGAAGCTCTCGACAACGAAGTGCCGGATACGGTGCAGACCGACATGCTGATCGACGCGGAAAGGTTGATGACGCGCGCAACCGTGTGGTTCCTGCGCTATCCGAATTTGAGAGATAACATCGCGAAGACCGTTGAACATTTCGCCGCCGGCGTCAAAGCGATCGCAGCGGATCTCGACAAATTTTTGTCTTCGCAGGAGCGCGTTGGTCTGACATTGGCGGCCGAAAAGTTATCCCAAAGTAACGTCCCAAAAGATCTGGCCAGGCGGCTGGTCAATTTCGAACCGCTCTACTCGGCGCTCGATATCGTTGAGATAGCATTTGAAACAAAGCGCAGCGTCGAGGAAGTGGCGGGCGTCTATTTTGTTGTCGGTGGGAGACTCAATCTTTCGTGGCTTCGGAGGCAAATTGACGACTTGGCTGGAGACTCCCACTGGCAGGCGCTGGCGAAAACGGGGCTCAGAGAGGACGTGTCCTGCCTGCAAACAGAGCTGACCAGTCTGGTTTTGAAGCTCAGCCCCAAAGTGAGTGCGCCAGACGCGCTCATCAACGAGTGGGAAGCGCAAAGCAAGACCGAATTGGAACGCAGCCGCCAGTTGCTCGCCGATCTCCAGTCCGCCGGCAAGCTGGATCTTTCGATGCTGTCCGTCGCATTGCGGGAGCTGACAAAGTTGGCTGATTAAGCCGGGTTGTTCTTCCATGACACACTTGAAGATTCTATGAGAGCACTCTGGAAAGGAGCCATCAGTTTCGGTTTGGTAACCATTCCGGTCTCGTTGTACCCAGCGACCAGGCGTGAAGAATTGAAGTTCCGACTTCTTCGAAAGTCTGACCAGAGTCCGGTCAATTACAAACGAGTAGCGGAAGCCGACGGCAAAGAAGTGCCTTGGGATCAGGTGGTCAAAGGGTACGAATATGAAAAGGGTAAGTTTGTCCTCATCAAGGATGAAGATTTCGCCCGTGTGGACGTGGAGGCTACCCAGACTGTCGATATAATGAATTTCGTCGCCCTGGATGAAGTCGATCCGCTTCTTTTCTACAAGCCCTACTACCTCGAAGCTGGGAAAGGCGGCGATAAAGCCTATGTGCTTCTTCGAGATGCTTTGGTGGAGTCCGGCAAGATCGCGATCGCCAAGGTCGTGATTCGAACGCGCCAACACCTGGCCGCGGTCAAACCTCAGAAAAAGGGGCTGATGCTCGAATTGATGCATTTTCCGGAAGAACTTCTGGACGCTTCCGAATTTAAAGAACCAGTGGAAAAGGCGGTTGGAAAAGCAGAGATGCAGATGGCAAAGCAGCTCATCGAAAGCATGACTTCGGAATGGAAACCTGAACAGTATACTGACGAATATCACAAGGCGCTCGAGAAAATGATCGACGAAAAGATCGAGCATGGCGGCGAAGAACCGCCGGTCCCGGCAAAAAAGAAGAAGCCGACCAACGTCGTCGACCTGGTGTCTGTTCTTCAGCAAAGTATTCAGCAAACCCAGGCAAAATCGAAGTCGGAGAAAGCTGCCCCGAAAACAGGACCAGCGCGACGAAAGAAGGCCGCATAACATTTGTCAGGTAAATCTGATTTTCCTTCGTACTTGGCGATCGACAAACAAATCGATAACTCAAAGTAGCGCATGAGCATCAAGGAAATCCTATTTCCCTACCGCGGCCAAGTCATGAAGCGCCGTCCAAAAGCCCGACGGCTCGTCCACGGTAATCGGCTATGGCGTCTAATTGTAGGATCCCTCCCTGCCCATATTCCGGTTGGTTACCGCGGACAACTTTTGTACTGTGATGGCCGTGGCCGCAGCGGACTTACAACGAATCGCGCTCGAGCGCCGGGCAAAGGTTGAAGAGTTCCAGCAAAAGCATCGCGTTGGCTTGTTGACGTTACTATTCACCGATGTGGTGGACTCGACCAAGCTCAAGCAGACGGTCGGAGAGCGCGAGGGGGTTGCTGCGATCGAGCGTCACCACGCGGCAATTCGGGAAGTCCTCGGGGAATTTAACGAAGGCGAAGAGATTGAAACTGCAGGCGATTCCTTCTTCATCGTGTTTACCAAGCCGTCGGACGCCGTGAAGTTTTCGCTCTTAGTCCAGGCTCGACTTAGGGAGCTGGCTGCGGAAGCCGGCCGGCTCGTACTGGACCGAATCGGAATCCATGTCGGAGAGGTGTGGATTCGGGAGAACGATGGGTCGGGCAAGGCGAGAGACCTGTATGGCATCCAGGTAGATACCTGCGCCCGCGTTCAATCCCTGGGGGAGGCCGATCAAATTCTGCTCACGCGTTTCCCTTTTGACGCGGCGAGACAAGCTCTCAGAGGTGAAGAACTCAAAGACATCGGAGCGCTCTCGTGGCTCAATCATGGCCCATACGTCCTGAAAGGAGTAGAGGAGCCCTTGGAAATTTGCGAAGTCGGGGAACTGGGCAGGGCCAAATTGATTCAGCCGGTGAATACCGAGAAAGCGTATCGCTTTATCTCGCCCGACAGCGAACCAGTGCTCGGATGGCGTCCTGCGGTCGAGCAACCCGTGCCGGGTACGGGCTGGGTATTAGAAAAAAAACTGGGCGAAGGCGGTTTTGGCGAGGTTTGGCTCGGACGCGATAAGAGGCTCAAGACCCAGCACGTGTTCAAGTTCTGTTTTCGGGCCGACCGTGTACGCTCCTTAAAACGCGAGGTCACACTCTTTCGTTTGTTGAAAGAGCGGATAGGCGAGCACCCGAACATCGTTGGAATCGAGCACGTCTATTTTGACGAGGCGCCGTTTTATATCGTGATGCAGCACGTCGAGGGACAGGATCTCTCAACTTGGTGCGTGTCCCAAGGCGGAGTGGATAAGGTCCCGCTAACGGCACGGATTGAAATCGTCGCGCAAGTCGCCGGTGCGCTCCAAGCCGCGCACGACAGCGGGGTGATCCACCGCGATGTGAAGCCGTCCAACATCCTTGTCGGGGGCCAGAGTGATATCCACGCCTATCTGACCGATTTTGGGATCGGCCAAGTCGTGTCCGAAGAGGTTCTTAGCCGGCTCACCCACTCCGGATTTACCCAAACGATGGTGGAGTCTTCCTCGCGCAGCGGGACACAATTGTACATGGCACCGGAACTTTTCTCTGGGAAGCCGGCCTCGATCCGCTCGGACATCTACGCATTGGGGGTGGTGTTATATCAACTGTTGATTGGAGATTTCTCGCGCGCGGTGACCACCGATTGGGCGAAACAGATCGGCGACCCGCTGTTACAGGAGGATTTGGAAAAATGTTTTGCGGGTGATCCGCAAGAACGGTTCGCCGGGGCCGGGCAATTGGCCGAACAACTACGCAGCCTGGAAGAACGGCGGGCGGCCTCCGATAAACAACAAGCTCTCCTCAAGGAGCGGGAACGGGCTGCCTATCGCCGTGGAATACTGCGGACAGCGGCGCTGGCATTGGTGGTGATAGGCTTGGTCAGTGCGCTTGCCATTTACGCTTTTTTGCAGCGGCACGAGGCTCAAGAAAAAACGCAGGAAGCCTCGGCGCAGCGCCAAGCGGCCATCGCGGCCAGGGTCGACGCGGAAAAACAGAAGCAGGGCGCCGTGACCGCAAACGCCAACCTTGAAGCAAAGAACCGCGAACTCGGTTCCTTGCTGGAAGAGGCGGCGCGCTCGGATTGGCTGGTAGCCGAGGAAAAGTTGCGGCAAGGAGAGGTTGGCGAAGCACTGTCGTATCTGGCTCGGGCGAGCCGCTACACCCCGAAATCCCTGTTCCCGGCACAAACCGCCATAACCGCCGTCCTTGCGTCGCAGATCGCGCACTCTCAAGTCATTTTCCAAGGCCACACTGCCGCGGTCTACCAGGCGGTCTTTAGCCCGGACGGGCGGCGGGTGCTCACCGCGTCGGCTGACAAAAGCGCGCGGCTCTGGGAGGCTGAGAACGGCAAACTCCTGGGCATTTTCCAAGGTCACACCGACAAGATCTATCGAGCAGTCTTTAGCCCGGACGGGCGGCGAGTGCTCACCGCGTCGAGTGACAACACAGCGCGGCTCTGGGAGGCGGATGGCGGCAAACTTCTGGCCACTTTCCAAGGGCACACCGGCAGGGTACAGAGCGCGGTCTTTAGCCCGGACGGGCGGCGGGTGCTCACGGGATCGGGAGACAATACCGCGCGACTCTGGGAGGCTGAGAGCGGCGAGCTCCTGACCACTTTCCAAGGCCACACCGGCACGGTCTATAGCGCGGTCTTCAGCCCGGACGGCTTGCGGGTGCTCACCGCCTCGGGAGACAGTACCGCACGCCTCTGGGAGGCCGGGAGCGGCAAACTCCTGGCCTCTTTCCAAGGCCACACCGGCGAGGTCTACAGCGCGATCTTTAGCTCGGACGGTCTCCGGATGGTCACGGCCTCGGAGGACAAGAGTGCACGGCTGTGGGCGGTCGAGAACGGCGAGCTTCTGGCTATTTTGCAAGGACATACCGCCACGGTTTCCAGTGCGGTCTTTAGTCCGGACGGCCGCCGGGTGCTCACCGCCTCATGGGATGCGACTGCGCGGCTCTGGGACGCGGATAGTGGTCGGCCGCTGGCCGTTTTCCAAGGGCGCGATGGCATGGTCTATAGCGCAGTCTTCAGCCCGGACGGCCTGCGGGTGCTCACCGCCTCAGCGGACACGACCGCGCGGCTGTGGGATGCTGAGAACCGCAAGCTCCTCGTCACTTTCCAAGGCGGCGACAGTGTCTTTAGCGCGGTCTTTAGCCCAGACGGGCGGCGGATACTCACCGCGTCGGCAGACAAGAGCGCGCGGCTCTGGGCGGCCGAGAGCGGCAAACTCCTGGCCGCTTTCCAAGGTCACACCGGCGGGGTTCTGAGCGCGGTCTTCAGCCCGGACGAACGGCGGGTGCTGACCACGTCGGAGGACAGGAGCGCACGGCTCTGGGCGGCTGAGAGCGGCAAGCTCCTGGCCATTTTCCAAGGCCGCCGCGGCTGGTTTCCGCACGCGGTCTTTAGCCCGGACGGCCGGCGGGTGCTCACCGCATCGGAGGACGAGAACGCGCGGCTCTGGACGGCTCAGAGCGGCAAGCTGCTGACCACTTTTCAAGGTCACACCGGCGAGGTTCAGACCGCTGTTTTTAGCCCCGACGGCCTGAAGGTGCTGACCGCTTCGGACGACCGGAGCGCTCGGCTCTGGGAGGCCGAGAGCGGCAAGCTGCTGACCACTTTCCAAGGCCACACCGACGTAGTCTATAGCGCTGTCTTTAGTGCGGACGGTCTGCGGGTGCTCACCGCCTCAAAGGATAAGAGCGCCCGGCTCTGGGAGGCTGACAGCGGCAAGCCCTTAGTTACTTTCGAAGGTCACAACACTCCGGTTTATAGCGCG